>Ga0310123_10000947_pt1 | contig 25158 bp, 25 predicted proteins | sample CB6_AW_1057_MG_FD_203505 | JGI IMG/M metagenome (GOLD analysis project Ga0310123, IMG submission 203505) | Marine microbial communities from Western Arctic Ocean, Canada - CB6_AW_1057 | ecosystem: Environmental > Aquatic > Marine > Oceanic | place: Canada: Western Arctic Ocean | collected... | reverse complement strand
TCCCAACTGGTGTTATCTTCGAGTCGAAACGGAGGCTCGGTTTGTAGATGGTCAAGAAAGAAGAAGAACGCGTTCGGGTCCTTTGTGAGACGGACTTGCGGTGCTGGGCGATAAGCAAACAACGCCAACGCCACCCGCTCGTTGCTCCAACTAAGGGTTTCAGCAAACGTGCGTAACCACGCCGTGGAGCGCTGCCAGCGGTCCGGCGCCACGTCGTCGACGCGCATCGAGGTCGACCCATCCTGCAGGATGACGAAGTCGATACCGGCGCTCTGCACTGTGGTCACCAGGGCCTGAGGTCTTGCCAGAGCGCCAATCACACAGGTCAGCGCGAGGATCAGACAGAGCCAGAACGAGAGCCCGCCTGCAAACGCGTACCGTTCGTGGTTTGGCAGTATTCGAACACGCGTGTACAGGCGCACATCGACGCGGCGCTGTCGAAGCTGCCAAATCCAGCCCGGCAACAGACCAGCCGGGACGATCAGGAGCCACAGAAGTTCAGGTTCGAGGAACCGAATGGCCTGGGGCAGCATCGACCGGTTCAGCCTCTTCGCCGAAGGGGGGCATCCGATCCAAGCGTCGGTTCGTCGCTTGCTTCACGGTCCAGCATGTCGGTTGGGACATACACCTTAATGTCGCTGATGTCCTCCATGTCCATTTCGTCGTTGTTACCAGGGCGGCCCAGCGGACTGGTCGGACCCTGCTGCGGCATATCTCCACCCGAAGCGATATTGTCGCGAAGCCGCACGAGGTACTCGTAGTTGAATGCGGCGTCGCGGTCGCCGTCCGTGTTCTGGAGAACTTGCATGTACACATTGATGGCACGGTCGAACTCGCCGAGCATGACTTGGTGGTCGCCGTCAGCGGCGGTCTGTCCGGCCCGAACATAGGCGCTCGCCACTACGAGCAGCAACGGGGTGTTGTCTTGAAGTCTTGGCCGTCCGATATCGGGATACTCTGCCACCAAGGTCTCGTAATCACGCCGCCAGTAGCGGACTGCCGCTCGGAGACTTTCCACTTCGCGTCGTGTGCCGCGCAGCAACCGTGGCAGGTTTTGGGTGAATTGCAGTTGGTCGTACAAATCGTCGAACATGACCGCTGCGCGATTCAGGTTGAGCGTGGCCACGTAACGCTGGCCCTCCGCGATCTCTCGTTGCACGAGTGCGCCGATGAAGATAGTGCCGGCGACGAGGGCCAGCATGACAGCCACTACTGAATGACCCACGACGGTTCTCATGATGGTGCCTCTGTATTCTCATCCCAGCGAATGTGGGCGCCACGCCGTGTCACGGGAACCTCCGGAACTGCCTGAACCCAATTCCGAGGACCAACGCCAGCGACCACACGCCCGCCGCGACCAGGGCAAACGGCGCAAACTGTGGTTGCCGGGTGACATACTGCTGTATCTCGATCTGCCCTGGTGCCAACCGGTCGATCTCCTCGATCGCGTCGATGATGGCGGTCTCGTTGGCGGCTGGAAAAAACTTCCCACCGGTTCGCTCGACGGCCAGCTTCCAGGTGATGTCAGGCAACACGTCGCCAAGTTCCTGGTTGTAGCTGGTTCGAATGAAGTAGACCGGGATTTCGTTGTCTGATGCCTGTTGCAGGATGTCATCGAGCGACAGGCCTTCGTAGACTGCGTGCGTATCCTGGCCATCGCTGAAGATCACGATGAGATTTCCCGAAGCGCTGAGAAAATCGAAGGTGCGAAACAGCTGCACACCACGGCTGATCGCCTCCATAATCAGCGTGCCGTGGTCTGGAAAGCGGTCGTACTCCTCCGGCGTTCCAATTAGCCTCAGGCTGAGGAGGACGTTCTCGTAGTCGTTGGTAAACGGCGTGACGATGTAGGCCTGGCTTCCAAACTGCACGAGTGATACCAAGTCGCGGTAGGGCCCCTCCATGCGACGGCGAACAAAGTACTCGGCCGCAGCCACGTTGGCCAGGAAGGTGTTGCCGGCTCGCAGACGCTCCGTCGAGAACGCGGTGTCCATGCTGAGCGACGCATCTATTAAGATGGCGATCCGGTGCCCAGGAAATCTTTGTTCTTCCTGTACCAGGGCCGCTTGGGGTGCGGCGAGAGCGATGAAGAAGAACGGAAGGCCACCGAGGAATAGGGCGAACGGCCCGTGACGGAGGCTGGCCAGCGCTTGCGACGATCGGAGGCGGCGCCGGCCGGGTGGAAGTGCCGGAACGCCGATGTCGGCCCGACCGGGCCGGTGGCTCCGGATGTAGCGAAACACCAGCATACTGATGACGAGCACCACGAGTGCCATACCGATCAGAACCGCCTCCTGGCCGTGGATGTAGGTCAGCTCCCTCCGGGAGCCACCACTTAGCTGGGCTATATGCTCTCGCACGCTGAGAACCAGATCGGTCAGCTCGCCCATACTTCACTCCACCAGTGGCGAATTGACTCAACGAGTCGAGCGGTGCGTTGGACCGGTGCCAAGGCACGCAGGCGTAGCTCACGAACGACGCCGATGACTTGGTCAAGTTCGCTGGTCATCTGTTCTGTGGGTACGCTGCCGTGTGGCGAGTATCGGGCGGCTGTGAAGGTGTGGAACGCAGCCTGAAGGGCCTCGAGGCGGTCCAGCGAGGCGTCATCGGGACGGCGTCCACGCCGGTGCTCGATTTCCTTGGCGATCGCGTCGGCTGTGACCGCCGCAGAGAGGGCTGTGCGCCGCCGCCGCCAGGTGCCACGCTTGATATGGAGCTGTCCTTCCCGATAGGCCTGCCCGGAGCGTACCGGCTGTTCTGCGATTGGAGTCGACAGTGCCGCCGCCCCGGCCAATCGTAAAGCCGCCAGGGTGCGACCGACGAAGGTGGGGTTCCATCCCTGTTCCTGGGTATCGTTCTGGAGTGCCGTGAGCTCCGTTAGTGCTCGACGGACGACAACCGAGACCGGAAGCAGTTGCGTGCTTTCTGGGGTAGGCCCTCGCCATTCCTCACGCAGGCGAAGCAGTGCCAGCATCAGGAACCCGACCGCGAGGACACCAATTGCGGCGGCGACCAGTACCGCAAGATTAGCCCGAAAGAGTCGTGCGTCTACCGCGCCAAAGGTCTCGCCCGCAAGCTCACGAATATTTTTGGCGTCTTCCGGCACGAGCGAGAGGATCCGAATGGGGATAGGCGCGAGAGTGTATCGGAGTTCGCGACCGGGAAGGGTCGAGCCTCCGTCAAGCCTACGCTCGATGTGATATTGAAGCTCTAGTGCAGGAATTTCGACATCCTGCCCAAACAGATTTTCGTCGATGACCCGTACGATGTACTGATACTGGAAGAACCGCCACGGACCATCACGAACGTCGGGAAAACGTTGCCCCCCGACAATCTCGAATGGTGACAAATCGATGCTGTTCGCGGACAAAGCAACCTCGTTGGGCACGGTGGTGGCGGCGTCAGTCTCGATGACGCCACAGGTCACCATCATTGTGAATTGTTCGCCTACCCGGACCGAGTGGCTCCCAAGATCGCGCCAACACTGAAGGGCGTCGATTTGCACCTGTTCGGGTTCGTCCAGCTGCGCCGCTAAGACGACATGCTCGGAGAGGCAGATCAGACAGACCGTAATGACTGCGAGGCGTCGGGTTTGTCTCATCGTTTCCGCAGCCGTCTCTGCCCGAGGAAGTCCGACAGTGCTTCGTGCTCATGGCCGGGCTCGATGCGGACCAACTCCAGCCCCTCTTTGTCCGCGAAATCCACAACCGTGTCCTGCCACAGACGAACATCCCGAACCAGTTGGTCGAGTTCCAGGGCCGATAAAAGCCGTGTCTGGCCTGTCTCGACATCGTTCACTTCGACCCATCCCGCGGAAAGAGTCGGGAACGCGTAGGCGAACGCGCAATCAACCATGACGAGAAACACGTCATGGACGGCTCCGAGGCGACCGAGTTCCTTTATGAGCCTCCCGGCGTCCTCGAACAGGAAATCGGATACGACCGGGACAAGCGACGGGCGTCTTAGCATGCCGGCGAGGCTGTCGCGCACGTTCGATTCCGGCGCGGGCTCCTCGAGAGTGTGGCTCTCGTATGTCTCAATGCAGTGCACGGCGTGGTTCTTACCGACCCCCGGTCTGATTACCAGTCGTCTGGATTGCCCATTGAGTGTCACGAGGCCGATTTGGTCCTGGAAGAACGCCGCCGCCATGCCCAGCGTGGCGACACCGCGTGCCACGACCTTGGCAATCGAGACGCCCTCGATGCCGCATCGTATTGAGGGGGACGTATCGGCCACGATCATCATCGAGACTGTGGTGTCTTGCTCAAACTCTCTGCTTACGAGCGGACTGAAGTTGGTAAGCGTCGATTGAGCCCAGTCGATGTCCGCCAGGTGATCACCCGCTTGCCAGTCGCGTAACCCGACGAAATCCAACCCGACTCCTTGGAAGACGCTAGGGTGGGCGCCGGCTGCGTACTCATGCATCCGTTTGCGCACGACGAGCTCAATGTCCTTCAGTTCGGTCCAATTGATGAGTGGGCGAGACACGGCCGTGGCCTCCGACCGGCCTCTCATGGAATCGGTACCCTCGTGACAATGTCGTCGATGATCGTCTCGGCTCGGATGCCCTGTCCCGTGGCCTGGGGGATCAACCAGATCCGGTGCCCGAGAACGTACTTGGCCAGTTCCTGAATATCTTCTGGGTAGACCTCCGAGCGGCCATGGGCGATGAGCGCCCACACCTTGGCTAGACGTCCCCAGCAGATTGTTGCACGTGGCGAACCACCCAGCTCGACGAACTCTTCGACCAGTGCCGAGGGGGAACGCTCGAACCACTCAGTCTCGGCGTTGTACGGTCGTGACGCCGTAACGAGCCGACGGATGTACTTTGACAGTGCTTCGTGCAAGAAGACCCGCTCGCTGATGATTGAACGGAGTTCGATCACCCGTTCTTTGGACATGAGACTGTTCAGGTGGACCTTTTTGAAGTCGAAACTGACCAGCCGCTGTTCCTGTTCTGGTGGAAGGTATCCGATGGTGACCATGATGGCGAAACGGTCGGTGGCAGCCTCCGAGAGCGAAAATGTTCCCTGTCCCAGCTCGACCGGATTCATCGTAGCGATCGCGAAACTGAAGGCCGGCAATGGGTACGTCTTCTTGCCTACTGTCACGGCGCGGTCCTGCAGGCCTTCGAGGAAGGCGCTTTGTGACTTGAGCGGGATCCGGTTGATCTCATCCAACAGGATCACTTCGGCCGAGGCGAGGGGACCAAGTTCGGTCATAAAGTCACCCGTCGCGGGGTTAACCATCTGAAATCCCACCACCTCGGTCGGCTGCAAATCGGCTCGGCCCTGCAGCCGGGCAAACTTGGCACCACTGATGGCCGCCAGGATCACACCGAAAAATGTTTTTCCGACTCCGGGGACACCTCGTAGAAGAAGGTTCCCAGCGTTGACCTGTCGTTTCTCTTTCTGGTCGTAGGTGGTTGGGATTTCGGCAAGCAGCACCATGTTGGCGAGTGCCTTCTCGGTCTCGTAACCGACAAATGCCTTGCCGCCCTCGGTGACGATCGTTTTGTGGAAGTCGATGGCTTCCAAGAGGTCGGCGTCCATAGACAGGTCACGAATCGTAACGGATAGGAGGGGCAGAACCGAAATGCCCGTCGAGGACCCTAGGAGCAGGAGACCCGGACGGGTTAATGGAACATGACGTGAGAAACCGATAATTTCTGCACAAAGCCATGTTCCAAAGTGAATTTTGGCGACTCCCGATCCTCTTACTGGCCAGCGAAATCCGATTGACACGCTAAGCTGTAGACGATAAATTTATCGGACTGACTGTTCGCCTTTCCCGACTGTCACCGGAGGCGCACAGCAGCATGTAGCCAGATTGTGGAGGTTAACTGATGCGAAGTGCCACATTCGGTATGTTCCTGCTCGGCTTCGCGGCGCTGGCGTTAATGATGCCGGGCACGGCGAGTGCCCAGGGTGCAGACGCCGCGCCGACATTTACGAAGGACGTTGCACCAATTTTCCAGCAGTCGTGTCAAGTGTGCCATCGGCCGGACAACATGGCGCCGATGTCGCTCCTGACCTACCAAGAATCGCGGCCATGGGCCCGCTCGATCAAGCAGAAAGTGATAGCGCGAGAGATGCCGCCCTGGCATATCGACAAGAAGGTAGGCGTGCAGGGGTTTCGGGACGACCGGTCTCTGAGCGACGAGCAGATCGACACGATCGTTCGCTGGGTTGATGGCGGCGCGCCCATGGGCAACCCAGCCGACATGCCCGAACCGGTAGATTTTCAGGACTTCGGCGCATGGACAATTGAGCCTGACTGGATCGTTACCTCGACGCCACACACGGTGCCGGCGGCGGCTAGTGACTGGTGGGGTGATTACATCGTGCCGTCCGGGTTAACCGAAGATCGTTATATCAAGGCGATTCAGACCAAGGCGAGTGACCTGCGGGTCGTGCATCACGTCCTAACCTATGCGGTCACCGATCCGGAGGCGGCACCCATTGGGGACAGCAACGGAGACTTCTTTCTCAACGAGTATGCGGTCGGTAAGAATGCCGATCAGTATCCCGAAGGAACGGGAAAGCTTCTCGAGGCAGATGCTGGGGTCCGCTTCAGCTTCCACTATCACTCAGTGGGCGAGGAGGTGACCGACGCAACGGAACTCGGCATGGTGTTCTATCCCAAAGGCGAAACTCCCGACTATCAGCTCTACTCCCGTCAGCTTGGCCAGGGTGGCGAGCTTGATATTCCGGCTGGCCAGGTCGTGCGGCACGATGGATATCAGACGATGCGTCTTCCTGGGAAGTTGACCGGCTTCCAGCCGCACATGCATACGCTTGGTACGCGGCAATGTCTGGAATTGATCTACCCGACCGGCCAACGAGAAATGGTGAACTGTGCCAACTTCGACTTCAACTGGCACATCGTCTACAACTACGAAGAGGTGTCGCAGCCCGTCTATCCGGCCGGAACGACATTGCATGTGATCAGTTATCACGACAACACCAGCGCCAATCGTGGTAACAACGATCCGAAGAACTGGGCCGGAGGCGGTGACCGAACGATCGACGAGATGGCCTTCGCGTGGGTCAGCTGGTTCGATTTGAGTGAGGAGGAGTACGCTGCCGAGATCGAGGCAAGGAAAAATTTGGCGAACAACAACGACTAGATTGAGTGTCGTTGAAGCTGACACCAGAGGCCCTCTGCGGAGCTGTTCCGCAGAGGGCTTTTCGATTAGTATTCGGTTCCGTGATGCGTGTCAGCGTTTTTAGCGTTTAACCTCAGGTTGAGAACAACACACACGGAAGGTCGTCATGAGGGTGTCTTTAAAACATCATACTGCCACAAGGGTAGTCGTGGTGGTGTTGATCTGCGGCGGCGCCATCACAACCGTCGAGGCGCAGGTAGATCGACGCGATGTGCCGATCGTCTCGCAGCCGCAGCAACGTTTCAACAGTGGCCAGGACCTCCAGCCGATCTACGAGGGCTGGGTACGAAACGACGACGGCACGTTTACGTTTCACATGGGCTACCTCAATCGAAACTACGCTGAGCAGCCACACGTGCCGGTCGGTGTCAATAACTTTCTGTCGCCGGGTCCGCCCGATCAGGGCCAGCCGACGTATTTTTATCCCAGAACGCAGCGCTACCAATTCTGGATCACGGTGCCGGCCGATTGGGGGCCGACCCAGGAGCTAGTCTGGGAGTTGACTCACAATGGGAGCACCCAACATCTGTACGCCTGGCTGCAACCCGAGTGGGAAATCGATCAAAAAAACATCACGTCGATTCTGAATCTTCAGCGCGGCAGGAATAATGACGACCTGTATGCGGATGGTTCGCCGGTGGTTACGATTGATCCGGTGCAGATGGTGGCGCTGCCAAACACTTTGGCACTCACAGCACGTGTGACTGACGACGGTCTGCCGGTGGATCTTCCCGAACGGGTGCCGCGGACCCGGGACCCGACTCTCCAGCGTCCGACAGACGCACCCCCACTTCCAGATAATATTGTTACCTACACACACGCGATGCCGCCACGCAACGGGCTGGCGGTTCGATGGGTTGTGTATCGGGGACCGGCGGAGGTTATCTTTGACTCCAACGAGTTTGTCGCATGGAAAGAGGGGGACGAAGGTGACGGCAAGACGTCTACCGTGTTCACGACGACGGCGACCTTTAGCGAACCTGGAAACTACGTGTTGCGTGCTGTGGTCAGCGACGGGATGCTCTTGACACCGGCCGATATCGAGGTTGTCGTCACCCGGACCGAATAAGGGACACGCTCCCGCGCAAAAAGAGTGGCCGGCCGCTACTTCTTCCGGCCGTCATCTGATTCTTTTTTGAGATGTACTCTCGCGGTGGCTCGCGCCATCACGTACACCGCGATCGCTAGCATGGCTGCGCCAACCGGAGCGAGAGTAATCCCGAGGCCTGGATCCCCACTGTAGAAGGCAACACCGCCCAAAAAGAAACCGCCGGGGAGCAGTAGGCTGGCACCCATGAGGCTGGACGAAGCCAGGCCGATGTTTCCTCTACAGAGCTCAGGCATTGTACGCAGACACAGCCCGAAGATGATATGCACGAGACCCAACAGCGCCCCGTGTGCATGGGCCAGCGTCCACATCAACCGCCGGGTTTCATTGGAGACGTCGAGATACATCCTGATCTTGAATCCGTGCAGCGTTTCAAGCACGAGCCCGAGGGCCAGAAAGACGAGCAGCGTCCACCATCCAAAGCGGACGTGCTTTCTTGCGTAGAGGAGTGGGTGGCGGTCAGGCACGGCGTCTCGAAGCAGCTGGGACCCTACTCCCGCAGAAAGAGCGGCCGGTTGTCACGAAGGTCGAACAGTTCTCGCATCACGTCGGTCCGAAGGGTTCCGTCGGTATCGACAAGTAGCTCGGGTTCTCGACGCTGTCGGGATACCGTGCTAGCCCGCCACTCCTGGAGGGCTGGCAGCACCCGACCGACACGCTCTCGTTGTGCGGCCAGGTAGTCGTAGTTAAATGCTGTGTAACCCGGGAGGGTGCGTAGCGAGCGGTAGGCGATGTATCGAACAGCTTCGTAGGGGTCGTTCATCAACTCGGCCAGATGGGGCACCATCCAGCTTGTCCCTGACGCTTCCTGGGCCGGTTGCCACCCCAGATTCCACGCCGTCAAGGCGCGAAGCCCAGCGTCGCCCTTGAGCATCCAAAGCAGCGACGCGGCGACCATCGATTCGTCCTCGCTTAACGCGGGGGGTGGTGTCCCGTACCAGTCGTAGAGTGCATTGCCCGTCCAGGCGAGCGTTTTGTCAAGATGGCACAGGTTGCACGCGTTGGGGCGGCCGACATCGATCGTCTCGGCGACCGAGGGGCTACTGACGGTATGGCTTCGGATCGCTTTCAAGAGACCGTACGACGTGTATGGCATGTGGCAGTTGTAGCAGCGACTCCCGCTCGACTCGACGGGGTGATTCGAATGTGCGCGCACGTCAGACTCGATCGTCGCATGACATTGCACACATGCTTCGTCGCCGCTGCCCGGGGACGACACCTGATGGGTCGCGGCCCAGGTCTCGAGCGATCGTGGGTCGTCGGGTGATTGGTGCATTGCGTGACAGGAAAAACAGCTCAGTGTTTTCTCCGGTTCCGTCGCGTCACGAAAACACGGCGAGTCGATCAGTCCGTTGTACTCTCGTCCCGAGACCCGGATCATTCCGTCGGCCCAGAACGAACCCCTTACGAACTCGGTGTCCTCCGCTAGGAATTTCTGGAGCATCGGTTCGCGCCGGTTTTGCATCGGCTGCGCGATGAAACGTGTGTCGGTTAATTCATCCCCCGGACGATACGGAAATCCCTCCCAGTTGGCCACCCGCTCATCCGACGGATTGTAGAACTCCCACACGCTGTGACATTGTCCGCAGACCTGGGATGAACGTTTCGGATTGAGCAACGCCGGTTGGATGATGCTACTGTCAGATCCAGCGCTGAGGTGGCTGAGGTATCGCCGGAACGGATCCCGGTTAGCCCGAGCGTGGTCCCCACCGGGGCCATGGCAGGCCTCGCAGGCGATGCCAAACTCAGTGGTTGTCGTGTCGATAGTCTGCTGGTCGAACGGTTTTGAGCGGAATGGCGTATCGAATTTGGTCTTGGGCGACGTAGTGTGACAGGCGACACAGATGGCGTTCCAGTGACCGTCGAGCGTCGCAACAGATTGGCCAGGTGGATGTAGTACTACGGCGCTTCGCGACACCCATCGTTGATCATCAAGGAGAAACACCCCGGGTATTACATTGAGACCACGATCGTGCCCGGTCGCATACCAGTAAATCTGTTGGTAGTGCGAGCCGGTGATCATGACGACCTGTCGAGTGATTCTGGGTCGGTTCTGTTCAGCACCAGGGCTCTCCCATCCGGGGTCATCAAACTCCGCCCAAAATTCGTCACCCCGGCGTTCAAGCCGCATCGGCCGACCGGGAACCTCTGGCACTGTAACATCGTTAAAATCAGCCTGAACGGTGCCAGGCAGTGCCACCTGGGTCATCGTGCGGTGGAACGAGCTGTACCAGCTTTCGTACTCTGCCGGGTGGCAGGTCTGACAGGCGTCCGATGAGACGAAGCCGTCCTCAGCCAGCTGGTTCGGACGGTTTTCGACCTCCGCTTCTGGCATAACGCGTGGGCGGCTGTTGACTGCAGCGACGCAGAGTGCCATCCAGGCCACGAGCACCGCGATGACAGGTGCGCTACTTAGGTGCCTACTCGACTGATCCGGCACGGAGTCATGATAGACCAGTCGCCATTTCATTGGCGATGGTTACGTCTGGAGACAGAAGCCGGTCGACCAGTCGCCGCCGGCGTTGAGCACGGTCCTTCTCCCGTTGCGGCTCTGCTCATGGCGTTCCGTACCGCCAGAAATGTCGATACTTTTCCACCGACACACTGAAGGCAGTATGCTCTAGCCTCTTTGGCACGTTGTCAGAGGAGGTATCTATTGCCTAAGTACTTGTTTGAGGCGTCATATACGCCCGCTGGATCGGCCGGTGTCATCAGAGATGGCGGAAGCCAACGACGAGCCGCGGCCGAGAAGCTCATTCAAAGTCTCGGCGGGACAATCGATTGTATGTACTTCGCGTTCGGTACGGTCGACGTATTGGCGATTGTCGACCTTCCCGACCACGCGGCAGCGGCAGCAATGTCACTGGCTACGGCCAGCTCCGGAGCTATGACGGGCAGGATGACGGTTCTGTTGACGCCAGAAGAGATCGACGACGCTTCCAGTCGAGGAGTAACGTACACACCACCCGGACAATGACGTTAGTGACGCCGTGAGCATTTGGTGAGTGATTTCTGTCCGGGGCCAAGCGAGGCGACGGCTATGCTCGAAATAGATGATCTTCATGTGTCGTTTCCGACCAACCGTTCATCTTATTCGACCGACAGGAGGCTGATAGCCGTCCAGGATGTTTTCTCTTCACGAAGGTTTTGGACAGTCCGCTAGAATGTGTCAGCATCAACACTAGACAAGAGGAGCGTAGACAAATGGCCATTTATACGTGTGAAAAATGCGGGATGAGCGTCGGCACCATGACCTGTGGTCATTGCGGTAAAGAGTTAGTCCACGACACCTTGACTAAGGCCGACGGCGGAAAGGTCGACATTGCCAGGTGTCCAGATGGGCACGGAAAGGTCAAGTCACCGATGTGCTGCGGTGAGGATATGAGCTGCGCGCTCTGACGATCTATTGGGAGCGTTGGACCACGTTAGAGCACTCGGCCGTTTGTCCGGCGACACGTGGGGAACCGGTTGTTGTCGGCCCTACCCGGTGTTACCTGAGACTGGACGACGCTCTGTCCATTTACGGACCACGTGCCGTCGCTGGGTGACGAACAAGATACGCCGATCGTAGCGGACGTCGTACGAGCTAGGGAGCCAGATGTCTGGTGCGAACCGCTCGAACCCGAGCTGCCCGGTCAATCGAGACAGCGACGCGACCAGGCCCCAGACGTATCGCACCGGCCGCAGGAGCCTGAAGTCGATTTGTACCACACCGTAGTCGTTTTGCGAGATGTACACCTCGCCGTTTGACTGATTCAAGGCCCGATCGATTCGCGTCTTTCGCGGGAGTTTGCCGTCTCGTGGCCAGAAGCTGATCACCCAGCATCGTTCTCCTCGAACCGTGTCTTCCCCGACGACCGCTGCCTCGTATCGGGCCATGAGGTCCTCGTTAAAGCGCACCTGCCGTTCGTCGTTTGTTTCGAGGATCTTGTTGCCAGATGCCTCGGTTTCTTGCAGCTCTTGTCTGAAATCAGCACGGCGCTTCGCCTCGTCACGAACGCCTGCCTCACTCAGCGGCTTTCCATTCCGTTCGATCAATTCTTCATAAACCGCACCATCGAGGGGGTATCGACGGTGCAGGGTCGTCTCGATGCTTGTGACCTCTACCTCGTCGTTCAGCGACTCGACCATCGTCTCCACCAGGGATTCAAACCTAAGTTCAGCCTTTACTTTGTCCTGGGCGGTAGCACGAGCGACGGCGAGGCGTATGATTTTCGAGACCGGGGGCTGGTTACTGGCTCCTGTGGTAGCCGGTGTTTGGAGCCGTGGGTGCGCGGTAGCAACGAGCGTGACCAAGACCGCGGCTACGAGCCGGATACACATGCACGGATCTTAACAGGCGACGGGTGGTGTCAATGGTTTTGGTTCGCCACCCGCCGTATACTTTCCCCCTCATGAGCGTTCCGATCACCGTTACCATTGTTAGTTGCTCACTGAGCACGGAGAGTCAGTCTCACCGGCTCGCGCTGGCGGCGGCGGAATCAGTTCGAGCGGAAGGTGTGACGGTCGATCTTGTGGATTTGCGCGAATGGAAGTTACCGATCTGTGACGGTGGCAACAGCTACCGCCATCGATCGGTTGAACCACTGTCGGAGATATTCAACCGCGCCTCGGCGATTCTCGTGTCGGCTCCGGTCTACAATTACGATCTCAATGCGGCGGCGAAAAACCTCGTCGAAATGACTGGGCAGTCATGGACAGATAAGCCGGTCGGGTTTTTGTGTGCGGCCGGAGGCGAACGTAGCTACATGTCACCGATCGGGTTCGCGAACAGCCTGATGTTTGACTTTCGCTGTCTCATCATTCCTCGGTTCGTCTACTGCACGAAGGCGGACCTGGATGTCGACGATGACTTCGGGGCACCGATCCTCGAACGCGTGAACGAGCTGGCGCACACAACGGTGACGTTGGCCAGGGCGCTCGCCTGGGCACGCCAGAAGACCTAGGCGTGGGACAGTCGCACTAGCTGTTGTCGGCCAAGTCGTCCCTGTAGGCTGGCTTAAGGACCACCGAATCAGTGCCGGCCGATCTTGCAGGCGAGCTGGGGTTGGCGCCCGTACAAGATATGAGGCTATCGGCTGCAATGACGATCTAATCGCTGATTCGGATGATAGCCAGGGTCGTTGCCTCCAGACTGGTCGACCAGACCCAGGTAACCACGGTGAGTCTCTAGGCGATGCAAAAACTCGACATTGTGTCGCCGTCGTCATCGGTGAACTGCCGCAGTATCAGAATCGTCTGTGACGAAGTGGACCTCGCCTGGGCAGGTGAGACGCCGCACGGCAGGTTGTTTTCAGACCACGTGGGAGATGTTGATGACCAGGAAACCCTTACATCGCGAAGATTCCGGCGTGGAACGACGAGACTTCTTACGCGCCGCACCGGCGAGTCTGGCAGCCGGCGTGTTTCCGATCGTCACGGGAGAGGTTCAACCGGCGAACGAGACCACCACGAGTCGGTTACGGAGTGCAAGGGAGCTGTCGGGTCTGGAGTTCACCGATGCTGAGCACGATCTAATGCGGGCCGCGGTTGATCGCAATAGAGAGCGATACGCCGCTCTGAGAGATCTGCCGATCCCGGACGACACGGAACCCGCGGTCGCGTTCTTTCCCTATGCGCCAGGTGAACGGCCTACCGGTGTGTCGACACCTCATGCGGAGCTTCCGATCGTCCGCGCCGAATCTCCATCGTCGCCAGAAACTGTCGACTCGCTGGCGTTCGAGCCGGTGACCGTCCTGTCCCGTCTACTTGAACGGCGCGAGGTCACCTCAGTCGATCTCACCAGGATGTATCTCGACCGGCTACGGCGTTACGGTGACCGGCTTAAGTGCGTGATCACGCTGACAGACGAGCTCGCACTGTCGCAGGCCGCGACGGCGGATACAGAAATTCGTGCGGGGCGATATCGCGGACCATTGCACGGAATTCCATGGGGCGCAAAGGATCTCCTCGCGACCCGCGGGGTGCGAACGACGTGGGGCGCCAAGCCGTACGAGTTCCAAATTTTTGACGATGATGCCACGGTTGTGCGGCGCCTCCAGGAGGCAGGCGCGGTGCTGGTTGCCAAGCTGTCAATGGGTGCGCTGGCACAGGGGGGTGTCTGGTTCGGTGGCTCGACTCGCAATCCCTGGGACGTGTCGCGGAGTTCGAGTGGCTCTTCGGCCGGTCCGGCGTCAGCGACTGCGGCCGGACTGGTCGGCTTTTCCGTCGGCACCGAGACTCTCGGATCGATCATCTCGCCGTCGGCTGCCTGCGGGGTCACTGGACTGCGTCCTACCTACGGCCGCGTGAGCCGACACGGGGCGATGGCGCTTAGCTGGACGATGGACAAGCTCGGGCCGATGTGTCGTAGCGTTGAGGATTGCGCCCTCGTGTTCAACGCGATCTACGGCGCAGACGGAAAGGACGGGACTGTCGTCGACGCGCCGTTCGAGTGGGACGAGGAGTTTCAACCCACTCAGCTAAAGATTGGGTATGTAGCCTCCGAGCTGGATAGGGCACCCGATGGCGTGTCGGCGACGCAGCGTCGGTCCTGGATCGGACGACGCGCAGTACTCTTAGAAGCATTGGAGATGTTTCGCGACGCTGGGTTCGCGCTTGATCCGATCGAGCTTCCCGAGTTCCCAGCCGATGCGCTTCGATTGATTCTCAGTGCTGAGGCGGCGACGGCGTTCGACGATTTGACTCGCAACCGTGGCATTGACCAGCTCACTCGGCAGGGACCTGGCGACTGGCCTAATCAATTTCGCTCGGCCCGTTTCATTCCAGCAGTCGAGTACATCCGTGCGCAGAGGGCCCGGAGCCTACTCGCGCGACAGATGCACGATCTGATGAGTCGATACGATGCTTTCCTTAGCCCGACCCTTAGCCGGAGCCTGACGATCACGAATCTGACTGGACATCCCGCTCTGACGCTCAAGGCCGGTTTTAGGGATGGGCTTCCAGTGGGTTTAATGATCACCGGTCGTCCGTACGAGGAAGCGACTGTACTCCAGCTGGCGTCGGTCTACGAGCGGGCTACTCCGTGGCGCACGATGCACCCTGACGGATTTGGTTCTGTCTGAGGTGGCGGGGGCGCTACTGGAAGTTGACGCTGGAGAGCAGCGCGTTGAATCCCGACTCCCACTCGGTCACGGTTCGACCCGGACCGGTCAGCTTGAAGAAGTACGGACCAATCGATGTCTCCACGACCGCCGCTTTAAGTCTGAAACCTTGCTTGTAGTAGCGCATACCAGATCCGGGCTGCACCTCGGCGGAATAGATCCCAGGGACATCAAGTACGGTCACGGACATACCAGCGACATCGAAGCTTGTGGTCGTGGCCACGTCCGAGGAAGGTCGTTCGTCTGGCTGCAACATCTGGTTGGTCCACCGCTCGAGATTGGCCTCCACGGTCCCACTTTCGGCGCCAAAGTAGTACACGACGAGCTCAGCATCCTCAGAATCTCCTGGCATTCTGGGCAGTCCGAACTGCGCGACCCTTAGAGGAAACGAGGTGTCAATTCGTACCCAGTCGAGAGGTGCGTCAAATTGCAGCGAACCCTGTGCAGACACCGCGGCCGGGACGAGCAAACAGGCGAACACGACAGGCCAGCATCGGGGGAGAAGCATCAGGTTTGAGATCTTAACACTGCACGGCCCGGCGCTCTTCCCCGGTTGTATCGGCTAGAATGACGTTTTCGCCTCGCGCGGAGCACGTTCGGGTGATTCCATGGTGAATACGGTTCGATGCACGGTACAAACGACCGGGCAGGGCGACGTCCACGACATTACGCACGCCGTTGCGACCGCGGTTACCGACTCGGACCTAAGTCACGGGGTCGCCACGATCGCCGTCGTGGGCTCGACGGCGGCGGTGACGACGATCGAGTTCGAGCCAGGGGCGGTGGCTGATTTTACCAGGCTCTTCGATGAGTTGGCGCCGAGGTTCGGCCAATATGCGCACCATGAACGGTGGGGTGATGACAACGGGTCGAGCCACGTGAGGGCTGCACTGCTGGGCTCGTCGGTCACCTTACCGTTTAGCAGTGACAAGCTCGCACTCGGCACGTGGCAGCAGCTCGTGCTAGTCGAGTGTGACACCCGCTCCCGGACCCGGGAGGTCGTAGTGCAGCTTATTGGCGAGTGACACCGTGCAGGTAACCTTCGATAAGCAGACACTGGACAACGGGCTCGACGTCATCATACACGTCGACCACTCCTGTCCGATCGTTGCGGTTAACCTCTGGTATCACGTCGGGTCGAAGAACGAGAAGCCAGGTCGGACAGGGTTTGCGCATCTCTTCGAGCACCTCATGTTCGAGGGATCGGAGCATCACGACGACGGCTATTTCTCGCCGTTGGAGGAAGCGGGGGGGGCGCTTAACGGTTCGACAAACGCCGACCGAACGAACTACTGGGAAGTCGTACCGACCGGTGCAGTCGAGCGCGCTCTCTGGATGGAGTCCGACCGGATGGGATTCCTACTGCCGGCTCTGACCCCAGAAAAGTTTGAGACGCAGCGTCAGGTCGTCTTGAACGAACGTCGTGAGAGCTATGAGAACCGACCTTACGGCATGGTGCCGATGGCGCTCATGCCGGTGTTGTTTCCAGCCGGGCATCCGTATCATTGGCTCACGATCGGCGAGCCCGAGGATCTGTTGGCCGCGTCGTTCGACGACGTCCAAGCATTCTTCCGCACGTACTACCATCCCGGGAACGCGTCGCTCGTTTTGGCAGGTGACATCGACACCCGCGAGGGGTTCGAGCTGGCGCGACTCTACTTTGGGGAGATTCCGCCCGGTCCGTCGAGACCCAGCATCACGGTGTCCGACACGACCGTCTCCGGAGCGCCCCGCCTCCTGCTGCGCGACCGGGTCGAGCTGCCGCGACTCTATCTGTCATGGCGAAGTCCTCGGCTGTTCGGCGACGGGGACGCCGCTCTGGACCTCCTTGCCACGATCCTCGCCGGCGGTAAATCGTCGCGTCTGTATCGGCGCCTGGTCCACGATAGCCGAATCGCGACAGATGTCAGTGCCGGCCAGGGATCGCGGGAGCTTGTGGGGGTCTTCAGTATCGTTGCCACCGCGGCACCTGGACATTCACTGACCGAGATCGAGGCCGCGATCACCGACGAGCTGAGCCAAATACTAAACGATGGACCTTTCGGCGACGAGGTGGAGCGGAGTCAGGCGATGATCGAGTCCGATTTTGCGTATCGACTTCAGAGCATCGGGGACTTTGGAGGGCGTTCAGATCAGCTCAACGCCTACAATGTGTATTTTGGGGATCCCGGTCACTTTGATACCGATTTGGGTCGTTACCGAACGTCTGATACAGACGCGATCCAGTCGGCGGCGCAAAACAGTCTGACCGGAAATGAGCGCGTCGCCCTGAGTGTCATACCAGTCGAGGGCGATTTATTGCTCGGGTTGTCTGATTCGAAACCGGTGGACGTTGCGTAATGAGTGTAGACCGCAGTCGTCTTCCGACTCTCGGACCCCATCCATTGTTTCGCCCACCAGGGTTTCGTTGCTCCACGTTGTCCAATGGGGTGGGTGTCTGGACGGCAGCCCACCATCGCGCCCCGGTTCTCACGCTGAGACTGCTCGTCCCGGTGGGAGCCGCGGACGATCCGACTGACCAGTTTGGTCTGGCGGCATTGACTGCCGATGTCTTGGATGAAGGCACTCGGGACTTGACTGATGTGGGGCTGCACGTAGCGCTTTCTAGGATAGGCGCCCATCTCAGTGTCGGAGTGTCCAGCGATGCCACTATTCTCACACTCACGACGCTGCCGAAGCATGCTGCCGAGGCGATGGCTCTGCTCGTCGATATCGCGGTGCATCCACGCTTCGATCCGGACGACTGCGACCGCGTGCGTAACCTACGCCTCAATCGTATCCTGCAGACGCGTCAGGTTCCCACCGCTGTAGCCGACCGAGTGTTCATCGAATCGCTCTACGGAGCGCATCCGTATGGGCACCTTGCGATCGGCACCGAGCCGTCGCTGCGACCGATCGATTCGTCTGACCTCTCGGCGTTTCACAGTCGCTGGTATCAGCCTGCGGGGTGGACGTTGGTGGCGGTGGGTGGTCTCTCTGACGACGCGCTGCTTGAAGTCGCCAAGACCGAGCTCGAACCGCTGTCAACGGTAACACCGGCAGTGGCGATTTGCAGCAGATCGAGGCGTCAGGAGCCGCCCCCGATCGCCGATCGTCTGATATTCGTTGCGAGGAAGGATGCGGTGCAGTCCGAGGTGCGACTGGGTCACCCAGGGGTGTCGAGGGCATCACCCGATTACCACGCGCTCCTTGTTCTGAACATGGTGCTCGGTGGCCAGTTCGTGAGCCGCATCAACCTGAATCTTCGCGAGGACAAGGGCTACACGTATGGGGCACGGACAGCGTTCGACTACCGAGTCGGCCGAGGACCGTTCATCTTTCGGTCGAGCGTGCAGACCAGCGCGACCGCGGACGCCATGCGTGAAGCGATCAAGGAACTTCTAGACATCCGGGAAACCCGCCCACCTTCCGAGAGAGAACTGGCGGTTGCACGAGACGCCTTGACCCGAGGTTTCCCCCTGGGGCTTGAGACCGCGACCCAGGTTGCGCGTGTCGGGACGACGCTCGCCCTCCACGGGCTTCCGGCCGACGAGATGGATCGTTTTGTCGAGCGAGTCATGGCGGTCGATGCTGACGCAGTGCTCGCGGCGGCCCGGGCGCATTTACACCCCGACCGGTTGGTGGCCGTCGTCGTAGGTTCGACCGAAGACGTGCTGCCGTCGCTTGGGAGTCTCGGCCTTGGCGAACCTGCCCTGATGGACTAACCCCTTGAGGCCGGTCAATGTCAGATGTTTCCGCCCGTCTGAGCGTCTAACTTCCGACTGCCTGTCGATTCGGTGACGTCATGAGTTCAAGCCGCTACGGGATGAGTTCGATCGGCATCGTGGGTCTATTGGCGGCCACGACGGCAGATGCCGTCAGCGAAAAAGAGGTCACACCTGTAGTCAGGGAGCTGGCCAGCATTATTATTGAAGGCCTGCGAGGACTCCTGAGATATTTGTGAACGCGTGGGTAATGGTTAGAGCTCTGTTCTGAGAAAATTTACTAGCGCGTATCCGTCCATCCAACTGAACGGGACGACAGCCGTGCTGTAGTGGCCGCATGGCAGTACAAACACACGATGTGGGATGTCCCGATGGAGAAATTTGTCGACCAGCTGTCGGGAGAGCCGAATCGGAAACGAGAGGTCGTAGCGAGCGTAGACCAGCAGTACACGCTTTCCTCTCATTCGATCGATGTAAGGTTCCGGACTGATCGGGAGCCACAGACGGCGGAGGTGGTCAAGGGTGACCTTCCCGTCGAGACCGGCCCGAACATGCGCCGTGGAGAGCCCCTCCCACACTACGTCGGCAAAGTAGGGTGAGATGTGGTTGAGCGCGGCCGCGGTGACGCGCGGTTCGTGAGCGGCCGTCAACATCGCGAGACAGGACCCCAGGCTCGTGCCGAGGATCCCTACCCGCTCGTACCCCTCCGTTGTTAACCAATGCACTGCGCGGCGTGCGTCGAGCACAGCTTGCCGGCAGATCTGCAGCGTGCGGCCGACGTTGGCGCTCACGATATAGTCGGCCCGGTGGAGGTCGGCTGGCATCCGACGGTCATGGTACGGCAGGCTCAGCCGTAGCGTGCTGATACCGAACTTGGCAATTAGCCGGCTGAGGCCCATATGTTCATCCGGCCCAGCGTTCCAGTGCGGAAGCACCACCACTGCGCGTCGGGGACGCTTCCTGGTTGCGGCTGGTTGGTATCGGGCGTAAACGGTGTTGTTGTCTGGGTCTGGGGTTTCAAATGCGCTGGGAAAACTTAGCAAGCCATTGTGGAGGTGATACCTATTGGTGGCTGGCGTCTCGAAAAACCGCTCGGTGTTCTCCATGACCTTGGCCGACCACGCGCTGACAACTTCGCGTGCCACTGCCGGTGGATACGTGCCGCCGTCCAACCACTCGGCACCCCACTCGAATCCTCGGACGACTCGGTCTGACGTCACCGCTGCTAGACGTCGTTCCCAGGCGTGAAACAGACGGCCGATCATCGTGACGTCCGGGTGTCCGGTCGTCGACTGCTGAGTCGGGTCACTTGCCGGGGTCTTCCGGAGCCTGAAGTGGAACCCGGCCACGGAGAAACACCGCAGGCTGACCGTTGGAGGGCACTACGATCATGCCGGGACGAGACGCGGTTGCGCCGCCGGACCGCTGGTCGTCGTCGGGTTGAGCAGAGCGGTCGATAGGATTGACCGGTTCGGGGAGTAACTGCTGAAGCTCTTCGATTTCGTCCGGATACAAATCCGGACTGAAACGTGGAACCGACATTGGACCCCGCTGCGCCGGGACGGGAACAGACGCGCTGGAGCCAAGCGACGGCTGGTAGGAACTTGAGACCGGACCTTGACTGGTAGCCATCACGAGCACGCGGTCAAAGCGAGAGCCTTCGACTGGGTGCTTGGCTCTTGGGGCTGCGACATATCCGGCTGCTTGACGGAGCAGTATGCGAAGTGCTTTCGCCTCGGGAACGTCGACGAGCTGGAGCTGCACCGGTCGTCCTGGTAACTCGTCAGCCTCTATAAACTCGGTCTCTCCAACTCTTGACCACTCCTGAAGGATTGCTCGTACAGGCACGTCTATGGCGATGATAGTCACCCGGCCGTCGCGGAACGACAGCTCAAGATTGTCGGCGGCCACGGTCGGCCCACCAGTCAGCATGAGAGCAAGGGCGATCGTGGGAATCGTGCCACGCACACATTCAGTATATGTCAGGAGCGAGGGCCTCACGTTGGCGGCGCGCCGACAGCGTACCCGCTCTACTAGGTGGCAAATCTGAAGTTGATGACGTCACCGTCCTTGACGATATAGTCTTTACCCTCAAGACGCACTTCCCCCCGATCGCGGCAGGCAGCGATCGTGCCGCGCTCAAGCAGACGACCATACTCGACCACTTCGGCCCGGATAAACCCACGTTCGATATCGGTGTGGATTTCGCCTGCGGCTTGCTGGGCTCTAGTGTTCGCCGGTATCGACCACGCACGGCACTCATCTTCGCCCACTGTGAAGAACGAAATGTAGCCAAGCAGGTTATACGCAGCCTGCACTACCCGGTGGAGTCCGGGTACGTCGAGACCGAGGTCTTCTAGGAAGACCTGCGCGTCCGGGGGGTTCAGTTGAGCGATCTCCAGCTCGATCTTGGCGCACACGATAACCGCTTCTGTGTTCGGCTGGTCAAGGATCTCTCCAAGATGGGCAAGTCCTACCGCATCGTGACTCACACCCACATGCGCCTCGTCGACGTTAATCACCAGCAAGAGGGGCTTCGCCGACAGAAACTGGAAGCCTCTCAGCGTCTTGGTAGCCGCGTGGTCCAGCTGCATACTCCGAATTGGTAACCCCGCCTCTAGTCGTTCGTGACACTGGCTGAGGAGATCCGACTCTAGGTCGAGCTCACGACTTGCTCCCTTCTTTCGGTCGCGGGCGATTCGCTCGAGTCGCTTCTCGGTCACCGCCAGGTCGGCAAGTATTAACTCCACCTCAACTGTCTGGGCGTCGCGGGCGGGGTCAATCGTACCTTCCGAATGGGGTATCTCCTCTGCGGTAAACGCACGAATAACATGAAGCAACGCGTCCGCTTCTCGATACGCGGCGACGTCCACCAGCGACCGTGTAGCTGTTCTTCCTCCGATGTCAGCGAATGTGACCGTAGCCGGCACGTGTTTCCTCGGCTTGTAGAGCTCGGTCAGACGGTCGAGGCGGGCATCCGGAACGGTTGACACGCCCATTTGGGCTTCGGTCCGACCCATCTTTCTGGTGGACGAGCCCGCAGCCCCGCGAGCGACCAACTGGAAGAGGGTCGTCTTTCCGGTCGAAGGTAGTCCTATCAGTCCTGCGCGCAGAGTTCCCATAATTTAATTGAATAATCAGACGACGAGTATCCCTGCAGTTTCTTCAGTGATTAGCCTTTTCCGTTGACAACGCTCACTCCGCTTGCGTACTATCCTGGTGGACTGATGTGGATTTAAGTGGAGCAATTTAGTGTTACGGGGCAATTTCTCTGCAAAAATTGACAATAAGAGCCGCCTCAAGATCCCGACTGCCTTTCTGGCACCGATCAAGGAGATGTACGGCTCGGCGTTGTTTGTCACCAGCATTATCGGTGAATCGGTCCGTATTTATCCGATGCCCGTGTGGAGCGGAATCGAAGAAAAGCTCGCACGCGTACCCTCGACCCATCCTTCACGCAATCGGTTCCTCGATCGGGTTAATTTCTTTGGTCAGCCGGCCGAGTTCGATAAACAGGGCCGAGTACTGGTCCATGCCCGGGTTCGCGAGGCGGCCAGCATGGTAGGGGAGGTTGACGTCTTTGGTCAATACGACTATCTCGAGGTCTGGAATCATGACCGGTTCGTCGAGCGTCTCGACCGCGACCCATACACAGACGACGACGCACGGGCACTGTCCGAGTTTGGGATCTGATCGTGTTGAGATCTGGCGAGTCCACGCGTCTTGTGCACCACCCAGTAATGACAGCTGAGGTGGTCGCCCATCTGGAGCCGAAACCGGACGGCTGCTATCTCGATTGCACCGTTGGCGCAGCCGGTCATGCTTTGGCCTTGTTCGAAGCAGGTGCCGGCCGGGTGCTAGGCCTAGACCGCGATCCAGAGGTCTTGCCATTTGCACGGGCTACGCTGGCGTCTTGGTCCAACCGAGTCGAGCTCGTCCACGCCGACTTTAGGGAGATCGACCGATTACTCGATGAACGGGGAATATCCACCGTCGACGGAGTGGTTGCCGACCTCGGCATGTCGTCGATGCAGCTCGAGACAGAGGGGCGTGGATTCAGCTTTCGGCGCGACGAGCCGCTTGACATGAGGATGGACCGGTCGCAGGGTCCGACCGTGGCCGACCTGTTACGTGACGTGCCAGAACGGGCGCTGGCTGACCTGATCTTCGAATATGGGGAAGAGCGGTTCTCCCGTCGGATTGCGCGTGCGATCGTTGCTACGCGCCAACACGATCCGCTCCTGACAACGACCCAGCTCGCTGCGCTGGTCCGGCGGGTCGTCCCGAGAAAGGCTCACCGGCGTATTGACCCCGCGACTCGTACGTTTCAAGCACTACGCATCTGGGTCAACGGGGAGCTAGACCGGGTGAATCTGTTTCTCCGATCCGTCTGTCGACGCCTTCGGGCCGGTGCACGTTTTGCTGTCATTTCGTTTCACTCACTTGAAGATCGCATCGTCAAGACCGTTTTTCGCGAGCTCGTTCAGGAAAAGGAAGATGACATGCGGGTGCGTGTTCTCACGAAACGGCCGCTCCGACCGACCCGCGAGGAGGTTGTTCGCAACCCGCGGTCACGGAGCGCGAAACTGCGGGTTGCCGAGAGGTTGGCGTGAGTAGCCACCTGCGGGACTTCGAGCGGGACATCAAGCGGGACATTCGCAACAACCGGATCATTCGTGAGGTCGACCAAGCCCGCCAGCGTGAACTCTGGCGCTCAGTCGGGATCGGCGTGTTTCTGGTAGCGGTTCTGTTGTTTTCGGCCTGGCAGCACTTCGAGCTGCTACAACACGGCTACCGCATCGAGCAAGTGCAGCAGGAGCGGGCCCGTGAGCTTGAGGTCAATCGACATCTCCGTTTGGAGATCGAAACCCTCAAGTCACCGAAGCGGATTGAGCAGATTGCTACCGAGCAACTGAACTTGGTTGCACCCGGTAGTGAGGACGTGATCGTCCTCGAGCGTGTTGTTCCATCCGCAGCGCCCAATCCGGGAATCGTGGCGCTACGGCGTGAGGAGATACTTGACGAAACAGAAGCCGAGACGGCCGGTCTGGACGTTCGGCGCTAGGTGGTTCGAACGGCTGCGCAGTGTGATTGGTCGTGCGCGTCCGGCGCGCCCCGATCGTCGGAACCGCCGTGGGCCTGTTCGGAGCGTGCAGACGTGGCGGCAAGTAGTCCGCGGCCGACTGGTCACGGCCGGTCTATGCTTCATGCTGTGGGCTGTTGGCATTGAAGCCAGGCTGGTGTATCTGCAGGTCGTCAGCCACGAGGAACTGACGGCCCGGGCAGAAGGCCAGCAGCGGCGCAGTATTGAAGCGCATCCGAAACGAGGAGAGATCCTCGACCGTGACGGACGAGTCCTCGCCTACTCCGTCGACGGGGACGCGATCTATGCCGTACCAAACCAGATTTCGGATCCCCCGGGTACAGCGTCTGCTCTCTGTTCGGCCCTTGGCTGTTCTGATGAGAGGCGCGCCAGTCTCGAGTCACGACTCTCCCGGTCGAGCCTGTTCGAGTACGTAGGACGTCAGGTGCCACCCGACATCGCGCATAGGGTCGCTGATGCAAATCTGGCCGGCGTCGGTTTTCTGCCGGAGAACCGGCGGTATTATCCCAATGCCGAACTGGCGGCCCATGTTCTCGGCTACGTGGGCATCGATAATCAAGGCCTGAGTGGAATCGAGTCCACCTACGACGACGAGATCCGAGGCCGCCCAGGGAAAATCCTCGTTCAAACTGACGCTCGTGGGCGGGCGTTTAGTCGGGTCGAGCGACCGCCGACCGCCGGCGCCACGATCGAGCTGACCATCGACACGTATCTACAGCACATCGCTGAGCGTGAGCTGGAACGGGCCGTGCTCGAACATCGGGCCGACGCGGGTGTAATCGTGGTTCTTGATCCCCATACAGGTGAGATGCTGGCGATGGCTAACTGGCCCACGTTTAACCCGAACGCGTTTGCCGATGCCCCGTCCGCCGCTCGCCGCAACCGTGCGATTCAGGACATTTACGAACCAGGATCGACCTTCAAATTGGTGACCGCATCGGCCGCCCTAGAAGAAGGTGTCGTTACCCGAA
>Ga0310123_10000946_pt1 | contig 25172 bp, 24 predicted proteins | sample CB6_AW_1057_MG_FD_203505 | JGI IMG/M metagenome (GOLD analysis project Ga0310123, IMG submission 203505) | Marine microbial communities from Western Arctic Ocean, Canada - CB6_AW_1057 | ecosystem: Environmental > Aquatic > Marine > Oceanic | place: Canada: Western Arctic Ocean | collected... | reverse complement strand
GTAGCGCCCCGCATCACACATCCACCACTCATTGACGTTCGGGTTGTAGCGCGGCTTCACGCGCACAAGGCGAGCCCCGTCGTTCAAGTGCGGCCTGTCGAGCATGTAGTGCACGTCGATGTTGCATCCCTGGCTGCAGCCGTTGCAGAGGGACGGGGCGCTGGAGAGGTACCACACCCTCGCCTTGAAGCGGAAATCCCGTTCGGTCAGTGCGCCGACGGGACAGATGTCCACCACATTGGCCGAGTAGGGGTTGTCGAGCATGACGCCAGGGTAGAGCCCCAATTCGGCCCGATCTCCGCGCTTGAAGATCCCGAACTCGCCGGTCTTGGTGATCTCATCCGTGAAGCGCACGCACCGGGAGCAGAGGATGCAGCGTTCCTGATCCAGCATCACATGCGGACCGAGGGCCACGGCCTTTTGCTTCTTGACCTTGTGCTCCCTGAAGCGCGGATTGTAGAGCCCGAAGTTCATGTAGAAGTCCTGCAGGTCGCACTCACCGGATTGGTCGCAGACAGGACAGTCGAGCGGGTGGTTGGCGAGTAGGAACTCCAGCACCGCGCGCCGGCCTTCCTCGGCCTTGTCGCTCCTGGTGTGCACGACCATTCCCTCGGCCACAACCATATTGCAGGCGATCTGCAGCTTGTTCGCCTTCTCCACCTCAACGAGGCAGATGCGGCAGTTGCCAGCGATCGAGAGCCCGGGGTGGTAGCAGTACCGGGGAATGTATATCCCCAGCTCTTCCGCGGCCCGGATGACCGTGGTCCCTTCAGGGACGCTCATCTCACGGCCGTCGATGCTCAGTCTGGGCATTACGCGGCTTCCGTGTGGCGGGCCTTGCGCCCTGTGCGGATGTACTCCTCGAACTCGTCCCGAAACTTCGTGATGTACGACTGGACCGGCCAGGCCGCCGCATCTGCGAAGACGCAGATCGTCTTTCCTTCCATGTCGTCCGCGACGGCGAGCAGTTCGTCCACGTCCTTGAGTTGTCCTCGCCCTTCGGTGATGCGGCGCATGATGCGATGCACCCATCCGGTTCCCTCACGGCAGGGTGAGCACTGTCCACAGGACTCATCGGCGAAGAACCGGGCCGCGGACTCGAGCGCGTCGATTATGCAGGTCGTCTCATCCATCACGATCACGCCCCCTGAGCCGGCCATGCTTCCAGCGGCCATCAGGGAGTCGAAGTCCATGGTCACGTCGATCTCACCGGCGGTGAGGATCTTGGCCGAGATGCCGCCGGGGATCACGGCCTTGAGCCTGTTGCCGTCGCGCACGCCCAAGGCATATCCCTCGATCAGTTCCCGCAGGGTCACCCCGACCGAGGCCTCATAGACACCCGGCCGTGCCACGTGCCCGCACACGCAGAAGAGCCGTGTGCCGCCCTGAGTGTCCGTGCCCAGGCCGGCGAAGCGTTCGGCTCCCTCGCGCAGGATGAAGGGGACACAGGCCAACGTCTCCACGTTGTTGACGATCGTGGGGCACCCGAAGAGACCTGATACGGCCGGAAAGGGAGGCTTGAGCCTCGGAAAGCCCTTTCCGCCCTCGAGCGAGGTAAGCAGCGCGGTTTCCTCGCCGCAGATGTAGGCACCGGCCCCCGAGTGGATGACCACCTCCAGGTCGAAGCCGGTCCCCTGGATGTCTTTGCCGAGCCAACCCCGGCTGTGCGCCTCACCGATGGCACGCTGCAGACGACGGGCCGATTCGAAGTACTCGCCGCGGACGTATACGTATGCTTTGTGACTGCCGATGGCGTAGGCAGAGATGATCATGCCCTCCAGGAGCGCGTGCGGGTCCCGCTCCATGATGTAGCGATCCTTGAACGTGCCGGGCTCGCCCTCGTCCGCGTTGACCACGAGGTACTTCGGTTTGGTCGTTTCCTTGGGGATGAAGGACCATTTCTTCCCTGTGGGAAACCCCGCCCCGCCGAGACCGCGCAGCTTGGCGCGGGAGACCTCGTCGATCACCTGCGCCGGGGTCATAGAGGTGAGAGCTTTCTTGGCCGCGACATATCCACCGTTCGCGACATACGCTTCGAACCAGGTTCCGTCTGGATCCTGGAAGCGCGAGGAGAGCACCGGCCCGTCCGAGCTGATGAAGGGATCCGGCTCGGGAGTCGACTCCGGACTGCCGGGCTCGCTGAGCGCGTCCTGGGTGATCGATGCCACGGCCTCACTCTCGAGGGGCCCGACGAAGCGTTCGTCCAGTTGAGCCATGGGCGCCATCTCGCAAGCGCACAGGCATTCGACCTCCGTAAGCGTGACTTCCCCGCCCGGAGTGGTCTCGCCTGGACCGATTTGCAAGCGCTGCTTGATGCCCTCCAGCAGCTCGTCTGCCCCGCGCAATCGGCAAGGCAGGCTCGTGCAGACGCGAAGCTCGCGACGGCCCGCGGGCTGGGTGTGGAACATGTGGTAGAAAGAGACCGCCTCGCGCACCTGGGCGATCGACACACCGAGCTGGCGGCCGACCCAAGCCTCCGCCTCTGGGGAGACGCAGCCCTGGTTCTCCTGGACGAGCCACAGGAGGGGCAACATGGCCGCCTTCGGGTACTCGTAACGGAGCAAGACCTCCCGGGCCTTGTCCTCAAGGTCCGAGAGCACTACCGGTCGAGCTCCCCGCCGATCATGTTGACCGACCCGAACGTGGGTACGATGTCGGCGACCATGTCCCCGGTGAGGAGTTGGGACAGCGCCGACATGATGGCGAAGCAGGGCGGACGGACACGCAGGCGATAAGGGCCCCCACCTCCGTCGCTGACTAGGTAGAAGCCCAGCTCGCCGTTGGCCCCTTCCACCGGGAAGTAGACCTCCCCCTGGGGCACCCGCACGCCGTGGCCGAACATGACCAGCTTGAACTGCTGCATGAGCCCCTCGATGTTGCCGTAGGTGTCCTCCTTGGGGGGGAGAAAGACCCGCTTATCGTCTACGGCGATGGACGGATGCTCGGCATGACCCGAGCCCTCGAGGGTGGGACCGACGACCGCGCTGCCACCTGCGATGGCCCCGATGTTCCCCACCTTGGCAAGGTCCACCATCTGTGCGGCCGGGATGGGGCGCCCGGACCCGGGGTCGACCAGGACGGGGCCGCGCGGCATGTCGCGCAGCGCCGCCTCCACGATCCGCATGGACTGCTCCATCTCCTCCATGCGCACGAGGTAGCGATCCATGTTGTCCCCACGGCTTCCGACTGGCACGTCGAAGGGCAGACGGTCATAAACCGAATAGGGGCAATCCTTGCGCACGTCGTATTCCGCACCGGTGGCGCGAAGGAAGGGGCCCGTGATCCCGTAAGCGACGGCGTCGTCCGATGAGATCACGCCCGTCCCGGCCATGCGGTCCACGAAGATGCGGTTGCGGGTGAGGAGCTTATCCGATTCGGAGAGGACCGTGCGCGTCTCCTCAAAGGCCTTGTGGCAGGCCTCGGCGAAATCCTCGGGGAGATCAGCCTTGACGCCACCCACGCGGCAATAGGTGACGGTCAGGCGCGCCCCCGTCACCTTTTCCACGAGATCCCAGAGATACTCGCGCGCCTTGATCATGTAGAGGAAGACCGTGAAGGCGCCCAACTCCATGGCGGTAGCGCCCACACAGGTGAGGTGGTCCGAGATCCTCGAGATCTCCGAGAGGATCACCCGAATGTAGTGGCAGCGCTCGGGGACACTGAGCTCGAGGAGCTTCTCCACCGTCATGCAATAACCCATGTTGTTGATCAGCGGAGAGACGTAGTTGAGCCGGTCGGTGTAGGGGATGACGCCGTTGTAGTCGACGGTCTCCGCCATCTTCTCGAAACCGCGGTGGAGGTAGCCGATCTCTGTTTCGACCTCCTCGACCTGCTCTCCATCGAGCCTGACCACGATGCGGACGATCCCGTGCATGGCCGGGTGCGCAGGACCGATGTTGAGAATCATGTCCCGCGTCTCGCCGCCTGCGCTGTCGTCCACCGATGAGGTGATCGTCTCCAGCGTCGAGGTCGTTTCCGTCTGTTCCATTGGCAAGATTAGTTGACGGGACCGATCAGGGGCTGGCGCTTGTCGACGGGGTAGTCCTTGCGTAGCGGGTGGCCTTCGAACTCCTCGTACATGAGGATGCGCTTCAAGTCCGGATGCCCCTTGAAGCTGATCCCGAACATGTCCCAGACCTCGCGCTCGAGCCAGTTGGCCCCAAGCCAGAGGTCGGTCAACGAGTCCACCTCGGCGTGAGCTTCCTCCACGGGCACGACCAGCCGCAGCCGATGCTTGTGGGCCGTGGAGAAGAAGTGGTACACGACCGCAAAGCGCGACCCTGGCGGGGGTCCGGGCCAGGGCGCCTCGTCGGGAATCTGAGCGAAGGGGCGCACCGCCACGCCGGAGGAAGAGAAGAAGGCCCGAGCGGGACGTTTGCCGAACGTGGAGTAGTCCACGGCGGTCAGGTCCATGAGGAAGTTCATCTGCAGAGCCGGATCCTGCTTGAGAAACCGCGCCACCTCCAGCAGGGCGCTCCGCCGAAGGACGACCGTGGCATCGCCCCGGTAGGCGTGAAACGCCAACACCCCCTCCGGGAAATGATCCTTCACGGACTCGATCAGGGAAGATGGGTTCATGCTTTCAATTCAAGTTGGACCAGGCCCGTCTCCCGGCCGACGGATGTCGGGCGAGGCTCGGGCGTGGCCCGCAGGCCGGTCGTGTGCTGGGCCTGGATCTTGTCTTGGAGCTTCATGAGGCCGTCCAGAACCATCTCGGGCCGCGGTGGGCATCCCGGTATGTAGACATCCACAGGCATGATCGTGTCGATACCCATCACGGTCGCGTAGTTGTTGTAGAAGCCGCCCGTAGACGTGCAGACGCCGAAGGATACCACCCATTTGGGCTCGGCCATTTGCTCATGGATGCGCGTCAAGATCGGGGCCATCTTGTGACTGATGGTGCCCACGACGAAGAGCACGTCGGCCTGGCGCGGCGAGAACCTTGGGAAGCCCGCTCCGAAGCGATCCACGTCGTAATGCGAGCAGGCCGTTGCCATGTACTCCATCCCGCAGCACGCGGTGACGAAGGGGTACTGGAAGATCGAATACTTTCGTGCCCAGCCGAGGGCCGCATCGAGCCGGCTGGTCAGAAACGAAGCTCCGCTAGTCATGTCTCCTCCAAGCTACTTCCACTCGAGGGCGCCGTTGTCCCAGGCGTAGACGAAGCCCACCATCAGGATGCCCAGGAAGATCACCATCTCGATGAGGCCGACGACCCCCAGATCACTGAAGACCACGGCCCATGGATAGATGAAGACGAGTTCAACGTCAAACAGGATGAACAGGATCGCAGTCAGGTAGAATCGGATCTCCAACCTACCGGTCGGCAGGGAGAACGGGTCCTTTCCACACTCGAAGGGTGCCAGCTTCACGGCTGTGGGCTTCTTCTTCCCCAGAGTGGAGCTCAGCACGACCATCGCGGTAACGATGCCTCCGGCCAGGAGGAAGGTGACGGCGATCCCCAGGTATTCGTTCATACGCCCTCACCCCAATGGAAAACGTACTGGATTCTCAGAATCACGGTGACACTGCCCAGCGCACGAGGCTGCCAGGGAAGATCCCGCCGACCAGGGTGATGACCGCGGTCACGCCGAGCGCCACGGACACGGCAATCGGGTAGCTGGCGGGCGCCGGCTCCCGGGAATTCTTCATGTACATGAGGACCACCACGCGGAGGTAGACGAAGGCAGTCACCACGCTGCAGGCCACCGCCAGGACCGCAAGTCCTTCATAACCTGCGCGCACCGCGCTCAGGATTACGACGAACTTGGCCACGAACCCGGCCGTGGGAGGGATCCCGGTCAGAGATAAAAGGAAAAGCAGCATCAGTGCCGCGGTCAAGGGCCGCTGAGCGGCCAGGCCCTGATAACCTTCCAGCTCCTCGCCTCGCTGGCCCAGAGCGATGACCACACCGAAGGCTCCGAGAGTCATGAAGACATAGATGAAGGCGTAGGTCATGGTAGCGGAAACCCCTTCGGACGTACCGGCGATCAGGCCCAGCAACGCGTAGCCCACGTGCGCAATTGAGGAATAGGCCAACAACCGCTTCATGTCGGTCTGGGAGAGGGCGACGATGCTCCCCACCACAACGGACAGGCCGGCGAGCACCGCCAGAAGCAGCGATAAGACCTCAGCCTCAGACCGAAAAGCGACCAGGAAGACCCGTCCCAAGACGGCCAGACCAGCGGCCTTGGAGCCGGCCGCCAGAAAAGCGGCCACCGGGGCGCTGGCACCCTGGTAGGCGTCCGGCGCCCAGGCATGGAACGGAACAGCCGCGATCTTGAACGCGAGCCCCGCTGCCAGCAGCCCCAGCGCTGCCATCAGGAACGGGGTGCTCACCTGGCCCTCTCTGGAGAGGGCCGAGGCGATGGCCACGAAGTCCGTGGAGCCCGTAAGACCGTAGATTAGGCTTATTCCGTAGAGGAGCAGGGCCGAGGCGAAGGAAGCGACGAGGAAATACTTGATCGCCGCCTCGTTGGACGCGGGTCTTTCCACTCTGATTCCGACCAGGGTGTAGGAACAGAGCGTGATGAGCTCGAGGCTCAAGTAGAGGGTCAAGAAATCGAGGGCCGAGACTGCGAGCATCATTCCCGTCGAGGCCAGCAGGAGCAGGGCATGGTACTCCCCGGGCGAATCCTGCTCTCCTTCGATGCGCCTCGCCGAGAGAAGCGCGACCAGGGCCAGGGTGGCGGCGATCAGAACCTTGAAGAACTGAGAGTAGCCGTCCACGGTGAACATGCCCCCGAACCCGCTCTGGGTGCCTGACGACACGACCCAGCCCGAGGCCAGGCCGGCGACCAGCGCAGCGACAACCGTCGCGACCATGGCCGCGGGCGTCCCCCGGATTCGGCGCGCGATGAGGATGAGCAGCAGGGCCGTGCCGGTCAGAATCAGCTCCGGGACGAGGAGGACCAGGTCGGCTAGAGTCGGACCGCTCATTGCCTGAGCTTCCTCTGGTCGGTCAGGTGCCGCATGTCTCTCTCTGCTCGCCCGTGTAGATGCTTACTCATTGCAAGGCTTCTAGACTCAGCAGCTCGGCCACAGGAGCATGCAGATAGGAGAGTATGGCCTCGGGGTAGACACCGAGAAACACGGCGAGGAAGGCCAACGGGGCCAGCGTGATCACCTCGCGGGCGTTGAGCTCGAGCTTGAGCCCCTCAAGCCCCGGGTTGATCTCGCGCATGACCACCCGGTAGTAGAGCCAGACCACGTAGACCGTTCCCAGGGCAACACCCCAGACCGCCACGACTCCGAGCCATGCCTGGGTCTGGAATGCACCGCTGATGATGAGGAATTCCCCAATGAACGCGTTCAAACCGGGGAACCCCACCGCGGCCAGACAGAAAAGCGCCAGGAACGTGGAGTAGATCGGTGCCGCCCTGGCGACTCCCCCATAGTCTTTGATCTCGCGGGTGTGGGTGCGCTCGTAGATCATGCCGAAGCACATGAAGAGCGCCGCGGAGACGATCCCGTGGTTGACCATCTGGAGGATCGCGCCCTCAACCCCTTCCTGGTTGAGCGTGAAGATGCCCAGGGTCACGAAGCCCATGTGGCCGACGCTCGAGTAGGCGATCAGGCGCTTGATATCGGTCTGGGCCAGGGTCACGTACGCCCCGTAGACGATGGCCACAACCGAGATGACGAGCATGGGTTGGAGGAACAGCTGCACGCCGTCGGGAAGTATGGGAAGCGACACTCGCAGGAACCCGTAGGCACCCATCTTGAGGAGGATCCCGGCCAGGATCACGCTCCCCGCGGTGGGGGCCTCGGTGTGCGCGTTCGGGAGCCAGGTGTGCACGGGGAACATGGGCACTTTGACGGCGAAGGCGGCCAGAAAGGCCGCGAAGAGCCAGGCCTGGTTTCCGCGGCTAAGGCTCTCCCTGGCGAGAGCAAGGGCCCGGAAGTCCAACGTGCCGCAGATGTCGTAGAGGGCGATCATGCCCACGAGCATCAAAACGCTTCCGGCCAGCGTGAAGAGCAGAAACTTAACGGCAGCGTAGACGCGCTCCGGTCCTCCCCACACGCCGATCAGGAGGAACATGGGAACGAGCATGAGTTCCCAGAAGATGAAGAAGAGAAAGAGATTCGCTGCGGCGAAAAGGCCGATCATCGCCGTCTCCGCAAGCAGCAGCGCGGCGTAGAACCCCCGCACCCTGGTCTGGATAGCGGTCCATGAGACCCCCACGCACAGGACGCTCAGGAGTGAGGCCAGGAAGATGAACGGGAGGCTGATGCCGTCCACGCCCATGCCGTAGCCGATGTTCCAGGCCGGGATCCAGTTCGCGGATTCGACGAATTGCAGCGCCGACGAGGTCTTGTCGAAGTGCCGGTAGAGCGGAGCCGAGACGGCCAGCGTCGCGAGGGTCGTGGCCAAGGCGATCCAGCGCGTGATCCGCTCGCTGCCAGGGAGCAGGATGAGCACCGCACCTACGAGAGGCAGAAACGTCATGACCGAGAGCACCGGATAAGCGCTCATAGGACCAGTATCGCCAGGGTGAAGAGAGCCAGGAGCCCGGCGGCCATGATTAGCCCGTAGTGCTGAGCGTGACCGCTCGCTGCGGTCTTCAAGACCTCGCTGAAGGACTGGGTCGAAGGTCCCACGCCCACGACGGTGGAATCGACCACGACGCTGTCGAACTTGCGCAGGAGCCCCGCAGCGCCCAATACGGGCCGACGTATCACGAGCTCATAGATCTCTCCAACGAAGCCGTACTCGAGGCGCGCCAAGGGCCCCTTCACCACGGCCATGAGGCGGGCCGCACCTCGCCGATAGAACCAGTCCGTGTCGAGGCTGATCGTGGGCTCGGGGTCGAGGTGTGAGAGGAGCAGGAAGAACCCCAGCGCGGTAAAGGCCAGCAGCCCGAGCGTGCTCATCACGTGCGGGAGGGTGTACGGGACGTACTCCACCGCGTGGGGAAGGGCCCCGTACAGGAGGTCGGGGAAGACCCCGATCACCACGCACGCGACCGCTGCCAGGCCCATGGCCACGAGCATGTTCCTGGGCGGCTCCTGAGCTCGCAGGCCGGAATCCTTGCCGAAGAACATGTAGTACGGAAGCTTGAGGCCCGTGTGCAGGAAGGTCCCGGCGGAGGCCAGTGTGAGCATGAGGAGGATTGGCATCAGCTGGGACTCGCCCGCGGCAGACACGACCATGGACTTGCTGACGAAGCCGCTGAAGAGCGGCACGGCGGAGATGGCGAAGGCGCCGACCATGTAGAGAGCGAACGTCACCGGCATGGTTTTGTAGAGACCGCCCATCTCGCTCAGCTTTCGTCGCCCGGTCACATGCAGGACGGCGCCGGCTCCCATGAAGAGCAGCGCCTTGTAGAGGATGTGCGCGAAGGCATGGGCCGTGGCGCCGTTGAGGGCCAGCGCAGTCCCGATCCCCACTGCGCACACCATGTAGCCGACCTGGCTGATGATATGATAGGCCAGCAGCCGGCGTACGTCGTTCTCCAGTACGGCGTAGACCACGCCGTAGATCGCCATGATCGCGCCCAGCCACACCAGAAGCTCCGTCCCGGCGAAGCAGCGGATCAAGACGTAGACCGCGGACTTCGTGGTGAAAGCGGTCATGAAGACCGCGCCCGTGACCGTGGCCTCGGGGTAGGCGTCCGAAAGCCATGCTCCCAGGGGCGGGACTGCCGCGTTAAGCAGAAAGGCGATCAGGATCAGAGTCCAGGCCGCGCCCCCGGCATACGATGCCATATCCCCGAGCGCGAGCGATCCGGTCTGGGACCAGTGGAACGCGATACCTGCCAGGAGGAAGAGCCCCCCGACCAGGTGGACCAGGAGGTAGCGGAATCCGGCTGCCACGGCGGATGGTTGGCGGCGCTGCCAGACTAGGAGTACCGATGATATCGCGAGCAGCTCCCAGAAGACGTAAAGGGAGAGGAAGTCACCCGCGAACGTCACCCCGAGCGCGGCTCCCGCATAGGTTAGGGTAGCCAAGTGCTGGGAGGCGTCCTTGACATGGAGCGCGTAGACCGTGCCCACGAAGGCAATCAGCGAGAAGACGTATGAGAAGACCAGGCTCAACCTGTCCACCTGGCCGAAGACTAAGTCGAGCCCGAAGACGTTGAACGTGCCGTAGGTACCTGGGGTCATGCGCAGGCAGAGGCCCAGGGCCGCGGCCGGCAGCACGAGCAGCACCACGCGCCTGAGGCGGCCCTTGAAGAGGGGCAAGACCCAAGCGCCCAGGATGAGCAGGAGCCCGGGGTGCACCCACTCAAGCGTCATAGTGATCCTCTCGGCGCATGAGCCACGCCTTCCCCAGGAACTTGGACACAACGATGATCGCCACGCAGGAGACCAGCCCATAGAACGAGCCCCAAGCGGGCAGGCTCTCGAAGGAGAAGTAGTGGTGGCCGCCGGGGAAGAGGTGCGGCAGAACGATCTCGGCCAGAGCCACTAAGGCAAGGACCACATACGACCAACGCTTCATGCGGGCCAAGCGGACAGGATCTTCCAGCTGCCGCTCCAGGAAATTCATGGTATGACCATGCGGGCCAGCTCCAGGACCGGGCCAGGAAAGATGCCCAGGAGCAAGCTGGCGGCAGCGCTGATGGCCAGGGGTGCGACCATCCAGGGCACCTCGCGGATTCCCTCTCCGCTCGACGACTCCTCTTCGAAGTAGGCCTTGTACACGATCGGGCCGAGGTAGGCCATGCTGAGGAGCGAGCCGACCAGGAGCACCCCCAACAGGATAAAGTTGCCGCGGGCCACCGCGCCGAGGGCGAGGTGCCACTTGGAGACGAATCCGCTGGTGAGGGGAATGCCCACGATGCTCAGGGAGGAAAGCGAAAATGCGGCCATGGTCCACGGCATGCGCTTGGCTAGGCCTGACAGCTGGCTGACTTCCGTCTTGTGCGTGGATACGTAGATCGAGCCGGCACACAAGAAGAGTGTGATCTTCGACACCGCGTGGTTGGTGATGTGGGCGACGCCCCCCATCATCCCGCTGGCGTTCAGGAGTGCCCCTCCCAGGATGATGTAGGAGAGCTGGCTCACCGTGGAGAAGGCCAGCCTGGCCTTGAGGTTGTCCTGACTGAGCGCCAGCAGCGATGCAACCAGGATCGTCACCGCGGCGGCTCCCAGGGCCAGCTTGTCCGCACCGACTTGGCCCATCGCGTCAGACCCGAAGACGAAGTGAAAGACCCGAAGCGTGGCGAAGACCCCGGTCTTGACCACCGCCACCGCGTGCAGCAAGGCACTCACCGGGGTGGGGGCCACCATGGCGGCCGGCAGCCAGCTGTGCAGCGGCATGACCGCGTTCTTGGTGAATCCAAACAGGAACAGAGCGAAGATCACGAAGATAAGCGTCGGATGCGCGCCGACCGCGGCCGGCGGGAGTATCCCGCCGCTCCGAAACTCCAGAGTTCCGGCCACGATGTAGATCAGGATGATGGCGGGGATCAGGAACAGCTTGGCCGCACCCAGAAGGTAGATGACATACTTGCGGGCGCCTGCCCTGGCCTCCGCCGTCTCCTTGTGACCCACAAGGGGGTAGGTAACCAGCGTCAGGACCTCATACGCCAGAAGCAGCGTGAAGAGGTTGGCGGCGAAGGCAGCCCCGATCGTGGCGGAAAGAGTCAGCGCGAAACACGAATAGTATCGGGTTTGTGCGTGCTCTTTGAGCGAGCGCATATAGCCGATGGAGTAGAACGAGGTCAGGATCCAAAGGAGCGATGCACCGGCGGCGAAGAGCAGGCCGAAGGCATCCGCCCGAAAGGCCAGCTCGATCCCAGGGAGAATTCGAAAGAGCACGAACTCAGGCGAGCCGCCCGCCAGAACTTCCGGTATCATGGAGGCTACGAGGGCGAACATCACGACACCCGCGAGGACAGACCAGAACTCCCTCAGATTCGCGCGACGCTCACCCGTCCACGCGATCAGGAGCGCGCCAATGGCCGGAGCCACCACCGCGAGCAGGGGAATGACCGAAGACCTTACCATTTGAGGCTTGTCAGGTCGCCCACCCCGGCCCCAGGCCTGTTCCGGTTCATGGCGATCACCAGCCCCAGTCCTATCGCGGCCTCCGCGGCCGCCACGGCGATCACGAAGAGCGCCAGGACCTGGCCGCGCGGGTCTCCAAGGTGCCAGCTGAAGCCGACCAGACTGAGGTTTACTGCATTGAGCATGACCTCGGCCGAGATCAGCATCAGGATGATGTTGCGACGGGCCAGGAAGCCGAATGCTCCGATCGCAAACAGGATGGCGCTCGATCCCACAACCGCGCTCACCGGCACCATCATGCTCCTCCCGCCTTCCTCTTGGCCAGGACGATAGCGCCGACGATGGCGGCCAAGAGCAGCAGGGACGCAATCTCGAAGGGCAACGCGAACGGGCCGAAGAGCGCCATGCCGATCTCTTCAAGGCTCCCCTGAGGCGGCCCAACCGCCGCCACCGGCCGTGCGGCGGGCGCGACCCATACGCCCTCAGGGTCGAGCGTCTCGACCCGGGCGAGCGCGGCCAACGCTGCGAAGGAGAGCCCTATGGCCACGGCGAACAGCCAATGTCTGCCGAACCGCGGCCGAGCCACCTCTTCCTGCACGTCGAGCAGTATCAGCACGAAGAGGTAGAAGATCAGGATGGCGCCCGCGTAGACAATGATCTGCACCGCCGCCAGAAACTCTGCATTCAGCAGCAGGAAGATGCCCGCCACGTGAAGGAAGAGCGCCAGCACCCACAGCATACTGTGGACGGGGTTCTTCCGTGTGACGGCCAGGAGTGCGCTCGCAACGCAGGCGAACGCCATGTAGTAGAATATCGCGGTGAGCAAGGACATAAATCGGTAGGGAGTCTGCGGATTGGGAGCCCCCAAAGTCAACCCCGGTTGAGCAGAGGCTCGCAGAATCGCCGCCTTCCACTTATTTCATGTAGGGTATCCGGTGGCCAACTAGTCCCGCGGTGGCAGGTCTTACCCCGAAACCATGGCGGTGCTGCCATGAAGACGGTCTTCCATCTCCTGAACGACAAAGGTCGGGACGTCTGGTCCCTCGCCCCGGACGCGACGATCTACGAGGCCATCGAACTCATTTCTCAGAAAGGGATCGGTGCCCTGGTAGTCATGGAGGGTGAGCGGCTGGTGGGCATCATTTCGGAGCGCGACTATACTCGCAAGGTGATCCTCAAGGGGAAGTCGTCCAAGAAAACTCGCGTCCGCGAGGTCATGTCTCTTTAGGTCGTCTGCGCCCGGCCCGAGCACACGGTAGAGGAGGCGATGGCCATTATGATTCACAGGCGGATCCGACACCTGCCGGTGGTGACCGACGAGAGGGTCGTGGGCATGATCTCGATCGGAGACGCGGTGCGGGGCGTGATTGAGGAAAGGGAATTCCATATCGAGCAGCTGACAAACTACATCACCGGCTGCTACTGAACGAGGGGGGCGCGGAGCGGAGCGAGCTCAGGACCGGTCCTCGAGCGAGGCAACCGCCGGTCGCGTACCCCGGCGTGAAGGCTTCCCCGCTCTCCTGCCTCTCAATCCGGATGGCTCGGCGCCCGAGCACCCGGAGAGCGAGGCCGTCGCGATCACGCTGCCGCTCATGTGGCGCACTCCGGACCGCACCACGCCTGTGATCGACTATGACTATCGCAGCCTCGCGATCAGGGTGGATACGCGCGGCCTCACACGGCTCGGCGGGACGCTGCGCTTCTCCGACCTGGTGCCGCTGTCGCGTGTCTCCCATACCTTTCTTGATGCAGTGCGGCGCCTCCAATCCGCGCGGCATCGTGAAGTGGACCGGAGTGCGCCTCAGCGATTTCGCCGACCAGCTGGGGCTGGTGCCGGGCGTCCACTACTGCCGCTTCATCGCCTCCGACCGCTTCTACGTGGACGAGAGCATGGACACGCTTCGCCATCCCCAGGTGATGCTCGCCTGGATGATGAACGACGAGCCGCTCCCGCCCGACCACGGAGCGCCGCTGCGCCCGGTCATCCCCTTCCGCTACGGGAACCGCAGCATCACGGCAATCCAGGAGATGATCTTCTCGACCCCGGGGCTGCCTACCGCGTCGCTGCCCGGCTGATCGGCCCGCGTTCATGGCCTACCCAGGGACGGTCACCCTCCGACCCAAGACGTACGCGCTCGTGCTCGCCGAACTGTTGGACAGCCTGACCGAGTCGGGCTTCCGGCGCGTGCTGATCGTGAACGGCTACCGCGGGAACAGCCCGGCGCGCGAGGTGGCCACCGCCTGGAGCTCGGGCCGCCCCGGGATGGAGGTGATCTTCCACGACTGGTGGGCCGGACCGCGCACCGCGGCCAAGATCCAGAGCACCGATCCGGTCGCCGGCCACACGGGGTCGTGCTCGAGGTAGACCACGCGCGCGACGCGGTCCATGAAGAAGAGGGTCGAGGATCCGGCGCCGAACTCGAGCACCGTGTGGGCGCGCGAGAGCCGCTCGGCCAGGAGCTGGGTCGCGGCGTACGGGAGCCAGGGGAGCGGACTGCCGCGCTCGTCCACCGTCGCCTTGTCCCGGAGCGAGCGCGCCCACCCCCACCGCCCGGCTAGGGCCTTCCGCGGCCCCTTCCAGAAGAAGATCCAGGGAAGGACCACCCGAAGGGGGACGAGGGGTGCGAGCAGGGCGCGCAGCCGTCGGTTCACCCGGGGGAAGGTACGCAGCGGGGGGGGGCGCGTCTTGCTCATCCTCGCCGGACCGAGCGTCCACCCGGTGGGAGGTCGAACATGGGCCTGCTGATCGAGGACCTGGGCAGTCGCCGCGTCGTGCGGGTGGCGGTGGAGTACGTGCTGGTCACCGCCGGACTGCTCCTCACCCTGGGGATGGTCGAGGCCCGATTCGGGCTCCCCGACTGGACCCTCCGAAGGTGGCCGCGATCTCGTTCTTCGCGCTGCCGTTCCTGCTCGTGCTGATCTGGGCGCTCGAGGACCACGGGCCGCAGCGCGCACGGGTCCGCGGACGCCCGCCGCGGGGACCCTCCGCGCTAGGAGCTCAAGGGATCGAATCCCTTGAAGCCATTGCCGGGCGGACCCTCGTGCCGGGCGCGGCCGTAGCGACCGGAGCGCGACCGGCTAACCCGCTTCTCGCCCACGAGAGCTTCCAGCGTCAGCTCGCAGGCTGCGGCACGTGCCCCATCGGTGGCCGATCCTGGCGCCAGCCCGACCGACTCGACCAGCTCCAGCAGCCCCGGCACCGTCGCGAAGCCCTGCACGCAGGCCGCCGCCGAGCCGTCCTCGCCGATCTGGAGCGCACCTCCCTGCTCGAAGTACTCGACGATCGACTCCACGTCTGCGCCGCCCGCGCGCTCGTGGAACGTCTTCAGTGCGGCTGCCTGGACCAGCTCCCGGGCGATCTTGTCCGAACCGTGCAGCTCGCCCTCGTACTCGAGCTCCATCTTGCCGGTGATCGCGGGAAGCGCGGCGTACAGGTCACCGATGCGCGGCACCACGTAGTCCTCACCCACCTGGAGCGCGCGGCGCTCCGCGTTCGAGATTATGCTCTCGGTGATGGTGATCGGCATGCGCTGGCTCACGCCGGAGCGCTGGTCGACCCGCTTGTCTTCGCGCGCGAGGAACGCGATCCGTTCCACCGTTTCGGCGACGAAGTCCGGGATCTCGACACACACGCCCTCGCGCGCCGCCCAGGATTCCTGACGCGTGATCTCCATTCCGATCTCGATGGTCTCGGGGTAGTGCGTGCGGATCTCGGCCCCGATCCGGTCCTTGAGGGGCGTGATGATCTTGCCGCGCGCCGTGTAGTCCTCGGGGTTCGCGGTGAATACCATGAGCACGTCGAGCGCGAGCCGGATCGGGTAGCCCTTTACCTGAACGTCTCCCTCCTGAAGGATGTTGAGGAGCCCCACCTGGATCTTGCCCGCCAGATCGGGTAGCTCGTTGAGCGCGAAGATCCCCCGGTTGGCCCGCGGCAGGAGGCCGAAGTGGATGGTCAGCTCGTCGGCCAGAATGTGACCGCCGCGCGCCGCCTTGATCGGATCCACGTCGCCGATGATGTCCGCGATCGTGACGTCGGGCGTCGCGAGCTTCTCGACGTAGCGGTGATCGCGATGCAGCCACTCGATCGGCGCCTCGTCCCCCTTTTCCAGCACGACCGTGCGGCCGTGCTTGGAGATCGGGTGGAGCGGATCGTCGCTCACCTCGCTGCCCGCGAGGATCGGGATCTCCTCGTCGAGGAAGTCCACGAGCTGCCGGAGGATGCGGCTCTTGGCTTGCCCGCGCAGGCCGAGGAGGACGAAGTCGTGACGGGCGAGTAGAGCGTTCACGATCTGTGGGACGACGGTCTCGTCGTAGCCCTCGATCCCAGGGAAGAGCCGCTCGCCGGCGCGGAGCTTCCGCACCAGGTTCGCGCGCATCTCTTCCTTGATGGTGCGGGGCTGATAGCCGGCGGCCTTGAGCTCTCGGAGGGTGTGTGGGCGCAGTCGAGTCATCGAAACGAGCGGCGGGTCACCGAAGCGAGGTTGACTGGAACGAGGGCGGTGATCACCGCTACCCCTCCCGCCGCCCGGAGGTCCGGCACACGCACGCCGCGGGACGTGCGGCCAGAGGCACTCGCATGAGTAGCTCTCCCATCCCGGAGCCGGCCGGACGCGTTCTCCCGCTCGCGCACCAGCCCCCGCTTCCGCTTGAGCGGGTGATCCGCGCGGAGCCGCCGGACCCGGAGGCGGTGCCGATGGACGTCCTGTTCGTGGGCGGCGGGCCGGCGGGACTCTCCGGCGCGATCGAGTTGGCGCGGTTGGTCGAGCAGGACGCGCAGCGCGGCGGCAGCCTCGGCGACGTGGAGATCGGGGTGCTCGAGAAGTCGGCGCAGCTGGGCGAGCACTGCCTCTCCGGCGCGGTGGTGAACCCGCGCCCGCTGCGCGAGCTCTTCCCCGACCTGCCCGAGTCGGAGCTACCCTTCCGCGGTGCGGTGGAGGCCGAGGCGGTCTACGTACTCAGCCAGTCGGCGGCCTACCGGATTCCCACTCCGCCCACCATGAGGAACCACGGCAACCGTATGGCCTCGCTCTGCGAGCTCGTGCGCTGGCTGGGCGAGCGCGCCGAGGCGCTCGGCGTGAACGTCTTCCCTGGCTTCCCGGTGGGCTCGCTGCTGGTGGAGGGGAGCAGGGTGGTGGGCGTCCGCACGGTCCCGGCCGGCCAGAGCCGCGACGGCCAGGGTGGGGAGCCGCCCGTGGAGCTGACGGCGCGCGTCACCGTGCTCGCGGAGGGGACGCGCGGGCTGCTCACCCAGGGCTGGCTCCAGTGGCAGGAGATCGGATCGGAGAACCCGCAGATCTACGCCCTCGGGGTCAAGGAGCTGTGGGAGGTAAACCGGCCGCTCGATCGGGTCGTCCACACGCTCGGCTGGCCACTGCCGCGCGACGCCTTCGGGGGAAGCTTCATGTATCCGATGGGGCCTGGGATGGTCGCGCTCGGGCTGGTCGTGGGACTGGACTACCGGAACGCGCGGCTGGACGTGCACGAGCTGCTCCAGCGGATCAAGCGCCATCCGCTCTTCCGCGCGCAGCTCGAGGGCGGCGAGATGGTCGAATGGGGAGCGAAGACCATCCCCGAGGGCGGGTACTACGCCATTCCCGAGCGCCGCCACGGCGACGGATGTCTGATCGTGGGAGACGCGGCCGGCTTCGTCGACGTCCCTTCGCTCAAGGGGATCCATTACGCGATGCAGTCGGGGATCGAGGCCGCGCGCGCGATCTTCCGGGCGCTCCAGGCGAACGATACCAGCGCCCAGGGGCTGCGCTCCTACGACGACGCGATCGACCGCTCGTACGTCATGACCGACCTCGAGCGCACGCGCAACATGCGGCTCGCCTTCAAGCACGGCTTCGTGGGCGGTGGGATCCGTGCCGGGCTGATGACGCTCACGCGGGGCGCATTCCCCGGCGCGCGCATCCCGGTGCCCGAGGACGCCGCCGAGCCGCGCGAGCTGGGCACGCCGGTCAGCGTGACTCCCGACGGGAAGCTCAGCTTCAGCAAGGTCGATGCGGTCTACAAGTCGGGAAACCAGACCCGCGACGACATCCCGTCCCACCTGATCGTCGGGAAGGACGTGCCCGCGGAGGTCGTCGAGCTGTACGTCCACCTGTGCCCCGCGGGGGTCTATGAGCGCGACGGCGACCGGCTGGTCGTGAACGCCCCCAACTGCGTCGACTGCAAGGCGACTGACGTGCTCGGCCCGCGCTGGACGCCGCGCGAGGGCGGCAGCGGTCCGCGCTACCGGCAGATGTAGAATGAAAGACGAGCGGGGCGAGCCGAGGCCCGCCCCGCTCGTGTGCTTCACGCCCCTCGCGCCGTCAGCGCGCGGCCCCTCCGCGCGGTTCCCCAGGCGCTCCGTCGCTCCGGCGTCCCCGCCGCTCCTCCATCTGCTGGCGCAGCTCCTCCAGCTTCGCGGTCTGCTCCGCCGTGATCACCGCCTTCATCTGCTCCGCGGCTTCGCGCACGTTCTCCTGGATCTGCTGGATCAGCGGATTGCTCGCCGCGTCCGCGCCGCGGGGACGCTCCCCCGATTGCCGGAGCTGCTCCAGCAGCGGGCGATTCTCCTGCTCGAGCTGCTGCCGCATCTCGCGCAGACGGGAGACCTGGTCGTCCGTGAGCTCGAGCCGCTCGCGTAGCCGGAGCAGGTCCAGCATCGGGCCACCGAAGCCCGGACCGCCGCGCCCGCCCCTTCCGCCGCGCGGGCGTCCCGGCCGCTCGGGGCGCAGCTCGCGGAGCTTGGCCTCCTGAGCGTCGGTGAGCACGCCGCGGATCTGCTCCTGCGCCGCGCGCACATGGTCGCGGATCTGCTCCATCACCGCGCGCGCCGCGTCGCGGCCCGGGCGCTGCCCGTCCGCGGGCCGCAGCTGCGCGCGCAGCGGGGCGTTCGCCGCCTCGAGGTCCTTCATGATCTGCTGGATCTCGGCGACTTGCGCGTCCGTCAGCCCGAGCTGCTCCCGCAGCTCGAGGATCCCACCACGCGTCTCGGCGCCCCGTCTCTCCGCCAAGCTTCCCGGCGCGAGCAGATCTCCCGGCTCGGCGGGCGTCTCCGCGCAGGCCAGGGTCACCGCGGTCGCGAGCCCCAGGGCGGCGGCCCTGACGGCGTTGCTTCCAATCCTCATCTGAATCGCCCTCCGATTGGCGGTCCGAAGCCGGCCCACCCGGGCTGGCCCGTGTGAGATGGAGACGACGGAGCCGCTCCGGACGTTAAGAGCCGCCAATTCGCGACCGCGCGCTCGGGGTCGATCCCTACGGGACGCGCCACCCGGCAAAGGTATCATTGATGCGTGGTCCGCGGCCGATTCCGCGCGCCCGCAACCATGGAAGGGAGGAGCCCATGAAGGTTCGGCTTGGTTCGCTCGTGGCGGCAGGTCTGGTCCCCCTGCTCGCCTCCTGCGGTCCGGCGATCCGGTCCGGCATGCACAGCGCGCCGGGCGCGGCGCTGGATGGCGACCTGACGTTCTTGTGGGATCAGGAGTCGGACCGCGCGTACGGCGACCCGCGGCTCGAGGGCAACCGGTTCTTCGAGGACCGTCTGCACGAGGCCATCGAGTGGGAGTTGGCCCTGCGCGGCATCCACTGGACCGATTCCGCCACGCCCACCCTGCGCGTGCACCATCACCTGAGCCTCACGGATCATCGCTGGCAGGAGGAGATCGCCGAGGAAGGCGGATACACGCGCACCGAGGAGTTCACGGCCGAGGAGGGGAGCGTGATGGTGCACATCTTGGACGCGATGACTGGCAAGGAGGTCTTGGTCGGATGGGCGCTGGCCGACGTGGACGCTGCGATCGCCGATCCGGACGCGATGCGGTCCTGGGTCTACGCGCTGGTGGGCCGGATGTTCGAGCCCTGGCCGGGGGCCGACCGGCTCGCGGACGAACCTTAGCGTGTCCGCGTCTACTCAAGCTCCATCGCGATCCCCCGCGGTGTGCGCACCAGGCGGGGGGTGATCGTGGGGATCGGGCGGCCGCAGTACGCCTCCAGCGCCTCCTCCGGCGTGTGGAAGGGGAGCAGCGCCTCGAGCATGTGGATGGTGGGGAAGACCATCGGCAGCATGTCGCGCACGTTCAGCTCGAGCGCCTCGGCGGGGGTGAGCCAGACCGCGGAGCTCAACTCGCGCGGATTGATGAAGGGCTCGGTCTCGGGCGGGACCACGGCGGCGAAGAAGCGCGTATCGTAGCGGCGCGGCTCGACGACCGGCGTGATCCAGTGCGCCACGTACTCGAGGGCTCCCGCGTGGATGCGCACGTCGAGCCGCTCCAGCGCGCCGGCGAAGCGGGTCGGGTCGGCCAGGACCTCCTCGAGCAGCTCGCGCACCTCCCGGACCGCGGCGGCGCTGGGTGCCGGACGGCCCTGCGCGTCTTGGGCGAGGAGGATGCCGGTCTCCTCGAAGACCTCGCGTACGGCGGCGAGCCAGTAGGCGAGCGCGGGTGGATGCGCGTCCGGCGCCAGCCCGAGCCGCTCGGCGGCCGCCGCCGCCGTGAGCCCGGTGGGCCGCTCCGCGAGCGCGGGGGCCGCGTCTTGCTCGTCGACCCTCCCGCCGGGAAAGACCCACGCGCCCGGGACGAAGCCCGCGCTGCGGACGCGCCGGAGCAGGAGCACCTCGAGACCGGCGGCGCCAGCGCGCACGAGCACGACCGTGGCGGCGGGCCGGGGCGCCACCGGGTGCTCCGGCGGGTGCGCGACCGCGCGGGCGAAGCTCTCCGGCAGCTGGTCGAAGGGGAGCGTCGCACGCGGGTCGCTCATCGCCGTGCGCCGTCCCGGCCGTTCACGATCGCATGAGACCGGCGCGGTCGAGCCAGCTGGCCACGTCTCCGCCCGTGATGATGCCGGGCAGCTCCCAGTCCTGCGCCACGATCATGCGCCGGGTCTCGTTCTCGCTCATGCGCTCGATCACGTCGTTCATCGGGGAGCTCGGCGACACGATCAGCGTCTCGACCAGCGGCGTCATCACGTCGGCGACCTTCCGGATCTTCCACGCGGAGTGGTCCACCTGTTTGACCTGCGAGAGCGTGATCAGTCCGATCACGATTCCATCGTCGGTCACCGGAAACGAGTTGTACGGCCGGCGCATGAAATAGTCTCGGACCAGCACGTCGAGCGTCACGTCGGGCTCGACCGGCTCGGGGAACGGCGTCATCGCGTCGGCCGCCGTCCTCCCCTCGAGCACCTGGCGCAGCAGGATCTGCTCGTAGCTGGCCGTCGCCGCGTTGGTGAGGAACCATCCGATGAAAACGAACCAGAGTCCGGAGACCAACTGGTCGGTGAGGATGAGCGCGTAGACGCCGCCCGCGATGATCAGCCATTCCAATCCCTTGCCCGCGAGCGAAGCGACGCGCGTGGCCTGGCGCAGGCTCCCGGTGATCCGCCACAGCACCGCCCACAGCAGTCGGCCGCCGTCGAGCGGAAAGCCTGGTCCGCGAGCCGGGCCAGGGCGTAGCATGCGACCCCGAGCGCGAGGCTCGCGACCGGTCCGACCACCGCGATCAGGAACTCCTCGCGTGGGCGCGCCGCCTCGGTCCGCGTGCGCGCCATCCCCCCGAAGATGAAGAGCGTGATTCCCTCGACGGGGATCCCGCGCGCGCGCGCGACGTGCGCCAGCTCGTGCGCGAGCAGGGAGGCGAAGAAGAGGACGGTGCCGACGATCCCCATCAGCAGATAGCTCTGCTGGCTCAGCCCGGGGATGTAGGCCGGGAAGACGGCGCTGGTGAAGGTGCCGAAGATGAGGAAGAAGATGACGAACCAGGAGTAGTCGAGCGAGATCTGGAAACCGCCCACTGATCCCACCACGACCCCGTGGGGCGACGACCTCTGGCGGGCCAGCTGGCTCCGCGCCTCGGCCATGTCCGGTTCAGTCCTCCGGTCGACTACCGCCGCTCGGGTCCGGGGTCCACCGCTCCGCGGAGGGCGGGAGAGCAAGGCCCGTGCGGGGTAGGGTCACAGCGCCCTCGGCAGGATCTTGACCTCTCCCGAGAAGGCGCTCCGCATCCGCTCCACGTCCTCGGGCGACCCCCAGGACTCCCCCCAGTGCACCGGCACCAGCACGGAGGCGCCGCATGCCTGTCCGGTGCGCACCGCCTCCTCGGGCCCCATCGTGTACTGGGCATCGCAGGGGAGGAACGCGACGTCGCAGCGGATGGTCTCCATCGAGTCGAGGTAGTCGGTGTCGCCGGCGTGGTAGTAGGTGACGCCATCCAGGGTGAACACGTACCCGAGCCAGCCGCTCTCCTGCGGGTGGTACTTCTTCTCGACGTTGTACGCCGGCATGGCCAGCAGATCGAGGCCTTCGAGCTGGAGCATGTCGCCGGGCCGGAGGAAGTGGTCCGCGTCCTGGAGCTGCTTCTTCATCGACGCGGGTGCGATCACGATGGTCTGGGGCCCGCGCACGCGCGCGATGTCCGCCTCCGAGAAGTTGTCGTAGTGCGGGTGGGTGAGCAGCACGTAATCCGCCGCGCTCGGTTCGGAAACGGCGTAGGGATCCACCTGGGCCTCGTGTACACCCCTGCGAATCCGGACGGACGAGCCCCGGAACCAGGTCACACCGGTGGTGAGTTCCATGGACGGTGGGTAGAGCGATTCGGGGGGAGTCGGGCGGAAGCGCCCGCGGCGACCAAGCATACACGCGTGCCGGCAAAAGTCCACGCGGGCGGCGCACCTCCTCGCGCCACGCGCGTCGTCGCCGATCCCGCCACATGGGCAGGAAGCCTGCGCGCACGGCAGCCGCTCCCGCCGTGGCGGCGCGCTCCGGGCGCATCTTCTCCCTCGCGCGCATGGCAAGGAATCTGCATGATTCCGCTGACCCGACGCCGTCTCGTTGCCGCGTTCTTCGGGACCCGCGCCGCGGGCGGGCGGCCGATCCCTGCTCTTCGTCACAGAGGGTTTTCATGGGCGAGCGCTATCAACTCCCGGTCCTGCCGCTGAGGGACACGGTCGTGTATCCCGGCGTCGCCGTGCCAATTTCGGCGGGGCGGCCGGGCACCGTGGAGGCCGTGCAGGCGGCGCTCGACGGGGATCGGCAGCTCTTCGCGGTCGCGCAGCGCGAGAACGTCGACGAGCCTGATCCCGACGGGCTCTACAAGGTCGGGACCGTGGTCCGGATCATCCAGACGCACCGCGTGCGCGGCGGCGTCCAACTGCTCGTGCAGGGCGAGGGGCGCGCGCAGGCCGTGACCTACGAGAAAGAGGGCGAGCACATGCTGCGCGCCGTCCTGCTGGAGATGCAGCGCCAGGGTCCGCGCGCGGAGCACGATCCCACGTTCCAGGCGCTCGACCGCGAGCTACGCGACCGGGCAGCGGAGCTGGGCACGCGCCGGGGCGTGCCCGCGGAGGCGCTCAATCAGCTCATCCAGGGCGTCGAGGACGCGGGCGCGTTCGCGGACCTGGTCGCCTTCTATCTCGAGCTGCCCACGCAGGACAAGCAGAAGCTGCTCGAGACGCTCGACGACGAGGAGCGGATGCGGTGCGCACTCGTCGCGGTGGAGCGCGAGCTCGCGCGTATCAACGCGCAGGAGGAGATCCAGGCGAAGGTCCAGACCGAGCTGGGCGAGCGCCAGCGCGAAATGCTGCTGCGCGAGCAGCTCAAGCAGATCCAGAAGGAGCTGGGTGACGAGGACGAACGCGACGACGTCGAGGAGCTGAAGAAGCGCATCGAGGCTCTTGAGCTGGCCGAAGACCAGCGCGTCGAGGTCGAGCGCGAGCTGCACCGCCTCGAGCGCACCAGCCCCCAGTCCGCCGAATACCAGGTGATCCGCACATTCCTGGAATGGGTGACCGAGCTTCCCTGGAATCAGCGGACGGAGGACAAGATCGATCTCGCGCGGGCCGAGGAGATCTTGCACGAGGACCACCACGGGCTCGAGGACGTGAAGGACCGCGTGCTCGAGTTCCTGGCCGTGCGCAAGCTCCAGCTGGAGCGTGCGGGCATCGCGTCCGACGTGGAAGTCGCGCCCGGCGAGGTGCCGCCCCCGCAGCCGCGCGAGGGCGGAGAGATGCCCGCTCCGCACGGCACGGGGGGCAATCCTCTGGGCGGGCCGCCGCCCTCCGCTTCGGACGAGCCAATCAAGGTCGAGGATCTGGACCGGCCGGAGCCGGGGACCCCGGAGGGTCCCGGCGAGCTGCCGACCGTGCCCGGCGAGGCTCCCGAGGAGGAGCGCCGCAAGGAGGCGCAGCGCGCGATCGGGCGCGGTCCCATCCTCCTGTTCGTGGGTCCTCAGGGCGTCGGCAAGACCTCCATCGCACAGTCGATCGCCCGCTCGCTCGGGCGCCGGTACGTGCGCATCTCGCTCGGGGGCGCGCGCGACGAGGCCGACATCCGCGGGCACCGGCGCACGTACGTGGGCGCGATGCCCGGCCGGATCATCCAGGGAATGCGGCAGGCCAAGAGCAAGAATCCAGTGTTCCTGCTGGACGAGGTCGACAAGCTGGGGGTGAGCTTCCAGGGCGATCCCAGCTCGGCGCTGCTCGAGGTGCTCGACCCGGCGCAGAACTCGACCTTCGTGGACCATTACCTCGGCATCGCCTTCGATCTGTCCGAGGTACTGTTCATCGCGACCGCGAACTACATCGACCGCATCCCAGCGCCGCTGCTCGACCGGATGGAGCGCGTCGACTTCACCGGCTACACCGAGCGCGAGAAGCTCGAGATCGCGAAGCGCTACCTGCTCCCCCGTCAGGAGAAGGAGAACGGCCTGCGCGAGGACGAGATCGAGGTGAGCGATGCCGCCGTCCTCGGCGTCATCCAGCAGTACACACGCGAGGCGGGCGTTCGTCAGCTCGAGCGCGAGATCGGCAAGCTTTCGCGCAAGGTCGCTCGCCGGATCGCGTCGGGCAGAGTCGAGCGCGTGCGCGTGGACGGTGAAGCGGTCCGTGAGCTGCTGGGGCGTCCGCGTGTCCACCCCGAGCGGATGGCGCCGGTGGACACGGTGGGCGTGGCGACCGGGATGTTCTATACCCCCATGGGCGGCGACATCATGTTCGTCGAGGCGAGCGTGATGCCCGGCGAGGGCGGGCTGGTGCTGACCGGGCAGCTGGGCGACGTGATGAAGGAATCCGGCCGCGGCGCGCTCACCTACGCGAAGAGCAACTGGGAGCGGATGGGCATCAAGGAGGACTCGCTCAGCGGGAAGGAAGTGCACATCCACGTGCCGGCGGGCGCGGTCCCCAAGGATGGGCCGTCGGCCGGGATCACGATGGCCACGGCGCTCGTCTCCGGGCTCTCCAAT
>Ga0310123_10000944_pt1 | contig 25209 bp, 24 predicted proteins | sample CB6_AW_1057_MG_FD_203505 | JGI IMG/M metagenome (GOLD analysis project Ga0310123, IMG submission 203505) | Marine microbial communities from Western Arctic Ocean, Canada - CB6_AW_1057 | ecosystem: Environmental > Aquatic > Marine > Oceanic | place: Canada: Western Arctic Ocean | collected... | reverse complement strand
TTTCGTCTTCGACTTCGGCCCTTTAAATGCTTTGGCGAGGATGTCCTCCTCGGTGAAACGGGCCATCAGGATCTCGCCGTCGGTGGAACGGTTGCGGTCCCAGGAGATGTAGATCGTGCCGTCCGGAGCCTGGAAGCCGTCGGGATAGGACACGCCGGTGCGCTCGTCGAGCATCAGGCCACCCCGCCAGGTTTTGCCATCGTCGTCGCTGAGCCAGGCGGTAAGCAGGCTGCGGCCCTTGTGTGTGTCGATGGTGGCTCCGTGTTTCACGAGCAGAAGGCGATTCGAGGCGAGGCGGCGAATATGGAAACGCGCCACGGGATGTTTAATGTTCGACAGGACTGGCTCCGACCACGTGCGGCCTCCGTCGGTGGATTCCGACTCCATGATCCCGTTCCACGTGCGGGCCAGCATCCAGAGCGAGCCGTTCATTTTCTCCACGATCATGTGCTCGTGCCAGTCAGGCTTCGGGAAGGTTCTGACACCGCGCCGTTCCCAAGTCGCGCCCTCGTCGGCCGAGACTTCGACGATCCAAATAATTGCGGGTTGGCCCAGCAGGTTTCCAGTTTCGGGGTTGGCTTCGAAGAGTCCGAAGTAGATGTAGCGTTCGTCCCGATCAATCAGACGGACCTCACCTTCATCGAGGTCGAAGTCAGGATCGGCAAGGTGGTCGTGGATGGATTCCAGGATCGCTTGAGTAACCCTGGATCCGATCTGAACCGCAGTACTTCGTTCCATAACAATTTCCAGTTCTTGACAGGGATGCAGGATCGGGGCTTGGTACCTGCATCGTGTTGCAAGAGCTGAATCGTTCGGAAATCCGGGGGCATTTGGGTGCTCGCCTGCGCTTTACGGTGGCAAACACGGGGCGGGGATCGCTGAACGAAGCGATGTGTGTCACACCGACGCGACTCGTCAGTTAAACGAAGCTGCTGAGGTTGTCACCACCTACGAGACTCAGCTGGCCGAAGCCGGATGCCACTTCTCGAACCAGTCGCAATTCCTGCTTCGAATTTTCACGCCGACGCAGGTTACGGAGTCCCGGTTGCGTGCGCAGGTCACGCGCTCCTTCGTGATTCCAGCGATTGACGTTGGGCGCTCAGGACAAAACGACCTGAGCGCGCAAGCGGCATGTCGATTCTGCACTCTGACCGTTTAACATTGGTCAAAAATGCAGCCATGAGCAGGCCACCAAGAGCCCCCGACTGTCGTCTGTTGGACTACACACTTCAATCACGCGAACTGACGTCGGTGGAATTCACCGCTGCGGCGGAGGACAACGCTCAACTGCAGGCGGTCGATGCAACCTCCGCGAGTTTCAGCCAGAGCGAATTGACAGCGGTGGGGACACCTAAGCAGGTTGCGACGCGAATCCCGAACCGAAAAAGGGTCGTTTTCTGGCTGTGCGAGAAACGTCGACGGTCTGACGAGTTGATGACACAGCCGCTGTTTCTGATGCGCTCAGGCTGCGTCAAAAAAGGTATGGCAATCCTGGAATACGGTCGCTAAATCGGAATCCCAGAATACGTATGACTTGATGGAGGAACGACGGATCTGTGCCGTCTTCCACCATGCACACCAAACGAGTTCTGATGCTTTTCGTGTCGAGAACTCGGACAGAACACTCAAAATATCGTGACAACTACCGCTCTAAAAACACGGCGGATTTATGGCTGAGCAACGATACGTGTGAGTTTAGCGTGCGAACATTGCCGCAGCGACGAACGGCTCGCAGGGCATCGGCAGCCTCTTGGCAAGGTAAACACTCGAACTTCGCTCTGAGTGGGCTCTCATATCTTGGATCATCAGGCGTCTTTGCCGTGAATCAACGGCTGCAGCTCACCAGACTGGAACATCTCTACCGCAACATCACAGCCACCAATAAAGTTACCGTCCACATAGAGCTGCGGAATGGTCGGCCAATCGGAAAACTCTTTGATTCCTTGGCGAAGTTCCATGTTTTCCAGAACGTCGGCGCTGGCAAAGCCAACATTGAGTTGCTTGAGAATGTCCACAACCGTCTTCGAAAATCCGCACATGGGGGCTTCTGGGTTGCCCTTCATGAAAAGCATGACGCGGTTGGTGTCGATGTCGTTCTGGATGCGTTCGGTGATCGTCATAACGGAATCTCAGTAGTGTCTGTAACAAGTAAACTGTTTAGTATGAAAATCAGAGGGCCAGCTAACCTTGAGCAATGGCCCACTTTTCGGGAGTGTAGGTCTTCAGCTTTATCGCGTGTAAGTCGCCGGCAAATGCGTCCTTCAGCGACTGCATCACCTGCCGGTGTTGACTAACGAGCGGAACTCCCACAAAAGACTCGCTGATCACCGTCGCCTCCAGATGTGCTCCGTCATTCAATGGATCGCGCACCATCACTTGTGCATTCGGCATTGCGCCGCAGATGATTGCTTCAACTTTCTGCGTCAGATCACTCATCCTGCGTTTGCCTCCAACCAACGAACAATGTCGCTGGATTCATAGAGTGGCTTGCCATCAATTACCAGACACGGCACCTGACCTTTCCCGCCGATTTTCACCAGATCATCTCGGGCTCCAGACTCCGACTGAATATTCCGCATCGGAATCTCACGGTCCAGGCGACTCAAACAATCCAATACCACGCGGCAGTATGGACACGATGGGAAATAATACAGCATCAATTCGGGCATCCCGCCACTCCTGACAATTCAAAAAAACAAACGGATACGGTTTCTGCACGCCAATTGAGTGAACTTTGGACAGGACAAGCATCTCGGACAGGATTCCTGTCCTCGTGTTCCTCTCAAGCAATTCACCCCAAACGGCTAAGTTCGCAAACCAATTCCTCGATTGAGCATCCAAAGTGTTAGCGAAAACAATCCGACAATGAACACGACAATCACAGCGAAGGCGAATCCCAAGTTGATATCGATCATTGCTGGGTCCAAACGGTCTTTGAGGATACCCGATCGAAATGCACTCACCATGTAAACGATTGGGTTGCATCGCGAAATCGCCTCCCAGGGCTGAGGCAATAGAGTGATCGAGTAGAAGACGCCCCCCAGATACGTCAGTGGGGTCAACACGAACGTCGGTACGATAGCAACATCGTCAAACTTGCGCGCCAGCAGAGCGTTGATGAATCCGGCGATCGAAAACAACGTTGCTGTGAGCAATGCTACGGAAAACGTGATGGGAATGCTGTAGATGGAAAGCGTGTCTACAAAAAGCAAACTCACCAACAAAACAATCGTGCCAATCACCATTGCGCGCGCGATGCCCCCTGCCATGTATCCGACCAGAATAACGGCGTTGTGCATCGGTGATATCAGTATCTCCTCAACGTCGCGTTGGAATTTCGATGAGAAAAATGAAGACACGACGTTCTGGTACGAGCTATTGATGACACTCATCATCACCAGTCCCGGCACAATGAACTGCATGTATGGTACACCGCCCATTTCGCCAACCCGAGACCCGATCACCTTCCCAAAGATGACGAAGTAAAGCGTAGTCGTGATCACTGGCGGAACAATGGTCTGCGGCCAGATCCTGAGTAACCGCGTGACTTCCTTGATCACGATCGTCTGAAATCCAATCGAATTGGATCGTAGGCGGGAGCTAAATGAAGCGTCAGCAAGAGTGTTGGATGGCATGATTCAATCGTCAGTGAAAAAACATTGGGCACGAGGCCGTCTCACTGTGAAGGACTCTTGAGGCTGGGTTCATTCGACTTGGGAGCATTTGAGGCCAGCTCCGAATTCATACGACATCTGCTACTACTGCCCCACTACTGCTGCGAAGACAAATTGCCGCAGTTGCCGGGAGATTGGTTCCGCAATCGCAATCCGATTCCATGCAATGCTGAGATCAGGTTTGTCCATGGTTCGATTGCCTCTCGTTAGCTTCCACTATTTCGACGAACAACTCTTCCAGTCGATTCGCTTTGTTGCGCATGGATACCACGCTGATATCCTGTTGAGTCAACATTTCGAATACTGCGTTGAGTGATTGCTCCCTGGTTACGGCGATTTCCAGTGTTGTCGCATCAGTTAGCCGGTGTGAATAGCCGTCGAGGGAAAAATCGACTGGTGCAGCCGATTCCAGATCAAAAATGAACGTCTCGATATTCAGTTTTGCCAACAAGGATTTCTTGTCCGTATCCTCAATGATGTGCCCGCGATCGATGATCGCGATTCGACGACACAAACTTTCGGCTTCCTCAAGATAGTGCGTGGTGAGAATCACCGTCGTTCCGTCTGCATTGATCTCCTCCAGCAACGACCAGGTCGCACGCCGAAGGTCAATGTCGACGCCTGCGGTCGGTTCATCCAATATCAGCAGCTTAGGCTCATGCACGAGCGCACGTGCAATCATCAAACGCCGCTTCATTCCTCCGGATAGCATTCGGGCGCTGGTTGCCCGCTTGTCCCACAGCCCCATCTTTCGGAGATACTTTTCGGTCCATTGCCGGGCAACGGACCGCTCGATGCCGTAGTAACCTGCCTGCTGCATGACGATTTGCTCAGGCGGCTCAAACTGGTTGAAATTGAATTCCTGCGGAACCAGCCCGATCTGGCGTTTCACTCGTGCGGGATCTCGGTCGAGGTCGACACCGAAACAACGAATCGTCCCGCCGGTTTTGTTGACCAACGAAGTAATAATCCCGATCGTCGTCGACTTCCCGGCACCGTTGGGTCCCAGCAAGCCAAAAAACTCGCCTTCTTCAACGACTAGATCAATCCCGCGCAGCGCAACGGTCCCATCGCGATAGGTCTTGCTGAGATTGTTGATTTCGAGTGCTTTTGTGGAATTCATGAGCACGCCCGACTCTTCAGTTTGTGGTTGGCGAAGGCTCATAGAACTGATACGTCTGACGATTGTTGGATGGATTGGCAATGGGACGAAATGCAATCGAACAGCTCTTCAACGATCGGAACCCCGGTTTCCCTTTCCAGCTCTCGAATCCCTGTTGGGCTCGTGACATTCAGCTCCGTCATATAGTCGCCGATAATGTCGATCCCCGTAAACAACAGACCCTTCTCACGCAACGTTGGACCGATTCGCCTACAGATCGACCACTCACGATCTGTTAGCGGAGACACCTCAACTCGTGCGCCAGCATCCATGTTGCCACGGTGGTCGCCGATCGCGGGGATCCTCGCCAGAGCGAACGGAATGGGTTCGCCGTCAATCAACAGGATACGTCGGTCTCCCGATTCAACGATCTCAGGAACATATTGTTGCAGCGCCGTGTATTTTCGCCCGTAGTCTGAAACCGTCTCAAAAATGACGTTGTGATTTCCATCGTCAATGTCTGTCGAAAAGACCGCACGTCCTCCCATGAGGTCCAGCGGTTTCACGACAACCCTTTTGTGTAGGGCGATGAATTTCCGCATCTCCTCCAGTGAGCGGCTAATCAAAGTTGCGGGAATGCAGTCCGGAAACCAGATGATCGATGCTTTTTCGTTTGCGTCCCGAAGTCCCTGTGGCCGATTCACAATCAGCGTGCCACGGCGCTCGGCTTGCTCCAACACGTAAGTGGAGAAGACGTATTGGATATCAAATGGAGGATCCTTGCGCATCAGGATGACATCCAATTCCCCCAAATCGATGTCGACGGTATTAACGAATTCAAACCAATGTGCTGAGTCGTCAAACACTTCCAATTTCGTCAGCCGACCACGGGGCTCGGCTCCATCAAGCCAGATATCCGCCAGATCACCGCAATAGATTTCGTAGCCTCGCTTCTGAGCTTCCAACAGCATGGCCAAAGAGCTGTCCTTGTGAGGACTGATGTCCTGGATGGGGTCCATGATGACCGCCAGTTTTTTGTTGCTCATGAAAACGTCTCCTTACACATAGCGGCCAAGGCAGTATCAATATTTTCCCGCCATTGACCTGAGTATCTTTGTACTAATTCCTCGGCAAACGTTTGTCCCGTTTCGGCGGCCTTTTGTAACGGCAAAAGGTATCGACTTTCATCCGCGCCATCACGGTTTCGAATGTTACGGCGCTCCAGCCCTTGTCGCGCCAAATCAAGCATCCACAAAGCAAGCTCTTGCACAGTGCTATTTCGAAACGGCGTACTGAAGCCTTGTTTGGAGACTCCACTTTCCAACGAGCGTCTTTCTTCAAAGCTCCAGTCGCCAATGCGTTCCCAAGCGGTATCCAGCGACTGCCGGTCATACAAAATGCCGGCCCACAATGCAGTAAGTGCCGGAACGCGCGAGGTCGCATCACCGGCGTCCGCACCACGCATTTCCAGGTATTGCTTCAGACGGACCTGCGGGAAAAGAGTCGACAAATGATCCACCCAATCCGTTAACAATGGCCGCTGCCCAGGCAAGATCGACAATCGTCCGTCAAGGAAATCGCGAAACGACAATCCTGTAGCGTCGATGTATCTGCCTTCTCGTTGGACAAAGTACATGGGAACATCGAGGGCATAGTCGGTGTATCGTTCAAAGCCCATGCCTGATTCAAATACGAACGGCAACGAGCCACAACGATCGGGATCAGTATCTTCCCAGATCTTGCTTCGATAGCTTTTGTAGCCGTTTACACCTCTCAGGTTGGACGGCGAATTGGCAAACAAGGCGGTGGCGACCGGCTGCAGCGCCAGTGCAAGCCGGAACTTTTTGACCATGTCGGATTCGTTTGAAAAGTCGACGTTGACCTGCATGCTGCTCGTGCGCAGCATCATGTCCAATCCGAGGGAACCACGCTGACGCATCCATGCTCGCATGATTTCGTAGCGCTGTTTGGGCATCCATGGAATCTGTTGTCGTGAATGTTTCGGCTGATGGCCAATCGCCAGAAAACTCAGTCCTAATTCGTCGGCGAGTGTGTCGAGTTCACGATGATAGGACTGTGTCTCGCCCCGGACCTGATGAGCATTTTGCAAGGGAGCGCCGGAAAACTCAAGTTGGCCGCCGGGCTCCAGTGTGATCGAACTTGCACCTCGACGAAGGGCAATCAGGTGGTCGTTCTCAAAAACCGGGTTCCAGCCAAAATCAACCAGGCGTTCCAACAGCGCTTTGATTCCCGGCTCTTCCCCGTCGTAGTCCGCCGGTTGATAATCATCGCCGCTGAACACAAACATTTCCTGTTCGGCCCCCAGCCGGAACAACTCTGGAGACTTGCATCCCGCTGCAAGGTACTCCACAAGCCAAGCTTTATTCTCGATTACAGGGTGCTCGGTTTCGTCCGATGACACTGATGGCATCGGCAGTGCAAGCGGTGCCTTCGTTATCATGATTCCTGCCTTCCTTGGGATATCGTTGCCCGTTGATGGCGTCAGTAAGATTGTCTGAGCGTCGTACATGAAGCCAAGTTCTCAAGTCTTAGACGGGCGATACCTTGGCGCCCTTACGTTCGTTTGTGACCTTTTGGTCATCAACTATCTTGCCAGATTAAGTCCGTGAAGGCCCGTGCGAGTCATTCCGAGATCGGCAGTTGCAGGGTGTCAGGCATCACGAAACAACAACTTTTCATATTTGAAATAAGCTCAATTCTATGCCCATCAGCGAATCGAGTTGAGTTCATCGGGCTCGGAATATCAACAACCGCATGATTGAGCAAGATGCCCGCCGAAGCATCGACCTCACGCACCTTGTTTACATTGGTCAAACAGTCCGCAACCTACCCGAAGGCACACGCTCTGTGGCGCCGGGTGCCTGCCGATGCCTTAAGCGGCGGGTTTTTCTGCTTGCGGAGTAACGCTCCGCGTCACCGGTCGACGCGTGAAATTCACGAATATCCTTCTCAGTCTGCAGCGGCTCGTCAACCGAAATGGCCGTAATTCACTGTGTCTCGTGCTTCGCTTGAGATTCCGTAGTGAGAGGGCAATACTCATCCGCCAATCTGATACATCGCCCGTTCGGGTTTGACGAACTGGTCGCTGTCAATGCCGTGCCCCACCTTCTTCGCGTGAACAGCGGCCCGTACAACGTTGGCAATCTCTTCGTCCGAAGCACCATCGCGCAGACAATCTCGTACGTCCCATTCGTGTGTTGAGAACAGACAGTTCCGGATCTTTCCCTCGGCTGTAATCCGTAGGCGATTGCAGTTGTGGCAGAACGGCTGTGAGACTGGATTTATGAATCCAATTCGGCCAGGGCCGTCGGCAAATTTGTAGTCCACTGCCGTCTGGCTGGGATCATGCCGCTGTATTGCGATAAGCGCGCCGAATTCTGCTTCGAGTGTTCCGCGGATTTCTTTCCCAGAGAGCACCTTTTCAGTTTGCCAGTTGCCCTCTGCGTCAAGCGGCATGAACTCGATAAACCGCATCTCCATACCGTGCTCGCGGGCAAAGCGTCCCAGCGGAATAATCTCCGCTTCCGTGATGCCACGGATCGCCACGGCGTTAAGCCGAATTCCTTCAAAGCCCGCATGCCTTGCAGCGAAAATTCCATTCAGGACACGATCCAATCCCTTGCGCCGCGAAATGCTGTGAAACGTCTCTTCGCTCAATCCGTCGAGGCTGATGTTGAGTCGTTGCAGGCCAGCGTCTTTGAGCTCTTGAGCATGCTCGTTGAGCAAAATTCCATTTGTCGTCAAAGCTATGTCGCGAATGCCGGAGACAGCGGATAGCATCTTGATCAGCCGTGGCAGCTCGGTACGAACCAAAGGTTCGCCGCCGGTGAGCCGAAGCTTGTTGACACCCATCTGTGCAACGATACGAGCGAATCGCACGATTTCGTCGTAGGTAAGGACTTCGGCGTGTGGCAGAAAGTGGGCGGTCTCCGGCATGCAATAGAAACAGCGAATGTTGCAACGGTCCGTCACGCTTATCCGCAGGCTGGTATGTACGCGGCCGAAACTGTCGATGAGAGGTTTGTGATTTCTCATATTCGATCTTGTAAACATGACGCTTCAGCTTCGTCGTCCGGTCGATCAACAATTGGAACGTACCTGACAAGTATCTCCAACGACTGCGCACAAGCGGATACGCGCGAGGAAAAGGGCAGATCCATCGAGAGGAAAAGGGCACTCATTTAGGATTCCTCTGCGCTGGATTTGGAGATACTGACTTCGGCGTTGAACTGTTTCACCATGAGTTCCGCCAGGATTTGGCAGACTTCGCGGGCGGCGGCTTCATTGGATGCCACGCGATAGAAGTGAGCCAATTCGGAACTCTCTGTAAGCAGCATCAGTGGTTTCTTCGCTTCCAGCCCGAGACAAAAACTGCCGTCGTGTTTCGGGTGGAGTCGCAGCGTGAGTGCGGCTTTCCCGTCCGAACCGATGTGCGGGCCGCTGGTCAGCTTCGCCGTGTAGTCCGGACGACGGACCAGGTGCCAGAGCAGCGCGTATGCCTTCGCAATGGGGGCTTCGAAGTCGGCGATGTTGAGTTCGAAAACTGCGGACTCCACCGGCAGCGGCAATCCCTCCAGGCCAAACAGCAGGCTCACGGGCGATTCGGGCTGCACTTTCAATGACTGAGCCTGTGCTTCGGCGGCACGAAACGCGGTCTCAATGTCGGCAACGCGGTTTTCGTAGTACGTTTTGGCATAGTGTTGAATATCGTGTGCAAAGAGCTGTCCAGGGGGCGACGAATCATTTTGTCGAAGCACCATGGTGTACGGCGTATCGTGGTTGAGTTCGTACTTCGTCCGGAGGCTGGCCAGATCCTCATGCATAACGCGATCGACCGGCTTGCCCAGTCGTGAAGACTCAATACGAAAGGGGACCGTAGTCACCAGCATGCCGCCTTCAAACGGTACGGCCTCGCCGGCGGAATAGCGGAGCAGATGGCCAACAAACGCCGCAGTGCAGCTCGGGGAATCCTGCTGGTCTCCATAAACCATAAGCACATTACTATGCGCAAGTTCATCATCCACCTGCATGTTCCGAAGCTGAGCATCGCTATCAACAGTCTCAGTGGTCATAGGTTCGCCTTCGTTGTCAACGTTTGGACATTCATCGAGGTCTCACAATCTGCTCTTTCGTTGATCATTCGCTGAACGCCGTTGCGATTCGAAGCAAGTCTTGCTCTGTGGCGTGGCGTTGAAGGTAGGGGAAAACCACGCGTTCCTCCCAACGGATATGAGCCCGAAGCAACGACGCCAGGTTGCGAACATCGTCGATGTCCAACTCGCATTTCGATTCCAAGGCGAGTCCCATCGAACGAAATTCCAGTTGCATTGTTTCGTGTTCAGCGAGCAACCGTGTTCGCAAGGCAGCGTTCAACAGATCAACGAGCAGTGACTCCTCGGACTTTATGTGCATGAGGAAATCCACATTCCAGTAATCCCACAGGTCGACCGCAGCCATGCGTTGACCAATGGCGTCTGTTGAGTTCAACTGCTTATCAAGATTACGCCAGAGAATCAGCGCCCGATGATGCTCTCGCGAAAAGCGCTGCAGGCTTGGATGACGTTTCATGCCCCTGAGCCTTCGCTTGAGTGCTGCGAGCCGTTCGATCTGGCTTGATCGGTTTCCCTCAGTCCGAGCAATTCGTCTGTATCGTGGCTGACCTGGCGAAAGCGTTCTGCTTTGGAGGCGGGAGTAAGGTCTTCGTCCCATGTTGGGATCATCCGCCTCATCTCGTTGGCTCCCTCCTTACTTTCCAGGAGCTGAGGTAGGCAGGTCTTGACGACATTCAGCATCACCGACACGGAAACGGATGCGCCGGGCGAAGCTCCCAGCAGAGCGGAGATGGATTTGTCTGTGTCGGTGACGACTTCGGTACCGTAATGAACGATACCGGCTGCTCCGTCTTCCTTTTTGATGGCTTGAACGCGGATGCCAGCGTTAACCAGCCGCCAGTCCTCGCGCCGGGCGTTGGGATAGAAGCCTCGCAGAACTTTCATTCGGGCCGTCATGCTTTGAGTGCCCTGCTGGATCAGGTACTTGACCAGCGACAGGTTGTTAAGGCCGACTTTTACCAGCGAGCTGATGTTGCTGAACCTGACCGTGCGCGGCAGATCCCAGCGGCTCCCGGATCGTTGTAGAAACTTCGTCGTAAAAGCGGCGAACGGCCCGAACAACAGCGACTGCTTCCCGTCGATCACGCGTGTGTCCAAATGTGGAACGGCCATCGTTGGCGCTTCCGCCTGAGCCTGGCCGTAAACTTTGGCCTGATGACGGGCGACCACCTCCGCCTTTTCACAGACAAGCCACTGTCCGCCAACCGGGAAGCCGCCGTAACCTTTCGCCTCGTCGATGCCTGATTTCTGCAGCAAAGGCAGGCTGCCGCCACCGGCTCCGATGAAGACAAACGGAGCGTGATTTTTGATCCGACGTTTGTCAGCGATGTCCTGCACCGTGACGTCCCAGCCATCGCTTGTTCTGTCGAGATCGAAGACCCGGTGCCCGGGGGCGACGCCGCAACCGGGTTGTTGGCTCAGCCAATGGACGAGCTTGCGTGCGAGTGATCCGAAATTGATGTCGGTCCCTGCCGCCATCCTGGTCGCCGCGACGGGCATGTCGGTTCGTCCTGCAATCAGCAACGGTGCCCAGCGTTTGATTTCTTCAGGGGCGGTAGAAAATTCCATCTCCCGAAAAAAGTGATGCGCCGACATCCCAGCATAGCGGGCTTTGAGAAACTCAACCTGTTCCTGACCGTAAACAAAACTGATGTGAGGTACCTCGTTGATGAAGTCGCGAGGACAGTCGATCATTCCCTCTTGGATTGCATAAGCCCAGAACTGTTTCGACTGTTCGAACTGCTGAAATATTTCGATTGCTTTCGTCACATCGACTGATCCATCCGGCTCGCGATCCGGTGTGTAGCTGAGTTCGCAGATGCCGGCGTGTCCGGTTCCGGCATTGTTCCAGCCGTGAGAACTTTCCTGAGCGGGCTCGTCATTCACTTCGTAAAGTTGGATGCGCAGGTTCGGCTGAAGACGCTTTAGCATTGCGCCCAGAGTCGCAGACATAATGCCGCTGCCGATCAGGATGACGTCCGGTTTGTCGATGTGTCCCGACTCACGGCACCCTGACTGCTCGAAGAGCGTCACTCCCGACGCCGCAGTTGTCGAGGGCAGGTCTTCTCCCAATTCGCGAAGAAGCTCATGCGAAAAGATACCTGTGTTGTGTCCATCGCTGAAAGCGACGGTATAGGCGTAGTTTCCCGCCGCCTCCATTGTTTCGATTCGCAGTGACTCCCATTCCGGATTTAGAGTCGGTGGATACGATTGAGAAGACGCCGCATCGCTGTAACGCAGAACAAGACAATCAGCGCACGGGCATTCAGCTCGTAACTGTGAAGCCAAATAGCGTCGGTGCTGGCCGTCACTCCATTTGATGTGCAGCGCGTGCGGCTTGACGATCTGCAGGCTGATAGGTTGCGTCGTCATTAATTAAGCCCCCTGTCAAGACCTGCGTGAGCGTCCCTTCGGATTGCGAAAACAGAATCCGGAACCAGGGCGTTCCCTGCGATGATCACATCGGGCCTTTCGCGGATTCGGTCAGAACTCACCAACAACCTCGCCGCCATTTCGTGTGGTAAGCGAATCGTAGACTCCGACGTCCATGTTTTCTGAGAGAAACTGAACCGAGCCATCACACAACAGGTGATGAGCGCCGCCCGTATGAAAACTGGACGGCCCCCAGTTCTGGCCGATCGAGTTTGGGAAGATGCCGGGCGGAAAATAGGGCTCAACATTGATCGACACCGCGTCAGCCGCATAGGTCGGCGGCAGCAACGCGAACGACCGAGCCGCGACACTGGCCGCTGTGCCGTCGATCCAGACGGAGGCTTTGGTTTCGCGTGTTTCCGCGATCATGATCGTGTTGGACGTGCCGTCTGTGATGTCGCGGAATCCGGTGCGTGATCCGGGATACATCACACCGTCAGCGGGAATTGCACCGGAAAGCCCGACGATCGTGCGTGCTCCCATGGCCACGTAATTCCTAATCGCGAAGCGGTCGAACCCCACCGTCGTCACGTACAATGGGTCATCACTGAAATCCGGTCCCGTGAAACTGGGACAGCGATAGAACGACAGAATTTCAGAGGCCGCCTGCTGATTCGTGGGAGCCAGCGCAGACACGTTGTAATCGATACTGTTGTAAAGGTTCGCACCGTCGACGTATGGCAGAATCAAACTGGCGAAGCTGTGCAGATGGATGGCAGGATCACTGGGACCGGTTCCCGGATAGCCCCAGACTCCCATGCCCAGGCCGCTGGTGCTGCTGGGCGGGAATACACGATGCGTACCTTCGTAATTGTGAATCGCCAACCCGATCTGCTTGAGGTTGTTCTTGCATTGAGTTCGTCGAGCCGCCTCACGAGCCTGCTGCACGGCTGGAAGCAGCAGGGCGATCAGAATGGCGATGATCGCGATGACGACAAGTAGTTCGATAAGTGTGAAGCCACGACGAAGTAACATGGAATTCGGTCTGTTGGAGGGAGGGAGGAAGGAGGAGGGTCAGGGAAACGGAGGTCTGAGATTGAACGCACCGACGGTGACTCATCCGCACAGATCGTTCGGCGAATCAATGCCCGATCATCGACTGTGACTTTGCCATGGCGTCTTCCGCCATTTGGATGTACTGCTGGTTGTTCGTTCCCGCGTAAGCGCGTTGATAGATCACACTCAAAGACGTCCAACTGAATGAATCGTTGGGCTCCAGCTCGCTGGTACGGAGGGCGTGCCCGACGGCTTTGTCATGTTGGTCCACTTTGCCGTAAAGAACCGCCAATGCCGAATGAGCCAAAGCGTGAGACTCGTTCGCAGCGAGCACCTCGTTGAGTTTCTCGATGGCGGCATCCAGTTTGCCGTCGTCTTTCAGGACTTCGGCTTCGTTATAGAGTTCAGTCGTTGTCGCCATTGTTGGCTCCTTATTCTTGTTGACGTCTTCTTTGTTTCGCCCACTCAGAAGTTAGCCAGAATCTGTTCGCCTTCGCAGAAGTATTCTACGGGACACACCACGTCTCTATTCAGTGGTGACGGGATCCGGCTTCTCCTCATTCAACGCGGCTGCCAGCGTGTGCCACGCCAGAGTGGCGCACTTCACTCGCACCGGAAACTGCTGCACGCCGGCCAGCACGTAGAGTTTTCCAAGTCGCGATGTTTCGGCAGTTTCACCGTCCTCTGTGTCACGCAACCTGCCGGTGACCAGATCGCGAAAGTCCTGTGATACCGCTTCCGCTTCAGCTCGCGTTTTTCCGGTCAATGCTTCAGTCATCATCGAAGCGGATGCTGTGGAAATCGCACACCCGGCACCGGTAAAACTCACCTGCCGAATTAGATCACCGTCCATATCCAGCTCAAGCCGAATGCGATCGCCGCACAAGGGATTGAAGCCTTCGGCGTGATGGGTCGGATGCTGCATCGGGCCGAAGTTCCGTGGATCCTGCTGATGATCCAGAATGACGTCCTGATACAGTTCGCGGAGTTCGTCGTCTAACACCGGAACACTTCCTTCACTTTGTTGATCGCGCAGACCGTCGCATCGATCTCGTCTCGTGTGTTGTAAAGGCCCAGCGAAATACGAGTCGTTGCCGGAATGCCAAACCGTTCCATAACTGGTTGCGCGCAGTGGTGACCGGTGCGAACCGCGATGCCTTCGTAATCGAGAATCGTTCCAATGTCGTGAGGGTGTGCTCCTTTGATGACGAGCGACAGCACGGCCCGCTTCTCATCCGCCGTGCCGATGATGCGAACGCCGTTAATCGATGACAAAGCGTCTGTCGCGTGTGTCAACAATTCTTCTTCATGAGCACAGACTGCGGGCCAGTCGAGTTGCCTCAGGTAGTCGATCGCGGCACCCAGTCCGATGGCGCCGGCAATGTCGGGCGTACCCGCCTCGAACTTGTGTGGAAGTGTGTTATAGGTCGTCTTCTCGAAAGTGACGGAGCTGATCATGTCACCGCCGGTCTGGTACGGCGGCATCGATTCCAACAACTCGCGTTTTCCATACAGAACGCCAATTCCAGTCGGCCCATACAGTTTATGGCCGGAAATGACATAGAAGTCGCAATCCAGATCCTGCACATCGACCATCATATGCGCGGCGGCCTGAGCACCGTCAACTATGACGGCGGCACCATGCTGGTGACAAAGATCCACGATTTCCCGGATCGGATTGACCGTCCCCAGAGCGTTCGAAACGTGCGTGACCGCGACCAGTTTCGTCCGCTTGTTAATCAGTGATTCGAAATCCTCCCACAGCAACTGGCCCTGCTCATCAATCGGAGCGACTCGCAAAGTGGCACCCTGTTGCTCGCACAACACCTGCCACGGCACGATATTCGAATGATGTTCCATCGCCGTGACGACGACTTCGTCTCCTGGTCCAACCTGTTGTTTGCCGAATGTGCTCGCAACGAGGTTGATTCCCTCGGTGGCTCCACGAACGAAGATGATTTCCGCAACGTCATCCGCATTCAAAAACGACTTTACTTTGGCACGTGCATTGTCGTGCATTCGCGTGGCGTCGACGCTCAATTGATGAACACCGCGATGGATATTGGCGTTGGTCGACGTGTAGTAGTCAACAATCGCGTCGATGACCGCTTGCGGTTTTTGAGTGGTCGCTGCGTTGTCGAGGTAAACCAACGGATGACCGTGAATTCGACTCGCCAGGATCGGGAAGTCCCGACGAACGGCATTCACGTCGAATTCCGTCTTCTCCAGCGGTGACACAAGCGTCTCCATCGAGTTCCGTTCTTCAGAATCAAACATTTGGCAGTCCACGTTCTGACAGCAGGATGGATTCCAGATGCCGTCTGACGGCGGGAACTTCGACACCCTGCACAACGTCGTTGGCGAAAGCGAAGATCAACATCGTCCTCGCAAGGTCGGCGGGGATTCCGCGCGAACGCAGGTAGTAAATCGCCTTTTCATCCAACTCACCAACTGTTGCTCCGTGCGTGCAGCGGACATCATCCGCATAGATTTCCAGTTGCGGCTTGGTGTCGATGATTGCATCGTCGGATAACAGGATTGTCTGATTGCTCTGCTTCGCGTCCGTCTTCTGGGCGTCAGGATAAACGTGAATCTTGCCGTTGAAGACTCCCTTCGCGCGATCGTCCAGGATTCCCTTATATAACTCGTAGCTGTTGCAGTTCGGCTTCGCGTGATGGATCTCTGTGCGGCAATCCATGAGCTGGTCGCCGGTGGGCATATAGAGCCCGTTCAGCGTGCATTCGATGCCTTCACCGTCCAGAGTGCAGTTCAACCTGTTGCGAGTGAGATCACCACCGAACGAAAAATAGTGCGAACGGAAACGGCTTTGCGTCTGCTGATGGACGGAGGTCGTTGCAACATGCAGGGCATTCGGTTGCTCGTGCTGCAGCTTATGGTGGCTCAACTCGGCCGATTCGCCGATTTCGAGTTTCGTGACGGTATTGGTGAAGTACCTTGCCCCTTCGCATCCCAGGTAACTTTCAATCACCGTGGCTCGACTGTTCTTTCCGAGAGAGACGATGTTACGGGGATGACAGAACGTTGGCGTATCGGCTACGGTCAGAAAAATCAGGTGGATGGGCCGGTCAACCGAAACACCGTCCGGAACGCTCACGTATGCGCCGTCGTCGACGAAGGCTGTATTGAGTGAAACGAAGGCTGACTGTTCGACATCGCCATTACCGAAAAGCCGGTCCTCAACCGTATCCGGCCTGTGATCAATGGATTCCGCGAGACTCTCGACAATCACATTGGCTGGCAGGTCGTGAAGACGCGACCACTGCTTAGCGAATCGACCATTGACAAACACCAGTTGATGAAAGTCTTCATCCAGCTCCGCCTGTTGGACTAACTGGTCGATCTGCGATTCAGAAAACGCACTGACGTCGGCGATCGCGAACGGGTGAGTGGCAACTGGGGCGATGTTTGTAAATCGCCATTCTTCGTCCCGCGTTGTTGGCAGGCCGAGTTCGTGGAATTGACTGAGGCCCCGTTCTCGCAGTTCCTGCAGCCAAATCGGCGCGGCCGCAGATTGTTCTTCGCAAAACTTTGCGTGCTCGTCGTGATAGGTGTTTGTTTCCGTGACGATCATCAACTTCTCTCTTTCCGAATGGCCGGGTCAGGATGCGTTACGTTACGTCTGGGCAAGCTGTCGCGTGAAATTCTCCGTCGCCGGTCGAATTAAGCACTCGCCCACAAATAAACGCACATGTCAATGACATCCCAGTGTGTCAGGCAAGGACAATTCGCAGCTTGTTATGTGCGAAAACATATAAGCGAATGCTTACACTGCTGCAGCAGCAGACGGCGACAAGGCCTCCAGGAAGCCGTAACCTTTTTCTTCCAACTCCAGCGCCAGCGTCTTGTCACCGGAACGGACAATCCTGCCTTCGGCCAAAACGTGAACGTGGTCCGGGACGATGTAGTCCAGCAGCCGCTGGTAATGAGTCACCACGATGATCGCACGTTCCGGACTCCGCAGCGTGTTCACTCCATCCGCCACGATACGCAATGCATCGATATCCAGACCGGAATCTGTTTCATCCAGCACGGCCAGCTTTGGCTGTAGCATGGCCATTTGCAGAATCTCGTTTCGCTTCTTCTCACCGCCGGAGAATCCCTCGTTGACAGACCGCTCCATCATGCTCTTGTCCATACCGAGCAGTTGCATTTTCTCTTTGAGCACCTTCAGAAAGTCCATCGTGTCGATCAATGGTTGCTTGTGGTGTTTGCGAATCGAGTTCATCGCCGCTTTGAGAAAATACTTATTGCTGACACCTGGGATCTCGACGGGATACTGATAGGCCATGAAGATGCCTTCCGCCGCTCGTTGTTCGACCTCCATGTCGAGCAGACTGGTGCCGTTGAAGAGTACTTCGCCCTGCGTCACTTCATAATCTTCGCGACCGGCCAGCACGTGAGCCAAAGTGCTTTTGCCGGAGCCGTTCGGCCCCATTATGGCGTGAACTTCCCCTGCGCGGACCTGTAGATTTATCCCGCGTAGGATTTCCGTTGCGTCGCATCGAGCGTGTAGATCTTTGATTTCGAGCATTGCTATTCCTTTGTTGACCTTCGTTGTGTCGTAGTTATCCAACGCTGCCTTCGAGGCTGACGCTTAACAGTTTTCTTGCCTCAAGGGCGAATTCCATGGGCAACACATCGTAGACTTCCTTGCAGAACCCATTGACGATCATGTTGACAGCGTCCTCGGTCGGCAGACCACGCTGTCGGCAGTAGTAGATCTGGTCTTCGCCGACTTTGGATGTCGATGCTTCGTGTTCGACTTTGGCCGATGTGTTGCGGACTTCGATGTACGGAAATGTATGGGCACCGCAACGGTCACCGATGAGCAGCGAATCGCACTGCGAGAAGTTACGAGCGTTCGTCGCGCCCTTCTGAATTTTCACCAGGCCGCGATAATTGTTTTGTCCCCGACCGGCCGAAATACCCTTGGAGATGATCGTGCTCTTCGTGTTCTTACCGATATGGATCATCTTCGAACCGGTATCGGCCTGCTGACGATTCGCCGTCACGGCTACTGAATAGAATTCGCCGACGGAATTGTCTCCCTGCAGAATAACGCTGGGGTATTTCCAAGTGATCGCAGAACCGGTCTCAACCTGTGTCCAGGAGATCTTCGAATTTTCACCGCGACACGCACCTCGCTTGGTCACGAAGTTGTAGATACCGCCCTTGCCCTCAGCATCACCCGGGTACCAATTCTGCACGGTCGAATACTTGATCTGCGCATCTTTCATCGCGACCAGTTCCACGACAGCCGCGTGCAATTGGTTCTCATCACGTTTCGGCGCTGTGCAGCCCTCGAGGTAGCTGACGTAGCCTCCTTCCTCGGCGATAATCAGCGTGCGCTCAAATTGTCCCGTGTTCTGCGCATTGATCCGAAAGTAGGTCGAAAGCTCCAGCGGGCAGCGCACTCCCTTGGGGATGTAGCAGAACGATCCGTCACTGAAGACCGCCGAATTGAGTGCCGCGAAGAAGTTGTCAGAAGACGGAACCACGGAGCCCAGATACTTCTTCACCAGCTCCGGATACTTATGCACGGCTTCCGAAAACGGCCCGAAGATCACACCCTCTTTCTCCAGCGTTTCCCTGTACGTTGTCGCCACGGAAACACTGTCAAAGATGGCGTCCACTGCAACGCCCGCCAACGCCTTCTGTTCTTCCAGCGGGATCCCCAGCTTTTCGTAAGTCTCCAGCAATGCGGGATCGACTTCGTCCAGACTGTTCAGCAATGGCTTCTGTTTTGGTGCGGAATAATAGACCGCCGCCTGATAGTCGATCGGAGGATAATGGACGTTGTGCCACTGCGGCTCTTCCAGTGTCAGCCAATGACGATAAGCCTTGAGCCGCCATTCCAATAGCCATTCGGGTTCGTCCTTCTTCGCCGAGATCAGACGAACGATATCTTCGCTCAGCCCCGGCGCGATGGCATCGGCTTCGATGTCGGTGACGAAACCATGTTCGTATTCGCGTTGCGAGAGTTCCTCAAACAACGCATTTTCAGTGGACATAAACTTCTCCGTGGATCGACGTCATCACAGTTTGTTTTTCGTGGCAGGCTCAAGCAGAGAATGAACTGCCGCAACCGCACGATTTCGTTGCATTCGGGTTGTTGAAAACGAAACCTCGTTTGTCGAGCCCTTCGTGGAAGTCAATTTCCGTTCCGTCGAGATACAGCGAGCTCTTCTTATCCACGGCGACACGTACGCCATGAATCTCGCGAACTGAGTCGGTTTCCTCACTCACATTGGCGTCAAACTCAAGCTTGTATTCGAAGCCGCTACAACCGCCGCCCGCCACGCCAATGCGCAACGCGGTCGCTTCCGGCATCTTCTGTTCGGTGATCACCTTCTTGATCTCGCGAGCTGCCGTTTCTGTAATCAGAACTCCCATCGATTCGTCTCCCTGGTTTGACGTGATTGGTACTTAAACTTGTCAGTTGGTTGTCGCCGCTCGGCGGCTCGTAATCGTTGCACACTGCCGAGCCATCGTCGCATTCAGGTCTCGAAACGGAGACCACTCGGCCGGTAGTTTGTCTTCGTGAAAAATCGCGTTCTCCGGACAGGCCGGTACGCACGCTTCGCAATCAATACAGTCGTCCGGATGGATATACAGCATCCGAACACCCTCGTGAAAACACCCTGCCGGACAGACCACAACGCACTCGGTGTACTTGCAGTCCAAGCAAGGCTGAGCAACAACGTGAGTCATCCCGCGCCTTTGAAAGAGTGTCTGCCAGAGGTGAAGTCCCGTGCATCGCATCGAGTGCGGAATAGTCCGCTCACACACGATTGAAACGTCGCCAGAAGCTTCAAACATCAGCAACGGTTCGCCACTATCTAAGTCGCTTCCGTTGCAGACAGTTGCAATGGAACGCAATCGGTGTTCCAAAAGCGATTCTATCCGATAGAAGAGTCGTAAGACGTTACAGCGCAGAGTCTTGTGATCATTCTCGGTTAAACCGTCATGGCGACTAATCAACCATATATGGTCACTTCGTTTGTAGTCCGCGCGAATGCCGGATAGACTGAACGGAGTCGGAATCACACAATTGCTGTTAAAACACGTTCCTGGGTGCCTCAAACCTCAAGACAACGTCAGAAATGACGGCATTTCACTGAATAACCATATATCGATGGAAATTGACCCACTCCCACACGCACGGGACGAATATAATCGGTTGACGGAGCAGCTGCTTGAACAGCTCAACATGGGGCTCGGCTTCGAGGAGTTGTTCAATTCGGTCTACGACCAACTTCATGGCATCGTGCCATACAACCGAATCGCGGTCGCACTGCTTGAAGAACCCACGAATCTGTTGCGGCTCACTTCATGTCGATCGGACGGTGATATCTCACTCAAGGTCGGATACGCCGCGCATCTGAAAGGCTCGACACTCGCACCACTTCTGGAAACCGGGCAGCCGCGAATTATCGACGACCTGGATGAGTATCTGTCGACTAAGACGCAATCGCTGTCGACTGAGTTGATTGTTCGCGAGGGCATGAAGTCGAGCTTAACCTTGCCTTTGCTCGCAGACGGTAAACCAATTGGCGTCATCTTTTTTTCCAGCCGTCAAAGGCACGCGTACACACAGGAGCACGCCGCGTTGCTTCGCCGGCTCGCGGGTCACATCGCGATCAGTATTGAAAAGGCTCGGCGGCTTCATGAGTTGCAGCAGAAGAACACAGAACTGGCGGAAGCGAATAGGACCAAGGATGAATTCCTCGACCTGCTAAAATGCGAAGTTGAAAAGCAAACCGAGCAACTCCGGGTTTCCGAGCAGCGGTATCGACTGCTTGCCCAGCTCAGTCAGATCATCAATTCAAGTCTGGATGTGCGCAAAGTCTTTGAATACGCCGCCCGTGAGATTCACAAACTGCTGAGTTGCGACCGCGTCAGCTTGTTGCTCACTGGGCGTCACGAAACGTCACGCCATGGCTTCGCAATGGAATTCCTCAGCGAAGGCAACCGGTCTGTAGATGTTCCCGTGCGGGCGACTCCGGGATCAGCGTTCGACTGGGTCATGGAACATCGCATTCCGCGCGTCGTTCGATCGCTCGAAGGTTCCCAGGAGTTTCCGGAGGACAAGTTACTGTTCGACCTGGGCTATCGGTCACAAATCTACCTGCCCTTACTTTCCCGCGAGCGAAGCGCTGGCGTCCTGGGGGTCGCATCGCGTCAGGTCGAACAACCGGATTGCTGGGATCTGGAACTGCTCAACGAGATCTCCGGACAACTGGCCATTGCGCTCGACAATGCAGCGGTTTATGGCGAGATTGACCGATTGAAGGCCGACCTCGAACAGCAGAACGTCTACCTGCGTGACGAGATTCGCGTCGATCGCGACTTCGGCGACATCATCGGCGACAGCAGTGCGATGCAACAGGTTCGTTTGGCTGTCGAGCAGGTGGCTGAGGCCGATTCCACTGTTCTGATCGTCGGCGAAACCGGAACGGGAAAGGAACTGATCGCTCGGGCGATTCACGACCACAGTCGACGACGCGAGAAGTTACTTGTGAAAGTCAACTGCGCCGCGCTGGCTCCAGGCTTGATCGCCAGCGAATTATTCGGGCACGAAACCGGCGCGTTCACAGGTGCGACAGACCGACGCATCGGGCGATTCGAACTCGCTCACGATGGCAGCATTTTCCTGGATGAAATCTCGGAGATATCGTCCGAGACTCAGGTGATGCTATTGCGAGTACTGCAGGAACGGACGATCGAACGAGTGGGAGGAAATGATCCGATCGAGGTCGACGCACGCGTGATCGCCGCCACCAACCGCGATTTGAAAACCCATGCAGACCAGAACAAGTTCCGCGAAGACCTTTACTATCGACTGAACGTATTTCCCATTCGCATCCCACCGCTGCGCGAACGGCGAGAAGACATTCCGGCCCTGCTGAATCATTTTATTGAACGGTTCAGCCGGCGGATGAACAAGCCCGTAACCCGCGTTGAACGTCGAACAATGGATTTGCTGATGAGCTATCACTGGCCAGGCAACGTCCGCGAACTCGAAAACATTACAGAGCGTTCCATGATTATCAGCCGAGGGGACACGTTGAAGGTCGAGGGATCGTGGCTTTCCGGCGACTCTGAGCGAATCACCAAACAGCCATTCGATAGCAAGCAGCAGTCACTGGCCGACCACGAGCGGCGCGTGATTCTCGACGCCCTGGCCCGATCGGGCAGCAAAGTTTACGGCCTTGATGGCGCTGCTGCTGCCCTCAACGTGAAGCCAACAACCCTGTACGGCAAGATGCGGAAGCATAACATCAAGGGCAGCCGACATCACAGTTCCTCCGATTAACCTGGGGCGCGTACTCTTACTCTTCAGTTGGCACTCGGAGCGCTGTTCGCGGTCTCGTTCTGCCCTACCTCGGCAGCTTGGTTCTTCGGTTTGTTGAGCGTGACGCCGTGCCAGATGCGGCGGGTTTTGGACCAGACCGGGGCATTGGCATCGGGATTTTCGCAGACAGTGGTCCAGACGCCGGCGCGACCGTCGAACATGTCCATCGACTGGTCGAAGATGAGCCAGAGCCGGCCTTTGGGACCCGTCCAGAGATTGCCGACCAGAATGCTGCGTTTCGCGCCGAGCCCGTCCGCGTGGGAATCGAGCACGACGCGTGGGCTCGACCAGGTCTCGCCGTCGTTGTCACTGGAAGCGAGGACGAAGAAGGCATCGGGACTGTCCCCACCCGCGACCCAACAGGCCCAAAGCCGCCCACCCGGCGTGCGCTCGATGCCAATGGTCATGCCGTAGTCGAGCTTGTCGTAGTCGTACTCGTGAAGCGGTGAGGTATTCACCACCGGCGGGACGAGGGCATGATCCGCGACCTTCTCCATCTTTCCGATGCGGGCGGCTTCTTCTTCAGGCGTCTCGGCCGAATGAACTGCCGTGGCGATACCGGGTGCAATGACGGCGAAGACAATGAGTGTGGGTGTCATGAGTTGGCTGCTATGTGATACAGTTGTAAGTCGTCCTGAAATATATGCGCTATCTGAGAGTCCTTAGCTGCACGGGGCAGAGTAGCACACTGCCGATTTGTCTCTTCACGGCTTCAGTGCCGCCACGGGGATTACGGAGAGGCCGCAGTCTTCTTTGCCGACTGAATATCAGCAAACCATTCTCACACGTCGTGTGTAAATCGCAACGGCGCATTGACATAAACTGGCGCGCGAATTCACATAGTGGACTAAGCTTCCAGCTTTCGATGGATTAGAGTACCGGCAAGCTGGAAGCGTGCTGCACGAGCCCCCTGAGCAACTCCCCGATGAAATCCGTCGCAGATTTGCGAGCCACTCCGGAAGGTTTCGCGGCGCGGTATGCTGCGATGAGAGTTCGCGAAGGAGCGGACCCGCAACCGTTGCTCGATCGCTTCGTCCGCATGGAACGAGCCGCACGAAACACCGATTACCGTCAGATCGTTGGCGACAAGTTTGGGAATGCCAACTGCCCTATCTGTGGAGGTCGGAAGTGCTTCACGATCAAAAGGCACGACAACAATTGGTTTACTTGCTATTGCTACAAGGAAGAGACGCATCATCGGGAGCCGGCAACGCCTGCAAAAACCGAGGTTCAGGAGATTCTGAGGGCCTTCCAGCGGAAAGATGAAGTGGGAGCCAGCCCGGCTTGCCGGAGGCGTTTAGATTTCTCTAATCCCGCCTCTGGCGAACCCTGTTTGGGTACAAACTGATTCACAAAATGCGGTACAGGCACGGGGCGGTATAGCGGGTAGTTCTTCCAGCAGGGAAGGGGGTATGGGCTTCCAGCTGATTGATGTTGAATCCTGACAACCAGGCCGGGCTGAAAGGTCGAATCTTCGATTTCTGCCCTTCAGCAACGCCTCTGACGCGGATAATACCTGTTTTATATCTCGCGTTAGACGCCGGAAATCAGTCCAGCCACCGGTGTGTCTCCACTCCCGCCAGGAGGCCCAACATAGTTACGCGACCCCCGTGTATTCCGCTCTTCTCGGGTTGTTCCGACCAATTCCAGCACACGGATGCAGTGATTGTTGTCTCCTAAAATTAATCACCAAAAACAAACCACTGCTGACAGCCCATTTTAATATCAACATGTAGTCTCCGCGACGTCCACAAAATCACGTTCCATGGCACATTTTTCTTGACCCCTTCTCCTGTTTTACTAAAGTCCGGACTGAACGAATATAACTTCCTTATAAATAGGACAAGGCCATGGGATGGCCCGGCAATACCAGCTGTTCTGAAGCTGACAACCTCCATCATGACACTCAGTCGCTTCCGGAAGATGTAGAGCGGCATCTCCAGAGTTGTCGCCCTGTGGTATTGGATAATGATTACATTAAAGGACGACTCGCCGCTATTGATGAGTTATGCGAGAATGCCCGCCATTTAATTTCACCCACGGCGGATGATGTCAACAATCTGGAAGCTTTATATGAGTTTAAGGATGTTTACTTAGCACGAGCCGGAGAGCTGGTAATAACGCCGGAATCGGAACAGAAGCTGGATGATACTCTCTGCTGTTACTGTTGCGCGCTGGGCGTCAAATGGGAACTGCCCACTGACGACAAAATCCACCGGCGTAACACCAAATTTCGTGAGCTGCACGGAGCTGCTTTTGCCAGACAGGCAGAACCCAATCCGCCATCAGCAAAAGACTGGTCCCAGGCTTCAAGTGGTGATGTAGCCAAACATATTCGTAAACCAAAGAATTCGCAGAAAGTTGCCAAACGGGTTTTGGGCTTAGCGAAGGATCAAGGCTTGTCCGCACATAGAATCACTCAGGGAGACCCATCGATACCAAAGTCCACGGCTCAGCACATTATCAAAGACGCGAAATCGAAGTGCCCGGGCTTCC
>Ga0310123_10000943_pt1 | contig 25212 bp, 17 predicted proteins | sample CB6_AW_1057_MG_FD_203505 | JGI IMG/M metagenome (GOLD analysis project Ga0310123, IMG submission 203505) | Marine microbial communities from Western Arctic Ocean, Canada - CB6_AW_1057 | ecosystem: Environmental > Aquatic > Marine > Oceanic | place: Canada: Western Arctic Ocean | collected... | reverse complement strand
GTTTGTCGTTGAGTACGTTGAGGCAAATCTTGATTTGAGCGGTTAAATGAACAACGATTCGAGATCGTACGATTTCAAGAAATTCGGAGGCTTCAGAGGAGTTCATCTATACCTTTCTTTGGCTACTTTTCGTGGCCGGTGTTGATTTCTTAGTAGCGCTGTGCACGTCTGTTCATAATTAATTCTTTCTGGCTTGCGTTCTGCGGTCAAGTGCTCCAGATCCAAGCGAACGATTACGAGACGACCTGAATGAAGGTTGTCACGTTTTAGCGCCCCGAATTGTTGCAAAAAGCACATGGCAGCAATGAGTACGTCGAAAACCGTCAAAAACTTATCGAACCAATAAGGCACTTAAGAAGCGGGAGAGAGAGTGGTTGTGTAAGCAAGATTCGTGAGCACGTGAATACACCATGCAATGCGGAGTACTGTGAGCGCAGAACGTGTCTCCCTAGCGGTTGTTACCAGCGTCGCGCTAAGGAAGAATCCAACGGCCAAAATAATAGTCAACCTGGTTCCAGTCAGGTAAGGGGTTGAGGCTGCGAGCCCAGCCTATCTACCAGACACAAATGCAAGCAAAAGTGCAGAAGTTGGAACGAGTCAAAATTCTGCGATAAGTCGCGCGAGAGATGAATACGGCAACTTGGTGGTCCGAAGGGTAAACCAGACCAAAAATCCAGGTAGAATCGAAGTCGCTAGAACGAGACCTTGAACGAGTTCAGTTAAATAAATTCCTCAAGCACTCACAGTGTTGTAAGCGTCACCGTGAGATGTCAACTTGAGCCTCACGGGCTATTGCGGAACCATAAAAAATTGAGTTGAATAGAAGCTTGAACGTCCCGGATGTTTGACCACGATGCTGGACGCGGAACGTATGCACGATCACACGTCCGCGCCCAGTTGGAAACTCGATTACTCCAGCCGCTCCTCGCAGATGAACACCTCCTGTCATCCAGCCACTTTGCAAGAGCGAGTCGTCAGGGTAACGAACGATGGTGGTCATTGCATTACGCGCGTCTTCTGTTGGCACATACGCACCATTATTCACAAACATAGCGTTTGCTTCTGGCAGCATTCCATACCCTATGGGGTGATGAGTGTCGACGTTCACACGAAGGATTGTGCCGGGTGCAAAAAATATTTGACGAGGACTGTTTCGAACGCGATCAACAATTGGCACTTGAAGATAGTCTGCCGCAAAACGGGCACTGTTACCCAAGGTGATAACTGTTCCACCGTCTTGAATGAAACTACGGAGGACGCGCACACCGTCCGTTCCAATTCCACCTCGATATTCGGGCCTGATTCGTGCTCCATGAAGACCCAAGATGATGTCTGAAGATGTCATTTCCGGAAGGACTAAAACGTCAAGTTCACTTAGGTTTCGTGGGTTCGTAAGTTCGTTGCCTCGAAGATGACGATAGGCGAAGTCATGTTGATCGAGGACCCATCTCGTCCAGCCCGAATCTCGGTTTCCGCCCCAAGGTTCAAAAATTCCAAGACGAGGTGTTTGGATAGGCAGGGCAGAAGTGCCGTCCGGTCGGGCGATTAACTCAAAAGTGAGACCAAGTTCTTCTGCGAGACTGGCAATGAGACGAGGACTAGTTTGGTCGATAGCCCAAGTTCCGGCCTCAAGTGTTTGTCTTGAAGCCTTGTCTGAATTGACGAGCTCAAGTGGTTCTTTGAGTCGCGTGACTTTCGCTCCGCTAGCGAGCAAACGATTGATTGCAATGAAACTTCGATTAGTGTTTGACGACAAGAAGTACGTTCCGTTTTGAACTCCCCCGATGACAGTGCCGGTTAGGTCGGGTACAGCATTAGCAAGCAGAGTTAAGTTGGCCGTAAAGGGCTCATCAATTCTGATCGTCTTGACACCAAGCAGCATTCCGAGGGTCCAGGCTGTAACGTCGTAGGGAGTGTCAATGGATGGGTTAGAAGGCGGCCATCTAATATCAGGGTACTCTTGAGGCTCAAGGATGTCTTTGATCCATCGTCCAAAAGGCTGGGCCAAGTATAGAACGTAGGTTCCCGTGCTGTAACGTTGACCGTCTGCTACGAAGGGGTGAGTCGAGATATGGACTTCAGCTGCCTCGGCTTGCAGTAAACGCAAGAGCTTTATTACGGCCGGACCATCATGTTGCCCTTCTGCCGGAGGTATGACGTAGGCATATGGGTCTCCGTGAGAAAAACGTTCTATCGCACGACTATTCATTAGATAGAAGTTTCGCTTGAGAAGTATTCGATTGTTAGCGACACTCTCGAGAAGACCTTGGGTAGCTAGAGTTTCGTAGTCCACGATATCCGCTAGAGTCCAGCGTCCTCCAAGCCATGGCCTTGGATAGTTCATTCGGTATTGAATGTCATTTGGTGGAGGGAGTGAGATGTCTGTATTTAAAGGAGCAGGAGAAATGAAATCTGTTGGATTTGAAGCGAGTCCCGTTCCAGGTGGTTGAACTCGTTGTTGGTTTACCGACGTGGCGAGTCTGGCGCTCGCTGTTTCTGTGAGAAGCCCGACCATGTTATGCCACCATGGGTTGGTGTTGTTGGCGCCTTGCCAATAAGCACTATAAAGTTCGCCCCAGATAACACCTCGTTTTCCGGACTCATGCAATTTCGTTGCCATTGCTTGACCGAGCATGTTGACTTCGCTCCAGATCAGGGGGTCAACATTCGGATTGGGGGGGTTCTTAAACGGAGGGACGAACATTCTGGCTGAATTACTGCCCATCTGATGCTTGTCGAGGTAGACCTCTGGAAACCACTCTTGATATAACACGCGGTTGAGGTGCTGGGTTTCAATCTGAGAGAGCATGAAGCTGTCTCGATTGTTGTCGTGTCCCGCATAGGGATGATAAAGGTCTGGCAGAGGAGAACCTTCAAAAGGCGTGCCGACGTTTCGGCGATACCATTCAACGACCATTCGTTGTCCATCGGGATTCTGCGAAGGTATTGCAAGCACGATGGCATTTTCTAGGACGTGATTAACCCAGGCAGAATCTTCGGTAGCTAACTGATAAACGAGATCGTTCATCATTTGGTTTGCGCCGATTTCAGGCGCGTGCACATTTGCGCCGATTAGAACCACGACTTTTCCTGTACGAGCAAGTGCGTTAGCCTCCGCTTCGTCAGTGACGCGAGGGTTTGCTAATTTGCGTTGGGTCGCTTTATAACGTTCGAGATTTTCGATTGTGTCTGGGGTAGAGATGATAGCTAGAATGTATGGGTGCCCGAGTGTAGTCTTTCCAATTTCGTTGACGGCCACTCTTTTCGATCGTTGTGCAATCAGATGGAAATAGTCAACGATTTGATCCCAGTGAGCGAGGTGGCGTTCTGCGCCCATCTTGAAGCCGAAAAATTGCCTAGGCGATGGAATGGCCGCCGCTTGTTCGGCGATGGCTGTCACTAGAAGGCTACATCCCAGTGCTACAGTGAAGAATGAAACACGGAACCGCAGTAGACGCTTCGGACAAACGGTAGATTTATCTGGCTCAGAGCGCATTGAGTTCTCTATTTATTGAGTATAGCTGAGGAGTTCAGTAAGACTTGAAGCCACCATTAAAATAAAAACTTGCCATGGACCTGCCTATTTTGTCTCATTCACAAGTGCTAAGACTGAAGGTCGGAATCATTGCCCTTCTTGGTGGCGCACTCGCCTTCGTTGGGCGAGATGTTTTGGATTCACGAGTAAGAGCTGTCATCGGAATCGGCGTATTCATTTTGTGTCTTGTGACATGTTCGGCTAATCCTAAGATTATCCGTTGGCGGACTGTTTTGTGGGGTGGAGTTCTTCAAGTCGGCCTAGCCTTCTTTGTCCTTAAGTTTAGTGTGTTTGGAATTCGTCCGGGTTACGTGGTCGTATCTAGTCTGGCGACGGCCGCGACACGTTTTCTTGAATTTTCAAGTGTTGGTGCAAAGTTCGTGTTTGGTGTACTAGCCGACCCTATTCAAATGAGTGAGAGCTTTCCGGATGGATTCGTGCTTGCTTTTGCTGCGCTTCCGATTGTTGTGTTTGTTTCATCGTTTTTTACGCTTCTGTATCACGTTGGACTGTTGCAGTTGATAGTGAGATTGATTTCTAGGGTGATGATGCCGCTAATGGGCACTAGTGGTGCGGAAACGTTATCGGCGGCTTCGAACGTGTTTATGGGACAGACAGAAGCTCCCATCATCGTAAGGCCGTACATTGCTGGCATGACTCAATCAGAGTTGCTCGCTGTTATGGTCGGTGGTTTGTCAACGGTCGCAGGAAGTGTATTCGCCATCTATGTAGGGCTTGGCGCTGATCCGGTAGCGATGTTGACTACAAGTGTCATGGCTGCGCCATGCGGTTTGTATGTCGCCAAGATTTTGTATCCGGAAACTGAGGAACCGGTGACTTCTGGTCATGATGGGATCCAAGTTGCACGACAGCATTCAAATGTGATTGATGCGATTTCAAGTGGCGCCGCGGATGGAACACGATTGGCTATTAACGTCGCGGGAATGCTTATTGCTTTTCTCGCGTTTATCGCGATGGTCGATTTCATTCTTGACATCTTGTGGTCAGGGTTGTCGTTAGCTGGAATGTTTTCAGTGGTTTTTGCACCGGTTGCCGTTCTGATGGGTGTTCCAGTTGGTGATATTTATATTGTTGCAGATCTTTTGGGCACTAAACTCGCCACGAACGAGTTCGTGGCCTACATAAAACTTGGGGGAGAATACCGGGAGATAATCAGCGAGCGCGGTCATTTCTTGGCAACATTCGCGCTGACGGGTTTCGCAAATTTTGGTTCGATTGGCATCTTGTTAGGAGGGATCGGCGGAATGGCCCCTGGACGTCGAGGAGATCTCGGGAACTTAAGTATGCGGGCTCTTCTTGGAGGTTTTGTCGCAACTTTAATCAATGCGTCAATTGCGGCAATTTTGCTGTGAGGAATTTGACGTTCAACGAGAGTTCGTGGGATTCCGGCAAAACGCTATTGAATCGACGACGATTGCTGTGTTGAAGGAAGCCTAGTCAAGCAATTAGGCCCTGTATCATTGACAGATGCTACCAACAGTCGAATGGAAGGGCGACCACATTGTGATGGTTGACCAGCGAAAGCTTCCGGGGCAAGAGATTTATGTTGTATGCCGGACCGCCAGCGAAGTGGCACGGGCGATTAAGAAAATGGTGATCCGAGGCGCGCCGGCAATCGGCATTGCTGCGGCGATGGGACTTGCATTGGGTGTCAAGCGGTCTAAGGCAAAGGGGACAGGTTCGCTAGCCACTGAATTCTACAAGTTATGCGACATGCTCGGTGGGACGCGTCCAACGGCGGTAAACCTTTTTTGGGCGATTAATCGAATGAAGGATGTTTTTTCGACCCAGGTGCGTTCCGGGCAAGCGACAGAGGACATACGTGAATCACTTGTAGAGGAAGCACAGCGAATCCACGATGAGGATGTTGAGAACTGTCGGATGATGGGGATCTATGGCGCAAAAGTTTTGCCAGATATAGGAACAGTTTTAACTCATTGCAATGCTGGAGCACTAGCAACGGGTGGTTATGGAACCGCGCTTGGTGTGATTCGGGCGGCTGTGGCCGAAGGCAAGAGAATAACCGTTTTTGCAGACGAGACCAGGCCTTTGCTGCAGGGAGCTAGGTTGACGGCATGGGAATTGGTCAGAGAGGGGATTGACACTACTGTTATTACGGACGGAATGGCCGGTTCGTTGATGAGGAGAGGGTCAGTTGATCTTGTTGTAGTGGGCGCTGACCGCGTAGCAGCCAACGGTGACATTGCGAACAAGATAGGGACCTATACGGTCGCAGTGTTGGCTAAACAGCATGGAATTCCATTTTATGTTGCGGCGCCAACGTCGACGATCGACTTAGCGACTCCAAATGGTGCTGCAATTCCGATCGAGGAACGGAATGAAAGTGAAGTTGCTCGTCTCGGGAAGTCGAGAGTAGCCGCTGAAGGCGCGTCCATATGGAATCCCGCTTTTGACGTTACACCGAATGGCTTGGTGAGCGGGATCATCACCGAGCTAGGGATATGTCGAGCGCCTTATAGTGAAACACTTAAGTCCCTTCGGGATTCCCAGTGAGTTCTTAGATGAGCGTTGTTCTTGGTATTGAGACGTCGTGTGACGAAACCGCTGCGGCTGTCGTATCTGAGACTGGGGATCTGAATCGTCCTTGGCAGGTGTGTTCAAATGTGGTGGCGTCACAGATAAATATTCATAGAGAATGGGGTGGAGTTGTTCCGGAGCTTGCATCACGGCAGCACCTTCGTGATATTTGCGGAGTGGTAGAGCGTTCGCTCGATAATGGAAATGTTTCATGGTCTGAATTGGATGGAATAGCCGTAACGCAAGGCCCAGGCTTGGTGGGGTCGCTATTGGTTGGTGTTGCATTTGCAAAGGCCGTGTCCGCGTCGCTTAATGTCCCGCTCATCCCCGTTCATCACCTGGCTGGTCATATCGAATCGCTCGTAGTAGAGAACGGTCGCGTGTTGATGCCCGCTGTAATTCTTGTGGTGTCTGGTGGACATACAAACCTGTACCTCGTCAATACTGAATCGGATGGTTGTCTCGATTGTCATTTGATTGGGCGCACGCGTGACGACGCAGCCGGTGAAGCATTTGACAAAGTCGCAGCATTGCTTGGTTTGGGATACCCAGGGGGACCAGTGATCGATCGAATTGCCAGAGATGGAAATGATGAGGCTATCGAATTTCCGATTGCGCGCATCACGCATAATGATCGCAACGCGAAGCCTGATTTGTCGACTCCTGTTGGCATAGCCGAGACCAGACGAGCACGCCGGTTAGAGTTCAGTTTTAGTGGATTGAAAACCGCTGTAAAAAGGCATGTGCAGAAGTACCATGCTTCAATAGGGCCTCATGGCGCGCTTCCGAAGGATGATGTGGCTGACATCTGTGCCAGTTTTCAACGAGTGGTCGTGCATTCATTGCTCGATCGGATGTTTTTTGCGGCGCGGCAATTCAATGCTCGGAGTGTTGGGATTGCTGGCGGGGTCGCTGCAAATTCGAGACTTCGCTCGGAAGGAATGGCACGAGCTTCCGCTTTAGATTTCCCATTGTTTCTTCCGAGTATGGATTTGGCTACTGACAACGCAGCAATGATTGGTGCTGCGGGTCTGAGACTGTTACGTTCCGGGCGGACGGCTCAACTCGACCTGAACGCAAAGGCGTCGTTAGATTTGTAGATGATCGGCGAGACGGGTTAAACGAACTAGTATTTCTATCGAGTTGTCTGATCAGGACTGTGGGCAAGTGCCGAGCGCTGTCGGTGCGTCAGGGGATTTGAATTCACGCCGTTCGGTTGTTGTTTTGAAACCAAACAGTTTCGAAGATTCGAATTGTTTTCGGTTACTGAAATGCTGGCAATGGACAATTGTTCTATTCCAGAGTTTCTGACAATAAAGGAATCATGTAGCTGTTGATGTAACTGAAGTGAGGTTTTTAAGTTGAGAAATCCATGGTATCGGGAATCCCACTGGCAAATTTTGTTGGCACTAGTAGGTGGAGTGTCCTATGGGTGTCTTGCGTCGGTTGCAGGGTGGTCATCGTTTACAAGTGATTGGATTTCTCCGTTTGGAACGATCTTTCTTCGGCTTTTACTGTTAGCTTCTGTTCCTCTGGTGTTGGCATCCCTGATCACAGGAGTTGCTTCTCTTTCCGACCTTCAGAGCCTTTCACGTATCGGTGGAAAAGCAGTCGGTATCTATTTGGCTACCACTTTGGTTGCGCTGTTAATCGGGCTTGGTGTCGTTAACGTTTTGCGACCGGGGACAACGATTCCGGATAGTTTGCGAAGTCAGCTGCAGGAGACCTACGAGGCGGATGTTTCGGAAAGAGAAACAGATGCACAAGGGGCGATGTCACGAGGACCGCTTCAGCCGTTGGTCGATTTGGTTCCGCAGAACATATTTGGTGCTGCTTCTAATAACAGAAATATGTTGAATGTAGTGTTCGTGGCATTTCTGTTCGGTGTTGCTCTAATGATGATCCCTCGTGTTCATGCGAAGCCAATGTTAGAACTTTTCGAGAGCCTCAACGCAGTGGTCGTCAAAATTGTTGAATTGGTTATCAAGGTTGCCCCGATCGGTGTGTTTTCTTTGATGGCTGGAACGATCTCGAATGTGACCGGGAGCAATCCGACTGAGATATTGCAACTGGTTGGCGCTTTGGGCCTCTACTGTGTAACGGTTTTATTGGGTTTAGCAATTCACACCGCTGTTACGTACTCGTGCATGGTTCGATTGTTTTCACCATTGTCGCTTCGCAGATTTTTTAGTGGGATCGTACAGTCACAATTAGTTGCGTTTTCTACTTCATCTAGTGCTGCGGCCCTGCCCGTTACGATGAAAAATACGAAGGACAAATTTGGAGTGTCCGAAGAGGTGTCATCATTTGTTTTGCCTTTAGGAGCGACCATAAATATGGACGGCACGGCGTTGTACCAAGCTGTGGCCGCGGTGTTTATAGCTCAAACACTCGGAGTCGGTCTTGATTTGTCGTTACAGTTGACGATCGTATTTATGGCAATGCTTGCGTCGATAGGGACAGCGGCTGTGCCGAGCGCAGGTATCGTCATGCTCGTCATCATTCTTGAAGCAGTTGGTGTGCCGGTTGAAGGAGTCGCGCTTATTTTGGGAGTGGACCGAATTCTGGACATGTGTCGGACCGCGACGAATGTGACCGGTGATGCGATGGTAGCTGTGGTTGTTGCTTCTAGTGAAGGAGAATTGGCTGGGAAGGCTAACCAGAGTTGATAGCTTAAACACTTACGGTTGAGTTTGCGTCGCGTAGAAGAGGTGTTCGACAATGATACCGACACGGAATGACGGGTGGGCGTTATTAACGAGGTACACATCCGGGCAAAGTTTATTGAATCACGGGCGGGCTGTTGAAGCGGCGTTGCGTGGCTATGCCCGTCGATTTGGAGAGGATGAAGAATTGTGGGGAATCGTCGGTTTGATCCACGATTTCGACTACGAACGGTGGCCTGACGCAAAGGACCATCCTTTTCGTGGTTGTGAAATTCTTCGGGATTTGAATTACCCTGACTTCATGATTCGAGCTGTGCTGTCACATGCTGACTACACTGGTGTAACTCGAGAATCTCTATTAGAACATTCGCTTTTTGCCTGTGATGAAATGTCAGGTTTTGTTACAGCAGCGGCTCTGGTCCGGCCGAGTAGAAGTGTGCTTGACCTTGAACCCAAGTCGGTGAAAAAGCGGATGAAAGATAAGGCTTTCGCTCGATCGATTAGCCGTGATGATTTGCACCTTGGAGCGGAGAAACTCAGAATCTCATTGGACGATCACATTTCCAACGTGATTGAGTTTTTGCGCAAGGAGTCAGTGGAACTTGGGCTCGGATGGAAGTCCTAAAAGATTTGGGTTTAAGAGGTGATGACAAAAGTGAAAATTCTGTGACGGACAAAGAAACTCTGGATGGCGATAGACCCAAAAGGCTTCTTTGATTTCACTCTGAACTTAGCTGTGGTGTTTTGAGCGATGAAATTGACTTAAGGGTTGATGCCCTAGGCACTCGAGCCACCAAGAGACGTTAGCTGTTGTTCGTAGCGGGATGACCTAATAGCTATCGGTTTCTTCTAGTCAAGGACCACCGACGACCGACTTTGCTATGATCCCCACTCCGAACGGCCCCATCTAAACTAGAGAATGGTAAGACATGCAATATGAAGTGGTCGGAATCGTCGGTTGCGGATTGATGGGATCGGGCATTGCTCAAGTTTGCGCCCAAGCCGGTTGCCAGACCTTTGTTGCCGATGTCGATGAACGTAGCATCGAAACCGGCTTGGATCGCATCGAAAAGTCTCTGGCGAAGGGTGTTGAAAAAGGTAAGCTGAAGGCCGAGGATGTAGAACGCATACAAACCCGATTAATCGCGACGACGAAACTAGATGAGTTCTCGAAATGTGACCTTGTTATCGAAGCTGTTGTCGAGAATATTTCCGTCAAACGGAAAATATTCGAGGATCTTGAATCCATTGTAAGGCCAGACGCGGTATTGGCTTCCAATACTTCGTCTCTCTGCATCACAGAACTGGGAACAACCTCTAGACGTCCAGACCGATTTGTTGGGTTGCATTTTTTTAGTCCCGTGCCGTTAATGAAATTGGTTGAGGTTGTTCGTGGCTTGTCGACCAGTGATGAGACTTTTGCCGCAGTCTTCAACTTTGTGAGTCAACTTGGCAAAGAACCGGTTACGGCTCCGGATCGACCGGGTTTTATAGCGAATCGCTTGCTGATTCCATACCTTCTTGATGCAGTCCGGGCATATGAATCCGGCTTAGGGACCGTTGAAGACATCGACAAGACGATGACCCTCGGCTGCGGTCACCCTATGGGGCCTTTTACGTTGCTTGATTTTATCGGGATTGACACAACTTATTACATATCGGGAATTATGTACGAGGAGTTTCGTGATCCAGTCTACGCAGCGCCTCCATTGCTTAAGCGGATGGTGTTAGCGGGGCGTCTCGGCCGAAAGAGCGGAGAGGGTTTTTACAGGTACTGATGTCAAACACGACGAACGAATCTCGGATAAGGGAAGCGGTCGAACTTTTGCTGACCGAATTGGGAGAGGACCCGCAAAGAGAAGGTCTAAAGCGAACGCCAGAACGCGTAACGAAATCGCTAAAATTTTTGACGCGGGGATACGAGAGCGACATTGACGCGATCCTGAATGAGGCTACTTTTTCTGTTGACTACAACGAGATGGTTATAGTTAAGGATATTGATTTCTATAGCCTGTGCGAGCATCATTTGCTGCCGTTTTTCGGGAAGTGCCATGTAGCGTATCTTCCTCGAGATAGGGTTGTTGGTCTTAGTAAGATTCCGAGACTTATCGAAGTTTTTAGTCGGAGACTTCAAGTTCAGGAGCGTTTGACTAAACAGATTGCCGAAATCATTCTTGAAAAGCTGGATCCTCTAGGTGTAGGTGTGGTCATCGAGGCGACTCATCTGTGTATGTTGATGCGTGGTGTTGAAAAGCAGAATTCCTTTGCGGTGACTAGCGCAATGCTCGGTTCGTTTCGTTCCGATGCACGCACGCGAATGGAATTTTTAGAGTTGCTTAAACAACCAGGAAATATGCGCTCTCGTCTTGGACCTTGAGACCTGGCACTGGAGCGAGAGTAGTCGCGGTTTTGCTTATGAGTTCATTAGTCATGGTTTCAGTATTGGCGGGCGCAATTGGTCATTTTGGCTTAGGTAGGCAGTTGGATCAAACGGAAATGGCTGAGGTTAGGTGTCCGACGGTTCTAGGCATCGGAGTGATTACTGATGTGCCATTTTGTGATGTTTTAATTCAACAGGAAGCTAGTCTTGGGGCCATTGTGGTTGTGCCGCCTCGAAGAGGGAATGTGACCATTTCGTTCAACTTGCACAATCGGCATACGTATTCCGAGGAGGAAACGAAGAGTGGTTCAGCGTACACGGAGTATATCGCCGAGGTAGCGATAGCCTCGCTGGACGGAGAAGTGTTCGCGAGACGATTTGTCATGAGTGAATTTCGATCCGAAATTGATTTGATTGATCGGATTAGTGGGGGAGCTGGTCCGGCCGGTATAAAAGCGGTCGCACCCGTTGGGACTGAACGTGTATTTGTGACAGTCCCGGAAGGTGTCAGCGAGGTCTCTGTTGTGGGTCAGAGTCTTGATATCGTCCAGCTCGGGCGTCGCGAAAGTGTCCGTGGCCTTGGTCGTCCGGTCGCGGTTATCAGTGATGTGCGTCTTGAGTATGACGTTGATTGATGATTGATATTGGTGAAGCTAAGTGAGAGTCGACGATGTGATTATTGTTGGGGCTGGACCAGCCGGGCTTGCGAGTGCTATTGCAGCGAAGGAAGCTGGGCTTTCTTTTCAGGTGTTTGAAAAAGGTGTACTGGTCAATGCTTTGTTCAGATTTCCGAGCCAAATGGTGTTTTTCACGACGCCTGATCTTCTCGAGATTGGAGGTATGCCTTTTGTTACGCCACACGGCAAACCTACACGCGATGAAGCATTGAGATATTACCGTCGTGTTGTCGAAGCTCATTCTATCGACATAGGGTTTGGCAGAACGGTGACTGATGTGACGCCTTCTGACAATAATGGCTCCTTCGTTGTTCGGGTGCGTGCCGTGACAGGTGAAACTGTTGAGAATTTCACGAAAACTGTAATCATAGCTAACGGTTGTTATGACCATCCTAATTTGCTTGGCGTCGAGGGAGAGAATCTTGCGCATGTGTCGCACTACTACACGGAACCGCACGAGTTCTATCGGAAAGATGTTGTAATAGTTGGAGGACAGAATTCTGCAGCAGAAGCTGCTCTTGACCTCTACCGAACAGGCGCTAATGTGACACTTGTTCACAGAGGCTCAGAGCTTGGTGGCTCAATAAAATATTGGGTACGTCCGGATTTGGAGAATCGGATCAAGGAAGGCTCAATAGCCGCACGTTTTGGGACTACTGTGAAGGAGATTCGTTCTCAGGAAGTCGTTATTGAGTGTCAAGGTAAGGAGGAAGCAGTCCCGGCTGACGCCGTGTTTCTATTGACTGGTTACCTGGCAGATTTGACGTTTCTTCGTCGTTGTGGAGTGGAAGTGTCTGAATCAAATATCCCTTGTCACGACCCGGAGACGTTTGAGAGTAATGTGCCAGGACTTTATCTGGCAGGCGCTGTAGTTGCTGGTGCAAATCGAGGAGAGGTTTTTATTGAGAATGGACGATTTCACGGAAAGGTCGTTGTGAGCGATATTGCGAAGCGACTTAGGGACGGTGACTAGATTCGTCTGTTTTGAGTCATCAGGAACTCTTTTTGGATTGAATCTCGAAGTTGTCGCCTGTTCGGTAAATTGGCGACTGTTTATTGAGTGCTTCTCAGTGAATTCGGCTGTGAAGAGATTAATTGGTGCATCTGGAGCAAATCGATCAGAGCGTGACATCTGGAGATTATGCCGTCGCTCTCTAGCAATGCCTGTTTTTCAATCGGATCGAATTCAAGGTATTGAGAAAGTGTATTGACAAGTTCGACGTCCGGCATATCTCGGGGTAATGCGGATTCAGACCTTTTGTTACGGCGGTCTAGCAAGAGTTCCATGCGTTGACGACTCGTTTGAAGGACCGCTTGTTGGCTGGTGGAAAGTGGCTCGGGAATGGATTCGATATCGGCAACTCGATAGGAATGTTGCCGGTCTTCAGCATGGATGCGGAATTTCTCATATCCTCTGAGGACGACATTGTAGCGGCCATCGGCTAGCTGCTCAGCATGGGTGATTAGACCGGCGCAACCCGTCGAGTAGGTAGACGGGAATTGCTCGTCAGTCGGATTTTGCATCTCGCGTAGCAAAACCATTCCTATTAGGCGGTCTCCCTTAAGAGCGTCGCCAATCATGTTTCGATAACGCGGCTCGAATATGTGGAGAGGGAGGAACACGCCAGGGAAAAGCACAACATTCGGAAGCGGAAATATTGGCATTCGAGACGGCAGGGTTGAATTTTTTGGCACGTTAGTGCATTACCTTTGCTTTCTTGTTCGTCTAGTCCATAACAGTGGTTTAGGGGCACGGAGTTTCGCGATCAGATTTTCACGCGGCTCATTTTTTACGCTGCGACGACGAAAGTTGTCGTTGTTGATTGCTTGGCGCAAAGCTCCCAGTGACGTTGATCGCATAAAAAAAATTCTATAGTAATCGCGATTGTTCGAAGGAGTAGACGATAATTGGGCATCTGACCTAGTATTAGCTAGTTTTCAGTTGAGATTTTAGGTAGTATCTCTAAAGATTTGGAGAGGACCACCGGGCCGGCTCTTTCTGGATTTTTGAATGCACTCGCCCGCACATGGGTGTTAAGTTGAAAACGCAAGTGCGGAAATCTCTACTGTATTTTTCAGTAAAACGTGGCTCCGGACATCATCTGGAAAGCCTGAAATGAATAATTTGCCTAAATATCCTGGGGAACGTATAACCGCGAACGGCAACCAGCTTGTGGCATACCACACCGAAGCCCGAGTAACGGATGGCGGCGTCTACTATCCCATAACACCGTCCACCGAGGGAGGCGAGCTGTATCAGCAATCCTTCGCAGAAGGGAACCTCAACGTCTTTGGCCGTAGCACGACGGCTATTGAGGCGGAGGGGGAGCACGCAGCGCAGGGTGGAGCTATTGCCTTTTCGGTGTGCGGTCGGCGCGTGGTCAATTTTACGTCGGGCCAAGGACTTCCCTATGCCTCTGAGCAGTACTATCATGCGCCTGGCAAGGCTTCGACGATGATCGTGCAGGTTGGCGCACGTGCGCTTACCAAGCACGCGCTCAACGTTCATTGCGGCCATGATGATATCAACGGGGTTCTCGACACCGGTTGGATTATTGTCTTCGGTAAGGATGCTCAGCAGGCCGCGGACCAATCGCTCATACTGCGTCGGGTTACGGAGAAGAGCCTGACCCCAGGAATGAACGTGCAGGATGGTTTTCTCACCACCCACCTTGAACGAACCTTCTATCGCCACGAGGCTGAGCTTATCCGAGAGTTTTTGGGGGATTCAGAAGACATTATCGAGTGTCCGACTGAGGCGCAGCGCACATTGTTCGGTCCCACGCGTCGGCGAGTGCCTAAGATGTACGATTTGGCCAATCCTGTGTTGCTGGGTCCGGTCCAGAACCAGGAGCACTACATGCAGGGCGTGGTGGCCCGCCGGAATAACTTCATTGAACCGATTCTCCAGTACTTGGTAGAGTCTCATGAGGAGTTCGGTCGCCTTACGGGGCGACACTATGGGCTGCTGACGGAATACAAGACCCAGGACGCCGAGACTGTCTTCATTGCGTTGGGTTCGGCGGCTGAGAATTGCGAAGCGGCCGTCGACCACCTGAGACAGACGAGGGGCGTCAAGGTCGGTTCAATTCATGTCAACGTGCTCCGGCCGTTCCCGGAACAGGCCATGGCTAGGGCTCTCGCGGGTAAGCGCAACGCGATCGTACTGGAGCGTACTGATGAGCCGCTGGCCGGTGACAACCCCCTTGGTCGCGATATTCGCACAGCACTGAACAAGGCGCTGGTCATCGAGGGGCATCCAATAGCAGAGGGGTTTCCAGCTATCGCAGCCTGTGACCTGCCGCGCATCTTCAGCGGTGTTTACGGTCTGGGGTCCCGCGACTTCCGTCCCGAGCAGATTCTAGGCGCGTATGAGTACGCGACATCAGGTCGGGCGCGAACGGATGGTCGTGCCGCGAAAGACGGGACTTCCTTCTTTGTTCTCGGTGTTCCCCACCCTTACGAAGTCAAGTCGGATGAAGCGCCTTCGTTGCTGCCCAACGGGGCCATCGCTGTGAGATTTCACTCGATCGGTGGTTGGGGGGCCATAACAACGGGTAAGAACTTGGGCGCGATCATTGGGGACTTTAATGATTTTCTTTCAGCACGCAATACGGAACTGGACGAGTTTGGGCGTCCGAGAGAGGTTATCCACGTTAGCGCCAATCCGAAATACGGGTCCGAAAAGAAAGGGGCGCCAACTTCGTATTTCCTTGTAGTGGCTCCTGAACGCATTCGGGTGAACTGCGACCTAAGGCATGTGAACGTGGTGCTATGTTGCGACCCCAAGGCATTCACGCACTGCAATCCGCTGGACGGGATGTCCGAAGGTGGCGCGTTGATCTGGGAGTCTGATGAGACAGCGGAGGAAGCTTGGGAGCGCCTACCGATCTGGGCCCGTACGGAGATAGTGGACAAGAAGATACGCGTGTTTACTTTATCGGGGTTTGACATTGCTCGAAAGGCGACCAACCGCGCCGACCTGCAACTCAGGATGCAGGGCAACGCGTTTCTCGGCGCCTTCTTCAAAGTGTCCCCATTGCTCAAGGATTTCGAGATTAGCAACGATCAGTTTGAAGAGGTTGTGCGCAATCAGTATCAAAAGAAGTTCGGAAAACTTGGTTCTGCGGTCGTCGAGTCCAATATGGAGGTCATGACGCAGGGCTTCGGCCGTGTGACCGAGATCAAGGTAGGCGAAATTACGGCGGCGGACCGGTCTACACTGCGAGGCCTTCCCATGCTGCCGGTCGCCGCAATGGCTGCACCCGACTCGGGTGAAGGATGTGGGAGCTGTCGTTCTCATTCACTTCCGGACGGGCAGTCCGAGCGCACGCCGTTAACGCAGGTCGGTGTGTTCGACTCTGAGTTCCGTTCCGACTATGGCTACGATCAGCCGGCCTCGCCGTTGGCTGCAATGGGCGTTATGGCGGCGGGAACCGGCGATACTGCATCCAAGTACGTGGCCCGTCGTGAGACGCCACTCTTCATCCCTGAAAATTGCACCCAGTGTATGGAGTGCATCTCGGTCTGCCCGGATACAGCTCTCCCAAATTGCTCACAGGACATCGAGACGGTGCTTAAGACCGCCATCAGCAACTATGTTGAGAACACGGATGATCGGGCGAAACTGATTGCCCACGTACCTGAGATTGAAAAACGAACCCGATCGTTGATGAACGATGCGATCGGTGGCAAAGTTGACACCCCGTTTCCCAAACTTGTTCGGGAGGCGACTAGCGGGTTAAATGGCTTTTCTGACACGGCCCGTAGTCAGTTTCTAGATATTATCGAACAGGCTCCGGTTGCCTATAACAAGGTTAACGCGATTTTCAGAGGTCCAGAGAGAAAGAATCCTGGAACCGGCGGAGTGTTCTCGATCTTCGTTTCTGACCTGTGCAAGGGCTGTGCAGCGTGTGTCACTGCCTGCGGTGATCACGATGCGCTTCGGATGGTGGCAGAGACGGAGGACGTCAACGCGGAACATGAGACCGGAACAGCATTTCTCGACCTGCTGCCAGATACCGAACAGAAGTTCCTTGGTTTCTATAATGACGAACACCCCGTTGATTCCAAGACGGCTACTCTTCGGAACCATTTAATGGTTCGTCGAAACTACGATGCTCTGGTATCGGGCGATGGCGCTTGTGCCGGATGTGGTGAGAAGAGTGTTTTACGTGCAATAGCGTCGGTGACGGAGGCCTACATGAGGCCGCTCTATCATGCCAAAGCGGATCGGTTTTCCGAGAAGGCTGGTGAGCTTCGCCAGAACGGTGTCACTTGTCTGTCGGCGCTGGCGGCGTTGCATCCGGAAGAGCACAGGATCTTTGTTCGGACGGTGGCACACGCCGTCATGGGACTTGGTGGCGACAGTGAGAAGGACACCGCAGCTCGACTTGAGGCGCGTGGTCCCATATCGGACAAGGAGATTGTTGATGCACTCGTGACTGTGCTCGAGCAGGAGGCGTTCAATCACAAGGAACTTCAGGCGATCGACGGCCGGTTGGACAATGGCCAATGCGTTATGGCGATGGCAGCTCATACCGGGTGCAATACCGTATATGGATCGACCCCGCCGAATAATCCGCACCCTTATCCGTGGATGAATTCACTTTTCCAAGACGGTGCGACGATCGGCTGGCTCTTTGGTGAGAGTTTCATGGTTGACCACGGACGTCGTTCGGTCGTCCCCGAACGCCTTGCCGATGTGCTCATTAACAAGACGGGTGCGGCTGTGACGGAACAGGATTACTACGACTACACCCATTTTAGTGACAATTTGATGACTGCTGACGAAGTCAAGGAGCTGCCGAAAGTATGGATCGTCGGTGGGGACGGAGGCATGGGCGATATCGGATATCAGAACGTGTCTAAGATGGTGCTGCAGAATCGCCCAAATGTTAAAGCGGTAATGCTCGACACGCAGGTTTATTCGAATACAGGGGGGCAGAATTCTGATTCGACGCCAATGCTCGGGGGGGGCGATATGAACTCCTTTGGTGCGGCCACTCAGGGCAAGGCTGTCGAGAAGAAGACCGTGGCCGAAACGTTTCTAGCCGGTCACGGATCTCCTTTCGTGTCCCAAATATCGATTGCGAACGCACCGAAGTTCTTTCGGGCGATTCTCGATGCACTCGAATATCGAGGAACCGGTTTTCTCCAATGCTTCACGACATGCCAGCCTGAGCACGGGGTGGCCGACGACATGGCTCTTGATCAGGCCCAGCGGGTTCGAGACTCACGTGGTGCGCCCGAGTTCGTCTTTAATCCAACTCTAGGTGAGACTTACGAGGAGGCGCTCGACCTCAAGGGTAACCCGCACCCGGACAAGGACTGGTACACAACGAAATTCAAGAGCACGGGTGAAAAATACCGGTACACAGTGGCGCACTGGTGTGCGACCGAAGCCAGATTTAGGAACCATCTGAAGCGCATAAAGGATTTGAGCGAGGTGGAGCGTCTGATCCCGCTCGAAAACATGCTCCTCAGGATTACCCAGCAGGATGTCGTCCACCGGCGTCACCTCAATCCCGACCACCGCGCCTTTGTGCCGGACTTTGGCGTCTTCGTGAGGGTGCCAGGCCCAGACGGAGTGCCTCAAGCGATGTCGATATCACGGCAATTGGTGCTTTTCTGCGTCGAGAGGCGAAAAGCTTGGCGCCTTTTGCAGAGCAAAGCTGGAATCGTTAACAAGGAGTATGTCGCCCAGCGTGAGCTCCTAGCCGATGTTGATGCTGGTAACCTCGCTAAGGACGAACTGTTCTCTCGCGCGGAGGAGCTCTTCGAGGAGCGGTTGCTCGGTTCGGCGATGTTGACGGCTTAGATGTTTTCGTTGGTAAGGTTCAGCTGATTAAGAGTCTTGTGCGATCGGTAGTCTCAGATGGTCATACGTCGTTTTCGTCGACAAAAAATCCCCTGTGTGGTCACGTCTACGCACGATGGTCGCAAATAGGGATACAAAACGGACACATGGTTTCTCATCGAATTTTCGCCTACCGGCCGTAGACGCTGGTGGAGTTCAACTGGCGCTTGAACGACGGTAGTATCACCGTGCTTGGTTCAGCAGAGAAACAACATGATTTCCAAATCTGACGAGATGCAACACGCTCCAATTGTCGCAGTGATAGGAGCAACGGGTCGTGTTGGCCAGCACGTTTTCAGTGGTGCGGTCGATCGGGGTTTTCACGTACGAGCGCTCGTGCGCGACAGAAACAAACTGAATGGCAATGAGAACGTCGAGATCATCCAGGGCAATATCCTGGACCCGGTAGTGGTACGAACGCTAATCGAGGGTGTTGACGTCGTGCTTTCTGTGCTGGGATCACGACCGAAGGAGCCAATGATCGTAGGGCCAGGGACTCGCGTTTTGGTTGATGCGATTCGTGCTTGTGACGTCGCGCCAAGAGTCGTCCACATTTCGTCTCTTGGAATAGGAGACTCCTACCGACAGTGCCGGAAGCTTAGCTGGTTCTTCGCCGTGTTGATGAGTCGTTATGTATTGCGAACGGTCTTTAGAGACATGGAGAAGGCCGAAACCATACTAACGAGCGCGTCTGACATCTCGGCTGTCAGGGTGCGTCCTACGGTGCTGAAGGAGAAGGGTGCCTCGGACTACCGATGTCTTTCTGCACAAGACCCGCCAGGAAAATTCTTCATCCGGCGACAGACCGTGGCGAAATTTTTTCTGGACGCTGTCACCGACAAGACCTGGGACGGTACAGCGGTCTCGCTGTTTTCCGCGTGACTCCATAGCGCAGTCCGAGCGGCATCAGTTGTCCTGCCGGTTGCAGCGCGTCCTACGACACGGGGACTGTGGTGACGCTGACCGCGGACGCGGCCAGTGGATCGACGTTTGCCGGGCTCTGGGGTGGCGACTGCTGCGGGAATGGGCTGACGGCAAGTGTGACCATGGCTGCGGCGCGAAGCTGCAAGGCAACGTTCGATGCGGAGCAGCAATAAAGAATGGGATGCCGCACCCCCGCGTGATTAACCCTATTGAACCTCCCGCCGTGATGGGTGGGCAGAGTATTGCCGAATCTCGACGCTGGTGGCGAGCTGCCGGGCACTCGAGTCCCAAAGCCGCAGATTAAGAGACGCACGCTCGAGATTTGGTTGTTCGGGAAACTTTAGGTCAGTGGTCGCGATAACGTTCGTTTGCGAGTAATTCGGCCGTACGGTACCGTGGCTGAATGTCGACGGGAATGCTGTCGAGGCGATTAAGCACTGACTGTACTTCTGGACGAATCAGACCGAGTGTTTCAAGGACATTTTGCGCCTCTTCATAATTACCTTCAGCCTGAATCGTCATAAGCCGAGTCGTCAGAGCCTGGACAGCCGAGCGTATGCGTGCATGATTCACCGCGAACGTGCCATCAGAGTTTATGTCTACAGCTCCTGCGTCGAGAAATGTATTTAATTGAATAGCGACTCCTCGTCCATGCGCTTCGTCGATACCGAATCGGATCGACCTGAAGGTAGACGCCAGAAATGTTGTGTAAATTGATCGCTCGAGCGAATCGTTAATGACACCCTTATCGATTAGGCGGTGAAGAGCCCAGAGCCCAGCGATGTCGGCCTTAGCCTCTTCAATAGTGCTATAGGTTTCTTTGAGCGCCGCTCGAACCGTGGTTGATCGCGTGCCAGTTGTGATCGAGTGAGGACCCAGGCCGTGCATCAATTCGTGCATCAGGATATGCGTGAAGAATGCTTCAAATGAGACGTCTGTTCGTTCACCAGAAGAGAGCGCAATAGCCGCGACTGGGGTCAAGACGTAGTCGAACTTTGCTTGCTGGATGTTCTTGAGCATTACTCGTTTTGAGCCTTTATCTCGAATCACTCTTTCGTCGTTTGGTAGATTGAAGGCGGCCGTTTGGACCCCGCTATTAGCATCTCCAGCAGTGAAGACCACGTTAACGACTCGGATCGGCGCCATAGCTCCTATTTGTGGATCTCGATACTTGGGGTTAATCGGAAGGTTGTTTTCCAACTCTTGAAGTTCGGCGGAAAACCGCGACAACTGAACGGTGTCGGCTTCGTCCTTGATAGTAATAAATGCTTCGAATGCCGCTTTATAGTTAAACCATTGATCTTCATATACTTCGTACGGTCCAATCGTCGGCTCGATACTTGAATCGAGTTCCATCCACGCAACGTCACTGTCGTAGTAATCGTTTGAACCAAATGCTGCCGCACGTGATTGCAGGTAGCGTTTTAACGAAGGGTTCGAGGTTAAGGTGGCGGCGTCTCGCAGGTGAGCCGAAGCCAGTGTGAGTGCTGTTTGATATTCTCGGCTGTAGGGCACGGCATGAAGAGAACCGTCAATATTTCGGCGAATAGTTGTGAAGAACCCGGTCGCAGCTCTCCGCTCAACATCGGACAAGTTATCGATCCAAGTCGCGACTTCTTCGCGCGTTGAATCAGCCGGGTAATATGAGGCTCCTCGCGGTTTCTCTGGAACGCCAGCAACGAAAGCCGCGTTCTCTTCCAGCCGGGACCAAGGACCTTTGTTAAGCACGAAGAAGTCAAGAGCGGCCTGCCCGGCGACGGTTCGATCACTTTGCATTTGGAGTAAGAGTGCCGGGTTTCCAGACCAGACCTGTTCAAGGAAGATAGCGTCCATAATGCGGGCAGCGTCAAGAAGTTTTGAGAGCGCTTCGCGTTCGGATAACGGCAATTCGTCGATGTTGGCAGTTATATCGACAGGCGTGAACAAGGAGCTCATTGTCATAGGCGGCAGTTGTCCGTTGGCGAAGTTGGCGACTATTAGGAAGGAAAATCCGATCGCTGCAGTCGAGGTCTTCATAGTCCTATAGTAATGTAGATGCCGATGTCTGATACGAAGAGCTTCGTTGATTTGGTTGTCGTTGGTGGGGGGCCAGGAGGCTATACGGCCGCATTCCTAGCTGCCGACCGGGGCATGTCGGTTGTGTTGATTGATGACGCTCCACGGCCGGGAGGGGTATGCCTCTTTCGGGGCTGTATGCCGTCGAAGGCGCTCCTGCATGCCGCCAAAGTGCTAGCAGATGCGAGAGAGGCATCCATGTGGGGACTGTCATTTGATGGCCTGTCGATAGATGTTGACCGGTTACGGGGATGGAAGAATGAGGTTGTGAGAAAACTTACGTCAGGTCTTTCTCATCTTTCAGAGCAACGAAAGATTTCCTTTTCACAGGGGCACGCTGAATTCCTGGATGCTCAAACTGTTCAGGTCACCTCTCGTGAAGCGTCGAAAGAGAACGAAACGATTAGGTTCAAGAATGCGATTGTTGCGACGGGATCTCGACCCTCAATGCCCAAGTCTTTCCAATTGGATGATCCACGTGTGCTTGACTCAACTGCGGCGCTCGAGCTTGAAAAGATTCCGGCTTCGTTACTCGTTGTCGGGGGGGGCTACATCGGGCTTGAGTTGGGGACTGTGTACGCTGCGCTTGGAACAAAGGTCACTGTAGTGGAGTTAAGCAAGAGTCTTCTTCCAGGTGCGGATGCCGATCTTGTTCGTGTGTTGGCACGCCGTATTGATCAAATGGTCGATGGAGTGTGCCTTGAGACGAGCGTAACGGAGCTTATTCCTCAAAGCGGTGGGCTCGACGCTGTTCTCGAGGGTTCTGGTGGCGATATTCGTACACAGCGATTTGACCAAGTACTCGTTGCTGTTGGCCGCGTTCCCAATTCTTTCGTGCCAGGACTTGAACATACTCTCGTCGAACGTGATTCTCGTGATTTTATTGTGGTTGACCCGCATCGTCGTACGGCAGAGCCATCAATTTTTGCTATCGGTGACGTGGTTGGAGAACCGATGTTGGCCCATAAAGCCTTTGCCGAGGCGAGAGTGGCCGTGGATGTACTTTGTGGCGGATCCGCTGAATTCGATTCGCAGACTATTCCGGCGGTAGTGTTCACTGACCCGGAGGTAGCTTGGTGCGGGTTGACCGAGGGTGAAGCTATAACTGAGGGACGGAAGATTTCGGTGGCTAAGTTTCCTTGGGGAGCGTCCGGTCGGGCTTTGACGCTGAATCGTCCGGAAGGTTTGACCAAATTGATCATTGAACCTGAGAGTGAACGGATACTTGGTGTTGGTGTTGTCGGGGTTGGAGCAGGAGAGCTGATCAGTGAGGCAGTTGTAGCTGTTGAAATGGGGATAAGTGTTTCTGACTTAAAGCGTTTGATACATCCGCATCCGACGCTCTCGGAGACTCTAATGGAAGCGGCGGACGTTTTTTTCGGAGAGAGCAGTCACGTTTACAGACCAAAACGGCCCTAGTAGTTGTCGAGAATCAGGAAGGTTGTTTTGTGGTGCCGAGGCCGCAACTGTTTTTGCCAGCGATGGAATCGATGTGGGAGATTCTGGACTGGGTGGGATTTACCTTAGAAGCGTTTGGATCGTCTTGAAAACGTTTCGTAACATCACCGCGGTGATTTTTCCCGTATTCGTGTTTCTCTGACTTGGATGATATGACGTTACCAGATGAGGACCAGAGTCTTTTTTTTGGATGAAAATTGATCCGTGCGAGAAATGAGGTTTACGGCTTGGAATAATGTTACGTCTCGCCATAAAGTGCCAATAGGCATCAAACGCAGCGTTTCCTAGCGATAGTACTACCTGTACGCGGGTGAGTACTGCTAGTTCAGCCTCAAGAAAACGTTCACAGTTTTGAATCTCACGAGCGTTAGGCTTATTGTCGGGTGGAGCACACCGTACCACATTATTGAGGTACGCATCTATGAGTCGAAGTGGGTCTTTCGCGTGTTGCGTTGTTGGTTGGTTAGCGAATCCTTCGCTGTGCATCGCATTGATCAGAAAGTCACCTGATTTATCGCCTGTGAAGACCCGTCCGGTCCGGTTCGCGCCATGCGCACCAGGAGCGAGGCCTATAACAAGTACACGGGCATTCTTGTCGCCGAAACCGGGAACCGGCTGGGCCCAGTAATCTTCGTTTCGAAATGATGCGCGTTTTTTCTGCGCGACTCGCGCGCAGTAGGCACGTAATCTCGGACAGCTCTGGCACAACACAATTTCTCTCCTGATAGCCGAGAGTGAAGTCATCAATTGATTTGGAGCAGGACTAGCTTCGAGACACGCGTTCAAACGCTACCGATTGTTCATGCGCATGATAGGAACTTCTAACCAGTGGTCCGGACTCAACATGGAGGAACCCGAGCTTAGTTGCACACTCTTTGAGAGCGACGAATTCGTCAGGGTGATAGTATCGGTCCACGGGCATGTGGGCTCTCGAAGGTCGCAGATATTGCCCGATGGTTAGAATTTCACATCCGACGGACCGAAGGTCATTGAGAAGGGTAACGAGTTCATTCCACTGTTCGCCGAGACCAACCATTAGCCCTGATTTAACGGGGATTCGAGGCGTATGACCGTTGACTCGATCGAGCAGCGTCAGCGCGCGACGGTATTGTCCGGCAGACCTGGCCCTTGGGTAAAGACGTTCTACAGTTTCCATATTGTGATTCACAATATCTGGCCTGGCATTTAGTACGGTCTGAAGATCAATTGAATGGCCTCGAAAATCAGGAATCAATACTTCCACTTTGCATCTTGGGACAAGGTTTCGAATGCTCTTAATCGTTGCAGCGAATATCGAAGCGCCACCGTCGCGCAAATCGTCTCGATCAACAGAAGTTACGACGACGTAGGAAAGATTCATTCGAGCTACGGCCTGCGCTAGGCGTAATGGTTCCTGCGGATCGACCAAACCGGGTCGGCCGTGGATGACGTTACAGTATCCACAGGCGCGTGTACACACATCGCCGAGGATCATGAATGTGGCAGTTCCGTGGTGCCAGCAATCACCGATGTTCGGACAGGCCGCTTCCTCACAGACTGTCCGTAAGTCAAGGTCCTTCATGATCGTTTTTAATCGCAAATATCCGCTGCTGCCGGGAGGACTTACACGGAACCATGGTGGTTTCGGTTGCCGATTAAGGTTTTCCGAGAGCGGGGCGCGACCACGAATTAGGTTGACGGAATGAGAAGATGACATTCGCAGAGAATGTTATCGTCTTCTTTGATATGACGTCCAACTCATCGTTGGCTATTACTTGGCTCGGGCATAGTACATTTCTGTTGCGCTCACCGGGCGGAAAAAATCTGCTGTTTGACCCATGGCTTTTTGAAAACCCTTCTTGTCCGGCGGAATGGAAGCGAACCGTTGACCCGGACCTCATACTTGTGACTCATGCGCACGAGGATCATTTTAGTGATGTTGAGTTGATTGCGCGAGATACGGGTGCACCTGTTGTTGCGATAGTGGAGATTTGTCATTTCTTGGAGACTCGTGGGGTTCGTGGGGTAATACCGATGAATCTGGGTGGAATGGTCACGATTTTTGGTGTCGACATCGCGATGGTTCGAGCGGACCATAGCAGTGGTCGTAAGGGTGACCG
>Ga0310123_10000942_pt1 | contig 25235 bp, 22 predicted proteins | sample CB6_AW_1057_MG_FD_203505 | JGI IMG/M metagenome (GOLD analysis project Ga0310123, IMG submission 203505) | Marine microbial communities from Western Arctic Ocean, Canada - CB6_AW_1057 | ecosystem: Environmental > Aquatic > Marine > Oceanic | place: Canada: Western Arctic Ocean | collected... | reverse complement strand
CCGGCACACGACGACGAACATCCTCGAAATTCTCGCCGTAGGCTTCACGATAAGGCAAGTGTTCGATCGGGATTTTCGGGTTCACCTTTTCGATGACCATTTCAGCCAGACTGCGAATCGAGATCGGCTGATCGCTGCCGATGTTGAAGACGCGGCCTGCGGCTTGCGGAGTCTCCATCAGACGAATGACACAATCGACGACCTCTCGCACGTGCGCAAAACAGCGCACTTGTCTACCATCATCGTAGACGATCAGTGGTCGGTCGTCCAAGGCGCAATCGACAAACCGCGGAATGACCATTCCGTAGTGTCCCACCTGACGTGGACCAACAACGTTGAAGAAACGTCCGACGACGACCTTCAGCCCACACTTGCGAGAATAGGCCAAAGCCAGAAATTCGTCGATTGCCTTCGAACAGCCGTATGCCCACCGCGGCCTAGACGTTGGACCAAAATGCAGGTCTTCTTCCTCCGACCAGCGATCTTTGTGGTTCTTCCCGTAGACCTCGCTTGTCGAAGCCAGAAAAAACCGCTGCCCTCCCTGTGCGGCCAGACGTAACAGCAACTCAGTGGGGTAGATGTTCGTTTCGATCGTGCGGACCGGGTTGTCGGCAACCAGCTTGACCCCCACCGCAGCCGCCAGATGATAAATGATCTCGACATCGGGGACCACCTCGGCAAGCAGCACCGGGTCGGTGATCGAACCGACGCGGAATTCCAGTCTGGGATGCGGCTTGATCGACTGAAGATTGTTCGCGGTCCCGGTCGAGAGGTTGTCGAGAATGACGACCTCGTGCCCCAATTCCAGCAACCGTTCGGTGAGATGACTTCCGATAAAGCCGGCTCCGCCGGTCACCAAGCAACGTGCCATGCTGTTTCGCCCTCGTTGTCTTTGTGCCGTAAAAAATTAAGCCGCAGACCGCAGCAGGTCCGCAGCACCGATGTCTTGGTTATCGCCAATTCACTTTAGCCGACACCAGTCGGCCAAGAGACTTCCTGCCGGCGTTGATTGCGTTCGTTGACAAGGAATCGTCAGCTTTGTTCAACGACGTAAACAACGGAAACGAAATAAGTGGTCTGAAACTGACGAACACATTGTCTACCAGCGTCCAGTTCTCATCCGCAAGTTCGTTGAAATGTTTTGCTTGCGGCACCGCTCGCGGGTTTTGATGGTGCCGATTGTGGCAATGGTACGGAATATGCTCATTTTAAGGATTGTGCCGCTCGGTGAGAGCGCGTGTTCGATGATTTGAGAGATGTTGAGGGTTTTCGGCCCTCACCCAAACGGCCGGAATAAGGCCGGTTGATCCCCGGCCGGCACGCATTATCTCCCTTATGGCCGGATGTTTACGTTGATGGCCACGCACGGCCAGCACCATTTCTTCCACGACCATGCTGACTCATTCCGCGACATCCGCCGTAACGCCCTGCATTTCGCCGGCTACTCGATTCGATACACGTATTCCGAACGAGAGAAACGATGGAAGGTCTTTGTGCGATTGGATCGCAACAATTACAGAGATCTTCGTGCACGAATGCTGTACCTGGCTGGTCGGCCAAGCCACCGCTCAGCGGCCGTGTTGTAAGAGGAGTTCGGTCGCCTCCACTGGCAGCCATACGAGCCAGTTAGTCAGCAAATCACGGCCATCCTCAAAGCAGTCAATCGGCACCGCCGTTATTCTGGCTATCCTTCGGTCGATGCGAATTGTCTGCCAAAGTTGAGACGAATTTGGCGTATTTTTGTTGGTGGGGTTCAGCCTGAAAACCGCTAACTCGGATTATTCAAGACTGCGGTAGTAATTGCCATCATCCGTTGTTGGGTCTTGGTGTTCTGTTGTTGGTCGTGTTGGACGTCAGTCGCAGCGCGAAGCTCCCCCTTCTCCCCCATAGTTGTTGTGGGCGAGTGAAGCGAAGATGCGTGGTTACGAGGAAAGTTGATGAAATCGAAAATCGTCGGAGAGTGTGCTAACTGCTGTCCAGAAGAACTCGTCCCACGTCGCGGTAGTGGTCGAGGAACGGCCACGAGCCGGAGAGGAACACACGCACGCGGCGTGCCGCGACTTTGGTCAATCGCATCCGCCAGGTGTAGGCATGACCTTCTCCGAGCGGGTCGGCTTCGCGGCGGCGGTTGAAGTGGCGACGACGTTCGCAACCGCCATGTGCTTCGGCGAGCAGAGCATCCGGCGACTCGGGTGGCGGCGCGGCAATCGTTCGACGCAACGAGACCAACAGGTTGTTGGCCAGACAGTGCAGAAATATCCGAAAACAATTGGCCATGTAACGGTGATCGCTCAGCCGGTCGGCACTGAGTTCACACTTCAGTTCCTTGTTGCGATTTTCGCTTTCTCCGCGTTCGGCGTACTCCTCGTAAACGCCTTGCGGCAACACGCGGGCACTAGGACGATTGGTGCCTTGCAAGTTGACCGCGCACTTGATGACGACCCACCACGACGTCGGCCACGTGCCGGCCCGGTAGTCAAAGCCCGTGAAGAGCCGCTGGGGTTCGCCCGACCGTTCGAACTGTTCGCGTGCTTACTGCAGGAGTTCTTCGCTTTCCCGTTTCAGGACGTTGTTCATACCGATCCCGACCGAAAACTCGACGTCCAGACGCTCGCACAGTTCGTGCACCCACGGCTTCGGGTAACCGGAATCGGCCCGCAGCCGAATCCGCACGTGGGGAAACTTCTGGCGTAAGGCCTGCACGACACGTTCCAGGTCCCCGCACAAATCGAGGGCCGGGTCCGCTGTGCCGTACAACAAAGCGGGCAGCACCATCAGATCGTTCTCGGCGCAAGTGATCGCGCGGACCAGATACTGATATTAACGGTAGTAACCATGGAACAGCGTCAGTTGTTGCGCGCCGTGCGTCTCGTCGTCGAAGATATCGACGTCGAGTGTGATTTCCCCAGGTGGCTCGTCGAACGAGTTGACGAACCGTTCGATGAACCACTCTTCCAACCGCAATAGCGAGCGCGGCGTGATCGCATTCTCGAAACGGGAGAGTGTCGGTTGACTGGCCAGATCATCGGCGTCCGGGGAACGACCAGCGAGCAGCTTGAAGACGGGGTCGCTGCGCAGCGCGCCGTGATCATTCTGATCTTCATACCCCGCCAGAATTCCAAAGACACGGCTGCAAACAATCTCGAGCATCGAGTGATCGGGGTCATCGAGCTGTTCGGTGAAGCCCGCCGTGAACCGTCGTTGCTCGTCGAACTGGCGAAAGATCAGCAGCCCCGCATCGGTCGACAAGTTTTGATTCACCGGCTCGACACAAATCGGCTTGCAGGAGAAAAAATCGAAGTCCAACTGCCACACATCGTGTAAACTCATACCGAGCCTCCATGCGTTGAAAGAAGTCTTTGTGACAACACTTCTTAGATGCGCTGGGAGGCTCAAAGATTACCGTTGTTATGAATAATCCGGGCTAATGCACTGTCAATCTTCGATTGACGGGTTTGGGAGGGCGAGGCTCCTGCCGAGCCGCAACAGAATTTACGGCAAAAGGCCGGCTCAGCGGGAGCTTCGCCCTCCCGATCAAACCCGTCATTTGAGATTTGACAAGGCACTCGGGGAGAGGGAAGAGTGAATGATGTATAGTTTTCTCTCTCGCTCCTTCTCTCCATCTCCCCCTCTGATCCGAATGATGGTTGACGTGCCGGGCAATTTTCCTGACTATGTTGAGCAGCAATTCATTGAAAAGGTACTCTGTACGCTGATACTGGCTGATCCATGAAGATGATCCCTGAATGAACGAATTTGATGAGCACCAACTCAAACGATCTCACTCCGTCGCAGTCAACACTTTCGCCTGCGCCCCTGTCGGCAGCCGGTCGTTATTTGGTTCTGCTGACCGCATTTCTGGGCTGGATGTTTGCCGGCACGCAGATGTCGATTACCTCGTTGGCCATGCGGTCTGCGTCGATTGATTTGTTGTCGCGAACGGGTTCGCTGGATTTGGAGCAGTTTCATGAGTTGAACAGCCTGCTGCAGAAACAAGAATCAGGGACCGCCCTTCAAGAAGCGTTTTCTGCGAGCGACGAAGAACAGTTGACGCGGTGGAGAGCTTCGGCAGCCCAGTGGTTTGCCTGGTATCAATGCGCTTTTCTGTTCGGGGCTGCGGCGGGCGGACTGGCTTTTGGTCGGCTGGGAGACCGGATCGGCCGGTCGAAGGCGATGGCCGGCAGCATTCTGTGCTATTCCGTAATTTCGGGTGTGGCTTACTTCGCGCAAAGTCCGCTGCAACTGTTGATTCTCCGGTTTGTGGCCTGTATGGGCGTCGGCGGAATGTGGCCCAACGGCGTGGCTTTGGTCTCGGAAGCTTGGTCGAATCTGTCTCGACCGATGGCAGCGGGAGTGATCGGAACAGCGGCCAACGTCGGCATGTTTTTGATGGCCACGGCCGCCGCTTACATTGAAATCACACCCGAGGCCTGGCGGTGGGTGATGCTGGTCGGCGCCGCACCGGTCGTTCTGGGGGTGTTCACGCTGTTCGCGGTGCCCGAATCGCCCCGCTGGTTGGCAAGTCGCGCAGCGCACATCGCAGAGGGCAAGAAAACGGCCCCGGTTGGCGAGGTCTTTCAGTCGCCGTTTTTGAGGATCACGATGATCGGCATTCTGCTAGCGACGATCCCACTCATCGGAGGCTGGGGCAGCGCCAACTGGATGATTCCTTGGGCCGGAGAAGCGGGGGAAACGGCCAACCCGCCGAACCCGTATCTGAAGGCTCAGGTCGGTCAAGCACGGGCGCTGACCGGGATGGTGGGAAGTTTGCTGGGCGGTTGGATCGCCAGTTTTATGGGCCGCCGCCGGACGTATCTTCTGATTAGTGTGGGGGCACTGTTGTGCGCTCAATATGCATTCTGGTTCACCGTGCCAACCGACCGGTCCTTCCTGTTTTGGGCCAGTGCGCTCGGATTCTTCAGCGGGATCTATTTCGGCTGGCTGCCGCTGTTTCTGCCCGAGTTGTTCCCGACTCGGGTCCGCTCCACGGGTGCCGGCGTGAGCTTTAACTTCGGTCGAATCCTCACAGCGCTGACGATCTTCGCGACCGGAATGCTGAAGGACCTGTTTGCCGGGGACTATGCCCAAATCGGACGAGTGACGAGTCTCATTTATGCGGTCGGCATCCTGGCGATCTGGCTGGCACCCGACACAAGCCAGAAACAGTTGGAGGACTGATCTGGCACCGGCAAAAGAGCTGACTTGCGTCCGAACTTTATCTCGCACAGAATCTGCCGTGTCTTCGATCGTTCGGATACTCATTTGATTTCGTCGTGAGTTTGCATCAAGCGGTGACTGCACGCACAGGGTGACATATCATGATGCGGCTGGCCTTGATTGGCTGTGGCGAATATGCCGAACAATACGCCGGTGTAGCATCGCGTTTACAGAACGCCAAATTTACCGCGACCGCTGATCCCGATCTGGATCGAGCCCGCCAGATCGCGCAGGCACTGGGGGCCTCGATTTTCACGGGCGGCTTCGATGAGCTGTTCACACAGCATTCCGATGCTATAGACGCGGTTCTTATTCATTCCACGAATCGCTTGCATGAGAGACACTGCCAACAAGCGGCTGAAACCGGCAAGCACGTGTTTGTCGAAACACCACTTGCACTTTCGACCCCTGCCGCCGATGCGGTCATCGAAGCCTGCCAAACAGCCGGGGTGCAGTTGATGGTGGGACAGTCCAGCCGGTTTTTGCCCGCAGTGCAAATCGTCAAAGAAAGCCTCGAAATCGGCAAGCTTGGAGATCCAGGGCTGTTGCGAATTCATTGTTGGCAGTCGCTGGAAACCGGCGATCTCGATCAACCGAGCCGCAATGCCGAGCACAACGGCGGGGTTCTCTTCGATCAGACCCTCCGGAAAATCGACTTGGCCAACTGGCTGTTCGGACAACTGCCCACCGAAATTTACGCCGTCGGCCGTCTACAGTCGCAGCCCCAGCTTAAACAGTGGGACTCTCTGCAGGTGCACCTGGGATTTCCGCAGGGCGGAATGGCATTGATCGACTGCTCGATGACGTTGCCCAAAGGTTCTAGTTACAGCTCGCTTTCGATGATCGGTGCCCAGGGCGCAGCCTACGCAGACGATCACCACAATGTGCAGTTATTGTACGCCGGGGGAGATCCCTCAGCTTTGAAGACCGGACAGGGAGACGGCCATGTGCTAGCACAACTGCGAGAGTTCGTCAGCGCTGTCGAGCAAGGGCGCGATCCGCCGATCAGCGGTCGGGACGGACGGATGGCCCTGCAAGTGGCCGAAGCCGCCGCCGAGTCGATTTCGGCAGCTCGTGCAGCCCACCTTATCGGAGGCCGCTATGAACTCGTCTGAGACATTTCGGTTCGCGGTGCTGAGCGTGGTCAAACACGCTTATGTTCCCAACGGAGCCGCAGCGCACCCGCGTTTTGAGCCGGTTGTCGTTGCGGATGATCCCACAATGCCCGATTGGGTCCACGAGCGGAACCAGAAGTTTGCTGACGAGCACAACATTCCCTACGTGCAAGATGTTGAACAGGCGATTGCCGACTTCAACGTGCAGGTGGCCGTCGTCAGTTCGGAAGCCGAGCGTCACTGCGATCTCAGCGTGCGGGCCGCGAATGCGGGCCTGCACATCGTGCAGGACAAACCGATGTCGACGAAGATTTCGGAATGCGACCGCGTGGCCGACGCCGTCGAGCGAAATCGCGTCAAATTTCTGCTGTGGAACCGTAACTTCCTGCCGGCGGTGTTGCACGCCCGGAAGGTCATCGAGTCAGGGGGGATTGGGGCTCTTCATACGATTCACGTCGATTTCTATTTTTCCAAAGATTCCGGTCCCCCAAAGGGTTCACGAAAATCGGGTGATCCGCCCATCGAATGGCTCCGGCGACAAATCGAGGCTCATGCCGACGGTTCAGACGGGGGCGTCGGTCACGAACCGATGGGCGAACTGCAAATCGAGGGGATCTATCCGCTCGCCTACATCCGCATGCTCACCGGGGCAGAGGTCGAGCGTGTGTTTGCCCGGACGACGGCCCACTTCCATCAGGCCAACGTTGACAATGACGTCGACGACCTGGCCACGGTCACTCTGGAGATGGAACAAGGCATTCTCGCCACGCTCTGCATTGGACGCATCGGGGCGGCGAGCCATCCGGAAATCGGCGAAATCAAAATTCACGTGCTCGGTTCGCAAGGAGGGCTTGTCATCAGCGAAGCCCGACCTGAAGTAGGCGTCTACTACAGAGGGCAGCCTGAACGAGAATTCCGCAACCGGCAGATCGCGATCGACAACGATTATTTGCTGATGGAAAACTTTGCCTGCGCCATCGACACCGACGGCGAGACGATTCTCGATGCCAGGGCCGGGAGGGCCATTTGCGCCACCGTGCAGGCAGCGGTCGATTCGGGCCGCTGCGGCAGACCGGTCGCGGTGACCTGAGGACAGCAACACGGATTCGAAGCAGAGGGATGGAGAGGGGGAGACGCAACGAATCGTTTCTTTGGAGTTTCAAACATTCGTGCTTTGAAATTGTTTCGGATTTCGTGCTTCGGATTTCGGGGCAGAGAACTCATCATGTCGTTTTTTGCGGACCCTGATGCCGGCTGCACCCGACGCTATTAATCGGGAGGGCGAAGCTCCCGCTGAGCCGATTAGCCCTTGGTGATTCACCAAGGGCTAAATAGACGGACCGGCTCTGCAGGAGCCTCGCCCTCCCAAACCCGTCAATCTCAATTTGACGTACCACTAGCTTGCCGAAGAATGTTGAGAATTCAGAACCTTGGCAAGATCGGAAACGACAGTCCAACGTGTCGTCCTGACCGCGTTTGTAATTCTGTTTCTCGTCCTGCTGCTGGTCCCTTTGCCCGGGCAGAGCCGGGTCTGGAACGTGCTGCTCGATTTGTCCCATGCACCGGCATTCGCCGCGTCAGGCTGAAGGCAACGCACGGGGAGTGGTCATTGGCGGTTCAGATTTTACCCGGCCGATACCCTGGAATCGCTCTCGTCTGGTTTCCGTCGGATTGGTCATCCTACGCAGAGCTCAGCTTCGACCTGACGTTCGAGGGGCCAGGAGAACTTGACCTGATCGTGAAAATTCAGGACAGGCAACACAACAACCAGCACGAGGACCGCTTTCACCAGTCCTTTCGATTACAGTCAAGTCAGCACCATATTCGTATCGACCTCGGCCAGGTCGCCGTTGCCCCAAAAGGACGACTCCCCGATCTGACGCAAGTCACTTTTTTGCAGTTGTTTGTCGTGAACATCGATAGACTGCAAATCTTTTACCTGGATCATGTGCGTCTCCATAAAAATGGTCAGAAAATCGCCAAGGATGTTATGGGAAAAAGGGAGTGAAGGATGTGTAGTTTTCTCTTTCACTCCACGTCTCTCCCTTAATCTCTTGGCAGCTTAACGAAAGAAGTCTATGGTGGATTTCCTGTTTGATTCCGGCTGTTCCGGTTAGAATCAGCCGTCGAAGCGCGTACACTGCTGTCGAATGGGTTGACGGTTGCGGAGTTGAGTCCTCATGAAACAATCCGCCGGTGCCCGGTTTCGGGCGGCGCTAGAGCAACGCCCGCTTATTGTTCCCGGAGTCTTCAACGCGTTAACGGCCCGCATGGCGGAACGGTCCGGATTTCGGGCTGTTTATCAATCAGGGGCCGCCTTGTCGGCAGGTTTGGCGGCGGTGCCCGATATCGGACTGATCACGCAGACTGAATTTGCCGATCAGGGACGGTATCTCGCACAGGCCATCAAGATCCCGCTCATCTGTGACGCCGACACCGGTTTCGGCGAACCGTCCGTCGTCGAGCGAACCGTCGAACTGTATGAGGGAGCCGGAATGGCGGGACTGCATCTGGAAGACCAGCAGATGCCCAAACGCTGCGGTCACCTGAGCGGCAAATCCTTGGTCGCCACATCGGCAATGGTCGCGAAGTTGCAAGCCGCCGTTTCGGCGCGGCGAGATGCGGACTTCGTGCTGATTGCCCGCACCGATGCCCGTGCCGTCGTAGGACTCGAGGAAGCACTCGAACGGGCAAGCGCGTACGTCGAGGCGGGAGCCGACATGATCTTTCCTGAAGCACTCGAGTCTCGTGACGAGTTTGCCCGCTTTGCCGAGGAGATCTCCGTCCCGTTGATTGCGAACATGACCGAGTTCGGCAAAAGCCCACTGCTATCGGCCCGTGAGCTGGCCGACGCCGGCATTGCCGCCGTTTTGTTTCCGGTGACGATCTTTCGCGTGGCGATGAAGGTGGCCGAGACCGCGCTATCTCAGCTTGCCGCCGAAGGCACACAACAGAAATTCATCGAGCAAATGCAAACACGTGCCGAATTGTACAATCTCATTAACTATCAACCCGAACTGTCCACCAGCTCGACGCAAAGTTTCGCCAAGGAATAAAAACTCAACATGTGGTTTTATTCCTTGGCGAAACTTTGCGGTTTTATATCGAGTTGGTTGACCATTTGAGTCAAAAATGAGAATTCGAAATCGATTTCAAATCGTCGAAATGTGACCCGTTCGGGAGAGTGAAAGGGGGATGAGAATGGCTGGTTCGGGTCGTAACGACGCCGATGTTGACCGAAAGAAACGTGCCCGCAAAATCGTACGCAGGTTGGCAAAATCCTACGCCGATGCAACTTGCGCACTGAAACACAACTCGGCCTATCAACTGTTGGTGGCGACCATACTGTCGGCTCAGTGTACCGACGAGCGGGTCAACCAGGTGACGCCCAAACTGTTCGCGAAATATCCGACGCCGAGAGATCTCGCCAAAGCACCGCAGGCCAGCGTCGAGAAGCTGATTCATTCGACCGGGTTCTTTCGGGCCAAGACAACCAGCCTGCTCGGCATGGCGAAAGCGGTCATCGAAAAGCACAACAGTGAAATCCCGCCAGATCTCGACGAGTTGGTCAAACTGCCGGGAGTCGGGCGGAAGACGGCCAATGTGGTGCTCGGCACGGCATTTGGGATTCCCAGCGGAATCGTCGTCGATACCCACGTCAAACGCATCAGTCGTCTCTTGGGTCTGACCGAGAGCAAGAATCCCGACCACATCGAACGCGATCTGATGCCATTGGTCCCGAAAAAAGAATGGATCGACTTTGGCCACCGCATGATCCATCACGGCCGCCGCATTTGCATTGCCCGCCGTCCAAAGTGCAGCGAGTGCCCGCTGTTGAAAAATTGCCCGCGGGTCGACTTGCCTGCGCTGGAGTGAACGCGAGAGGGGGTCTGGCCCTTTGAAAATCCAAACTTCGCGACTCAAGCAAACTTTCGTCCCCGAGAGGGCCAGACCCCATCCCCTTGCCCAGATGGAACAACTGAGCGGCCCTGTGAGATTTCCAGTTCTGCGTTGCACGGATCTCGTCGACGCTTTAACTTGTCGTCAGCGGAAGTAAGCCCGTTTCTGCCTGTATGCGGAGGATGTCAGAACCATGATTCTGACCGGTCACGAGATCCGGCATCAGCTAGGGAAAAACATCATCATCGATCCGTTTGATGACAGCCAGTTGAATCCCAACAGTTACAACCTCCGACTGCACGACGAGTTGCTCGTTTACGAAGAGATTGTGCTCGACATGGGCCGACCAAACCGATTTCGTCGGTACATGATCCCTAAGGATGGTTACATTCTACAGCCCAATCAGTTGTATCTCGGACGGACGCAGGAACGCACGGAGACTCACAATTACGTCCCGATGCTCGAAGGCCGCTCGTCGGTCGGTCGGCTGGGTCTGTTTGTGCACGTGACGGCCGGTTTCGGCGACGTCGGGTTTTGCGGGTACTGGACGCTCGAGATGTTCGCTGTCCAGCCGGTTCGCGTTTATCCGGGAGTTCCCATCTGCCAGATTTTTTATCATACGCTGGAGGGCGAGGTGACCGAGTACCAGAGCGAAAAGTATCAACACAACCGCGATATCCAGCCCAGTTTGCTTTACAAGGAACTGCAGCGGCAGAAGGACCCGCAGATGCGTTTGAGTTTTGGTCACGACGCCTCTGAGTAGAATTCCGCACCGACGGTTCTGCTCATTTCGGACCACGGCGGAATTTGGCCAGCAGCGGTTCGATGACCGGTTCCGGCACAAATTCCTGCAGCGCAGCGGCGCTGCCGTCCTGCCCCATCTGTGCGATCTGCTTGATCAATGTGCTGGAGATGTGTGTGTACCTTTCGCCGGACATCAGAAAGACCGACTCGATTTCCGGCGCCAGCACCCGGTTGGCCAGCGACATGGTGAATTCCGAATCGATATCGGTCAGAGTGCGGACCCCGCGGAGCATGACGGCGGCACCCTGCAAACGGACGAAATCGACCGCGAGTCCCTCAAAACAGGCGATCTGTACGTTCTTGAGCGGCCGCACAATCTCGCCGATCAGCCGCTCTCGCTCTTCGGGAGTGAACAGGGATTGTTTATCGGGATTGATGCCGATACCGACCGTCATTTTCGCGAAAATCCGCGCTCCGCGGCGAATGATGTCCTCGTGTCCAAGCGTCGGCGGATCGAAGCTGCCGACGTAGATGGCGTGTTTTTCATCAAGAGGTTCGGCCATGATCTTGTCTCTGTAGAGAAGGTTGAAGGAGCCTTGCACGTCTTCCGCCGTCATCCTTCCGCCTTCATTCTAACCGAACACGAGTGAATTGGGCGGTTTTGTGCCTGAATGAGCCGACTTTCGCTCCTGCCACATTGACAGTTTCCGGAAGTCCATCTGAACTCCGAATTTCAGCGATGCCGTTTTGACACCCAAAAATTGGCCCGCGCTTGCACACGGCACCGGCCGGACGTGATCCGTAAGCCACAACGTACTATCCAGTTATGAAGCGGCGCTGGCGGTTCACCGAAACCTATCTCTGCACCGGCCCAAGTGGTACGCCGTTTGCAATTTAAGAATCGGTCGGTCGGATTTTGGATTGTTTTTAGGAGACTATTCTCGCGACAGAATTGTTTCGTTTGTGTCGGCCGCCAACCGGAGAGTGATCACCATGCCCGTGTTTCGATGGGGGCAGAACTGGGACGTGTTCCACGACCTAGAGCGCGAGGTCGATCGGCTCTTGCGCAGCGTGAACATGACTTTCCAGGGAATTCGTCTGGGTCGTCAGTACCCAGCGGTCAACTTGTACCAACTCGAAGACGAATTCCTATTGACGGCAGAGTTGCCGGGAATGCGGGCCGAAGACCTCGATCTGACCATTGCTGGCGGCATTTTGACCCTCAAAGGGACGCGAACCGACCCGGACGACATTCCTGACGAGCGGTTTCGTCGACACGAGCGCTTTCGCGGTTCTTGGCAGCGTTCCTTCTCCATTCCCGAACGGGTCCAGGAGAAGAGTTTAACGGCTGAATTCAACCACGGAATTCTCAAGATCCATCTTCCGAAGGCTGAAGAAATTCGACCTCGACAAATTCCGGTCATCAACGGCAGCGACTAACCCGAAGCATTCATGAATTTTGGAGAACGGCCTGGAATCCGTTTCTAGGTGGGAGAAAACGTATGACCGACGAGATCCCGGCTAATGCTGGCGGAGCGGCCCCATCTCACCAGACCGCACCAAGTGACCGCGACGTTTCTATATCGCGGAGCAAGGCGGCGAGTGAGTCCTCGGAGGGGCCGCTCGAACGCTATGTCTTCACACCGCCGATCGACATCTACGACGACGACAACGGTCTGGTTCTTTACGCCGACCTGCCGGGCGTCTCCCTGGAAACACTCGAGCTGCAGGTGCAGGACAACAAGTTGACGATTTTCGGCCGGGCCAGTCCGATTGCCGACTCGAACGCCGAAGTGCTGCATCAAGAATACGAGGTGGGAGATTTTCTGCGATCGTTCATCCTCAGCGACAACGTCGATCACGAGCGGATCACGGCCAGCATGAACAACGGCGTGCTCAAGGTGGTGCTTCCCAAAGCGCCCCAAAGCGAGCCCCGCCGCATCACAGTCCAGACCGACTGAGCTTGACGCGGTCGATCGACCGGTTCAGGATAATCGGTGCCGCCATCCCGAACCGAATTGGAATATTGTCTGCCGCCCGTGGTGGCACTGGCTCAGGGAGATACGTCATGCCTGAAAACGCAGGAACCGAAAACGAATCGCAACGACCGCTAACCGCCTCGGTGGAAAAACTCCGCCAGGAGTTGGACCATTGGCTGGAAGTGGCCCTGTCGCAGGGCGAAAAGGCGTTGGATAAGATCGGCATCCGAAGCCTGGGCAAGTCTTGGTGTCCGCCAGCCGACGTGGTCGAAACGGCCGACGACGTACGGGTGTTTGTCGATCTGCCCGGAGTCGATCCGCAGTCGGTCAAAGTCACTCTGGCCGGAAACATGCTCACCCTGCAAGGTGAAAAACCGGCCCTTCAGACGGATGAAAACAATCAGGTGCACACCCGAGAGCGATCGACCGGAAAATTCTCGCGCTCGATCCCGATGCCTGCACCGGTCGATGCCGATGCCGTTCATGCCGACACCGTCAATGGCGTGTTACACGTCCGGCTGCCGAAGACCGAACGGGCCAAACCCCGCCAGATCCCCATCGGTGAGCCGACCGCTTCGGCAGCCAGCCCGCAGAGCGGCACACCGACTGAGTGACAACGAGTCGCGTTGTGCTCGGCCTTCCAATTTTGGTCGACGAAACAGCCGTGGGCGCTGCCGTATCGTTGCACGGCCATTTTGAAATGTCTGGCCGAAACGTGTTCTTCGCTGTGATTTTCGGATTTGGACCGGACAGAGCAAAATGCCCTTGGCATGAATGGATCAGCTCTTCCGCAGCACGAAGACTACGTCTTCGGTTTCGGGGCCGACCACGATCGGATCGTTGATGTCGTAAACGAAATCGTACGTCTCGACCAGTTCGAGTTCAGGAACTTTGGCCAGCAATCGTCGCATCTGGGCCGAGGTGTAAGTGCGATAGTCCATCTGGTCCTCGATACGCCAATGCCGGGTCGGCGTGTAGACGTCGAACGTCATTCCGACCTGTTCGACACGTTTTTTGGGGTCGAGACCGACCGACCACATTGACGAAACGACCGTCAGATTGCCCCGCCGGGCCGACCATTCCTCTCGGTCGACGTGATTTCCACGTGTCGGCGTCAAATGCAGACCCAACACGTACAGCCCCCCTCGGGCCAGCCCGCGGGCTACGCACCGCAGATGGCCATCCGCCGAGCGCTCACTTGGCAGATGTCGAAAGCTGTTGATCATGTTATAGGCAGCGTCGAACTTCCGCCGCACACGGAAGTCGGCCATGTCGCCGGCGACGGCCCCCGGTGAGAAACCGCGCCGCTCGAGACGCGCGTTGCAGAAGGCGACCGCTTGGGTATTCAAATCATTTCCGGCGAGCTCATAACCGTGCTCGGCCAGCTTGATCATCAGCCGTCCCGTTCCACAGGCCGGCTCGAAAACCCGGCGAACGCTGCGGCTGGCATGCTTCGCAAAACAAGCCCGAAGAAAATCGAATTCCGCTTTCCAGTCCGAACCGTACACAAGGTCGTAGTAGGTCGGGTAGTCGTACAGATGACCCTGAATGACTTCTGTCATGGCGGCCTGTGTTATGTCGGTACGTGTTGATCATCACCGCCGGGTGGCCGGGCTAAAAACTGGCTGATGTCGAGATGGCCCTTCGTTTCCATTTCCACCAGTTGAAGCCGCTTCTCCAGCCGCTGCAGTCGTTCCTCCAGAGCCGGATGAATCACGGGCCGTTGGGATTTTGGCGTCGCCCGCGGCACTGCCGGGTGTCCAAGCTGCCTCTGCAGCGCGGCAAACATAAACAGCGGGTCCTTACCGCGATTTGCTTTGGCAATTCTCCCTTCCTGCGCGCCGAACAGAATGGGAAACGGCGGTTGAATGTTGGGATTGCGGGTCGATCGACGCTGTTCTTCGACATAATGCTCCGATCGGAAGTAGATCATGTCGGCAAAATCGGTTACCCCCAGTCTCAGCCGAGCTTTCATAATCCATTTCCGCCAGTTCTCATCGTAGAGGGGGTCGGCAGCAACCTCGGTCATGCCGGCATCATAGCCCAGCCGGTTGCGGGAAATACATTCGAACTGATAGATAAACAGGCCAGCCGGAGTCGGTGTGCCGGCCATATATTCCGCCTCTCGCTCCAGCACCAGCAACGCAATTCTCTGATCAAACCGAGACTTGTCCTCTTCGGCTTTCGAGATGACAAACGTCTGAAACGGCGTGAAATAATGCGAGAGCCGAGCCATTCCCTCGCTGATCTTTCCGGTCAGCAAGATTTCGCCTTTGAGGAAATCGAGGGCCATCGGCAGCTTCGTCGTCGCCAGCACCTCTTCGACAATGCTCGCCAGAATTTCCTGGGACGGCAGACTGTCTTCCAGCCGTTCGCGGTAGATGCGAAAGAAGTAAGCCTGCTCGATGTATTCTTCGCGGTCGAGAAGTGGAGAAACCATAACACTTTGATTATAGCCGAAATAGCCCGGCAGTTTGAAACAGCCGGACTGCTGTAATTAAACTGACCGCGCACCAATTCTCCCGGGATTCGCCTGAAATGACGGAAGTCCCGGGTGACCCGACCGGCTTGCGGTCGGGTGCCGTCAGGCACAAGAAACCAGTCCCTCGATGGACAACAAGAAAAGATGTTCCTTTTCTGATTTGAAAGCGGATGGCGTGAAATTCTTGTCGTTGCGCGACCCGGCCACACGAGACCTCGGAGAGGCGGTCGTTCACGATTCGCTAGGCCTCACGCTTTGCACGATTCCCGCTCCCACAAACAAGAGCCGAGCCGAGATCCTCTCCGAGCCGAGCCCGCTCAATCGCGAGACGGCGCGGCGGTAGGCTTCGAGCTGCGGCCGATATTCAGCGACTTTCGCCCCGATGCCTCCAACAGTTTCGTCAACCCTGTCGGTCTTGAAATCGATGACGTCGGCTGCGATCAGCTCTTCGCCGTCGCTCAGCAAGACCAGCCGGTCGATTGTTCCCTGCATTACGGCGTCCTGTTCGCGAACTGCAAAGGACCGCTCGCGCCAAACTTGAAGCTGCAGCGACGCGGACCGAATGTCGCGGCAAACGTCAGCGGGGAATTCCAATGCTGCCGGATCGTCGTAACCGGCGCGCGACAACGCGGTGTGAAGACTCGGCTCATCGAGCATTTCGCGGAAGCGAGTGAGTTCGGTCTCGATGTCGAGATTCGCACCGACGAACTGTCCCGCCACGCGCCGCAGGATATCGTCACCGGGAAGGGTGTCGTCGAGCCATTCGACCTGCTCAAACCAGGCGTGCAGCAGCGAACCGCGCGCCATGGCAGCCGACTGACCCAACCTTAACCTCTGGGATAAGTCGACGATCGAGCCCCCTTCCAACGACGAAGGGCTCTGCCGGTCGTGCCCACGAACTCTTCTGGCTGGACTTTTGCGAAGCCGAATTTCTAAGGTTTCCGTCTGGGCAGCATCATCGGCCGAGAATGCCGCCCGCGGCTTTAAGACGGCCAGCGATGCCGGGTCACCGTGCTCGTACAGGACCGTTTCCGGAGCCGTCGCAGAGCCGTCTGTCAACGCAGACCTGAGCAAACCAGAGAACTTTTTCGGAAGGGTCTTTTCGTCCTTGGCCGATGGTGCGATGATCATGTGCAGCGCATGTACTGGGCGAGTCATGGTTACGTACAGCATGCACAGCGATTCGTTGAGGGACTGATCGGCCCAGTCGTCGAACATCTTGCGGAACTCGGCCGGCAGCAGCGGCCGAAGGTCATCCGAAACGTACCGGCAAACACGGCGAACCGGATCGACCGGCCGGTCCCGGCCAACGACGACGCTGCTCGGCTGCCCCTTGAGGTCGACGTCGAGTTCCGGTAGCACAACGACGTCGAATTGAAGACCTTTCGCCTGATGCAGCGTCATGACGCGCACATCGGCAGCCGTGGGGTTCTCGACTCTGTAGCTTTGCACCCGATGAACGAAATCGTCGGCGCGGACCGTGGCTTGGTTTTCGTAGCTATAGGCCGTTTCGACCAACTGCATCAGCCGGCTCAAGTCGCGCGGGTTGCAGTGCCGGGCGAGCAGTTTCACCCACCCGTAAACGGTGGCGCCGTACCCGTTGCTAAGCAGGCGCTGGCGGATCTCCAGCGAAAGACGCCTCGCCGCCCGCGAGTCGTCGTGACGCTCCAGACCCACGATTTCACCGAGCGGTGACCCGGCGACGTGAAACCGAGCCGCCGTGTCACCGGGATGGTCGGCGATTTTCAGCAGCGAGAGAATCAACTGGACGGCCGCCGAATCGGTCAGCGGATTACCCCCCTCTTCGCTGGCGAAGAGATTCTGCCGGGCACGTAGCTCGTAGATCAATCGGGCCACCGTAGCGTTCCTGCGCACCAGCACACCGATCGAGCATCCCGGCTGATCGGCTGCTATCGTCTTGATTTGCTCGGCTGCAAACTCCAGTGTCCGGTCGGGCTGGTTTTCGCCCTCTGCGGCCCGCGGGGCGGTTTTCAGACAGCAGTAGCCAGGCAGATCGGTGTGGACGGTGGTCTGCGGTTGAAAACGGTATCGCCAGAGTTCGACCACCGTCGGGTAATCGCAGAGCGCCCGGTTTTGGTCGAGGCCTCCGAAAACAGTGTTGACCGTATCGATGACTGGCTGGCTGGAGCGGAAACTTTTTGTCAACGACTTGCTGGTCAACTGTTCGAACTGCTGTTCGACAGCATCGAAAATCTCGGAGACACCGCCCCGCCAGTGATAAATCGCTTGCTTAACGTCACCCACACAGAAGAATGTGCGGCCGGTGTTCTGCTTGGTCACCCGCTCGGCAAAGGGCCGGACGACCTGCCATTGCAGCAGCGACGTATCCTGAAATTCATCGAGCAGCAGATGCGTGATCTGCGCATCGAGCCGATGAGCCACGTCGTCGATCAGCCCGGCCGAGAATCCTCGAACCAGGCTGCGGGTAACGTCGTTGAACCGTAAACCGCGTTGGCGGAGCTTTAATCGCCCGTAAGCGGCGTCGAACTTGTCGAGCAACTGACGGGTGGCTTCGGTCTGGTTGGCAATTTGCCCCAGCAACACGGCGCGGGCCTGATGAATCAGCGGCCGATAGGTCTCGATGACTTGCGGCTCGATCGGCTTTCTGTAATACCTGTTTGTACCCGCCACAATCCCGGCGCTGATTCCTTTGCTGACAAACTCCTGCCAATTTCGGTTCCGTAGGCTTTCCATGTGGCCGAGGTGCGCTTTGATAAATCGTTTATCGGAAAACTCCAACGTCGCTAATTTGTCGAAGGCCGCGGTCAGCTCGTCATCGGAAAGCTGTTTGAGCCGCGGCAGCGACTGCCAGGCACCTGTGTCGGTCACACAAAATAACTCGTAGAGACGATCGACGATCTCGCGGATTTCGGCCGTGACGGAACGGGTGATCTCCCCCTTGCTCAACAGGTGCATCATCGTCACCAAATCCGACGTCGATTCCCCCTGCAAGACGTCTTGAATGGCTTCATCTCGCATGTTCCGGTCGTCGAGTTCATCCATGATTCTCCAGCCGGGCGGCAAACCGAGTTCGAGGCTGAAACTGCCGGCCAACTGCGCGAAAAAGCTGTCAAGCGTTCCGATGCGCAGCCGGTGCAGATGGCGGATGAGCGCGGCCAACAACTGGAGACAACGCTTGCGGCTGAGCGAGACGTCATCAATAAACTGTTTCAACTCGTCGAGTTTGTCCGGGTCGAGGGCCGCTTCAGCCAGACGGCTCAACACGCGGTCGAGAATTTCTCCGGCTGCTTTGCGGGCGAAGGTCGCCGCCAGAATCCGTTCGGGCGGTTCGCCGGCCGCCACCAGGGCGATGAACCGGTTCGACAACTGAAACGTTTTGCCGGTCCCGGCCGAGGCGCGGATAACGACGTGCGGGAAACGAGTTTCTGGATGGCTCATGATCGCCCCGACATTTGATCGGCGGCGGGCGCCGCACCGAACTGTTCATCTTGGCAGATGGCGGCAAACTCCTCGAAAAAGGCGGGCGGCGTTTCGGCGGGCGGCCAAAACCGGCCCGTCCGGATGTTGCGAATCACTTCGCGTGCCGTCTCGTCGGCCTGCGCCAAATCCTCGTGCGTCCATTCTGCAAAGTGGTGTGCGATCTTGCTGGCGGCCTTCGGAATGACAATGTATCCCAGTTGCAGCGACGAACCATCGATGTCAATCTCCTCAATGTGCTCGACCAAGTGCCGGTACAACGGCAGTTGCAGATCGACCCAGTCGCCCCGGCTGCGGTGACTTTTGTCCGGTGTCTTGGCCGATTCTCCTGTTTTGTAGTCTAAGATCACCCACTGGCCGGTCGCTTCGTTGCGGTCGATGCGGTCGATGCGGCCGCGCAGATACATCGGCAGATCGTCGACGGCAAATGGGGCCGCCCCGTCCGGGACGTCGGTTTCGGTCAGCAAGATTCTCCAACCGGCACCGACCCACTCCGCCTGCCATGCAGAGAATGCCCGCAGCCGCAACCGAATTTGTTCGACCTGCACACGGACCGCAGACAGCGGGTTCTTGCCGAACTGCCGCTCGACCTGCCGGTCAAGCACCCGGTCTAGCACATCGGTGATTTCGCCGGCGATTTGGGACTCGGAGACGTCGCTCTGTCCGAACTCACGGAGCACATCGTGCAGCAACGATCCGAAGTCTCCGCCGCTTAACTCTTCGGCAAAGTCATCGACCGATTCCAGCTTCAACCGATGACGCAGATAATAACGGTACGGACAAGCCAGGTAGTCACGAAACTCAGTCACCCGCATAGATGTGACTTCCGACGTCGAAGAAAGCGGAAGCGGCGGCGCAAAACGCGATTCGCCCGGCCCGGCCCGCAAACTTCCCGGCAGAACAACTCGACGTTTCCGCAACGCCCCGGACGAGAAGAAGTCGATCGTGCGGCGAGCCATCTCCTTTTCTGGGCAGGCGAACAGTAACCGGCTGGGCGAAAGCGGGTCGTTATCGACGCTGCGGCGGCCAGCGATGATCTTCAACGACTTGCGCGATGCCGACAGCACGCTCAGCGCATAGGCGTCGCGGGCATAGATGCGGTCGTTGTCTTCCAGCCCCAATTGACGCCGTAGCTCATTCGGCAGAAACAGGTCGCTGTTTTTCGAGGCGGGCACCAATCCTTCGTTGAACCCACTCACAACCAACACCGGGGCGTCGTCGAGCGGCAGCTCGAGCCAGCCCAACAGCTCGACGGCCGCATGATCCGGACGCGGAGGAATCCTCTCTCCCTCCAGAGCCCGCAGCGTCAGCCGCAGCGCTTCGACGCCGCTGACGCTGGGCATGAGCTGCGGCCGCATTCCCAGATGTTTCTGCAGCACACTTTGAATCTTGTCACAGACGGCCAGCAACGTCCGGTCTTGCTCGCGGTTCCGGTCAAGTTTCGCGCGGCCGTAGATGCTGACCAGCAGACGATTGATCGATTCGCCCCACTCGCCGAGCGGCTTGCGGCAATCGCTCAGTTCTCTCAACAGACCGTTGGGGCCGTCGATCTTCTCGTAGACCCGCTGTAATAGCTTGTCATCGTGCTGCACCGCTCTAAGCCCCGGACCGCTCAGCCGCATCGGCAAATGTGTGCCGTAGTAATGATCCAGCTCGGTCAGCCAGTCGCCCTCAATTCCTGCGTCAGCGAGCCAATCGGCAATCGCCGGGTGGCGGACGAGGGCCGCAAAGCCGGCCGGGCGGCGGTCGTTCAAATAGTCGGCCACGATGCTCAACAGCGGAAACGGGTCCAGCCTGGAAAGCGGCACACCGACGCCGTACCGCTGCGGCACGCCGCATTCGTCCAGTCTCTGACGGATGTAAGGCACCAACCGTTCGTCCGGGACGCCGACGGTGATCTCATCGGGCGAATAGGCCCCGTCCAGCGCGGCAACGGCCCGAACGACGGCGTCGGATTGATCGCCCGGCGCGTCGACGACTTCGATCTGGTCCCGTGCCAGATCGATCCGCGCGTCCTGCCAACTTTTAGGACGCAGACAGCCATGTTCGTCAAAGCGGTCAGCCAGTTCCGCGGGCGAAAAAACCAAAGCGGTGACGTGCCCGGAAACCTGATCGAGCATCGCCCGCTGCACGCGGTTCAGGTCAACCGCCCCCACGAGCAGAATTTCCCGGTCGGTCTGACATTCCTCGTGTTCGATGGCAAACAGCCGGGCGGTCTGCAAATCCCACAGTTCCAGGCCGTCGAGGACCCGCAGATAGGCGGCTTGAATCTCCGCCAGCATTTGCCAGCGACGAGTCTCGTCGAAGCCGGGTAAACTCGCCCCCCGTTCGAGGACGTTGGAAAAGTTGAGCCCGTCGGCAGCCAATTCCCGGTGCAGACGCGAAAGCATCTCACCCAGCGACAACCAGCCGAATAAATCGTCTTCGTTGGGCAGCTCGGCAACGACGTGACTTAGCTGTGTGCGATCGGTCGCTTGAAGCGCTTCAATCCACGCCAACTGCTGCGTCAAATCGTCTGCAAACGGTTTTTGGGCCTCATACAAGAGTTCTGGTAGTTGTCCGGTGGTGATCATCTGCGGCGGGATCAGCGCCAGCGATCGTTCTTCGGCCCGGCTGACCAAAATCTCCAAGAGTCGCCGGCCTGCCCGGCTGCCCGGCAGAGCCACGACGACGTTGGCCAAATCGAGCGAAGCGGCGACGAGGGGACGGTCCGTGAGCACGTCGGCCGCGGTCTCTAACGCGGGCAGTTGCCAGTCTACAAACCTACGTTCAATCGGCATCCGTCACTCGTCGGTCTGTCTGACTCCGATTCACCAGCCGGACCGTGTGAAACGGTCGAGATCCTTTGTGGAACAATCCATTATAAGGATTCGGCCACGTAGATCGAGAGGCCTGAGGGGGTCTGGCCCATTGTCAGAGCAACCTATTCAGCACTACCAATCTGCATCAATCCGCAGCCATCTTTTCTAGACAGGGCCAGACCCCTGGAAGATTTTACTGGTCTTGTCACGCCGAAGTTGCGTAAACTGTTGACTAAGAATCCGCGAAAAAATAACTTGATGGATTTCTGCCCCGAAATCTGAAACAAATTCAAAGCACGAATGTTTGAAACTTCAAAATCACTGGACGTTTACACATTTCAGATTCGGATTTTAGATTTGTTTCGAGTTTCGGATTTTGACTTTCTGATGTCGCGAAATTGATCAACTTATTTTTTCGCGAACCCTTAATGGTACGATACGCGATTAACTGAGATTCCGCTCCACTTCATCATCGGATCTCATCAGAAATTATGCCCCTTTCATGTTCTTGATACGCCAGAAAACGACGGAGCGCCAGCACCGTGCCTTATTTCCATAAACGCCGACGACTTCGGCTGCCGGTGACGTTAAACGTCGTGTTAATGTCACTGAACGTTGTGCTGATGGTCATCTGGATTGTCTTTCTGGCCAGCGAACGGCAGTGGGCCTATCTGACCATTGGAACCATAGCGTTTTCGCTGATTTTGGTGGGCTTGGTCTTCTATTTGGTCCTGATCATTAAAGAAGTCCGCCTTAATCAGCGGCAGGCGAACTTCGTCGACAGTGTGACTCATGAGCTCAAATCGCCCATTGCATCCCTCAAGCTGTATCTCGAAACTCTGCAAATGCGAGAGTTAGACAAGCAACAGCAAAGCAAGTTTTACCACGTCATGGAAACCGAGCTGCATCGACTGGATCAATTGATCAGCCATTTGCTGGAGGTCGCCCGGCTGGACGCCATCGGTCAGGAATCGGATCCGGAAGAGATTTTACTGGGGCCGCTGCTGCGACGATGTGCCGAGTCTGCTTGCGCCCATCATAAGTGTACAATCGACGAAGTTTTCACGTTCGACATCGAGCCGGCAACCGTTCATGCCCGCAGGCTCGTTTTGGAAATGATCTTTCGTAATCTTCTCGACAACGCCGTCAAGTACGCCGCCGAACAACCGGCGGTCGACGTGCGAGTTCAGGTCAACTCTCGCGGCCGGGTCGTCACCCGCATTACCGACAACGGAGAAGGGGTCGAGCCGGAAATCCGCAAGAAGATCTTTCGTATGTTCTACCGCGGCGGCAGTGAGCTAGAACGCACGCAAAAAGGAACCGGACTGGGCCTGTATATTGTTCGCACTCTCGCGCAAATCCTGAAAGGTCACGTCATAGTCCATGACAGGGAGGGGGGGCCCGGCACTGTTTTTGAGGTCGATCTCCCGGGGAGAGCAGCCGCATGAAGATCCTCATTGTCGAAGATGAAGCCGCGCTTTCGACAGGGCTGAAGTTTAATTTCGAGCAGGAAGGCTACGAGGCGGTCATTGCCGAAGACGGACGGACGGCGCTACAGCGCTTTACACAGGCCGAGACCCCCTTCGATCTCATCGTGCTCGACCTGATGCTGCCCGGCATGAGCGGCTACGAAATCTGCGAGGCTATTCGGGAAGTCAACCGCCAGGTCCCCATTCTGGTGCTCAGCGCCCGCACGCTCAGCCAGGACAAAGCGCAGGCCTTCGATTGCGGCAGCGACCAGTATATGACCAAACCGTTCGCTTTGCCCGAACTGTTAAGCCGGGTGCGCAACCTGCTGGAGCGCCACCCGGCCAATCATCATGTCGATCCCTCGAAACCCGAGAAGCGACCTGAAACGTTCGATTTCGGTGACGTGCGAGTCGATTTTAGCAAGCACACGGTGACTGTTGCGGGCCGAACTTACTCGCCGACCACCCTCGAAATGCAGTTATTGCGGCACTTCAGCGAGAATGAAGGGCATGTACTTTCGCGTCACGAAATCCTGCAAGACGTTTGGCCGGAAGACGCCGACGTAACCACCCGGACGATTGACAATTTCGTGATGCGACTGCGACGGCTCATCGAAACCAACCCCGCCCAGCCGAGGCATATTCTTTCGGTCCGCGGAACCGGCTATCGGTTCGTCGCCAATCCCGACGCACCGGATGAGGACAGATCGTGAAACGATTCCCGGTCGGGTCCGAGGCTCACCATCTTCACAAAATCGGTCACCAGCCTGCAAAAAGGCGTGGCGCCGCTGCTCTTGTCACGCCCTGCGGGAGTCGTCAGGATACGTGTAGTACCTTTTCAATGAAACCCATCGCAAGAGGGTCAGAAAAACAGTAAACCCTCTGCGGTGGATCCTCCTGTTTGGTTCCGGCTCGTCCGGTCTTGTCACCCTTGTGTCCGGTCCAAACAGAAACCCGGCCCTACCTTGCTATGAAACATGGCAATGTCTCTGCGGTGGAGACAAGCCGAAGAACCCAGCCGATCGGTTCTAGGTGTTTCCTGCTGGCGCTGTTTGGTATGGCCAATCTGGGGGTTTCCGGTTGTGGCCTTAATCCGCCAAAGGATACGAAGGGCAACCTGCCGGACGATGCGGTCAGGAACTTCATTAAATTGGTCGAAGCAGACAATTATAAAGCCGCAAGAAAATTATGGTATGGGCCTGCAAAGCTGGGTTCTGTTCAACTCAAGTTTGAGGACTTTTGCGCGATACAAGAAGATCGGTCTCAAGAACTGCAAGATATCCAAGGCGCGCAAAGGCAAGTCTGGTTTTTGGACGGTACGTGTCGATTTCTAAGAAGGATGCAAGAAAAAGCATGTGTTTTCCGGCTTGAAGATCGTTGATGGTGAATGGAAAATGCACCGGGGATACTGGTGGTAGGGCGATGATTTGGAGAGGCGAAGCGTGATGCCCTTGCGGAGTCGACCGACATGGACACAAGCGGTAAGCGAAAACCGGCTGTCATCTGTCTGACGATGCTTGTCGCCGTTTGGGCGGGGCTGTCGTCGAATGCCGTCGCCCAGGATCCGCCGGCGAAGCGGGCCGATGCGGTCGACCAAAAGTTTCTTCAAGAGCTGCTGAAACGACTGGAGCAGGTAGAAGCCGAGCTGTCGCGGCTCAAACAGAAGCAGGGACAGGTTCCCGCGACCCAGAAGGACCAGAAGATTCATACGTTGTTGGAGACGCCCTATTTTGGCAGCGTGTATGCCGGCTCGAACAAGCATGTCCGCTTTTTTGCAGCGCGGTTGATTTTTGTGAATCTGACCCCGCAGGCGGTGATGATCAAAAAAGAAGATCTGCAGCTCGTTGCCGACGGAAAGGCGCACCAACTCGGAGCCGTGCCGTCCAGCATTCAGAACCGGTCGTTTCGCGTCGACAACCAGAACTTCTACATCCGAAACTTAAAAACGCCCACCAAGCTGAAGATGGCTTCCGGAACAACCGGTTCGATGTGGGTCGTCTTTACCGATCTGCCGCCGGGTACCAACGTCCCCAAACTGCAGTTGAAGATAAAGCTGGCCGGCCAGACTT
>Ga0310123_10000939_pt1 | contig 25337 bp, 18 predicted proteins | sample CB6_AW_1057_MG_FD_203505 | JGI IMG/M metagenome (GOLD analysis project Ga0310123, IMG submission 203505) | Marine microbial communities from Western Arctic Ocean, Canada - CB6_AW_1057 | ecosystem: Environmental > Aquatic > Marine > Oceanic | place: Canada: Western Arctic Ocean | collected... | reverse complement strand
GACGGTCCTGCGGGTGAGCACCTGCCGGCACGCCTGGCCCGGGAGACGGTGAAGTTCATCGAGGCGAACCGCAAGAAACCCTTCCTGGCGTACCTCTCGTTCTACTCGGTTCACACACCCCTGATCGCTCGCAAGGATCTCCGCCAGAAGTACCAGTCCAAGCGGAACAGCCTGGACGCTCGTGCCGTGGCCGGGGAGTTTTCGAAGAAAGAGCACCTGCGCCGCGTCCGCACGCTGCAGGCTCATGCCATCTATGCCGGCATGATCGAGGCGATGGACTCGGCGGTGGGAACGGTGCTGGGCGGGTTGAAACGGCTGGGCCTCGAGAAGAACACGGTTGTGTTCTTCATGTCCGACAACGGCGGGCTTTCGACGTCCGAGGGGCACCCGACCAGCAACCTGCCGCTGCGGGGTGGCAAGGGTTGGATCTACGAGGGAGGAATTCGCGAGCCGATGATCGTTCGCTGGCCGGGCGTCACCACCGCGGGCAGCGTCTGCGAGCAGGTGGTCACCAGCACCGACTTCTACCCGACGATCCTCGAGATTGCCGGCCTGAAGTCTCGACCCGAGCAGCACCGCGACGGGATGAGTTTTGTGAAACTGCTGAAAGGGGGCCAGCGAGACCGAGGCCCGGTTCTGTGGCATTATCCTCACTACGGCAACCAGGGTGGGGCTCCGGCCGGGGCCGTTCGAGACGGGCGATGGAAGCTGATCGAGTGGTACGAGGGGGGGCGGCTCGAACTGTTCGATCTTGAGAGCGACCTTGGTGAGAGCCGGGACCTGGCAAAGGCGAAGCCCGATCGGACCCGAGTGATGCAGGCGATGCTGCACCGGATGCTGAAGGAGACCGGCGCGGTGATGCCGGCGCGGAATGACCGGTTCGATGAGAACAAGCGAGAGGGACGATGAATGCCGCGGGTTTTCGGTTGTACGGCCGGCAGGCAGTCACGAGAGCGCCGCTCTTGCACAGGATCCGACACCCTGGCCATCATCATTCGGGTCTCTGCATTAGGGTGCAGCCGTGGGTGATCGAGTCGAATCGGAGTCGCCAGACGGCTCACCGGCCGGGAGGCGGTTTCGAGGCTGGTTTCGCCGAGTCGTCCTGTTCCTGCTGGTTCCCTACCTGGCGTTGGTCCTGATGTTCGGCTGGTTACAACGGTCGCTGATGTACTTTCCGACGCGGGTGGCGACGGTGCCCGTGGCCGAGTGCGGCCTGCCGCGGGGGCAGGTTCACGAGATCGAGGTGCCGGTTGCCGACGACCTGGTGCTCAATGGCTGGCTGGCGCTGGCCGATGGTCAGTCGGCCGGTGATCTCGCCGGCGGCCTGGCACGACTCTGCGGCGACAGATCACTGCTGCTGTATTTCCCGGGCAATGCCGGGCACCGCGGCTACCGTGCCGGCGCGATCGCCGGTTTCACGGACCTGGGCCTCGACGTTGTGCTCGTCGATTACCGTGGCTACGCCGAAAACGCAGGCAAGCCGACCGAGGCGTCGCTGCACGCTGATGCCCGGGGTATCCAGCTCTGGCTGGCGGATCAAGGCATTGCTGCCGATCGACTGATCCTGTTTGGTGAATCATTGGGCAGTGCCGTGGCGGTCCGCCTGGCGGCCGATCTGTGCCGCAGCGGCACGCCGCCCGCCGGGCTGCTGCTGCGGGCTCCGTTTTCGTCGATGACCGACACCGGCCGTCACCACTACCCGTGGCTGCCGGTTCGCTGGGTGCTGGTTGACCGCTACCAGTCGATTGACCACATCGGGGACGTGACCTGTCCTGTGACGATCGTGCACGGTACAGATGATCAGGTGGTACCGATTCACCTGTCGAGAAAACTGTTCGAAACCGCTCCGCCCCGGTCGGCCACGGGGGTCGAGCGACGGTTCATTGAACTACCGGGGGTGGGTCACAACGCGATCCCGCTTGAGCCGATAGTCGAGGCGGCGCAAGGTATGATGGCAGGAAGTGACAATCACAATGGAGACCAGGGACATGCAGGGTGAGATGCAGACACGCCGCGACTTCATCGCGTCAGGAGCGGCCCTGGCCGCTGGCGGCTCGTTGGGGGGAATCGCCTCGGCCGAGTCGAAGAAGAGTTTTCGGCTCAGCTACATCGTCGGAGCCTGCATGTACGGCACGAAGCCCCTGGCGGAGATTCTGCCGGAGGTCCGCAAGTGCGGGGCCGAGTCGGTCGAGTTCTGGGCGCGGCCGCATGGCAACCAGCGGGAACAGGTTGACGAGTTGGGAGTCGACGTTGTGCGGGACCTGTTGAGGAAGAACAGGGTTCGGATGGGAAGCATGACCTGCTTCAAGTACGGAGTCTTCGGCATGCAGCCGGAGATGAAGCTGCTGAAGAAACTGGGCGGCGACATGGTGATCTGCAATTCTGTCGGCCCACCCAACCTGGAGGGCGAGCCGCTGAAAAAGGCGGTAAAGGCCCTGGCCGAAAAGCTGAAGCCTCACGTGGCGGCGGCCGAGGAGATCGGGGTGATGATCGGGATCGAGAATCACAGCGGCACGATCATCAATTCACCAGAATCGCAGCTGATGTTGATGGACCTGTTGCCGTCGGAACACATCGGGATGGCCCTGGCCGGCTATCACATGCCGCAGGACCCCGAGTTGATCGGCAAGCACATCGTGCGGCTGGGCAAGCGGCTGGTGCACTTCCAGGCGTGGGAACACGGGATGGGCTGCAGCAAGAAGTTGCCCAAGGCCCAGGAGCTGATGCAGATGCCCGGTCGCGGGCCGCTGGATTTCCGGCCGATTGTGGCGGGGCTGAAGCGTAGCAAGTACCGCGGCCGGGTTGAGATCTTCATGCACCCGGTGCCGCGTGGGGTTCCGATCCTGGAAACGACCGCGAAGGTGACTGCGGAGATCAACCGGGCACGGGCGTACCTGGATCGGTGTGCGGCGTCGGCCTGAGCCTCGAGCCGCTTGCGGCGGGAGCCTGTTGTCTTGATTGAGATGGGGGGGGCCGTCTACCGGAGGGGATCAGGCCCCGGCGTCAGCTAGACCTTGGGCAGTTCGTAGCCCTTGCGGTATTCGCGGGACAGGTACTGGTTGGCCGACTTGTCGTTGGTGAAGGTCTCGGTCTTGGCATCGAATTCCAGTCGCTTGCCGGTGCGGTAGGCGATGTTGCCGAGGTGGCAGAGCATGGCCGAGAGGTGACCTTCGAGGATGTCGGCGTTGAGTTCGTCCTGCTTGCGGTTCTTGACGCAGGCGATGAAGTTGCTGTAGTGGCCTCCGTCGTCGCTCCACTTCTTGTAGAACGACTTCCCCGGTTTGCCTTTCTGGTGAAAGATCCGGTATCCATCTCGGTCGACCATCATGTAGCCCTGGTCGCCGAAGATAATGTTGTCGTTGTCGTTCATGTGCGATTGCATGCGGTAGGGCGTGAAGTCGCGTTGTTCGAAGACGTACAGCAGGTCGTCGTATTCCCAGGTCACGACCATCGTGTCGGGCACCTCGTGGGCGTCTCCGGCCCAGCCCAGCTTGGCTCCGCTACAGCTGACGGCCTTGGGTGCCCCGAGGTTCAGCGCCCAGCGTCCGATGTCGACCTGGTGGACTCCATCATTGCCCAGGTCCCCGGTGCCGTAGTCCCACAGCCAGTGCCAGCCGCCGTGGAATCGGTTTCGGTTGAAGGGCCGCTTGGGAGCCGGTCCCATCCAGAGGTCGTAGTTGACGCCCTTGGGCACGGCTTCGTCCTTGCGGTGAGCCATCCGGCCACGCCGCTGGTTGTTGATGGCCTTGACCATCATCACCTTGCCAATGGCTCCCTCGGCGATGAGTTTCCAGGCCTGCTTGTAGTGGGGTGCGGCTCTCAGGTTGGTGCCGTGCTGGACGATCCGCTTGTGCTTGCGTGCTGCGGTGACCGCGATCCGGCCCTCGTGGACGTTGTGCGAGGCGGGTTTTTCGACGTAGACATCCTTGCCGGCCAGGCAGGCGTTGATCGTGACCGGAGCGTGCCAATGGTCGGGAGTCGCCACGGCCAGCGCGTCGACGTCGCGTCGTTCCAGCAGGGTGCGGTAGTCGACGACGTACTCGGGACGTCGGCCGCTGAGTTGGCCAATCTGGCTGCACAGTGCCTGTCCGCGACTCTCGTCAACGTCGCAGACGGCCACCAGTTGGCTGTCCTTGATCCGTGCAAACGCGCGGGCCAGGCTGGCCCCGCGGCCGCAGCCCAGCACGGCCACGTTGACTGTTTCGCTTGGTGCGGCGGCCTCGAGGGTCCCGAGTCCGGTGGCCGCCAGCGCGGCGGCACTCCCCAGGAACGTGCGGCGGTCGGTCGGGTACATGATCGGCTCCGGTCGGTGACGCGTGAGGTGGTTGGTGACCGCATGCTACCCATCCCAACCTTGCGGTCTCAAGCCGCTGGAGGCAGATTGCGTGGAGTATCCCGCAGGCATTAGAATTGGTACCGATGGCCTGGGCGGCACGGAGTCGAAGATGACCTGGCGGCGGCGGGACGTTTTGCAGGTGGGTGGCCTGGGGGCCTTGGGGCTCTCGTTGCCCGACGTGCTCGCCGCGGACGAGTCCCGGGCCACGGCCAAGTCGTGCATCCTCTTCTTCATGGAAGGGGGACCCAGCCAGATCGACATGTGGGACATGAAGCCCCAGGCTCCCGAGAACATTCGGGGCCCGCTTGATCCGATCGACACGACGATTCCCGGCTACCGGCTGTGCGAGCACCTGCCGCAACTGGCTCGGCAGATGCACCGTTTCAGCGTGGTCCGATCGGTTAGTCATACGATCGTTGACCACAACGCCAGCTCGTACTTCATGCTGACCGGCCAGGTGCCGCTGAAGGACTCGCAGCTGATCCGAGGCTCTTCATCCTCGAACGCTCCGGCCTACGGTTCGGTGCTGGCGAAGCTGATGCCGACCCAGCGGGCATTGCCTGACTATGTCCACCTTCCCAAGCGGTTCTTCAATTGCGGTCACTTCATCCCGGGCGTCCTGGCCGGCTTCCTGGGCGACTCCTACGATCCGTTCATCGCCGGGGACCCCAGCCGGGGCGACTACCGGGTTCCCGGTCTCGAACAGACTCTCGGGGACGCCCGATTCGGCCAGCGGCGTCGGCTGCTGTCGCAACTGGACCGCGGTCTCGATGAACCGGTGCCGCCGCGGGTACTGAACCGCAAGGATGTCTTTTACGAGAAGGCGTTCGATTTGATCACGGCGGCGGAGGCGCGTGAGGCCTTTCGGTTGGATGATGAGCCTGAATCGGTTCGGAAGCGATACGGTTTGCGTCGCGAGGTGTCGGGGGTCCGCGGCGGCGGGCTGCCGCACCTGGGGCAGTGCCTGCTGCTGGCGCGGCGATTGATCGAGCGTGGCGTGAGGCTGGTGTCGGTCTGGGCCGGGGGGCAGGCGTTCGACGGCCACAAGGGGCATTACCAGAGCCTGGTCAAGGGGCTGTGCCCACCGACCGACCAGGCACTTTCGGCTTTGGTCGAGGATCTTGCCGAGCGGGGCATGCTCGACGATACGCTGGTGGCGTGCCTGGCCGAGTTCGGCCGCACACCCAAGTTGGGGCAGGTGACCTCTTCGGCCGGTGCGACTCCCGATGGTCGTGATCACTGGCCACATTGTTTCTCGATCCTGTTCGCCGGTGGCGGGATCAAGGGCGGCTACGTGCATGGTGCGTCCGATCGGTTCGCTGCCTATCCGGCGAATGATCCGGTCACTCCCCAGGATGTGGCGGCAACGATCTACACCGCGTTGGGGATCGACCCCAGGCACCGGATCCGCGATCGATTCTCGAAACCACAGACGCTCGCCGACGGCGAAGCAATCCAGCCTCTGTTTGGCTAGGCCTGGTCGAGGCCCCAGCAGAAGAGCTGCTCGAGAATCGGGCTGTTGCTGAGCGTCTCGTCGAGCACCAACACCATCTCGTCGCCGAATCCCTTCGAACTCCGCAGTGGTTCGATCGACCACCCAGCCTCACGAGCCCAATCGGCCAGTTCCATGTGCGTGGGAAAGACCAGTAGCTGTCGTGGGCCTTGATCGGCCACCACGTGCTGTACCAGTTCCCAGACGTCCCGGGCCGCACCGGCGTACTCGATCAGGCCCCGCTTGTTGGTGGCCTGTCCGTCGACGAGATAGGTCACCGCCCGCCCCTCTGACTCGCCTACCAGCACGGGGCACTTGGGGAGAGTGAACAGCTGGGCGGACTCGGCTGGTGTGCGACGCGAGTGGGGTGAGTGGGATTGGTGCAGTTGATGGATGGCAGCGAGGTGCCTGGCGGGGTCGAAGTCGACCACCTGTAGCCGCCGGTCAACCTCGTCACCAGTGCCCGATCCAGAGGCGCTCCAGCCGGGGGTGTTGACGATCTGCCAGCCCAGCGGTTGATAGAACTCGGGCACCCCGGTCCAGAGCAGTCCGAGCTGGCAGCCGATTCCCGGCATCGCCGTCTGCAGGTCTTGCATCAACTCGGCGGCCAGTCCCCGGCGGCGGGATTCGAGTTCAGTGGCCACGAGCACGATGATGCCGACGCCAATCGCCTGGCCCGCAAAATCCAGCGTGCGAGGCCAGACGGCTGCGTGGCTGACGATGCGACCGTCCCGCTCGATCACCCGACAATTGCCCAGGTTCTCTTCGGCAAACAGCAGCGGGAAATCGGTCAGCACGCTCTGGTCTTCGACCCCCTTTGCGCGACGGAAGATCGCATCGAGCAGATCAATGATCCCTCTCAGGTCGTCGACGTTGGCCGGTCGCGGTGCGGTCATGGGGAGGAGGTTAATGCTGAGGTGGGTGGTGCAGGATGACACGTGTCTGCCGGACAGTCGACCTTGACCGTCGGGAATCGTCGCCGGTATTCTCTCGCCCCGCCCTTCCACTTAGGGTCCCCCACGCGTGCCTGTTTCGTCTGTTCGAATCTCTTGCCTTCGACCGATCCTGCTGGTCGCAATCGGGCTGGTTGCTGGTGCAGCCGGCGTGCTGGCTGGGCCACCGGTTGAGAGTGCGACCGACGGCGTTGTCGTGTTGCGGAATGGACGGGTGCTGGAGGGTCGGATCCGGTTGCTCAAGGAGGGTTACCAGGTCTCGACATCGTCGCGACGCGTGGTGATTCCACGCGACCTGGTCGAAGTCGAAGGCCGCAACCTGGTCGACGCCTACCGCAAGCTCAGGTCCAGGATGCCCGATCGCACCGCGTCGCGGCACATCGCCCTGGCGCGATGGTGCCTCTCGTATGGACTCAATCAGCAGGCCCTGGTGGAATTCCGTGATGCCGAACGATCGGCTCCGAAGAACACAGCGACGAGATCGATGATCGCGAGACTCGATCGGACCATCCGTCCTCGCGGCATGGTGCCCACGGTTCGCACGGCTTCGGCGTTGATGTCGCGAGATGCCGAGCCGGTCGAGGCATTGGGGGGATTGCCCCGCGATGTGGCTGCGATGTTCGTGCAGCGGATCCAGCCGCTGTTGTCTCATGGCTGTGGTACGGGATCGTGCCATGGTGCAAGCAGCGGGCGGAGTTTTCGGCTCGAGCCGATCGGTCGCGACCGCAGTGGCTTCGGTGTGCGGACCCGCAAGAATCTCGAGGCGGCTCTCGGCCAGCTCGACCTGGCCGACAATTCCAAGCGACCGCTGCTCGAGTTGGCTCGCAGGCCGCATGGCAGTTCCGGGGGCGGCCGGATCCGTCGGTGGATCAACGCAGACCAACTGAGGCTGATCGAATCGTGGGTTCAACAGGTGGTGACTGCGCGCGGGAGCCCGGCAAAAGGGGCCTCCGGTCGTCTGAAAGCGAAACCCGCTTCGTTCCGGACCGATCGTGACCAACCTCACGCAGCACAACCCGACGGCCAGTCGGTGGACGTGTTTGATCCCTCGGCCTTCAACCGCGAGACTCGGCGTCGCGAGGCGATCCGCAAGCGGGCGGCTAGCCGCACCAGGCCTCGATCATCCGCGCGTACACGTCGGTTCCGAGCTCCAGTTGCTCCAGGTCGATGAACTCATCCCAGGTGTGTGCCTGAGCGATATCTCCGGGTCCGATGACGACCATGTTGGACAACTCGGTCAGCATCCCACCGTCGGTGCCGTAGCAGACGGTGGTGGGAGTGTCGCGGCCGGCGAGGTCGAGCACTTCGCGGACGAACGGCGAATCGGGGTCGATGTAGAGCGGTTCGGCGCGGCTCTTGACCACGAACTCGATCCCGCACTCCTGTGCCGTCGCCTGGGCCCGCTCGATCAGGCTGTCGATTTTCTGCCCGGGCATCGCTCGGAAGTAGACCGTGCAGACGCTTTGGGGTGGAGTGATGTTGACGGCGGCGGTGTGGTCGTTGATCCCGATGTTCCAGCTGATCGTTGGTGGGTCGAACGCGTCGTTTTGCCATTCGGAGGACGATTCGGTTTCGTCGTGAATCGCCTTCATCTCGGCCAGATAGGGGATCATGGCCAGGTTGGCGTTGAGCCCGGCTCGGGTGCTGGAGTGTGATGCTGTGCCGTGGGAGGTGGCGACCAGGCCGGTGGTGCCCTTGTGGGCGTAGACCACCTCGAGCATCGTCGGTTCGCCAATGATCCCACGTGACCCACCGGCAACCATCTCACGAAACAACTCGCTGCGACCGGCCACAGCCGTGGCTCCCCCATAACCGATCTCCTCATCGGAGGTGCAGGTGATGTAGATGGGGTATTTGAGTGGGAGATCGGCGAGTCGTTCAGCGGCGGCGAACATGCAGGCGATCGAGCCCTTCATGTCGCAGCTGCCGCGGCCATAGAGCCGCTCACCGACGATGGTCGGTTCGAAGGGTCCGAAGTCGTCGGTGTGCCACTGATCGGCCGGAACCACGTCGGTGTGGCCGAAGTAGGCCATCCCTCCGGTTCCCTCGCCCTTCTTTCCGACCACGCTGACCTTGTGGACTCCATACGGATCGTCGTATTCGATCCGTTCGATCGAAAACCCCAGGCCGCTGAGGACCTCCTCGCAGTAGTCACTGACCGGAGCGTTGGAGAGGTTGCTGGTGGATTCGAAGGAGACGAGTCGCTGGTTGTATTCGAGAGCGTCCATGGTGGGTGGGTCCGAAGCGGGTCGTAACGGATGGAGACGAAAGGCTCACTTCTTAAGGTGACGGGCGAAGACCTCCTTGGTACGTCGCCACATCTCCGGCGAGAGCACGTGGCCGGAGCCCTTCTCGATGTAGTGCGTGAAGTTGTCCTGGGCGTGAGTGGACTCGTACGCCAGGGTGATCACCTTGATCCCGCGTCGGACTTCGTCGATCGGGCTGCCACCGTCGTTTTCTCCGAAGTTGAGGTGCAGGGCGCGAGGCACGATCAGCGCAGCGATGTCGGGAGTGTCCCCGTGGGCGTGGATGCCGGGAACGAAATTCGGGAAGCAGTGCAGCATGTGGCGGTCGTGGATTGCCTTGTAAGTTGGCAGGCAACAGTTGCCGACCAGGCACTTCAGCCGGGGTTCCCACGGTCCGACCAGCCAGGTGTGTGTGGAACCCATCGAGTGGCCGTAGCAGCCCAGTTGCTCGGCGTTGACCTCGTCGAGTCCGGCCAGCACGTCGACGGCTCGGCGCATGTCGAGGATGTTCTTCCAGGCCAGGCACTTGCCGTCGACCACATAACGCAGGAACTCGAACCGCTCGTACCAGTGCGTCTTCAGCTTCCCGGTCGGGTCCTGGCGTTCCTCGAAACACAGAGCGTCGGGGCAAAGGACGACGTAGCCTTCGCGGGCCAACGCTGCGCCGGTGTGGTGCATCTTGTTGCCGGCCAGGCCGGCCGGTTCGCTCTTGCCCAGATGATACTGCCCCGCGTGCTGGTGCCAGACGGCGATGGCCGGTGCCGGCTTGGCGGGTGTGGCAGAGTCGGGGATCAGCAATAAGGCCGGCACGCGATCGTCGGGTTCGACTTCATAGCTGAGTGTCAACAGGCGGTAGCCGTCCTTCTGCTCGGTCTTGGTGATCCGGGTCTTGGGCGGGACCGGATCGGGCCAGTCTCCACCGAGACCCGACAAGAGGCGTTCACGGAAGTCGACGGCGGCCATCGCGTGTGCTCGTGGATCTGGTGAGAGGGCAGAGGTAACAGCCGTCCTGCGGCCAAGACTATCGCAATAAGACGGCGATTGCGAACAGTGGCCAGCACCCCCTCCAGGGTGCGTGTGGGGTGGTCTCGCCGGCCTTTGAACCTCAGGTCAACGGCGTGGCACCTGTTACCCAAATCACCTGATACGTGCGATCCGACCTCCGATAGTGTGTTTCAAGCAAGTTTTGCCGGTCGCACGGACGATACCAACGTCATAAGCCGTACAACCGGTACGAGTCGTCCACGAATTGCGCGGGCGTTTCGGGCGGTGGTTTCAGGAAAGCGTTGCATGATTGGCCGTCTGACCATTTTCCAGACCGTGGCGTTTGCGGTGTTGATGATCGTGCCGGCGCGTGGCCAGTATTTCACGCAGCCGCCGCGGCAACAGCCAGGTCCATCGGGCGTCTCACCTGCGTCGTACGCGGCTGGTGCCTGGGAAGAGCCGGCGGCCGCGGGGCCGGCGATTACAGAGCAGATGCTATCGCAGGATCGTGGCTGGGGTTACAAGGACACGCACTTGGACCGTGCGCTGCGGGGACTCCGCCGCAACAGCTGGATTCGGCTCGAGTACATGAATTTCGATACCACACGACCCGGTTCACATCTGTTGGGTGCCGACAACCCGATGGTCCCCAACGAGAGAATGCCCTTTACGGTGTCATCGGGGAGCACCGACCTGGGTGTCGCCACGGTTCCAGCCTTGGACGGGTTGGAGTTGAGGAACGTCAACGGCATGCGGGGAACAGTGGGGCTGATGTTCAACGACGGCGCTATGGAATTCAACGTCTGGGGCCTGAAGGAAAACGACGCCTACTTTGTGTTGACTGGCCTGGGTGCCCAGGACTTCGGACCGACGCTTGGAGGCAGCACACCGCCTGAGCCGGTTTTTGTGGCCACCAGCACACTGGTGAACGGAGAACCCGGCAACAACAACTTCTTGTACGACCACAGTTTTGGAGCCCGCTATGTCCAAGACGTGTGGGGGGCCGGCATCAACTACATCGCCAATAATTCGGAGGTCGGGGAAGGGTTGATGATAATGCCGATGCTGGGTGTGCGTTACCTCGAGGTGAACGAGGGGCTGTTCCAGGTCGGCGTGTTCAATGGAGGCTTCGACGGTGTCGTCGACTTCGGCGAAGACTTAAACAGCAACGGTGTGATGGATGTCGGCGAAGATACCAACTACGACGGCCTGCTGGACCTCGGACTGGTCAGCACGATCAACTCAAGAGTCAACAACGAGATCTATGCCCCGCAGATTGGAATGAGGATGCAGCTGCAGCACCGCTGGTTCACACTCGGCTTCGAACCGAAGGTGGCCCTGGGTGTGAACCGGTACAGGATGGAAGTCGAAACGAACCGGTTGAGGAGTTTTGGGGACGGCCCGACCTACGATACGAAGCGGAGTTCCCGGTTTGCCCAGGTGGCGGATTTTCGATTCTTCATGAAGCTGTTCCCCAGCGAGAACATTGAGTTCTTTCTCGCGTACGACATTACGGTAGCCGGCGGAGTCTCGCGGGCACACGACAACGTTTATTACAACGACAACGGTCAGTCGGAGCCCCCGGCAATTGGTGTCGATCCTGGGTTTGAAACGCTCTGGTGGCAGGGTTTGACGGTGGGAGGTCAAATCTGGTTGCGGTAGCAACCGGCCATCGGGCGACCAGGCTCGACATCAATCTGATCCGTGCGAGCGAGGGATCCGTTGTTTCGGATCCCTCGCTTTGTTTAAGCCGAGTGGTTTATGCTCCGTTGCGGGAGGGAAAGGTTGTAGACCAGGTTGGGGAGGTCGTCTCCATGGGACGCGTGATCGTGACTCACTCGCGGGGCTGGCACGCGCTGGCGATGGTGCGAAGCCTGGGTCGTCGAGGTGTGGAGGTCTATTGCGGCGAAGAGGCTCCCTTTGCGCCGTGCTTCTTTTCGAAGTACTGCGCAGCGAGCTTTCAGCACCCCTCGGTCGGAGACGACCCCGAGGCGTTCATCGACTACATGGTTGAGAAGGTCAAGGAGTTGAAACCCGAGGATCCCGACGAACCATTCGTGTTGATGCCGGTGCACAAGGAGACCTGGCTGATCGCCAAACACCGTGAACGGTTCGAGGGGCTGGTCACGATTCCCCTGACGTCGCACGCCAACATGGCCCGCACCCACGACAAGGGGAAGCTAGCACTGTTGGCCGAGGAGTTGGGGATCACGATCCCTCCGACCCGACAATTCCATGACATCGACGACCTCTACCGGGCGATTCCCGAGATGACCTTTCCGGTCTTCCTGAAGGTTCGCGAAGGTGCTGCCGGGGTCGGCTTGAAAAAATGTGATTCAGCCGAGGAACTGACCGCGACGTTTCGGGAATTCGTCGACGGTTTTGGGCTTGAGCCCGATGAGTACCCGTTGGTGCAGGATTTTGTGAGGGGCGAGGACTACTGCGTCTCGGCGTTGTTCGACGGTGGTCAGCGGGTCGCGATGATGACCTACCACAACGTGCGTGCGTTTCCTCGGGGGACCGGCGCGGGGGCATTGCGAGAGACGGTGGCGTTGCCCGAGGCGGAGACGTCGGCGCAGCTGATTCTTGAACACCTGCAGTGGCACGGCATGGCGCAGCTGGACTACCGCATGGGCGAGGACGGGACGGCGTACCTGATCGAGTTGAACCCGAGGTTTTTTGGCGGGCTACCCCAGGCGATTGCATCGGGGGCCGACTATCCGTGGCTGCTGTATCGCATGGCGTGTGGCGAGTCGATTGGTGAAGAGCCGGAGCTCGACTACGAGGTGGTGACCGAGGCCCCGTTTGTCGGCCTGCTGGCCACTTTGGACGAAATCGCGCACGACGAACGCGCCCTGGGCCGATTGCGACGCGTGGCTGATGAGTTGGGAGCGTTGAAGCGGGGCGAGGAGACCGAGGGTGAGGATCCTCGCCTGAAGCCACTGTGGGACGCGATTCGTGATGCGGCCAACCCCAGCGACATCAAGGCATACGTGAAGGAGATGTTCGAGGTCCACCGGGGCTCGATCAATGATGTCCTGCAGTCGGATGACCCGAGGCCGGCGCTGGGGGTCCTGTTTCCACTGGCCCTGATGCTCAAGCACGGCAAGCTGTCGATGGGAGTTATCACGTCCGAGCAGGAGATCGCCGAGGACCGTCCGCGGCGGAGTTTCCGCAGCCAGTTGCTGCAGCCGCGTTGGAAAACCGTCATCGCCACGATCGTGCTCTTTGCCCTGGGAGTGCTATTGAGCAGCGCGGCTGCGACGAGCGGAAATATCGGTGGGTGGCTGATGTGGCCGTCGAGGACTCTTTTTGGAGATCTCAGCGACCTGATCTCGGAGACGGGGACGATCGGAGGTGCGCTGAAGCTGACCGGCTTTTACGTCTTCAACGTCGGCGTGCTGTATCTGCTGTCTGCTTGGGCACTCCGAGAACGCCGCACGCACGCGTGATCGAGAGTGGGGCCAGGCCTCCACCTGCGGCCTACGGCGGTGTCTGAACCCGGGTCTTGAGGGCGGATTGACATGCGTGTTGCAGGTGGTCTATCGTCCACGCATGCGAGTTGTGGTGCGGGAACTCTTGTATGCGGTACTCTACGCAGCAGCCTGTGCGGGGCTGGTGTACTGCTGTGCCTCGAGCCTGTGGCGAATCGGAGACGTACCCGGTGCCGCCAAGGTGCTGTTTGCGGTCCTGGTCTTTTTCGGTGCCTATGGTGCGTACCTGTGCGGCCAGACGTCTGTCGAGATTGTCCAGGCTTTGAACAAGCTGGGCGAAGCGGGTGAGTCGGAGCCGCAAGCAGACCCGTCGACTGAGCCTGAGAACATGGCTTCGGCCGCTGTTGCGGAGGCGGTTGCGGACTAGCGTGATGTCCGCGCCGGCTGCGGCCTGGACCGGGCCTGCTTGGTGCGTTGGTATTGCCGGGCGGCCTCGAGGAACGTCGCAAAGATGGCCGTCTGTTGCGGTGGCACTTCGGGATGCCATTGGGTGCAGACCACAAACGGCTCAGCGAGTCTCTCGATTGCCTCGACCAGACCGTCGGCTGCCCGCGCCGTGATTTCCAGGCCCTCACCAATCCGATCGACGGCCTGGCCGTGGAACGAGTTGACCTCGAGTTGACTGCCACCGAGGATTCCGGCGAGTCGGCTGTTGGGAGTCAGAGTGATCGAGTGTGCGGTCATGCTGGAGAGTCCGATGCCGTGGCGACGTGCCAATTCGGGGTCGTGCCGAAGGTCCTTCAGTGAGCCACCGTGGATGACGTTGATCAACTGGATGCCACGGCAGATGCCCAAAACTGGCATGCCACGTCGGATCGCACCGTGGTAGAGAGCCGTTTCGAAGTCGTCGCGTTTGCGGTCGACCAGTTCGGCCGTCCCGGCGTTACCACCGTAGAGTGCCGGATCGACATCACCGCCACCGGTCAGCAGCAGTCCTTCGACTCGATCGAGGAAGTCATCGGGGTCGACATCGCTGGAGCGGACTCCATCGAGTCGGGCTCCGGAGCGTGCGAGTGCAACCTCGTAGTTGGTGGTACTGATTCCGAGTCGGGCGTGCCAGGCGGTATCGAGTGAGGCTCCGATCGTTGGTGCATCGGCGGGGATTCCGGTCCGAGTCCAGGCCTTCAGTCCCAGCCAGCCCAGCAGCGTGGTGCCCAGCAGCCCGGCCGCTCCCAGCAGCAGTCTCCGACGACGAGACACTCGGCGGGGCTTGGTCTCCGCGGCGGGCCCGTCGTCCGAGTTGACCTCGTGGAGAACTTCCACGATCAGGCAAGCCAGTCGGTGACAACCTGGCCACCCACATCGGTCAGGCGGAAGTCGCGTCCCTGGAATCGGTGGGTCAGCTTGAGGTGATCGAGTCCGAAGCAGTGAAGCATGGTGGCGTGCAGGTCGTTGACGTGCACCGGTTTCTCGGCAACGCCCCAGCCGATCTCGTCACTGGCTCCGTGAACGAGTCCTCCCTTGAGCCCTCCTCCGGCCATGAACATGCTGAAGGAGAACGGGTGGTGGTCTCGGCCGGTGACACTGGGCCGTGCACCGCGGTTCTCACCCAGCGGGGTTCTGCCGAACTCGGCTCCCCAGACGACCATCGTCTCTTCGAGCAGGCCTCGCTGCTTGAGGTCCTTGATCAGTGCGGCGATGGGCTGGTCGACGACGTGGGTGTTGTAGGCGAGCTCGTTGTCGAGGTTGCTGTGATGGTCCCAGGAGGCGTAGACGAGGTTGACGAAGCGGACGCCTCGTTCGACCAGTCGCCGGGCGAGCAGGCAGTTTCGAGCAAAGCTCTGGTAGGTATTACCGGCCTTTCCGCGTCCTCCCTTGCGGATCTCCTTGCGGTCGACCCCGTACAGATCGCGTGTGGCCCGGGTTTCGCTCGAGAGGTCGATCAACTCCGGCGCAGCCGTCTGCATGCGGTAGGCCAGTTCGTAGCTGGCGATGCGGCTGGCGATCTCGGGGTCGCGTGTCTGTTCGAGCCGGCCGTCGTTGATCTGCCGCAGCACGTCGAGGCCCTTGCGTTGGAGTTCGGAGGGCAGGCCGCTGGGGTTGGAGAGGTTGAGGACCGGCTCACCGGAGGTGCGGAAGCGGACACCCGAGTAGAGACTGGGCAGGAAACCGCTCTGCCACAGGGTCGCTCCGCCGCTGGATCCTCGTCCACTGGTGAGCACGACATAACCGGGCAGGTCGCGGGTCGCATTGCCCAGCCCGTAGTTGATCCACGATCCCATCGTCGGCAGTCCGAAGGTGCCGCGGCCGCACTGCATCATTAACTGGCCGGGGTGGTGGTTGAACTGTTCGGAATACATCGAGCGGACCAGCAGCAGGTCGTCGGCGCAGCTGCCGATGTGGGGCAGGAAGTCGGAGAACTCGGTGCCGCACTCGCCGTAGGGCTGAAATTTCCGCTTGGTGCCCATCAGGCGGACGGAGTCCTTCTTGATGAAGGCGAAGCGGACGTCCTTGAGCTGTTCCTCGGACATCGGTTGCCCGTGCAGCTGGTTGAGCTTCGGCTTGGGATCGAAGAGGTCCAGGTGTGAGGGGGCACCAGCATTGAAAATGAAGATGCACGACTTGGCGCGTGGCTCGAAGTGTGTCGGCTTGGCTGCCAGCGGGTTAGGGTCCGCGGCGAGCAGTCCGTCCTCGGTCAACAGCGACGCCAGCCCGGCGGCACCCAGGCCACAGGCCGAGCTGGTCAGGAAGTCGCGGCGTGTACGGGCCAGCACATCGTGCATATCACCCTCTCTTCTCGTGCTTATTCACGAGTGATGAATTCATCCATGTTGAGCATGATTCGGCAGGTGGCTACCCACGCGGCCGATTCGCTGGCCGATGTGCCCTTGGTGGCGTAGTTGCCAACCAGTTTCCCGGCGTCCTTGGTATGGTCGGTGTACCACCTGCGGGCGTCTCGCAGCAGCCCGGCCAAGCCCGCGAGTTCCTTCGCGACAGGTCGGCGGGCGACGCAGAACCTGAAGGCCCGGGTCAGCCGGGCCTGGTCATCGGCGTGCTGTTCGCCGATGACGCGTCGGGCCAGGGCCTGCGATGCTTCGACAAAGACCTCGTTGTTGAGCGTGGTCAATGCCTGCAGGGGGGTGTTTGAGGCCCGGCGTTCGACACAGGTGGTATTCGAATCGGGGCAATCAAAGGTGGTCAGGTTGGGGTGCGGGGCGGTCCGTTTGAAGAACGTGTACAGGCCACGTCGGAAGCGGTCGGCACCCTTGCTGGCATTCCACTTGAAATTGTTGGCGTAGCTGAGTGCCGCCACGTCGGCCGGCATCGGAGGAAAGACGCTGGGCCCGCCGATCTTGCGAGAGAGCAGGCCCGAGGCGGTCAGGCTGTTGTCACGGATAATCTCGGCCTGCAACCGAACACGATTCTGGCGGGAAAGCAGCGCGTTCTGCGGGTCGGCCTTGGCCAAGGCCGCGGTGGTGGCCGACGTCTGGCGGTAGGTGTGCGAGAGCACAATCGTGAGAATCAGGTCCTTCCGGCTCCACTTCAAACGGCGGTACTCCGTGGCCAGCCAGTCGAGCAGTGCCGGGTGGGTCGGCGGTTCACCTCGGACGCCGAAGTCGTTGACGGTTCGCACCAGCCCCTTGCCGAACAGGTGGCTCCAGGTGTGGTTGACCGTGACCCGGGGGGGCAGAGGATTGTCGTCGGCGACCAGCCAGTTGGCCAGGTCGAGCCGATCGGCCAGCCGCTTGGGGTTCTTGTGACGCGGCGTGACCGGGGGCAAGGTGCCGAGTCCGGCGGGGATGGCCGCAGAGGTCTTCTGCGGCCTGAGGAAATCGCCCCGATGGAACAGCATGGTGGTCCGAGGAGTCTGGGTCCTCTGCTTGATGACCCGAACAATCATCTGGGGTCGCTTCGGGGCGGCTTTCTTGAGGTCGGCCAGCTGGCGGGCCAGCCCGGCGGTGGTCTTGTCGACGCTGGCGTAGTGGGCCAGCAGCACCGCGGCCGCCTTGGCGTCTTGGGGATTCTTCTTGACCGCCTGCAGAGCGGCAAGGACCGGCTTGGGGAGTCCGAGCCCGGTTTGGGTTCCGGTAAGCGGGACCAGGCGGAAGTGGCCCAGCGTGTGACGGCCTCCGTAGCCCTGGGTGAGGGTCACCCTGAGGTGCGGGGTCTCTTTCAGAGCGTGCGGCTTGGCGAGCAGAAACGTGGCCTGGTGGGGCTTGCCCATTTGCGGGGCGATGGCCCAGCCGGTCTTGGGGTTGTTGTCCAGGGCATTGGCGGGTGGGAACTCCTGCTGGTGGAACGAAGCAGAGGCGGAGACAAGCTTCAATTCGGTCGGCTTGGCAAAGGTGCCCTCGGCAGCCACCTCGACCTTCCAGCCGGTCACGACCACGTTTCCGTTGTCGGCACGGCCGGGACCGTTTGCCGGCAATGACTTCTGTGAAATCAACTCAAGCCGAAATCCCGAGAGAGTCTCGGCGTCGATTCGACCACTGAGGGTGTAGGTCGCCGTGTCGGGACTAGGTCCGGAGGCCAGCAGCGAGGCGTTCTTCTGCACGGCCAGCTTGACACCGCCGGATGCGGTGACGTTGAGATCTTTGACCGGGAGGCTGCGAATCGGGTCCGATTCGGACCGGGCCAGGGCCTCGAGTTGTCCGGAGATCCAGGTCTTGAGTGCGGCTCCAAGCTTGGCTCGGGCTACGGCCAGTGCCTTCTCGGTGGTCGCCATCTTTGTTTTGTGGGCTGCGGTGTCGGTGTGGAACTTCGAGAGTGCTTCGGGGGAGGTGACGACGTTCGAGTTGACTTCGTCGCCGTTGTTGTAGAACGCGAAAAATTGAAAGTACTCGCGTTGAGTGATCTGGTCGTACTTGTGGGAATGGCACCGTGCGCAACCGACGGTGAGTCCGAGCCAGACGGCTCCGGTGGTTTCGACGCGGTCAAAGACCGCCTCGACCCGCCACTGTTCCTTGTCGGTCCCTCCCTCGGTGTTGGTCAGGGTCTGTCGGTGAAAGGCGGTGGCCAGGACCTGGCTCTCGGTGGCCTCGGGCAGCAGGTCTCCGGCGAGCTGCTCGATCGTGAACTGGTCAAAAGGCAAGTCGCTGTTGATGGCGTCGATGACCCAGTCTCGCCATCGCCAGGCGTTGGGCCGCGGCCGGTCCTTCTCGTAGCCGTCGCTGTCGGCGTAGCGGGCCTTGTCGAGCCAGTGTCGTCCCCAACGCTCGCCGAAGTGAGGTGAGTCGAGCAGGTCCTGGACCAGTCGCCGGTAGGCGTCAGGCCGTTTGTCGGCGACGAAGCGATCGACCTGTTCGGGACTGGGAGGCAGTCCGAGCAGGTCGAGGCTGAGTCGTCGGGCGAGGGTGTAGCGGTCGGCGGCCGGCGAGGGGGTCAGGCCTCGTTTGGCCAGCTGGGCGAAGACAAAGGCATCGATGGGCGTCTGGACCCTGGCGGCCAAGTCCTTGGGCAACTTGGGGGTCGGGGGACGTTTCAGCGGGGCGTAGGCCCAGTGCGCCAGTTCGGGACCGCCGATCGTGATGCCCTTGGGCCACTTGGCACCCTGGTCGATCCAGGCCCTGAGCAGTCCGACCTGGGTCTTGGACAGCAGGTCGCCTTCGGGTGGCATGGTGATGTCGGGATCGAGTCCGCCGACGTATCGGATCAGCAGGCTCGTTGCGCTGTTGCCGATCTCAAAGGCCACTCCCCGGTCACCTCCGGCAAGCGTCCGATCGTGAGAGTCGACGCGGAATCCCGATTCCTGCTTCTTGGGTCCGTGGCATCCAACGCAGTGCTTGGCCAGGATCGGCTTGATGTCCTGATTGAAGTCGATCTTCCGCTTTGCGGCCGGTGGCAGTGCGTCGGCAGGCGAATCGGGTTCGAAGGCGGTGCTCGGCTGGACCGAAACTAGTGCCGCAACGATCAGGGCTGGCAATGCAAGCAGGCAGGGGTTGGCGAGTCGGGGGCCACGCATCGATTGGGGACTCAACAGTGGAGACTTCGGGAGGCCGGGTGGGGTCCGAGGATCTCGGCAGCGGCCATTCGGAGGCGTTCGCAGGATAGTCAATCACGTGGCCGCAGAGGTGTCAAGAACGTCGGCTGTGAGCTGAACTCGGGGCCAAATGACGGAAACCCGTCCCGGGGGAGACAGGTTTCTGCGTCAATGTTTGCGTTGTACCGCGGCCGTCTAGCGAGAGGCGGAGGTGGCCCGGAAGGTCCGGACCCCTTGTGCGGGCCGAGTGGGCTCACCGACGGGAACATTCCCATCGGCCTTGTCCCTGTTCCGCTGTCGCTCGGCCCCTCGGGCCTTGGCGAAGGCGACCACCTGTCGGGCACGGATCAGGTGCTGCAGGTGGAAGTAGGGGGGATGGAATCCGCCACCGAGGCGGCTGCGGCGTTTGGCGGCGAGCGACTGCCAGGGCATCTTGCTGTTGATGTTCCAGGCCGCGGCCTGGGCCACCGGCGTGGGGAGCTGTCCGCGAGCGACCAGCGTCAGCAGTTCGTGCAGGCTGGCGTCCTTGGAGTACTGTTCGACGGGAATCAGTGCGTAACGCATTCTCGAGGTGGGTTCACGTTTTCCGTGTTCCAAGCAGACGCCTCGGTAGGGTAGCCGCACGACTTTTCGGGGCGGGATCGAGAACATTCCCATGCCTCCACCACCACCGCCACCCTGCTGCCCACCTCCGCCGCCACCCATACCACCGCCGGAGGACTGTCCCCCCCCACCACCACCACCACCCATGCCACCACCCATGCCGCCGCCGCCGCCACCCATGCCACCACCCATGCCGCCCTGCTTGAGCACCTGGACACCGACGACGGCGTCGGGCAACTTGACCGTCAGCGGCTGATCAGTCTTGTTTTCGATCAGCACGTTGCCTTCCCTGGAGTTCTTGAGGATCAGTCGGGCCGTGAGCGACCCATCCTTCATAGCCTTGAACAACTCGACTTTCTTGGCAGCCGGGTCGAATTTCGGCTTGGTGATCGCCGGGACTCTCCGCGTGCGTGCTGCGGCCGGCAGGGCCGAACTGACGCAGAAGATGGCCACGAGGGCCGGGACGGCAATCTTGAGGATACGCGTGGTGGTGAAACGAGACACCATGGGTCGACTCCTGGGGCTTGGCCCGTATGTTTTCACAATCGTATCCCACAATCTCGTAACGCGCCAATAAAAATTGGCATCTGCGGCCGAAAGGTGGGCAGCCGACGGCGGGGTCCAGGACGGATTACAGGGGTTTTACGGCCTGTGTCAGATGGTCCGACCGACCGCCGTGGCCACGGCGCGGCACCGATTCATGGTGTCGGCGAACTGGTCAGGAGTCAGCGACTGGGCTCCATCGCTGAGTGCCTCGGTCGGGTTCGGGTGCACTTCGATGATCAACCCGTCGCAATCGGCGGCGATTGCTGCTGCGGCCATCGTCGGCACCAGCGATGCGATGCCGGTGCCGTGGCTGGGATCGATCACGATTGGCAGGTGGGTTCGTTCCCTGAGGTAGGGCACCGTGGCCAGCGGCAGCGTAAAGCGGGTGTGGGTTTCAAACGTGCGGATGCCGCGTTCGCACAGCACGACGTCGGGGTTGCCCTGGTCGAGGATGTACTCGGCGGCCAGCAGGAATTCGTCAATCTCGGCCGAGGGTCCTCGCTTGAGCAGCACCGGTTTCTCGGCCTCACCCACGGCCTGCAGCAGGTGGTAGTTCTGCATGTTGCGGGCACCGATCTGGAGCACATCGGCGTAGCGGGTGACCAGTTCGACGTGCTCGGGCGTCATGACCTCGGTCACGACGGCCAGCCCGGTTTCAGCCCGGGCGACGGCGAGCATCTTGAGTCCTTCTTCCTTGAGACCCTGAAACGAATAGGGGCTGGTGCGGGGCTTGAAGGCTCCGCCCCGCAGCCCGGTCGCTCCGGCGGCCTTGACACATCGTGCCGACTCGAGGATCTGCTCCTGACTTTCGACCGAACAGGGGCCGGCGATCACGCCGACGTGCCCGCCACCGAGGACCAGGTCGTGGCTGCGTATGGTGGTCGGTTCGTCCTTGGTCTCGAGGCTGGCGATCTTGTAGGGTGCCAGGATCGGTACCACCTTGTCGACCGCCTCGAGCCCCGAGAGCGTCTGCTGTTCGTCGTTGCGTTTTTCGCCGATCGCCGCGATCACCGTTCGTTCGGTGCCGACGATCACGTGAGCCTTCAGGCCCATCTGCTCGATCCGCGATGCAACCGATTGGATCATCTCCTCGGTCGCTTTTTTCTTCATGACTACGATCATGGCTTGTCCTCAGATGCCCGTGGGGGCGATGGTAGCTGGTGTATCCAAACAAGAAAACGCCCTGAAATCCTTGAGGGATTTCAGGGCGTGAGGTCTCACGTGTGCTTGTGTCCCGGCCTAGTTGGAACAATCGCTGGACCACCCTGGGAATCCCGGGCTGGTAAACCAGAACTGGTACCACCGCCAGCCGGCGCTGCAGTTACTGCGGTCGCGTCGGAACTGTTGCGGTTGGCCGGACATGTCGTTTCCAACTCTGTAATCAGCAGGTCGAGCGTGTGGCGTTGGCCGCCTGATCGACTTCAACGGCAATAGTAGGTTTCGGGCACGAGCCTGGTCAACTGCCGAGGTGGCCGAATGCGGTGATGTGGGATCGGTGATGTTCCAAGCGGGCCGGGCGGCGAGTCGAAAGTCTCACGAATTCCGCTACCTGGGGGGAGTGGCTTTTTCCTTGGCAGTGAGTGCCCGGATCCTGAGGTTTCGGACGGCGGCGGTGGTTTGCCAAGTCGAGAGTCCAAAGGGTTTAGAGAGATCGACTTCGCCGCGGATGCCGATCTTGCGGCCCTTGAGTTTCTGGTCGAGGATTTCCTTGCCGTCGATCCACGCGGTGACCTGCTGTCGGGTGACTCGCAGTCGCACCCGGTACCAGCGACCGTTCTGAAACTCCTTGTAGCCGGTGGTCTCGTTTTCGCTGGCGTCGAATCCATCGATGCTCGAGAGTCCGCAGACTCCGCCGCCCCAGCCACCCAGGATCAGGCTGCAGGGGTCCTTGCCAATTCGGAAGGTCAGTCCGCAGAAGAAGTCGTGGCCCTCGACTCTCATGGCATCGAGGCTGACCTCGTAGTCGAAGTCCGGTGGCGGCCCACGTCGGTTCCAGGTGACTCCGGTCATGTCGGCACCGGTTTCGAGGATCAGTTGCCCGTTTCGGACGACCACTTCGGCTTCGCCCCCGAACTTGGTTTTCTTCCATCCTTCGAGGCTCTTGCCGTCGAAAACGAGCTGGCCGGGCAGTTTGTACGGTCGAGCGGCCTGCCGCTGGTTGTCGGCGGTCAGTTCGGTCACAGCGTCGATAATCTTCTTCTCGAGTCCGGCCCGCCACTTCGAGGGTTTCTGGTAGTAAATCATCGAGCGGTCGCCCTCGTAGCCGCCTTCCTTGAGCACACGTTCCGAGGCGATGTAGGCCATGACGTCGTTGGCGTACCCGGTGACCCAGACCGAGCGGTCCTTTCGTGAGTGGCCCAGCTCCTTCTTCAGTCGGACGGCGTAGTCGACGACCACCTCGCCCCCGAGCGCGACCCAGGTCAGTTTCGGGCCGATCTGCCACGACTGAATCGGGTAGCGGTAGGTCGGCAGCAGTCGGCCATAGACCTCGTACTGCTTCAGCAGGTTTCCTGCCCAGGCCTGGTTGTAGCGGCTACCGGTTTTCTGGACCTCCAGCAGGGCCTCCTTCTTGGGCAGATTGTCGAAGGCGAGTTCGATGTTCTCAAACCGCGTGGCAATACGTCCCGAGACCGGGGTGGTCTGTCCTTGAAGGACCTGGTCGACGGCGATCCCGAGCATGCGGCCGTATTTCACGGCGAGTTCCTCGCGACGTCTCGGCAGCGGGTTCTGGTCGGCTCCGCATCCGGTAAAGAACAGCGCGGTGGTGCCGGGGTGTCGTCCTTCGAGAAAGAGCTGAGCGAATCCGGCGTAGTCGCCGCTCCACTTGTAGTAGCTCATTACCGTGTTGTGGCAGGCGTAGCCGAAGATGACGGCTCGCAGGGTGCGACCATCTGCGGATCCGATCCGCAACACCGGGACGTCGTGGTCGTAGGGTCCGATGCCCTTGGGGGCCCGCCGATTGGCGGCGAAGTGGCAGCGGCCGTTGCCGAACGAAACGGCCGCGGGCCGCAGGTCCTTGACGGCCGAAGAGATCAAGTCGACGAGCTTGGCGTCGAGGGTCTTCTGGTACGAGCGAACCTGTTTCCAGTCGGGTTCCTTCATGTCGAGCATGTGGCTGAGCATTTCGTCGAGAGCGGGGCCACAGTGCGTGTGCGAGCAAGTGAACATCACCTCGGATCGGCCGAGTCCGTGCTTACGAGTGATCTCGGCCATCACCGCTGAGACCATCTTGATCGGAACGGTGATCAGGTCGGTGGAGACAAAGACGGCGGTTTTGCCTGTGGGGTCCTTGAGTGCGACGGCCTTGGCCCACAGGTCATGGACCTTGCCCTCGGCCGGTTTCGATCGACCTCCGTATCCGGACATCCACATGTACTTCTCGGGCGTGATCACCGTGCGTGCGACGCCGGCCTGCCAGGTGGCCGTGGCTGCTTGTGGGGCTTTCGGCTGAGCGGTTTCTTCGGCAGCGGACAGCGTCGGGCCGAGTGTCGCCAGCAGTGCCAGCGTGACAGGTACGACGTGGAGACGGGCTGTGAATTGCATCGGTGGGTGTCCTCCGTGGGTCCCAGTGTGACCGGCGTGACCATTGTAACCGGCGCGGTGGACGATGTCGCAGGCGGGTTCCTCGTGGCAGGGGGTTGTCCCTCCGCAGGGGACTCAACCAGAATGACAGGATGGACGCCCAGCCACAAAATTCCAGCGTGAAGTTCGAAGAACCTCCGCTGCCGCATTCGGTGCGGACGGTGGTCGTGATGCCCGCCTACAACGCGGCCAGCACGCTCGAGCGGACCGTTGCCGATTTGCCGCTGCAGGGAATCGAGGAGGTGATCCTGGTCGACGATCACAGCACCGACGACACCGTCGAGATCGCCACGCGGCTGGGCCTGACCGTGATCGCCCACGAGACCAATCGCGGTTACGGGGCCAATCAGAAGACCTGCTACCGGCGGGCGCTGGAATCAGACGCCGAGGTGATCGTGATGATCCACCCCGACTACCAGTACGATGCTCGCTTGCTGAGCGTGGCGACGGAAGTTCTACGACTGGGGGTCTGTGACTGCGTGCTGGGGTCGCGGATCCGGACCCGACGTGAGGCGTTGGCCGGGGGAATGCCGCGCTGGAAGTACCTGGCCAACCGGGTGCTGACAACGCTCGAAAACGTGGCGCTGGGACAGAACCTCGGCGACTTCCACAGCGGCTTCCGGGCCTACCGCCGCGAGGTGCTGGAGACGATCCCGTTTGAGGTGAACTCGGACGACTTCGTCTTCGACAGCCAGTTCCTGGCCCAGGTGGTACACTTCGGGTTCAAGCTGGGTGACATCCCGGTTCCGGTGCGGTACTTCGACGAAGCCTCGAGCATCAACCTGTGGCGGAGCATTCGCTATGGGACGGCGACACTGGGCGTGTTGGCCAAGTTTTGGCTGCACCGGCTGGGGATCCGGTCGAAGCTATTCCGGGCCTAGTCCAGGCCAGGCAAGCCCGCCTCGTCGATGTCCACTCCCAGCCCCGCTTGATCGGAAAGCGTGACCGTGCCGTCGATGATCGGGGGTTGACCTCCAACCCAGGTCATCCACGGCCGACCCGATTCGGGAAGCGGATCGGGGTCGAGCCCGGCCAGGGCGTGCAGGGCCCAGAGTTCCGAGCCGCGGTGCGGGCAGACTCGAATACCGGTTCCCCGGGCCATCCGGTAGATCTTGACCAGCTCGGTCAACCCGCCGCACCAGCAGACATCCGGCTGCAGCACCTGGTGCAGCCGGTGATCA
>Ga0310123_10000938_pt1 | contig 25343 bp, 19 predicted proteins | sample CB6_AW_1057_MG_FD_203505 | JGI IMG/M metagenome (GOLD analysis project Ga0310123, IMG submission 203505) | Marine microbial communities from Western Arctic Ocean, Canada - CB6_AW_1057 | ecosystem: Environmental > Aquatic > Marine > Oceanic | place: Canada: Western Arctic Ocean | collected... | reverse complement strand
ATACGCTTCCACTTGTGCCGCGCCCACCTTCGCCGGGTCGTAGACGATGGGTCGAATCACTCGCCTGATCAGGGGTCCTTTCGGGATGATCGCGAACAGCCACTGGGTCAGACGTCCCATGCGAGCCAGCTTGACGAAGGGCGGAAGGCGTTGCGGATAGGCAGCACCGGCTATGATTACGAGACGGTCGAGTCGCCCCTCATTCAGCAGACGAAGCGCTACGAGTAACGCGATGCCCCCCCCCATCGAGTGTCCGATCAAGGTGAGCCGGCGTATGTCCTTCTGAACGATCAATCGGTGGACGAGTTCCGCGTGATCGTCGGGGGAGTAGGACTCGTCGGGAGGCGCGGGCGCCGATCCGTGTCCTTTCAGATCTACGGCCCATACCGTGTAGTCTTCGGCGAGCGGCCCGACCCAATGCCGATATTCGAACGAATTCGCCCCAAATCCGTGCACAAGGACGATGGCCCGGTCTCCGTCGCCGTACCGGTCGGCATGAACCGGCAGGGAGTATCCCCAGGGCGGTGACGAAGGGGTCAACTGTCCGGGGTCTCGGAGGCGTCGAGCGACGTTGCGAGGGTCCTTCCAACGGCCTCCGCGACGGGCGCGAGTCCCGCCATGAGGTCCTCGAATTCCGTGAACGTGAGTGACTGGTCACCGTCCCATACCGCCCGCTCCGGATCCGGATGGACCTCGATGAGTAGTCCGTCGGCGCCTGCCGCCACGGCTGCGTAGGCAAGCGGCGCAACGAGATCCCTCCGCCACGCGGCGTGGCTCGGCTCCGCGATCACGGGTAGGTGCGTCTCTCGCTTCAAGACAGGGATTGCCGCCAAATCAAAGGTGTTGCGAGTCGCATCCGAAAAAGTTCGGATTCCCCGTTCACAGAGAATGACATTCTTGTTCCCTTGCTTCATGACGTATTCCGCCGCCAAGAGGAGGTCCTCAACGGTCGCCGACATTCCCCGCTTGAGCAAGATTGGCCGGTGCAGCCGCCCTACCTCGGTGAGCAGTGCGAAGTTCTGCATGTTGCGAGCGCCGATCTGAAGGACGTCCGCGTAGGAGGCCACCAGGTCGGCTTGTCGCGTGTCCATCACCTCCGTGACGATCGGCAGCCCCGTCTCGGCTCGGACCTCGGCCAAGAACTCGAGCCCCTCTTCTCAGAGACTGCTGAACGCGTACGGAGAGCTCCTCGGCTTGAAGGCGCCACCCGTCAGCACCACGGCTCCGGCGGCGCGGATGTGGCGCGCGGTCTCGGCAATGACTTACGAGCTTGATCTTGTCCTGCCCGTCGAAGACGGTGCCCTCGAGGGAGTCCTTCGGAAGGTTGATCCGAAGAGGCGGGAAGCGGCACTCCTTGAGTCGGAAAAGACCTCTGGTCTTCACCTTCATCTCGATCGAGCGAGGTGTTTCGTCGTTGCCAGCGAAGGTCATGATCGCGGGGCGGTACTCGCTTTCCTGCGTGCGATCCCCGCGCAGTTCATCGAAGTTCGCCTAGAGCGTGAACTCGATTAGCTCGTCGGACTGGAAGAGGGGGCGGCAGGCACCTGTGCCAACGCGCCGTAGGGAGCTGCAAGCGCTAGTACGAAGACGAATGGCTTCCGCATTGCAGGCTATTTCCTTTTCTTCAGGCCCTCGAGCGATCGCAGCTCGGCGGCTTTCACATGTTCGCCCCCCCCTTGCGGACGGCGTCCAACAAGGCCCCGCCGGGCACGTGGTCCTTGAGTCGCACGAGGTATTCCAGGATCGAAATGTCGTCTTCACCGGGGATGGTCTCCGCCAATCGCCAACGAAGCGCCATATCCTTGAGCAAACTCTCGACCACCTTCTGAGCTTCGCCGGCGCGGCCCGAATACACGGGCGCGCTACGCAGTGGTTCGTTCCAAATAGTTTGCAAAAACTGTCATGACGGCAGCGAGGGAAATCGAGAGAAGAATCAGGATGACCAGCATTTCGATGAGCGAGAAGCCTGCTCGGCTCGCCCGTCGGATGCCACTCCACGTGTAGGGTGCCTCCGCTCGGCTCGAGTTTCGGAAGTCCCATGCCATCCATGAAAGATCGTTAGGGATGAGTCCGCGCTCAACAACTTTGTCTCGTCGTGAACTATGTCGCGTCTCGTTACATAGGTGAGAAGTGGGCAGGTCTCTCGGGTTTCGGGGGAGCGTTCCATCGTTCAAGGCATCGCTCCGTTCGTACTTTCCGCCAGGACGGTGATTTCGCGTACGGCCACTGAGAGACCCGACACGGACATCGAATCCTCTGCCCGAATCTCGTCCATCAGGTCTCGGAAGCGTGCGTATTCGGGTGCAACCGTGTCGATCACGCTCTCGCCGTTCACCGACTCAAGCTTACGCCGCGTGAGGTTGTAGTGGGCTCGACTCAACTCCTCGGCGAGGGCCTGTGACGCCCGCTGTTCCCAGCGATCCTCCCGCGCCGACCCGAAGATCGCTTGCCGTAGCCATGGCACGTGGAGGAACTCCGAAATCTGGTAGTACACCCGCCCCGCGACGAGGGGTTCGGATCCGGTTTCCTGGGCCACCCGCAGGATCTCCAGAAGCTGATCGAGAAAGCGCAGGGTGATCAGGCTTCGCGCGAACGCAGGATCGGCGCCATGCCGCTCGATCTCGGCCACTCTCCGTTCGAAGACGATGCGGTCCTCGCCGGCGACGAAGTCACCGAAGTCGGCTCGAAGACTCACGAGCGGGTCCAGATTCCGCTCGACGATCGCGGCGGTCCCGGCTTCGCTCCCCACGTTGGAGAGTAGCCACCGCGTGGTGCGCTCCAGAACGCGGGACAACCCCAGTAGCCAACGATACGCGACCCGCGAGGGGAGCCCGCCTTCGGTTCCGCTGACTCGCTTCACCAGTTCCTGATGACCCGCCAGGTGTGAGGCGATGAGCCAAGCCCTGGCTACGTCGGCCGGGGCACGCCCCGTATCGCGGGCGACCCGATTGACAAAAGTGGCGCCCATGAGTCCCATGAGGTCGTTCGTGAGCTGGCACGCCACGATCGGGCGTCGAAGACGGTGCGCCATGAGGCTCTCCTCACCCGCGGCTCGAAGCGCCGCCTCGGGGAAGTAATGTCTCAGATATCCATCGATGGCCGGATCATCAGGCAGCTCACTCCTGAGAAGTTGGCTCATCAGGTCCATCTTGGCGTACGCGAGCAGCACACTGAGCTCGGGGCGAGTCAGAGATTGTCCCTGCTCCTCGACTCGGTTACAGAGCTCCTCCCAAGTCGGCAGATGTTCCGCAGCACGGTCGAGTCCTCCGCTACGCTCGAGCGACGACATCACGTCTCTGAAGTCGTCGAGAGCGTCCTTGGTCCGTAGCTTGTCGAGCGACACCGACAGGCTCTGGCTCTCGTTGTCGGCCAGCACCAGGGAAGCGACCGAGTCGGTCAAATCCGCCAGAAGCCGGTTACGCTCCTCTTCGGACATGCTCCCCGACCGTACCGCGCCCCGAAGAAGGATCTTTAAATTGACCTCCCGGTCGGAAAGGTCCACTCCCCCGGAGTTGTCCAACGCGTCCGTATTGATCCGGCCGCCGCTCAACGCGAAGGCGATGCGGGCCTCTTGCGTGAGACCGAGGTTGCCGCCCTCTCCCACAACTCGGCATCGAAGCTCGTTCGCGTCCAAACGGACCGCGTCGTTCGCGGGGTCCCCGGCGTCGCCGTTCGACTCGTGTGCCGCCTTTACGTACGTGCCGACTCCACCGTTCCAGAGAAGCTCGACGGGAGCGCGTAGCACGGTCCGAAGGAGAGCCTCGCCATCGAGCGTCCCGGTCTGCTCGGCGACGCCGAGAGCCCTTCGTGCCTCGGACGTGAGCTCGATCTCCTTGGTTCCCCGCGGGACGATCATTCCGCCGGGGCTCAGGCAGCTACGGTCATAATCATCCCAGCTCGAGCCACTTTGCTCGAACAGTCGAGCCCGCTCCTCGAAGGACTTGCCGGTGTCCGGTGTGGGGTCGATGAAGACGTGCCGATGATCGAACGCCGCGATGAGTCGGATGTGTTTCGAGAGAAGCATTCCGCTGCCAAACACGTCTCCGCTCATGTCGCCCACACCCACGACGGTAAACGGCTCGGTCTGAATGTCTTTTCCCTGCTCTCGGAAATGCCGCTTCACGCACTCCCAGGTACCCCGTGCCGTAATCCCAACTGCCTTGTGGTCGTAGCCTTGGGATCCTCCCGAAGCGAAGGCGTCCCCGAGCCAGAACTCGTACTCCTCCGCGACAGCGTTGGCCACGTCGGAGTACTTGGCTGTGCCCTTGTCGGCGGCGACCACCAGGTACGGGTCCGGGCCATCCCAACACACGATCCCCTCGGGCGGCAATATGGATCCGTCGATGTCGAGGTTGTCGGTGACGTCGAGCATGCCGCGGATGAGTGTCATGTACTGTTCGCGCGCCTCGTCGGCCATTTCCTCGGGGCCATCGAGGCTCCGGAGCGTGACGAATCCGCCTTTGGATCCTGCGGGAATGATCACGGCGTTCTTGACCATCTGGGTGTTCACGAGACCTAGGATTTCGGTACGGAAGTCGTCGGGACGGTCGCTATACCGAATTCCACCACGCGCCACATCAGCCCCCCGGAGATGAACGCCTTCCATTCTCGATGACCGCACCCAGACTTCGTATAGAAGTCTCGCACGCGGCATGTCACGCAACTCTCGGGCAGCGATCTTCAAGGACACGTAGGGCACGCCCCCTGAACGTTTGGTAGGGCTCCCCCCACCATGGCGGAAGTAGTTGGTGCGCACCGTCGCGTCGAGAAGGGCCGCCATGCGCTTCAACGCGCGGTCGTCCGCCAGGAGCGTCACGGTCGTCATGAGTTGGGCCAACAATGACTGAATGTCCTCGACCAGCGTCGTCCGGTCCTCGATCGTCGCCGCGCCTTCGGTCTCGAACTTCGCCGTGAAAATCTCGAAGAGTGTGCTGGCGATCCTCGGATATTTTACCAGGGCTGTCGGCAGAGACAGCCTGCTGGGAACGACCCCGAGTTGGAACGCATAAGTGGCGTAGGTCCGAAGCACGTCCAACTCTCTCCACGAGAGGCCGGCGAGGAGCACCAGAGCATTCAGGTTGTCGTTGGTAGCGTCTCCACGGCGAACCGCCAAGATGGTTTCGGCGAGGAGCGTCCCACGATCCTCGGCGACCAACGGGTTGCCGGCCGAGTCTTGGACCGAGAACGAGTAGATAATCGCTTCAGGTGTGCGTTTCCCGCCGATCTCATGGGGAACCACCGCGATGACTCGGAGACCCGCGTTCTCGAGAATGGGCATGAAGTCAGAGAGTATGAGCCTCTCCTCTCGTAGGTAGAGCTTGAGCTGTGTCGTCGCCTCGTCACCGGGTTCGTCACCGGCTCCGCCGTTGGTGGAGAGTGAGATCGAAACCATGCGCTTGTCCGCAGCCATGGCTTCGAACTCGAGGATGTCCCTGACCGCGACCTCCGGTTGCATCGCGGCCTGGTATTCGGCACTGAATCCGTCGGCGTATCGTGCGGCGAGGTGCCTCGCCTCATCGGCCGGGCGAACCCTCTCCAGGCCTCTTTGAACGCGGTCCTGCCAGGAGCGGATGATCTCACGCACGGCCGATTCGAGATCGCCGGTCTGGACTCCGTCGCGGGCCACGCCGGGTACGGAAACGTAGAAGTGGAGGCGTGCCTGATCTCCCTCACCGAGAGCGAGGTGATAGTTGAGGACCTCGGCCTGAAAGTGGTCGATCAGCGCTTCTTCGATCGCGCGGCGAACGTCACCTGAGAATCGGTCCTTAGGGAGGATGACCATGACGGAGATGCCACGCCGGACTGGATCCTCACGAACCGTGACGCGCACGTCGTCGGTGTGATAGGAAGTGAGGACGACCTGGAGATCCTCACGGATCTGCTCAGGCGAAGAGAGAAACAGCTCCTCCTTCGGCATTGAGCTGAAGATCGTGTTGTATTCCTTGTAGTCGTGTGATCCTTCGTGCACCCTCGCCAGCTCCAGGATCACCTGGAGCTTGTGGCGCAGGATGGGGATCTTGTTCGCGTCCTCCCCGTAGGCCCTAGAAGTGAAGAGACCCACAAAGCGGTGTTCGCCCACGACCTCACCCTCCGCGGAGAGCTTCTTCACTCCGATGTAGTCCATCCGTGCCAGGCGATGGACTGTTGAGAGGGTGTTCGTCTTGGTGATGATGAGTTGCGGACCCCCCAAGACGAGGTCCCGCATTCCTGCCTTGAGCTCGCTCAAGGGCACGGGCTCCGCGAACATCGACATGGCCTCGTTTCGGAGCACTCCGAGCCCGGAGCCCGGCTGCACCAAGATCGCTTTTTCGTTCTCGAAATTGACCAGATCGTACCCACGGTATCCGAGGAATACGAAGGCGCCATCCCGAAGCCAGCGCAGGAACGCCTGGATTTCGTCCAGCTCCTCACTCAGTTCGGGAAGCTGACTGACGCGCTCGGCGAGCTCCACCACCGTGCTGTTCAACGCGTCGATCATCGGATGGAAGTCGTCGGTGGCGCGCACCACGTCCTGCAGCCGCCGGTGGGTCTCCTCTCGCAACGCCTCCCGTGTCTCAGGATCGGCGACCCTTGTCACCTCGCAGTGCACGAGCGATTCCCGATTTTGACCCGCCCCAGAGGACCCGACGCTCAGGATTTCACCCGATTCCGCACGCTCCACTTGCAACACGGGGTACATGAGGTGCTCGATCGAGAGGTCCTGGCTGTGGAGGAACTCACGTAATGAGTCCACGATGAACGGGCGCTCGGAGATGCTGGTCCTGAGGACTGTCACCGGGGCGTACCACCCCTCGTTGTCCACATCGGGATTGAAGATGTCGACGTCGACCTTGTCTGGGTGACTCGATTGGAGAAATCTCCACGTGCCCAAGACCATGTGGGCCAGCGCATCGGTGCTGCGCTCGTGGAGTAGCTCTTTGGTCGCCTTGGAGAGGAAGATTTCCGCGAACGCTACAACGAGCGCCGACTCCTCGGCGTCGGCCTGGCGTTCCAGTTGACGGCACACCGCGTCCACGGTTGGCGATTCCGCTCGTAGGGTCCGGACGGCCACTTCGGGAGTGTCACTCATGGGTGGTCAGGCTTAGCCTGGTCGCTCTCGCTTCGGGGTTCCGAGTGACGGAGTATCGGTGCGTGCTTTCGTAACGACAAAGATAGAAAGCTGTTTTGTTGGGTACAAGAAGCTTGACGATGTGCCCATTCGGCTCTGGCCCTCGCCCACCCGTATCATCTAGCTTGAGCGCCGATTGTAGCAGCGACCTTCTTCGGGCAATTCATGCGCTTTCTCCACACCGCGGACGTCCATCTAGACTCCTCCCTGTCGAGTCGGTCGGCCGCCGTGCGGGGACGGTTGCGCGATGCGTCTCGCCTCGCGTTTCAACGTCTCGCCGACCTGGCGCTCGCTGAACGTGTGGACGCCGTGCTCATCGCGGGCGACCTGTTTGACGACGAGCGGCTCTCTTTTCAGACGGAGCGCTTCATTCTGGAGCAGCTCGCCCGACTGAATGAGGTGGGTATTCCCGTCGTGTACGCTACCGGCAATCACGATCCCGGCAGGGAAGGGCTGCGCTCCTCCGACCTGTGCTGGCCGAGCAACGTCACGGTCGCGCGAGACCGTGAGGTGAAACGGGTGACTGTGGAGGACGCAAACGGTGAGCGCGTCGGAGTGGTGAGCGCTGTGGGTCATGCGACGTCGTCCGAGCGGGATGATCTGTCCGGTGTCTTTCCTCCTCCTGAGGGTCACCTACCCGAGGTGGCCGTCCTCCATACGCAAGTCGTGGATTCCCCCGGGTCCCTGAAACACGGAGAATACGCGCCCTCCAACCTCGATCGGCTCCGGGACTCCGGGTACGACTACTGGGCATTGGGCCATGTCCACAAGCGCTTGACTCTCTCCGAGCAGCCCGCCATTCACTACCCGGGTAACCTCCAGGGGCGAACCCATGGGGAACGGGGACCGAAGGGTTGTCTGCTCGTCGAAGTTCGTCTGGGAAGTCCTCCTCGTGTCGAGTTCAAGGAGCTGGCGCCGATTCGCTGGGAGGACTTGGAGGTACGGGACCCCACCGACGCTTCGACCCTCGATCAGTTGGTACGGACGGTGGCAGAGCGGTGGGAGGATGTGACGGGCGGGACTAATGGGTTGAGCTGGATCGGGCGAGTCCGCATCTCCGGCGCCACGCCTCTTTGGAGAGAGCTGTCACGAGAGGACGACCAAGATCACCTCCGGGATGAGCTCGCACACCGACTAGGGGTATTGGAACTCGCCGTCGAGATCGGGAGTGTCTACTCCCTCGAGCGGGTCGAAGATCACCTTTCGCGTGAGGACGTACTGGGTCAGGCACTCCGCCTTGTGCGCGGCGTTCGGTCCGGAGACGTCACGTTGACAGATCTCGGGTGCGAGCATCTCATCGGGGTAGAGGATCCCGACAGCCTGGCCGCGTACGTCAGAGATCTCCTGGACACGGGTGAAGAGGAAGTTCTCGCTCGCATGCTCAAGAGCGTCGTGGAGAGTCGATGAGGCTCGATCACATTCGCGTGCATGCCTTCGGCGACCTCAATGCGTTCGATTCGGGTGAAGAGCCGCTTGGCGCCATCAACGTCGTGGTGGGCCCCAACGAATCCGGCAAGACTACCTTCTTCCATCTGCTCGGCTCGATGATCTACGGATTGTACCCGGCCTCGAGAGATCAACATCCGTACGCCCCGTGGAGTGGACGGGACCTCGACTTCGAGGTGGACCTTCGGCTCGACGACGGGGAATCTTGTCGGGTTCACCGGCGACTACTGACCTCCCCCACGGGGCGCTTGTCGCGCGGCGATCGAGTGCAGGACATCCGAAACCAAACGCTGTCGTTTGCTGCACACGTAACGCGGGACGTCTTTTTTCAGGTCTTCGCGCTCACCCTCGCGGAGGTGGCCACCCTTCGATCCGAAGCCTGGTCCGACATTCAGGACCGGCTCCTGGGCGCCATGGGGGCTCGGGATCTGGTACCCGCCCGCTCGGCGGTGAACGTTCTCGAGACGGAGGCTCTCTCTCTCTGGCGTCCCCACCGACGAGGCAAGCAGGAGGTGCGCGAGCTTGATGCTCGCATACGGCAAGCCCGTGCTTCTCGTCACGCGGCGATGGACAGAGACACCCGTCTCCGCTCGGCAGTGGCCGGCCTGGCGCGGGCTCGTGCGGACCTGAGAGAGGCGAAGGTACTTCGCGAGCGACAGAAGCTGTGGGTCGAGCGAACCACTCGGCTTCTCCCCATTCGAAAGCAGTTGGAGCGAGCATCACTGCTGGCGGCCGAAGCCGGCTCCCCGGATGCCCTCGCAACGCTCCCCGCCGATCCGGCGGGTGAGCGTGGACGGCTCACCGGTGACATCGCGAAGCAAAGGGACCGCTTACGTAGGATCCACGAGGAGGTGCAGCAGGCGGACGCACACGCTCGAGGGTTCACCGAGTGTCACCAGCGTACGCTCGAGGCTCGATCGGATATCGTGCAGATCGGGGGCGATGTGGCAGCCGTCGAACCCACGCGTGCCCGACTCGTCGCGATCGAGCAGGAAGTCCAGGACCGCCAGCGTCTAGTAGACGCGGCGACGCGGGCGAGTTCTACGTGAGCGGGCCGGGCGTAACCAGTGCTGTCGATGCCCGTCATCTTTCCACGGGGGCCACCGAGCAACTCTATGTAGCGATTCGGCTGTCGATCATGGACCACCTGGACGAGGGTCGGGAGCGGTTGCCGGTGTTCATCGACGAGATCTTCGTGAATTGGGACGCCGAGCGGCGGGGAAGGGGGTTGGAGGCTCTTCGGGAGTTGTCGGAGATTCGCCAGGTATTCATGATGACTTGCCACGCGCCCTGGGCCGAAGAGCTGGTCGCGCTGGGTGCCCGCAGGATCACCCTTGGATGAATGCGGAGTCCCGGCGGCAGCGCGATGTCGCGGGCACGCGAGTGCCGCTCGTCAGGGCCCTGCCCGCATCCGCTCCGTCAGCAAAGTGAAGAGCATCCGGCTTCCCGCCCGCATGGTGCCTAGCACCGATCCCGAGATCTTGGATTCGCCGCCCGCTCGCGGCCCATGGTCGACTTCCATCTCGAGAATCCGGAACGAATGACGAACCGCCCGAATTTGCATCTGAAGCGTCCAACCCCAGGTTCGGTCGTCCATGTCGAGCTCGAGGAGCTTCTTGAAGTCAATCGCGCGGAAGGGTGGCAGATCTTGAAAGCGATGGCCGAAAAGCAGTCGCACGAGCTCCGTGACGAGGGCGTTCCCCATGCGAGCATGGGCGAAGGCTGTGCCGACACCTCCCTCGCCGCGGCGACGTATGCCGAGCGTGAGATCGGCCTCTCCACGTTGGATCGGGCCGACCAACTCGGTGATTTGCCTGGGCCCTTCGGCGTGATCCGCGTCCAAGAACACGAGAACGTCGGGTCGCATGGGCCGTGTGAGAAGATGCTCGATTCCGGCCAGGCAGGCGGCTCCGTAGCCACGTTGGGACGCGCTCAATACCTCGGCCCCACCCGCCACCGCAACCTCGTGCGTACGGTCCTTGGACCCGTTGTCCACCACGAGGATCGGCCCCACGGGTTGCTCACGAAGATCCGACAGGAGACCGGGAAGGGTGGCTTCTTCATCGAGTGCCGGGATCAGGACGGCCACCGGGTTGGTCACGGAGTGGGTCACGGAGCACGCGTCGTGGGTGGTGAGCGATTGGGATCCTTTGGTCAAGCTAACGCGTAACCCGGGAGAGCCCATCCCCGGTTCCGTCCGGTTTCTTGTGGCGGCGGGCGTCGCGGAGTTCCTCTTACTGATGGCCGCGGCTTTGTGGCCCGGCCGTGGGTTCCCCTGGCCCGGCCTCCCCATCATGGCTGGAGCCTTCGTCGTCTACGCGCTCGCGTCCACTCGCACCGGTCGTCCGTCGATTTCCCCCGAGGTCGCCCGTAGTGAGCTTCGAGTCATCTGGGGCTGGGCCATCCTCTTTCGGCTGGCGCTCCTTCCTTTGGCTCCTGAGCTCACGGATGACTTCTACAGATATCTCTGGGATGGGCATGTTCAACTCCAGGGGATCAATCCGTATCTCTACGCTCCGGCAGACCCAGCCTTGGAAGCCTTGAGAACTTCGTGGCACGGGCTCATCAACAACCCCACGGTATCGACCGTGTACCCCCCACTGGCACAGGCTGTCTTCCTCCTGAACGCATTGTTGGGCGGCACGCTCGTCGGCCTCAAAATCCTCTGGGTGAGCCTCGACCTGTGCACAGCGTTTTTTCTTGGAAGGGTGGCGGAACGGTCGGGGAGGGATCCCAGGGGTGTGCTCATCCTCTACCTGTGGTCTCCCCTCCTGATCATCGAGACCGCGTGGAACGGACATCTCGAGCCGCTGGGGCTCGTCTATGTGGGGCTGCTACTTTACGTGGGGGCCCGCCGCTGGAGCTCCGGCCTGGCGCTCGCCCTGGCCACCCTGGCGAAGTTCGCCCCCGCCGCCGCTCTTCCGCCCCTGTGGAGGCGTTGCGGGTGGCGCTCGCTTGTCGCGTTCGGGGTCACGATGGCGCTCTTCTATCTTCCCTATGTCGGTGCGGGGGAGATGCTCTGGGCTGGACTGAGCACCTTCGCGGAGCATTGGCGATTCCAGGAGGGCGCCTTCGCCGTGTTGGAGTGGGTCATCCCCGGCGCGCTGGCTCCGCGCGTTGCGTCGGGAGTGATCGTCCTGGCCGTCATCGGCTGGACCGTATGGAAGTCCTACGATCTGGAGAGGGCTCTGTTCTGGATTCTAGGGACAGGACTCTTGCTGTCTCCCACGGTCCACCCCTGGTACGTGCTCTGGGCCCTTCCGTTCGCCGCCCTACGCCGGAACCGTGGGTGGATTCTGCTAACGGGTCTCGTTCTTTTGGGTTATTGGGGGCTCGAGAGCTTTCACACCCAAGGCATCTGGCCCCAACCGCTATGGGCTCGACTGATGCTTTGGGTGCCCGTGTTCGCTCTGATCGGACTCGATGCGGTCCGAGGAAGATCCGGTCTCCGCGGTTGAGATCAGACTGGAGACGGCGTCCGGTTGGAGGAGCCATGGGTCTGTCCGACGCTCCCGGCGTTCCTGTCCGGAGTACTCGGATCCGTGCCGTCCGAGGGCGGAGGCGGCACGCGGCCGCGTAAATATTCTGACAGCCCGTGTAGGCTGAGTCCGCCATATCCGAACCCGAAGAGTGCAATAAAGGGTAAAGAACCGTAGTAACCATTGGCTACCGCCAACACGAAGTAGATGCCCATGGTGGCTGCCAGGACGACCTTGAGTGTCAGGTCGCTGGTCGGTACGTGCGCTAGGTATGTGGTGCTCGCCACCTCGCCCTTCTTGGGTGTTCGAACGAAGGGGTCCTCCCCGCTGCGGACTAGTCCGCGCAGCACAGCTCCGGTGACGGATACCGTGAGACCGATGCCCACCGCCAGCGCCTGCGGAACGGCCCCGAGCACCCACCTCGTGGACTGCCCCCGCCGCTTGGCCGCAAACGCGTAAAAGACCAGGAACGGTACCGTGGCCGCCGTGAAGATCAGGAGATCGGGAACGAGGTAGTGCTCGATGGCAAGCGTCCGGCGGGCGACCGCGGAGGGTAGGATCAGGAGCCCGAGAAGAAGTGTGAGCGGATGTGCGACATGGCCGCATAGGTGGATGATCGCCTCCGTCTTGACGGGTACGGGCCACGGGCCGCGGAGCAGCTCGGGCAGAACCCGTCTTGCCGTCTGGATGCCGCCTTGCGCCCATCTCTTCTGCTGCACTTCCAGGGCGCTGACTGTGGACGGGACCTCCGCCGGCACACCGACGTCCTCCAAGAAGACGAATTGCCAGCCCCTCATCTGAGCCCTGTAGCTGAGGTCCAGATCCTCGGTCAACGTGTCCGCGCGCCATCCTCCGGCTTCGCGGATGCACTCCTGGCGCCACATCCCGGCCGTTCCATTGAAGTTGAAAAAACGCCCGGCTCGGTAGCGACCACCTTGCTCGAAGAAAAAGTGACCGTCGAGGAACAGGCTTTGGCCTCTGGTCAGCCAGTTCTCGTCCGCATTGAGGTGATCCCAACGCGCTTGTACCATGCCCACCCTGGGGTCCTGGAAGGGGGGTAGCGTACGTCTGATCAGGTCGGGCGGCGCTACGAAATCCGCATCGAGGACGAGAAGGAACTCGCTCTCCGAGCGCCTGCAGCCTTCCGCGAGAGCTCCGGCCTTGTATCCCTGGCGCGTCCCTCGTCGTATATGCTCGATCCGTACACCCTGGCTCTTCCACACCTCCGTTGCCTGAGCGGCCAGCTGGACTGTGCCGTCCGTGGAGTCATCGAGGATCTGCACATCGAATCGGTCTTTCGGGTAGTCCTGTGCGCATGCCGCATCGATCAGCCGTTCCACCACGTGGATTTCGTTGTAGATGGGCAGCTGTATCGTGACGTGGGGTAGGGCTGATTCCGGCCACGGATCCCGAACGTCCTCCCTCTTGCGGCGTGACAGAATGAGCAGGTAGGTGCGGTGTAGGGCGAACGGCAAGAGTAACGCCAGCACAATGCCTGTCAGGATCAGAGTGCCGTAGGCGACAGCCGCTTGCATACACGCTCATTTCGAAGGTCGGTGAAGGCGAGGCCTCGCCTTCAGTATTTTAAACCCGGTCGCCGTCGATCGGGTTCCGGCGCGCTGACGGATAGTCGGTCTCGGCACGGGCGTACGTATGTTGGGATCGGGACTATGCGTGCGATAGCGCCAGCGATCCCACGCGCGTTCGACAGGGCAGACGGCGAGCCTTACTCTGGTCAAAGAGCCATGTCGAGACGTCCGGCACGAGGATCGGTTGTCTCCTTAACGAGAACCCGCCACGGGAAGGGACGGAATCCTCATGTTGACGGAGCTTTCTACTCGCAGACAACTCGCTGTGTGGCCGCTCATGGTCGGGGCCTGCACACTCGGCCTCGCCTGCTCCGGAGGCGACGACGGACCCCGCGAACCGGCCCCCCCCCCGACAGGGTCATACGCGGACTTCACGTCGGAAGAGCTGGTACGGGTCTTCAATCTGCGAGAAAGCGATGTACCTGTTCGCGAGCTACCGGGGTGGGCCCCCCCCAAGAAGGTGGTCGTCGTGGTCCCCGAGGAGTGGGATCGACGCGAGGAACGGATCGCATTCTTACAGGAAGTCGCGCCTGGGGTCGAGCTCATCCCCGTCAGGGACCGAAGAGACGCCCTCGATCGAGGCGTGCTCGTCGATGCCCAGGTCGTGCTCGGCCTTGGATGCGCGGCGAGTACCGTCGCAGCCGTCGGTCCGGAAACCCACTGGATTCAGTCCGGTAGTGTCGGAGTCGAGGGATGTTTTCTGAGCGGCAACCCGCCCGGAGAGACCAACCGGATTCTCCGTGAGCGCAACATCGTGACCACGGCGCTGCGTGGCATGACCGCCCGCGCGATCGCCCAGCACTCGCTCACGACCATGCTCGCGTTGATCGGCGGCATGGATATCCACGACGAGAGACAGGAGAACCACGTATGGGGGAGAACCCAGACGGACGTGGTAAAGGACAAGCACCTGGATCGGGAGTTCCAGGATCAGACGTTATTCGTGGTCGGCCTCGGGAGCATCGGTACGGAGGTGGGCCGACTCGCTCACGCTCTGGGGATGCGCGTGATCGCGACCCGGAACAGCAGTCGCTCCGGACCGGCGTTCGTCGACTATGTGGGCCTCTCCGATGAGTTGTACGAGCTCGCCGGCGAGGCGGACGTAGTGTTCGCCTCGGTCCCCAACACTCCCGATACACAGGAGATGTTCGACCGGGAGTTTTTCGATGCGATGAAGGAGACCGCGTATTTCGTCAGCATCGTGCGCCTTCCGGTCGTGAACTGGGACGACCTGAAGGACGCGCTCAGGTCGGGGAGCATCGCAGGTTTCGGGACCGACGATTTGCCTCAGGACGACTTCGAGCTCTGGGACATGCCCCGTGTCGTCATGACGCCCCATGTCTCTGACTACTCCAACCGATATCGCGACAACCAGTACCTACTCTACCGCGAGAACCTCCGCCGCTACATCGCGGGCGATAGAATGCTGAACGTGGTCGACCTCGATCGGGGGTACTGAAGCTCAGTAGTCGCGCGCGGACCGTAGCGCGGACCGAGCCGGTCGGCTCAGTTCTCGCCGATATCCGCCGTCCACGTGATCTCCACCGAGTCCTTGATGCTCTGCGCCGTCGGGCACTTACTCACGTGCGTCTCTAGGGCCCGATCGATCTTGTCCCGCGGGGACTCCGCGGGTGCCCGCATCGTGTAGTGAACATGGATCTTGGTCAGAATCGGGATCTTGTCCCGCATCTCGTTGAAACCCTCGACGCGCGCACGCACCGCGTCGCCCGGCAACTTCACCCCGCGCACTTCCAGTGCGCCTATGAGAGTTCCGAGTAGTCAGCCACCGGCTGCTGCCGCCACATAATCCACGGCCAGGGGTAGGTCCGCCTCGTCGTGAAGCCCATAGAGGGCCTTTACGGGGCCGTGCACCCCGAAGTCGACCTGGGTTCCGTCCTCGAGGACCGCGCGGCGATGAACTCCCGACAGTCTTCCGACGTCCGCCTTCGCGACGTAGAAGGGGTCGCTCATTTCTTCTTCTCCTCCTCTGCTGTGGTCGCGGCCTCGAAGCCTGGGCACTGGAGGACCGGCAACGGTGGATATTTCGGGAAGCGCGCATCCTGGTGCGACCGCTCACAGAGATAGAACACGGAGTCCCTTCGGTTGGCAACCCGGCGAAGGAACGTGCAGCGGTCGCAGAGGCCGGCAGCCACACTCACGGTCGAACCCCCAACGGGCGAACACCTAACACCGCCGCCTGTCGTTCCGGCCGACCGCCCCGGTGCGAGAAAAACCCGGACTCGCCGCAGAGCGTGCAGTCGTTCGACACGCTGATCTGGTCCCCACCCACGCCGGCTGCCTGAGCCTGCGACACCAGAACCGCCCGGACGTCCACGGGAGCCGGGCCGGAGGGAGCCGGTCTGCCCAAGGCCTCGAAGACCTCGGGGCCCACCTCGTAGCAATTCCCGCAAATCGCGGGACCCAGATGCACCCAAAGATGCTCCGGCTCGGATTGCCATCGCTCGTTCAATACGGAGAGTCCCGTGGCCAAGATGCCGGCTGCGGTCCCCCTCCAACCGGCGTGGAGGAGTGCCACCGCGCGTTTTTCAGCGTCGACCACATAGACCGGCACGCAGTCCGCGACGGTGATCGCGACCAGCAATCCGGCCACCGAGGTCGTATGCCCGTCCGCGGGTCCATCCGCTTCACACACGCCGGCGTCGGGGGCGTCGGCAGCGTCGTGGACGAGCACCGCCGTCCCGTGTATCTGACGCGCGTAGATCACGGATCCGAAGCCGCTCAGGCTGAGCAGATCTCTCCAGTGCTTCACGGCTCGGTTCGGCGGCGCGTCTCCGAAGCGTCTCAGATCGAACGGCTCGTCCGGACATCCACTGTGCGTGATCCCGACGAACAGCCAAGGGAACCGATCGGTCCACTCATCGACCGCTCGAAAGGGGACCCCGCTTTCTTCCAATCTGTCCGTCATTTCTTCGCTCGCTCGCTCGCCAACCGCCCAGGCCCACCCCTGCCGGTGATGAGGACGGTATTCGGCTTTGAATTGAATCGCCAGTGTCCTGAGCGGGCCCTTTGACTCGGGTCCGCGAGCGGCCTCCCGGGTCAGCCGAATTCCACTAGCTTTAGTCTCCCCTCGACGCCCCCGGTTGAGCTTAGCCCCGCAACCAGAGTCCGATGTACGAGAAGCCGTTCGACAGTCAAAATGCCGCGTACGCCCAGGCACTCTACGAGGAGTTCGCCCGAAATCCGGAGAGCGTTCCGGAGGAGTGGCAAAAATTCTTCGCGCTGGGTCCTCAGGTTGCGGTTCAGGCGGGGCTCATGGTTCCGGAGGGTCTCGCGGAAAATGGAGGTGTGAGCCCTCCGCCTTCGGCCAACGTCACGCCTACCCGTGCGTCTGGGATGAACCCGGATCTCGTGGTCGAGGAGGGCCGTGCGGCTCGGGCCGAAGCGGACGCGGTACGGCGTCTGCTCCCGGTGGTGGCCCGTGCGACGTCGTTCATTCAAGCGTACCGAGACCACGGGCACCAGCTCTCGCACATCGACCCCCTGGGGTCTTCTCCGCCCGGGCACCCTCAACTGGATCCGTCCTTTTTCGGTACGAGTGTCGAAGAACTCGAAGAGCTTCCTGCGTCGCTCGTGATGGAGGGAGCCGAGGACGAGTCGTTGGCTCAGGTGCTCAGAAAGCTTCAGCGAGTGTACTGCGGCACGATCGGCTACGAGTTCGAGCACCTCGAGGATCCCGCCGTGGTACGTTGGCTTTGGAACCAGGTGGAATCAGGTGTTCACACCCAGCCGCTCGAAGCTGGGCAACGCGTGCGGCTGTTGCAGAGGTTGACCGAAGTCGAGTCGCTGGAGCAGTTTCTGCACCGAGCTTACCTGGGACAGAAGCGGTTCTCCATCGAGGGCACCGACACGCTGGTTCCCATGCTGGACCTGGCACTGGAAGCGTCGGCCCGGACAGGGGCTGAGCGCGTGGTACTGGGGATGGCACACCGGGGCCGATTGAACGTGCTGGCCCACTTCGTAGGCGTGGGATACGAGGAGATCCTTCGGGAGTTCGAGGGGATCGAGGCCAGGGGCGCATTCACGGTGGAGGGGACCGGGGATGTCAAATATCACCACGGCGCGGAGGGTGAGCGGAGTCTACCCGACGGGTCCACCATACGTATTACGCTCGCTCCCAATCCGAGCCATCTCGAGTTCGTGAATCCTGTGGTTGAGGGCATGGTGAGGGCTCTCCAATACCGTGGCGAAGAGCAGGAAGCCGAGCGGGACACCCGCGCCGTCGTCCCCATCCTCATCCACGGAGATGCGGCCTTCGCCGGGGAGGGCGTAGTGGCCGAGACGCTCAACATCGGCCGTCTGGCGGGCTACACGACCGGGGGTACTGTACACATCATCGCCAACAACCAGATCGGATTCACGACGCTGCCGGTCGAAGGTCGATCCACTCGCTACTCGAGTGATCTCGCCAAGGGATTCAGCTTTCCGATCATCCACGTGAATGCTGACGATCCCGAAGCGTGTCTGTCGGCTGTTCGCCTCGCCATGGCGTATCGCTTCGAGTATCGCGATGACGTGGTGATCGACCTCGTGGGATATCGACGGCATGGGCACAATGAAGGAGACGAGCCGAGCTACACGCAGCCGCTGGCGGCGAGGGCGATAAGGGATCACGACACCGTGACAACCATTTACGGGAAGCGACTCGTGGCGGAGAGCGCCCTCGCGGAGCAGGACGTCGAGGCCATGGTGACCCGGGTCTCGGCCCATCTACGAGACGCACAGGACGAGGTGCGGAGCGAGAAACACGCTCGGACGGACGTGATCTCGGACGGCGATCTGGAGGTCGGACTCGACGCTGTCCCGCCGGTGACGCTCGAGGCGCTCGTGGAGGTCAATCGGGCTACTCTGGCTACGCCGGACGGCTTTGGGGTCCACGCGAAGCTGGCCCGACAACTCTCGCGCCGAGACGAGGATTTCGGACCGGATTTTGAAATGGACTGGGCGCACGCGGAGGCACTGGCGTTCGGGTCGCTTTTGCGGGAGGGGATTCCCGTGCGACTGACCGGGCAGGACTCCCAACGCGGCACGTTCAGCCATCGGCACCTAGTCCTGCACGACTCCGAGACCGGCCAGCAGCACACGCCGCTGGCCGACTTTGGGGATGCTCGTTTCGAGATCCACAACTCTCCGCTCTCGGAGATGGCGGTCTTGGGTTTCGAGTACGGATTCAGCGTGGCCTCCGATAAGGACCTCGTGCTATGGGAAGCACAGTTCGGGGATTTCGCCAACGCGGCGCAGGTGACCATTGATCAGTTCGTGTCGTCCGGATGGGAGAAGTGGGGCCAGCTGGCCAGCCTGGTCATGCTCCTGCCGCACGGATACGAGGGCCAGGGACCCGAGCACTCCAGTGCTCGACTCGAGCGTTTCCTACAACTGTGCGCTGAGGACAACATGCGGGTAGTGTCGGCGAGCACGCCGGCCCAGTACTTCCACCTGCTCCGTCGTCAGGCGCACGCAAGGCCGGAGCGGCCCCTCGTCGTGATGTTCCCGAAGAGTCTCCTACGGCATCCGATGGCTACGTCGATCGTATCGGATCTGGTCCACGGGACCTTCCAGCCGGTCCTCGACGACCCGTTCGAGCTGGACCGTGCGACCGTTACGCGCTTGGTGTTGTGTTCGGGAAAGCTGTACTACGACCTGATCCGGAGTGAGTTGCGAGAGGCTGCGTCGACGGTGGCGATCGTTCGCCTGGAGGAGCTCTACCCGTTTCCCGGTGACGAGCTCACGACGCTGGTGGGGCGCTACCCCGCGCTCGAGGAAGTGTTGTGGGCCCAGGAGGAGCCTCGAAACATGGGGGCCGTAGCCTACGTCGGGCCTCGTCTGCGAAGCGCGGTGCCCCGAGAGCTGAGCCTCAGCCACGTGGCCCGCCCAGAACGTGCGAGCCCCGCGGAGGGGAAGAACATCGGCCATGTCGTAGCGCAGGCGCGGGTGGTCTGGGAAGTGCTCAGCCTGGCGACGGGACGCTAGTGTCCTGAGTCAGAAATTCGGCACAGCAACTCAGTACCAGCGGATCAGAAGCTTTCCGAAATTCGCGTTGGCCGCCATGACCGTGTGAGCCTCTCCCACCTCCTCGGGCGCGAACACTCGTTCGATTACCGGCCGCGCCTCCCCGTTGGAGAACATAGGTAGGACGCGGGCCTCGAAGGCCTCCGCGAGTGAAGCTTTTTCCTTCAAGGGCCGAGCCCGAAGGACGGTTCCTCTCAGGGTCACCCGCCGACTCATCAGGGCCCGAAGGTCGATCTGGGTCACGGGGCCGCCGGGTACGCCGACCACGATGTGGCGTCCTCCGGGTGCCACGACCCGTTGGTTCCCACCCAGATAGGGCCCACCCACGAGGTCCAGAATTACGTCCGTACCCCTTCCTCCGGTGACCTCGAGGACGCGCTCCGGCCAGTCCTCGTTACCCATCACCGGGTGGTCGAGTCCGAGCTCGACGGCACGCTCGAGTTTGTCTGGAGTGCGTGAGGTGCCCACCGTAACGGCACCGAGCGCCTTGGCCATCTGCACCGCGGCCGTCCCCACGCCACTCCCCACTGCGTGGACGAGCAGGATCTCTCCCACATCGAGTCCCATCTGGAGGACCGCCGCATCAAACGCCGTCATGAACACCTCGGGGATCGCCCCGGCGTCCTGTTCGGTCATCGAGTCCGGGATCGGCACGACCGTGGAGTGATGCGTCGTTATGTACTCGGCGTACCCACCCCCTCCCAGAATCCCCATGACTGGGTCGCCGACCTGCCATCGCGCCGCGTCGGGGCCGAGAGCGTCGACGACCCCGGCGAACTCCATACCGAGGATGTCTTTTGGCCAGCCGTCCGGGACCGGGTATTTTCCCATCCGCTGTAGTAGGTCGGCCCGATTGACTCCGGAGGTCGCTACGCGCACTCGGACCTCACCGGCCTGAGGAACGGGCTTGGATACTGATCTTACCGAGAGGACCTCAGGGCCGCCCTGTCCATCTGTGACGACCGCTCGCATGCTGTCTGAATCGTTCATGCCTGATATGATAGGCACATGCGCAACCCTTGGCATCCGAACTGATGCTCCTACCGATAGAACTCGACCGCCCGATCGTTTTTCTGGATCTCGAGACGACCGGGTTGAGTACGCGAGATGATCGCATCATCGAGATGGCCATCCTGCGTGTCTCGCCTCAGGGAGACGTGCTGGAGCGGGTCAGGCGTTTTAATCCGGGTATCCCCATTCACCCCCAGGCGAGCGAGGTGCACGGAATATTCGACGAGGACCTGGTCGATGAGGCTCCGTTCGGTGCCCGGGCCAGGGCGCTCTTCCAACTACTGGATCCTTGTGATCTCGGTGGGTTCAACATTCGGCGCTTCGATTTGCCGATGCTCATGGCCGAGTTCAAGCGCGCTGGCGTCGACTTCGACCACGAGGCTCGGCGCGTCATCGACGTTCAAGGCATCTTCCACAGGGAGGAGCCCCGTGATCTCTCGGCCGCCGCTCGGTTCTACCTCGACCGTGAGCACCAAGAGGCTCATACCGCCCTCGGAGATATCCGTACAACGGCGGCCGTCCTTGCGGCTCAGATCGAGCGGTATCCCGAGCTTCCCCGAAGCATGGACGAGCTCAACGCCTACTTTGATGAGTTCATGCCCATTCGAACCGAGCTCGATCAATGGTTCACTCGCGCAGATGAGGGGCTGGTCTTCAGGAGGGGAAAGCACAAAGGACGAGCTCTCGCGGAGGTAGCCTCGGAGGAACGCGACTACCTCGATTGGATGTTGGGTGCCGAAGACATGGACGAGACGGTGCTGGACGCCGTACGAGCCGCACTCGCGGAAGCGTCCACGGATGACCCGTCCACTGCCGAGTGAGCGCTTGCAGTGTGTGGGTGACCCGCCTAACTCTACACCTCACGTCCAATTGGAGTCCACGATGATGCACCCGATGCAAAGGCTCGCGCTCGCGGCGTTCGCCACCGTCCTTCTGATGCCGACGCTGTCAGTCGCTCAGACCGCCCCGATCAACGAGGACCTCCTCACCACCTTCAGGCCGCGTTCGATCGGACCGGCGGTCACGAGTGGGCGGATCCACGACGTCGAGGCGCTGCCGAACGACCCTTCCACGATCTTTCTCGCGTCCGCATCCGGGGGGCTTTGGAAGACTACGAATCGTGGGCACACGTGGCGCAACGTGTTTGCAGACAAGGACGTGAGTACCTTCGGTGACGTGGCGATCGCTCCGTCGAATCCGCGCATCATGTATGCGGGGACGGGTGAGCAGAACAACCGTCAGAGCTCTTCGTGGGGCAACGGTGTGTACCGGTCTGATGACGGCGGCGACACGTGGCGCCACCAGGGCCTCGTAGAGACCCGGCACATCGGCAAGGTCCTCGTGCACCCCAACGATCCGGACATCGCCTACGTGGCGGCGCTCGGTAACCTGTGGCGTGGCAATGAAGAGCGCGGTGTCTATCGCACGCGCGACGGCGGACGGACCTGGCAGCGAGTTCACCACGTCGACGAGTACACCGGCGCGGTCGATCTCGTCATGGACAGCCGGAATCCCGACGTGCTCTACTATGCTGCCTACCAGCGGCTCCGCCGCACATGGGGCTTCAATGGAGGGGGTCCAGGCAGCGGCATCTACCGGAGCACCGACGGAGGCGACAGTTGGACTGAGCTCACGAACGGGATTCCTTCCGGGGACAAGGGGCGCATCGGGCTCGCCATCTCGGAGTCCAACCCTCGGGTGTTGTTCGCCTTGATCGAGCACGCCGACAGTGACTTACAGGGGACCTATCGGAGCGGAAACGGCGGAGACTCGTGGACCCGTGTGAATTCGCTCGACCCGAGACCGATGTACTACTCCGAGATCTTCATCGATCCTACGACGGAGGACCGGATCTACGTGTTGGCGACTTCCTCATTCAAGAGCGAGGATGGAGGACGCACGTTCGAGGAGATCGCCGTGCGGCCCACCTACGACGTGGGGGTGCACGCTGACCAACACGCCCTCTGGATCGATCCCAACGACCCGAACCATCTCTACATGGCGGGGGACGCGGGGCTGTGGGAGACGTACGATCGCGGGACCAACTTCAGGAAGGTCAACAACATCCCGATCGCTCAGTTCTACGCCATCGGAGTGGACAACCGCGATCCCTACTGGGTGTACGGTGGCATGCAGGACAACCACTCGTGGATGGGTCCATCGGAGACTCGAAGATGGATCGGCATCCTCGCCGATGACTGGAAGCAGACGGGCTTCGGCGACGGCATGTACCAGCAGGTCGATCCGACCAATCATCGCTACGTCTACGCCAACTCCAACGGTGGTGGTTACTACCGCATGGACCCAGAGACGGGCGACATGTTGGATATCCGTCCGAGAGCGCCGGAGGGTGAGGAGGCGTATCGGTGGGATTGGGTCTCTCCGAGCCTGGTGTCCGTACACGATCCGTCGGTCGTCTATCTGGGGGGGAACCGCCTGTTCATCTCGGGCGATCATGCCGAGTCGTGGACGCGGACCGAGGATCTCACCCGTCGTGAGGACCGGGATGAGATGCGGCTCATGGGCGTGTTCGGCGCTGACGTTACGATCTCGCGCAACGACGGCACGTCCAACTATGGGGAGATCATCGTCATCGCCGAATCCCCCCTCGACGCCCAGGTCCTTTGGGTCGGCACGGACGACGGCAACGTCCAGGTGTCTCGCGACAAAGGACGGAACTGGACCGAGGTCAGCAGCAACATCGGAGGGGTTCGAAACGGCACCTACGTGAGCCGGATCCTTGGCTCGCGGACCGGGGCGGGTGTGGCTTATGTGGCGTTGGATGCACATCGGGACGGGGATTTCGAGCCCTATGTATACCGCACCCGTGACTTTGGTCAGACGTGGGAGCCGCTCATGGCGAACCTCCCTTCGGGCTCCGTAAACTCTATGGTTGAGCACCCGGACAATCCGAACGTGCTGTTTGTGGGGACCGAGCACGGCTTGTTCGTCAGCACAGACGCGGGTGGCCAGTGGGCGAGGATGCCGAATCTGCCGACGACACACATTGATGATCTGGTGATCCATCCTCGTGAGAAGGACCTGATCATCGGCACACACGGCCAGAGCGCATGGATTTTGGACGATTCGAGTCCGCTGGCCGAGTGGACCGCTGCGGTTTCGGCCGCGTCCGCGCACGTATTCAGTATCCAGGGCGCGACCATCTTCAATTACCGGAAGGACACGTCCTACCGCGGAAATGCGGAGTTCCATGGTACCAACCCGGTCTCCGGAGCGATCATCACGTATTCCCTCGGCGCGGGCGGTGGGTCGGCGACGCTCACGGTCACGAACAGTTCGGGTCGCGTGGTCCGCGAGTTGATCGTGCCTTCCGAGCCGGGTGTCCATCGAATCAACTGGGACCTCCGGCACGGGACATCGGAGGGACCCCAGCTCTGGACTCGTCACGATGACCCGAGTCTCGCCCGACCGGTCGACGACGTTGGGGTTTGGGTGTCTCCGGGGAGGTATACGGTGACCCTAGGGTCGCGAGGGACTTCCGCAACAGAGACCGTCGACGTACAAGGGGATCCGCAGCTTCCGATTACGCAGGCGATGTACGAGGAACGGGAAACCTTCCTCGTGGAGCTCTCGGCCGTGCCCCGCCGGGTGGAGGAGGCCCGACCGGGTCTGCAGTGCGGCGGCTTCGGGTTTGGTGGTGGTGCACGCCCGCAGGGGACGGACGGAGAGTTCTGTCAGATTCAGCGACAAGCCCAACAGCTCATCCAGGGGCTAGCCGGAGGTCAGGTACGACCGGGCACGCTCTACCCACCCACGCCGGAGCACCGGGCGCGTAAAGTCTCCCTCGAGGAACGCCTCGAGCGGTTATTGTCTTCCCAGAGAGAAAACTGACGGAGCCCGCATGAACAACTTCTTCCTGAACGCGCACTCTGGTTTGCGCTATCTGATTCTCCTTGCCGGCGTTCTGACCGTGTTGTATGCGGCGTACGGTATGGCTACACATCGAGCTTATGACAAGAGGATGCGCATCTTTGCCTCGAGCTTTGCGGGGACGCTGCACCTGCAGATTCTACTGGGGTTGGCCGTCCTCTTGTCGGGTCGTTTCCAGCCCGCTCTCATTGGGCACATCTTCATGATGCTCTTCGCGGCTGTTGCGGCACAGGTTCCGAGCGCGGTCATGCGGAGAAGGCCCGAGGAGGAGAAGTCTTACGCGCCGCACTTGGTGGGCGCCTTGGTTGCGTTGGCCCTGATCGTCGGTGGCGTTATGGCTATCGGACGTCCCATCGTCGGCTGAGCGTCTGACTTCCCCACGCATCCCGCAGGATGACGGTTGTGACCTAGGCTTGGTCATGGGTGGTGGCGGTGCGCGCGCCGCCTATCAGGTCGGATCTCTCCGTTACCTGGCCCGGCGCTTCCCCGATCTCGAAGTCCCGATCGTCACGGGCGTGTCGGCGGGAGGGATCAACGCGGCCCATTTCGCTTCTCACCATGGCTCGTTTGCTCAGGCCATTCAAGAACTGTCTGGACTGTGGGAGCGCCTCACCGTTGAGGACGTCTTCAGGGTCGACACGCCTTCACTCGGCTGGATTGGCCTGCGCTGGATATTCCAGTTGATGTCCGGGGGCATGGGCGGCGCCGTCAGTGTGCGAGGCCTCGTGGATACGACGCCGCTCCATAGCTTTCTGTCCGAGGTGCTTCACGCGGTCGACGGCGAGTTGACCG
>Ga0310123_10000936_pt1 | contig 25353 bp, 26 predicted proteins | sample CB6_AW_1057_MG_FD_203505 | JGI IMG/M metagenome (GOLD analysis project Ga0310123, IMG submission 203505) | Marine microbial communities from Western Arctic Ocean, Canada - CB6_AW_1057 | ecosystem: Environmental > Aquatic > Marine > Oceanic | place: Canada: Western Arctic Ocean | collected... | reverse complement strand
GACCTCGAGACGACTTCCGGCGTGCCCGAGGGGCACTTCGTCGCCGGGACGCGGCTCCCGCAGTGGGTGGCCGGAGGATCGATGATCTCGGTCGGCCTTCGCGCGGTCGCAGAGGAGGAGGAGGAGGGAGAAGACGGAGAGGACGCAGATAGGTCCGAGCCTGCGGACGTGCAAATCTGGCATCCGTCGGACGTCCTCATCTATCCACAGCAGCAGACGAGGCTGTCCGCGGATCGCCGCCGCTCGCTCTTGGCCGTATGGCACCTGGACGAGAATCGCATCGTTCGACTCGCCTCTGACCTGGCACACGACGTCAGCATCACCAAGGACGGACGTTATGGGATCGAGCGTGACCAGTCGCCCTACGGCTGGGGCAGGATGTTCGGCCGACCGTACCGAGACGTGTACCGGATCAACGCCGAATCCGGCGAGCGGAGCCGGGTACACGAACGGATTCGGTACTCCTATGTGAGCACCGGCAGACGTTACCTCCTGACCTTCGACGGAACGGACTACTGGAGCCTCGAGCTGGCCTCAGGTGACCGATTCAACGTCACCGCCGGACTCGGCGGCACATTTGCGAACACGGGATATGACACGCCGACCGACATGCTGCCGCCGTACGGCGTCTCGGGTTGGATCGAAGGCGACGAAGCCGTCCTCCTCAATGATGAGTTCGATGTGTGGCGCGTGGAACTCGACGGCTCCGGCGGGAAGAGGCTCACCCGCGGAGCTGAAGACGAGATCGTCCATCGTCGTGTGAACCTGGGAGAGGACGGAGACGCCATCGACCCGCTGAGACCCGTCTTCCTCAGCCTGCGGGGCAAGTGGACCAAACAGGAGGGATACGCCCGCCTCGATCTGCGAGGGGGCTTGGACCCACTGATTCTCGAGAGCCACGGCGTGCGATCCCTTCAGAAGGCCGACAGCGCGGACGTCTATTTCGTGCGTATGCAGTCAGCCAATGACTCACCCGATCTCTTCCGCGTGGGGGCTGACTTCGAGAATCCCAGACAACTCACGGCAACGAATCCGTTCCAAGACGAGTTCGCCTGGCCCCATAGTGAGCTCGTGGACTTCCGGAGCGAGGCCGGTATCCGCCTCCAGGCTGCGCTCCGCTACCCGGCGAACTACGACCCGGGCCGCCTATATCCGATGATCGTCTACACCTACGAGATCGTCTCCACGCGACTGCACGACTACACGATTCCGTCGGAGCGGAGCTACTACAACGACATGGTATGGCAACAAGCCGGCTATTTCGTCCTGAGGCCCGACATCGTTTTCCGTGCCCGCGACCCAGGCGTCAGCACCGTCGAAGCACTTCGTCCGGCAGTGGCAGAGATCGTACAAAGAGGACTTGTCGATCCCGACCGCGTAGGCCTGATCGGGCACTCCTGGGGCGGGTACGAAGCTGTATTCGTTCCTACCCGGACGAATACGTTCGCGGCCTCCGTCTCCGGCGCAGCACTCACTGACTTCGTGAGTATGATGGGAGCGATTCATTGGAACAGTGGACTGCCCGAAGCGGGACATTGGGAGACCGGCCAGGCCCGCATGGAAGTACCCTTCTGGGAAGATCCCGAGGCCCACCGCCGCAACTCACCCATTCACAAGGTGCACGAGCTCGAGACGCCGATCTTGATGGCGTTCGGCGACCAGGACGGCACGGTGGACTACTACCAGGGAACCGAGTTCTTCAACTTCGCGCGCAGAGCCGGAAAACAGGTCGTGCTGCTCGTGTACGAGGGCGAGAACCACGGATTTCGCCAGCGGAAGAACCAGGCCGACTACCAGCGTCGCATCCTCGAATGGTTCGGTCACTACCTGAAGGGGGACCCGGCACCGCACTGGATTACGGACGGGATCCCCGTGGCCGACCAAGACAACGAGCGGGAGAGAATCGCGAAGAAGGTCGTAGGTGGCGACTAGGCGCCACGGTCCACGTCCGGTGTTCGAGAGACTCTATCGAAGGTTCAAGCGGGCACCACTGCCGTGGCTCGCCCGCTTGCGACGATGGGTGATCGGTGAGCACGCGGCAGCTGTGGTTGTCGACAGCGCCAACGGCCTGCTGCTCACACCCGTCTCGGACTTCTATATCGGGTGGAAGCTCGCTCAGCGCGGAGCCTTCGACACCCGAACGGTCGAGCGCCTGTCAGCACTCGTCAAAGCGGACGCCGACGTTCTGTTCGTGGGCGCCCACATAGGGGCTTTTCTCGTTCCGATCGCTCGCCAATGTCGCTCGGTCGTCGGTGTGGAGGCCAACCCGGCGACCTTCCGACTTCTCGAGCTCAATGTCATCGTCAATCGGCTGTCCAACGTCGAACTCTTCAACCTCGCAGCAGTCGACGGGGAAGCGGCCGTCCGGTTCGTGGCGAACAAGGTGAACACAGGCGGGAGCAAAGTCCTAGCCGAACGCGTGGACCGCCCCGAGTTCTACTTCGACGATCCGGACGTGGTGGAAGTCAGAGGCGCCAGGCTGGACGATGTCCTCGACGGCCGTTCATTCGACCTGATCGTTATCGACGTCGAGGGCAACGAATATCGAGCTCTCTCGGGCATGCCCGAGACGCTGGCCCGGGCGGGACAGGTCGTCATAGAATTCGCGCCCAACCTGATCGACAATGTCGCGGGGATTACGATTGAGCAATTCCTGGCAGCGGTCCCCGAACAGTTCACCTCCGCCACGCTACTGGGAGAGGAGACGTCCTATGACCGACGCGAGCTCTCTGTGTTCTGTAACGAGATCTGGGCGAACTCCTACTACGACACGCCGGATCTGAGATTCATCTCTTCTTGAGGCTCGCGCGGCATCGCGGCCGGGACCCTCACAAGGCACGGATGTCCGGATCCGCTTCGCGGAGCTCTTTGATCGCATCGTGTACGCCCTGCGTAAGATCGCGCTCGTCCTGCAACACTTCGATCAGGCGCTCGGGCCTCCTTGGCCTGGAACGTCAACTTGCCCGAAGTCGCGATCACGTGGTCTACGACGGCCTTTTGGCTCGCGAGTGATTCGAGTCCGACACGGATTTCAATGAGGAGCGCGTCAGCGCGTGAAAGGCCCATCTCGGCCTGTTCGATCTGTCGTTGTCGTTCATCGATGCTGCCGAGCGCCTGCTCCATCGTGTCCGCCTTGGCCCGCACAAGATCCAGCATCTCCCGAGCGCCCTGAACCTCGTCACGCGCCGCGGAGATGGCCTTCACGTCCTCCAAAGTGCTTTCGGACGTGGCGAACAGCATCTGCACGTCGTCCCGGACTTGGTCGAGACTATCCTGCCGAGCAATGAGCGTCCCGATAGAACGGTCGAGCTCCTGCTCCACCTTGTCGAGCTGCGCGAGCTTCTCTTCGAACTGCGTGATCCGCTTTTCAGCGAAGCGCAAACTGCCGGCTCGCGCTTCCAGGCGTTCGGCACGTAACCCGACCTTCTCCGACTGCCCTTCGGCGTTTCGCAGATCCTCCGAGGCGGCCCGAATTTGATCTTTCAGAGTCTGAACAGCTCCGGCGGCTCTCCGAAGGCCGTCCGCAAGTCACCGCCGTCGGAACGCTGCCCGTCGTGACCAGCCTCACAGGGTCGAAAGCATAGAGAGTCGCGTTTGCTACCGCGCCGGTCGCTCCAGAAGCCCGGCGTGCAGATCGTCGTAGAAATCAAACATCTCGCGGTTGTAGTCCTCTTTTCGGGCCTGCTCGAAGGGCTCGATGACCTCGAAAAGCATCCTCAAGCGTTGTGGCATGGTCAGATGTTCTCGGAGATCGTCCGGGTCCAAGAAACCCCGTGCGCACAGCTGTTGCGTCTTGCGGAAGTAGGACTTGATAAGGCGGCGCGCGACTTGCGTTTCGCACGCCTCCCCCGTTCCCAGGAAGAGAGCCGCCGCCCAGTCGGCTCCTTGTACTTCCTTCCAGCGCCTTACGAGCTGTGCCGCTCGATAGTACTCGTCCGACCAGAACTGGTCGTGGAGGTGCGAGATCAACAGGCCTCGCTCCCGCGGGTGTGGTTGCGTCATCTCACGTCTCGGAACCGTCTCGCCACCGGTTATCAGCGGACCACGTCAGGGGAGTGCCTCAAGCGGACGTAGGTTGTAACGTGTCCGTGGGCACCGTATGCCGGCAAGTGCCGTTGTCGCTCGGCGACTCCGATCGATCGAAGGGAGGAAGACCTGAACCATCGCTTTCTAATCGGCTTGCTCTTGCCCCTCGTGACCGTATGTGCGCAGGACCCCCCTGCGCTCGAAATAGGTGACGTCGCGTTCAGTGAAAGTGAGCTCCTGGGCTTGAACGATGTCCGTAGACTTCAGCTCGCCGAGCTTACCGCCTTCGGCCTGGCGACCGCACGCGAGGAGCTCGCCGTCGCACTTGGGCCCATGCTCCAGAGCGCGCGCGATGCCGCGTTGGTGAAGCAAGCCGCCGCCGAGCGACTCTTATCCGATCAGGGTATCGACGACGAGCAACTCAGGGCGCATTACCTGACCAACCCGGGAGTAGAGCTCACCGTTAGGCACGTCCTCTTTTTCTCGGAGCGCTGGCGGCCCGACGCACACCGGAGCGAGGCCCACGACAAGGCTGGGGCCGCGCTCCGGCGCCTTCGATCCGGAGACCCATTCCCCGACGTGGCAGCCGAGCTTTCCGAAGAGCCGGGAGCCGAAGGACGTCAGGGACTCCTCCAGCCGGGCAGGGAGGGCTCATGGGTCCCCGAATTCTGGAACGCCGCCCTCGGGCTACAGGTCGGTGACATCAGTCCAGTCGTCGAGACACAGTATGGATTCCACGTACTGCGCCTCGAGGGTAGGGAGATCGTTCCGTTTGGAGAAGCTCGCCCGCGAGTGGTCCTGGAGGTGGCCAGCCTCGTCGGGTCGATCGAGGACGCTGGCCGGAGCCTGACCCGCGAACAGGCCCGTGCCTCGGGAGCCGTCGTGCCCGAGGCCGTGTCTGCCGCGATCACCCGTGCATGGGAGGATCGCCTCTTCCGTTGGAGCACGGCGCTGGGGTTCACTCCGGGGCTTACAGCCTCCCAGGTGAAGGACGCGGCGAGAGCGGCCTTGGGGTCTACGGCGCAGCTCGCCACCATCGCACGACGCGAGTTACAGGAAGTCGGCCCCCAGCTATGGGCCGCGTACGCCATCTCCCCCGACTCCCTCCACCGGTGAACCATTCCAGAAGTTCCTCCAGGCCGAGCGAAACCAACGGCCTGTCGCGGACGTAGAAGAAGGCATGGTGGCTTCAACGAGACGCAAGCTCAACTTCATAGCCGGGTTCGTCGCCTACTTCGGCGCCCTCTGGTTCCTGTGGGATACGGCCGCGGTCTATCCGCTCAAGGTCTTCGTGGTCCTCCTCCATGAGATCAGCCACGCGATCGTTGCGGTCGCAACAGGCGGGACGATCGAGCGAATCGTTCTCGATCCCAACCAGGGCGGCGCCTGCTACTGCCCGGGAGGTAACGCCTTCCTTACACTGTCGGCGGGGTATCTCGGCAGTCTCGCCTGGGGAGGGCTCCTGATCTCCGCTGGACAGTCCAAGCGCCTCCGCAGTAGCTGGGTTACCGGTGCCGTGGGCCTATTGGTGGTCGGGCTCACGCTGGCCTACGTACGCAGCACATTCGGATTCGGATTCGGGCTGGCCTTCGGGCTGGCGCTCGTCATCGTTGCGGCCAAGCTGTCGGCGGTAGCCAACCAGGGCGTCCTGTTGACGCTCGGACTCACCAGCTGCCTGTACGCGATCTTGGACATCAAGAGCGACATCCTAGACCGCCCCGAGCTTCGGTCGGACGCCGCCATGCTCGGCGAGATCACAGGCATTCATACCGTCGTGTGGGGGAGCCTTTGGATTACCGTCGCGGTCCTCGCGAGCGCCTGGCTCCTCCAGTGGTCGTATCGGCAGGCCTGACGCCCTACCGTATCCGGTGCATCAGTCTCTCTCCGACACCTCCCAGTTCCTTCTCCCGGTTCCTTGATCTCGATCAGAGGGGTCGATAGCTTGCCTCAGACCGATGGTTGGTCTGGGCCGCACCGGATCCCCAGAGAGGGGCGAAGGACGCGGACCGCGGGTCCTCGGGCCCGCCGGCGACAAGCCCACAGTCGACCCGAAATCAGGAGGTGATCAAATTGTCTAGTCCAAGTACACTGTCGAGCCTGGCAAGGGCAAGCGATCGCCGCTTCGGTCTGTAGGAGACGAATCGGCCTCAGCTGTTCGCGCCATTAGCGGCCATCGCGCCGGGTTGCGACAGACAAAACGCGCCGTCGGGGGTAGCTGACCCGACGGCGCGTTCTTTTTCAGTAGGCGGGCTCGTTTCCCGCTTTCCACTTGATGCCACAGCCCACGCTGGGCAACTGATCCGGGGGGATGGGGTCGCCGTCCAGCAGAGCCTCGACCGCAACTCCCAGTTCGGCTCCGGTGACCGAGATGTCGTTCCCCGGCCGGCTGCCGTCGAATCGTCCTCGGTACACGAGACGGCGCTCTCCATCGAAGAGGAAGAAGTCGGGCGTGCAAGCGGCGGTATACGCCTTCGCCACCGACTGGTCTTCGTCGAAAAGGTACGGAAAGGTATACCCCGCCTTTTCGGCTTCGCGGGACATCATCTCTGGACTGTCCGCCGGATACGCCCGCACATCGTTGGTGCTGATTCCCACGACCGCGAGTCCCCTCGCCTGGTACCTCCGAACGAAGGTCGCCAACTCCATCCGAAGATGCTTCACGAATGGGCAGTGGTTGCACAGGAAGACCACCAACAGGCCCGGAGCACCGGCGAAGTCGTCGATGGACACGACGCGTCCTCCAGTGTCCGAAAGTGCGAAATCAGGGGCCGCCATTCCCAAAACAGCCATCGTCGACTCGGTGCGGGCCACGGATCCCTCCCTAGCTGAGCTCGCTTACCCCTTTTCGACCGTCATTTGATCGGGCAAGGTAACCAAATCCACAATCTTGAAGCGCCGCTCCCCTACAGGAAGCTCGATCGTGACCTCTTCCCCTTTGCGGGCGCCCAGCAGGCCTCGCCCGATCGGCGAGGCCATCGACACCTGTCCACCATCGAGATCCATGAAGTCACCAGCGACGATGGTGAAACTGGACATCTCGTCCATCGCGAGATCATGAATCTCCACCTGTGAGCCGAAGCCGACCCGGTCGTGGGGCATCTCCTCCACGTTGATCTTGGAGAGATCCGACATGCGTTTCGACAGGTGCCCCATCCTCAACTGAACGAACTGCTGCCTCTCGATGGCCGACTTGTATTCGGCGTTCTCCTTCAGGTCGCCGAGCTCGACCGCCTTCTCGATCCTGTGAGGCAGGATAACATTGAGCTCGTGCACGAGTTGCCCGATCTCAGCTTCGAGTTTTTCCCGAATCTCTTCCAACATAGGTCGACGACCCCGAGAAGTTCATGGAGCGCAGGGCACTGGATGACCTGGACGAAAGAAGCCGCCCTCCCGGTTCCGGCCTGAGGGGGCAACGTTCGCGACTAATGTAGCGTTGCCGTGCACGCGGACGAAAGAGTCCACGCACTTCTTGGCTCGCCCGACTTTTAGCCCGGACTGCGAGCGAGCGGCCGCCAATCAGACTCGTCGTCCGGGGCCCGAGGTCCAATGGTTCCTTCCACCGAGCGCATCAACTCGATGGGGTCGTAGAGGCGGCCAGCCTTCATCACCCACCTCACGTTTCGCACGTTGCGGATATCCGCGAGCGGGTCGCCCCGCACGATGACGAGATCGGCGATCTTGCCTGCCTCGATCGTGCCGAGAAAATCTCCCACGTGCATCGCCCGAGCCCCGTTGATCGTCGCGATCTTCAAAACTGTCGCCGGCGGAATGCCCGAGCGTACGAGAGACAGCAATTCCCGGTGAGCAGAAAAGGGCGACAAGAACTCACCCCAGCTGGGGTGATCGGTGCCAAGCGTGATCAGATGCTCACCGCCGGCATCATAGAACGCCTTGATCGTCTCTCGCTTCTTCCAGTAAATGGCCTCGAATTGTGCGTTGACCGCCCTCGGCGGACGGCGTTGGAGAAGATCCGCCATATAGGGAGTGAAATACCTGCTCTCCTCGGCGAAGTAGGTGTAGACGTCCGGATCACGCTCGCCGTAGTAGCCGTACGCGGACAGCGTGGCGTCGAGGAAAACGTTGTGGCGGATAAAGAGAGCGGCGATGGAGTCGAATTCTTCTGCTCCAGGATCGAGCTCCACGAGCGATTGATAAGCGGACCGCGTGGGCACCATCGCGTCGCCTCCGAGGAAGTGCTCGACCCGGTCGATTCCCATCAGGATCGCGTCTCTGGGATTCACCGAACCTCGGAATCCAGACCCCAGATGCCCAGTAACCGTCGCTCCGTGCAGGTGCGCACGTTCAATGAGAGCACGGAGGTGCTCGGCCGTGATGCCCTTCGCCTTGAAAGCACGCACCCCCTGCTCCACCCAGTGATCGACCTCCGAGAAGATCTGCTGGGTACTCGTATCCTGATTCCAACCGACACGCCACGACCCGAAGTACGGACCGGAGTTGAAGATCCGAGGTCCGATCGCTTCCCCTCGATCGATACGCATGCGGAGGTCTCGCATCTCCTCGGGGTCAACTTCGCCGCCCGGGAACGTGGACGTCACACCGTTGGCGAGAAAGAGCGTCGGATACCCCTCGCGCTCATCCACCCGTCCCTCACCGAAGAGATCCATGGCGTAGTGCGCATGCAGATCGAACAGGCCGGGAATCACATAGTCGTCATCGGATAACTCGACGATCTCGACCTCTCGGAGGTCCCTGCCCTCGAGGCGAGCGTCCACCTCCAGAAACTTGCCCGACTGGACGACGATGCCGGAGTTGGCAACGGTCCGGTCTCGGACCGCGTCGAATATCTGACCGCCGCGGATCACGATTTGTTGAGCGGCCAGCGGAGGTTGCGCCGAGACCCAAAACAAGACCGACGCGATGAACCCCGCTTGCAAACGCCTGGTCATCATAGACCCGTCCCCCTGCGAGCACCCTCCGTATGAGCGCCCAAAGAAACTCAAGGTGCTATTTCGCCGAGGGTGGCGACAGACCTATGTCTAGGACGCGCTCACACCACCGGGCGGCTGAAAGCAGCTTTTCCTCCCCGAACGATGAGCCCACGAGCTGAACGCCCAAGGGCAGACCGGAGATCGCAACGCCCGAAGGCACCGTGATGGTGGGCAGTCCGCAGGACGTCCACGGCCCCTGAAACATCGAGTTGCCCGTGTTGGTCAGATCAGGCAAGGCCGGGGACGGCGTCGTAGGCGTGAGTAGCACGTCGACCTGTTCGGAGAGGCTCCGCAAGTCGACGCTGAAGCGAACGCGTCGTTCCTGCGCCCGAGCATACGTGACGGCATCGATGCTCAGGCCCTCTCTCAAGGTCTCTCTGAGGAGAGGTCCGTACCGGTCAGCCCCCTCATCGAACGCTTCCTGATGAACCGCCGCACCCTCAGCCGTCGCGATCACTCGCTGGTCTTCGAGCGCCGATCCAAAGCTCTCGGGGAGCGTGAGCTCCTCTACGGTGGCGCCTTGCCGGGCGAAGTTTTTCGCTACTCCTTCGACGTGCTCCCGCGTCTCGCTGTCGGCCGCGTCCATGAAGAACCCTCGTATCAACCCGATTCGCGGCGGCCCACTCGCCTCCAACTCGGATAGGTAGTCGCCTACATGCGAACGTGACGTACCAGGGTCCTCGGCGTCGGCACCCACCATGACTTGAAGCAACAGCGCCGCGTCTTCGACAGACTGCGTCATCCAACCGATGGTGTCCAACGACCAGCTGAAGGGGAGAACGCCGTAGCGGCTCACTCGGCCAAAGGTCGGCTTGAACCCTACGACGCCGTTGTACGATGCCGGGCGAAGCACCGATCCTACCGTCTGCGTGCCCAGAGCCGCCACGCACATGTTCGTGGCAACCGACACCGCAGAACCGCTGCTCGATCCACCCGGTGTATGGTCGGGGTTCCACGGGTTTTTGGTGGGCGAGGGATCCGTCCATGCGAACTCCGTCGTGACCGTCTTGCCGAGCATGATCGCGCCGGCCTTCTTGAGCAGTGCCACCGATGTGGCGTCATAAGACGGGACGAGGGTCTCATATGCCGCCGAGCAAGCCGTGGTAGGCATTCCTTGGGAGTGGAAGATGTCCTTGATGCCTATCGGCACCCCGTGAAGGAGACCCAAAGTAGATCCGTTCTCCAGTTCCCTTCGACGCCCCTCGGCTACGGCCAACGCGCCTTCACGATCCACGTGAACCCAGGCCTGGAGCTGCGGGTCGAGGGAGTCGATCCGAGCCAAGAACGACTCCACCACCTCGACGGTCGTAAACTCTCCATCCGACAAGCTCCTAGTAATTTGAGCCGCGGTGAGATCGACAATGTCCGCCATCAAGATCGTCCGGCACCACAGAGAGCCTCGATGATCTCGTCCACCACGCCGTCCGCCTTTCCACGCATCTCGTCATCCGTAGCATCCTGAATCGGGTGCGGCACTTCGAGATGCCTGGCTTCCGGCAACCCGAGCGCCTCGGCCTGTGCTGTCGCGGCGCCCTTGAATTCCACCGAAGTCACGGCCACAGCCGGAATCCCGTGGATCTCGAACCAAACCGTATCGTGCAAACTGCACGTTGTGCAGGATCCTCAGTCGGCGAGCGCTTCGATCACGAAGCCACAGTCCTCCGCGATCCGGCGGCGTAGGTCTTCGGGCGCGGGCCGCGCGAAGGTGTCCTTTCGGTAGCGCCTAAACTCGACTCCGGGTAACCGTTCGGAGAGGACCGCCTCCAATCGGTCGATGAACACGTCCCCCTGGCGCTTGGAGATGTCCAATAACGCCACGTGACCGCTGATGACATCTGGACGGTCACTCAACTCCCGCCGGATCGGCACTTTCTCGTTCGTGGGATCCAAAATCTGCATCGTCATGGTCATCCTCGATCTTGGTTGGTCCTCGATTTTGGTCAATCCTCGATCTTGCGACTTGTGGGTACGGAGCCGACGTCTCGCACCCATCCCTCGAATATCGCGGTGTATTTCCCCGCCTCGCCTCCCGCGACGACCAGGTGGATGTAGTCGAGCTCAGGGACTTTAGGGGTCGCGAGGTCGGGATGTCGCAGGCCGATTGAGGTGGCCCCTTGTATCGCCTCGCGCAGATCGTTCTTCGTCCATCCGTCACGGTGGAGCGTGTCCACATGCTCCGGGCTCACCACTACGAGCACGTCACCTCTCGCCTGGGCGCGGGGATCTTGTATCCCCCGCACGACCAGCGCGATACTGGTCGCGAGGGACTCCGCCGTACGGGACCTATGGTCTACCACCAGAGACGGTCCCCCGCTGAGTGCGTAGACGGTGACCACCGAATCCTCGGGCTCGAACCCGCGCTCCACGTGAAGGGGCACCCACGGGCTCCTCTCCTCCCACTCCGCGAAGGCGAGCGTGAACTTGGAGGGTGATCCGAAGGTAGAGCGCTCCGTACCACCGGGCTTGGCCCCACCGACATTACGTAGCACGAGCCGAAGGGCTCGACCGATCGTCGCGTTGGAGCGCGTGCCCTGTCCGAGACATCCAAGGCCCATGTTGATGCCCAAGCGTTGGCGAATCGGCCCGTTGACCACTACGACGGGCGCGGCGCCCATGGTCGTCGCCATGACACCGTGAATGTTGAAGTCGTCCGTGCACACAGCTTCAATCGACGCGATAACGACCGGGAGATACTCGGGTCGACAGCCGGCCATGACCGCGTTGATGGCGATCTTCTCGACCGTAACCGTGGCCAGGTTCGGGGGCACCATTGCTACGACGTCCTGGGCGTGCCGTTGAGTTCCGGACAGCATGCGCAATACCCGTTCCGGCGTTGGGGGAACCACGGGCAGGCCATCCGTCAGGCCCTTGTCGAACAGGAACTCCATGACGTCGTCACCATCCGCGACGTCGACTCGCCGGGCTCGGAGCGGGCTTTCTGCCGAATCCGCGCTGAGGCGCTCGTATAGGCCCGGCTCCAGGGAGCGCGACCCGCACCCCGGTCTGGCTTCTGGATACGTGTCCCAGTCCACTGCGGGTGGCTCTAGGTCCGTCAGGGACTCGAGCCGACCAACGAGACCTCGCCAGTCGTCCCGCGCGAATCCCCACCACCGGCCGAGTTCCTCGCCACGACCGTCGGTCAGGATGATCGTTGGCACCGTCTCGATTCCGTAATTCCAGGACACGGCAAGGGATGAATCGTCTAGCACGGGCATCGAGGTCCCGAACTCTTCGATGAGCGTAGGCTCTCCCTCCGCGTCCTGGCTCACGGCCCAGACATCAACAGAGTCCCCGAAGGCTTCGTGCATCCTCAAGAGCAACGGCATCGAGAGCTCACAGGTGGGGCAGTCATGTTTGGCGAAGCACAAGACCGTGGGGCGCCCGGTAGGAAACAAATGCTCCGACCCCGAAGCGTCGAAGAGCCGGAATTCTGGAAGACTCGTCCCTGTAGTCATGAAGTCATTTTCCCTCGCCCACATAGGTGTGTCAACCGCCTAGCCACACTCGGCATGGAGCGTCCATCTTGCGCCTCGCTGCCTGGGTTGGCATGGTGATGCGCGAGGGACATTCGACCTCCCTCAGACTGCGGTCAATCCGGACGCCCGCCGTGGGCCGATGTTCTCGTGCCACTCCGTCGGAGCCGCCAAACAATCAGCAGGAGAACCACTGTGACCTTTTTTTCGATGAGGTTCGTGCCCGGAGCCCTTCTCGGCACCCTTGCACTCGTTTCACCGACCGGCGCCGCAGCGCAAGACGAGCCGGACGAAACATCACCGGCGGTGGAATACCGTCAGTCCCTGATGCAGGGGCTCGCCGCACATCGGTCCGCCGTCACAGCGATCGTGGATGACGAAGTCGACTATCGCAGCCACATCCTTGCCCACGCCACGGCGCTGCGGCGGCTCGCGGTCATGGCGACCGACGTGTTTCCCGAGGGCTCGGGTGGAGAGGGTTCTCGTGCTATGGAAGAGATCTGGCAGAACACCGACGAGTTCCAGGAAGTCTTGAAGGGTCTCCAGGATGCTACGGGCGGCCTACTGGACGCCGTTTACGCCGGGGATATCGGTGCAGTGGAAGAAGCCATGACGGCCGTGGCTGGATCATGCCGAGACTGTCACAGAGCCTTCCGCGCGCGTCCAAGCGGCGCGAACTGAGCAGTTCGGCTCGGCGATTCGGTCCGGACGGAAAGGGCGTCCGCGCACTGCGCGGACGCCCTTTCTATTTCACCGTCCAGTACTCGCCAAGCTCAGACGCCCCTCGGGCTTCCACGAGGCGACCGTATCCACCTCGCCCAACGGGACGCGGAGCCAAACGATGTCTACCTGGTGAGGCTCAAGTCCGAGATCTGAATTCCCGGGAGTACGTGGTTCACACGAACACCCCAGGTACCGTCCGAACGCGCCGCCATCCCACTCTTCGGAGCCGTGTGAACGACGGTGCCGTTTATGACGAACTCGGTCTGGTTCGCATTGACCCGCACTTCCAGCACGTTGGTGGAATGACCGTTGTCGCCCGGCGTCGCAACCGCTGAATGCTCCGTCCGCGCCTGCACGTCGTGCGTGGTGTCGTCGTTGGCACGATGCTTGACCAGGAAGGTTCCATTCTGGGCAACGAGAAAGTAGAGGTAATTCTGGCTCGGACCGGCCAAATCACCGCCACCGTACACCAGGCCGTAGTAGTTCGCGTGACTGCTCGGCTCATGCATCGTGAAGGTGCCCTTCAGCGTGAAGCTGCCGGACGCCGTATTGTCTGGATGCCACAAGGTCACAGCGGGGCCGGTATCGACGCGGAATCCATTGGACACCTCTGGAAAGGTGACTTCCGGGACGTCATCGGGGTCCGCGGCGTTGGTGCTCTGATCCACACGCATTTGCCAACCCGCAGGCGCCTGGGCGGCGAGAGGTGCGGCGATCAGAAGGGCGAGCGCTGCCATAGAGATTCGACGAAACATGGTAGACTCCTACTAGTAAAGGACGGACGAAGGGACAGTATAGGGCCGACACCCGAGGAGAAGAAGAGCATACCCCACCTTCGAGCGCGGGAACTGTAACCCGCGTTCCCCCACCCATCCACTTGCTCGCGCTGTTCTACGGCCTCGATGTCGAAAGGATCCTCCCGACCGGCCCAGTCCCCGGCGGCTGGTCGCCAAAGGCACCTGCCCACGCTACTCTGGATCGGGGTCCGCGATCGGCTAACCTCAAAGTTCCAAGACCCGGAGAACACACCATGAGAAACGCATGGTCATTTGTCGCCGCCTTGGTGATGGTCTCGGTGATGGCCCCCAGCGCCCAGGCTCAGGGTCGGAGAACTATGAGCCCCGAACAGCGCGCGGAACGCCAACGGCAGACGGAAGAGATGTTGCGGATGGTCCGGCCCATCGAGGCGGTCAACTCCGTGTGGATCGATGAGTTGACGTGGATGGAGGTCCGCGATGAGATCGCGTCAGGGAAGACGACCGCGATCATCTCGACGGGCGGCGTCGAGCAGAACGGTCCCTACGTCGCCGGCGGGAAGCACAACTTCGTTCTTCAAGCGACTTGCGAGGCAATCGCCAGACAGCTGGGGAATGCACTGTGCACCCCGGTTCTGAAGCTGGTGCCCGAAGGGGATCCGGAGAACATCCGATATCCAGGGACCCTCAGCCTTCGGCAGGAGACTTTTCAGGCGGTCCTCGAGGACGTCGGGAACAGCCTGCGGAGCCAGGGCTTCACGAACGTCGTCTATATCGGCGACAGCGGAGGGAATCAGAACGGCATGGCCGCCGCCGCTGAAGTGTTGAACGAGCGTTGGGCCGGCAGTGCTTCGGCCCACCACATCGAAGAGTACTACCGGGAAGACATCTGGAGCTGTGAGTACCTGAAGGACGAGCTAGGCATTTTTCAGCAACCCGACAACTGCTCGGCGACTCGGGACCTGTACCACGACGATGTCCACTACTCTTCGATCATCGCGACGATAGACCCCGGAAGAATCCGGGCCGAGCAGCGCATCAAGGCGGGTCTGTACTCGATCAACGGCGTCGACCTGGGCCCCATTGAGCGCACCATCGAGATCGGAGAGAAGCTCGTGGACTATCGGGCCGACATCACGGTCCGGGCGATCCGGCGAGCGATCGGGTCCAACTAGCACTCCAGCACGGCTCGAGAGCCAACACGTCTGGGGCTTCGAACGGGGTAGTGCCGCGAAGCCGGTCGTGGCATAGTTAAGTCCAGAGAAGTGCTGCAGTAACCCCGCTGGTCGTCATCCCATTAGTACACTCCAGCACAGAATTGCCAGCACCTGATTGAGAGACGAGCGCCTAGAGCGCTTGATTACTTATGGAGATCCATGTCGTGAGCATAGACGTGCCGTTCGCCGTCCAAGGACCGGGCGCATTTGCTGGAAGAATCCTGTTTCCAGCCCTTTTCGTGTCCTTGCTGACCGTCGGAGTACGGCCAGTCGCCGCGATTCAGGACAGCCGAGAGCTCTACCAGTTCGAAGCGGTCCGCATCGCCGAGGGCCCTGTCATAGACGGATCCATGGATGAGGCCGTGTGGCAGCGGGCTGCGGTCATCGATCAGTTCATCCAGCAGGAGCCGGAGGAGGGTGCGCCCGCGACTGAGCGGACCGAGGTTCGTGTGCTCTACGACGGTAGCACCCTGTATGTGGGCGTGCGTGCGTACGACTCGGGATCGGACGCCGTCATCGCCTCCGAACTGCGCCGAGATTCCGACCGACTCCTCGATGAGGACAACTTCCAAATTATCCTGGATACGTTCAACGACTCTCGTTCGGCGTACATGTTCGTCACGAGCCCACTCGGCGCCAAGCTCGAGCAGCAGATCTTCGAGGAAGGAGAAGGAGGGAGAAGAGGCTTTTCGACCAACAACAACATCAATCGCAACTGGGACGGTGTCTGGTACGTGTCGACCCAGCAGCTGCCGGACGGCTGGATCGCCGAGATCGCGATTCCCATGGTCACCGTTCGTTTTCCCGATTCGGAGCGTCAGGATTGGGGCATCAACTTCATGCGGAACATTCGTCGCAAGAACGAGCAGGTGTTCTGGGCACCCATTCCGAAGGCCTACACACTTACGCGAGTCAGCCTGGCCGGTAGTCTAACGGACCTCGAATCTCTGAACCGCGGCCTCGATCTCCGCATCAAGCCCTTCGTGCTCGGAGGCGGACGCCGTGTGTCAAACAGTGGGGTGCAAGACAACTCGACTCAGGAGGACTTCGGGGTCGATGTGAAGTACGGTGTCACAGCCGGGATGAACCTCGACCTGACGGTCAACACGGACTTCGCGCAAGCCGAGATCGACGACGAACAGATCAATCTGACGCGATTTCCGTTGTTCTTCCCTGAAAAGCGGGAGTTCTTTCTCGAGAACGCCGGACAGTTCAACGTGGGCACGTCGACGTCGACGTTTCGGGTGGCCGATCTCTTTTTCAGCCGCCGAATCGGGCTGTCAGACACGGGTGATCCCGTGCCAATCTTGGGCGGGGCCCGGCTGACCGGGAAGATGGGCCGCAACAACATCGCCGTGATGGATCTTCAGACGGACGATGCATTCGGGACCCAAGGTGAGAACTTCATGGTCGCCCGGTACAGTCGTGACGTCTTCGCCCGGTCCAAGGTCGGTGCGATGCTGATCAACAAGGAAGTCACGGGCAGCACATACTTCAATCGGACTTTCGCCGTCGATATGGCGATGGCTCCTCACCCCAGCCTGGCCTTCAACGGGTTCCTCGCCGGTACCTCGACCGAGGGCGTTTCCGACGGCCAGATGGGAGGGCACGTGAGGGCGGCTTGGTTGGATCAGTCCTGGAACATCAACGCGGAGTACACGGACCTTCAGGACAACTTCAACCCCGAAGTGGGTTTCGTGCCCAGACGGGGCATTCGTACGAGCAAGATCCACTTGGAACGGACGCCCCGACCGGGTCGCTACGGCCTCCGCGTTCTTCAGCCGATGATCAACCTGACGTACACCGCCGACCAGAACAATCGGCTGGTGTCCCGACGACTCCATCACATGCTCGGGATCGGATTTTCAGACGGCTCGACCGCCATCATCTTTTACAATCGCAAGTTCGAACGGCTCGATAATCCGTTCACGTTGCAGGGCGTCGTGGTTCCAGTCGGATCGTATCGATTCGGCGACTGGCGCTTCATGTACAACAGCAACCAGGCTCGGCGCGTGTATTCGAGCGTTAGCTATGCCCCACAGACGTTCTTCGACGGCACGCGAACGGATTGGAGCATCAGCGTAGGGTTTCGTGCGACGAGCCGGTTGTCGACCGAGGGACAAGTGGCTCGCAATGAGGTGGATTTGGCGGGCGGGTCGTTCACGGCTGATCTCGCCTCGTTCAGAATCGACTACGCGCTGTCACCCACGATGACGCTGCGCACGTTGACCCAATACAACTCGCTGACCGACGAGTGGAGCACGAGCGCGCGGCTCAACTATATCTACCGCCCCGGTAGCGATATCTACCTCGTCTACGATGAGCTCCGCCGGGACGGACCGGGTCTCGAGTGGGTTCGCGATCGTCGACTACTGCTCAAGTTCACCTATCTGCTCTCGCGGTAGCTGGGCGGTCAAAGCCCGAAAACGGGACACGCGTTTCCGCGGAAACGTCCCGAAGGCTCGTCGACCCGGGCACGACCCTCGCCTTCGGGCTGGCGTAGCTCCTTCCGGCCTCCCCGACTACTTTGCGGCTCGGATAAAATTCGACCGCGCCGGTGGCCGAGAATCGCGCCGAGCCTGAGATCCGTCCACGAAACAAAAAGTGAGGGCCGCCATGACGCGTCAACAGGCAAGTGACTTCGATCAGGGACTTCTCGATCTGTTCGATCAGTATATTCATGGTCAGATCAGCCGCCGCGAGTTTCTTGACCAGGCCGCGTCCTTCGCGACCGTGGGCGTTTCCGCGGCTGCCCTGCTGGAGAGCCTGAACCCTCGATACTCCGAAAGGCAACAGGTAAGGAGTGACGATCCTCAGGTGAGGGGAGAGTACGTCGAGTACTCCTCACCACGCGGCGCCGGCACGATGCGCGGCTACATGGTGCGACCGGCGGACTCCGACGGGGACTTGCCGGGTGTCGTCGTGGTCCATGAGAATCGCGGCCTCAACCCGCATATCGAGGATGTCGCACGCCGCACAGCCCTCGCGGGATTCTTGGCGTTCGCGCCCGACGCCCTCACACCGCTCGGCGGCTACCCTGGGAACGATGACGACGGACGCGACCTTCAGCGTCAGCGGGATCGGGATGAGATGGGGGAGGATTTCGTCGCCGCGGGGGGCTTCTTGAAGTCCCACGCGGAGTGCAGCGGGGCCGTGGGCGTGGTCGGTTTTTGCTACGGTGGAGGGATCTGCAACATGCTGGCCGTACGCGTCCCGGATCTGAGAGCCTCCGTTCCCTTCTACGGAGGTCAGCCAGCCGAGGAGGACGTATCCAGAATCAACGCGCCCCTGCTGATCCACTACGCGGGGCTAGACACGAGGATCAACGCCGGTTGGGCAGCCTACGAGGCCGCCCTGACATCGAACGACAAGAGTTACACGATGCACATGTACGAGGGCGCCAATCACGGTTTCCACAACGACACCACGCCACGCTACGATGAGGTGGCAGCCAAGTTGGCCTGGCAACGAACCATCGACTTCTTCAACAGGACGCTGCGCTGATTCAATAGGACGTTGCCCTGAGACGATTTCTTGGCTTCAGAGCTGTCGCGCTTGCGCATGAGCGGGTCGGGGAGCGACAATGCTTGACGGATCCACGGTCCCGCTCGAGTGGGCCGTTTGGCCGCTACGTTAATGGAGGCAGTTATGAACAGGATCAAAGGGTTGTCTCGGAGGGGCTTTGTGGGTGGAGCGGCCACCGCTCTAGGATATCTGGGGCTCAAGCCGGGCGCCGACCTGTGGGGTGCGAGCACGTCGACGCACAGATTCTCCGCCTTCGGCCAGCAGACCTACGACTACGATTCCTACGCCAAATTGTCATCCAACGAGAACCCATACGGTCCCACGGACAAAATGTGGGAAGCTATGGACATGGCGAAGAAATATTCGATGCGGTACGGATACCCGGATGGGGACATCCAGGAGAAGATCGCGGAGAGTCACGGCGTGGATCCCGAGAATATCCTGTTGGGTGCCGGCTCAGGCGAGGTTCTGCGGACCATGGGGCTGACGTACCTGGGGGCTCACAAGAAGGTCGTCGGCGTCGAGCCGTCGTACAGTTCGGTATACCGCCATGCCACCGGGCTCAAGGCGGATGCGATCCTGTTGCCACTGAATGAAGACTACACTCAGAACATCCCGGCGATGATCCGCACCACCAATCGGAACCGTCGGGATCTCGGCTTCGTCTACCTGTGCAATCCTAACAATCCGACCGGCGTCATCGTGACCCAAAACGAGGTCCGGCAACTCCTTGACGGGATTCCTGAGGATATGCCGACGCTGATCGACGAGGCGTACCATCACTTCGTGGAAGACCCCAGGTACGCCACCGCTATACCCTACGTGAAAGAAGGCCGAAGGGTAGTGATCGCCCGTACCTTCTCAAAGATCTACGGTATGGCAGCGCTTAGAATCGGTTACGCCGTCGCACCTGCAGACATGATCCAGGAGATGCGGAACTACAGCACGGGTAGTGTCAACGTCCTTGCACGGTGGGGAGCCGCAGCGGCTCTCGACGACCCCAATGCGGAAACGCGTGTTCTCAACATCACGACGAGGCTTCGCAATGCCACGTCGACCGCCCTCCGGAACATGGGCTACGACGTGATTCCGTCCGAGACCAATTTCTTCATGGTCCACACTGGACGCCCGGTTCAGGAGGTTCAAGCTGCGTTCCGCGAGAAGGGCGTGCTCGTCGGGCGTCCCTTCCCGCCGATGCTCGATCACCTGCGGGTGTCCATCGGTACGGAAGAAGAGATGGACCGCTTCATGACGGCCTGGAAGGAGATCTTCCCGGCGAAGACTGCCGCGGATACCGCTAGAGGCTGACGGACCATCCTAGATCGGACATTTCTGATCTAGGTGACATCGCCTGGAAACGACCGCACTCTGACCGATTTCTACCGGTCAGAGTGCGGTCGTTCCCAGTTTTTGGAGGAAAATCCCGACTTTCAGCTCTCCACCGGGCTGTCGGCATTGTTGCCATACTCAATCCAAGAGCCGTCGAAGTTGCGTACGTCGGGAAACCCGAGAAGCTCCCTGAGGACGAACCAGGTGTGCGCGGCCCGAGTGCCACTGTGACAATACGTGACGATCTGCTTGTCGGGCGTGAATCCAGCCCCTTCGTACAGGGCGGCCAGCACGGCCGCTGACTTGAACGTTCCGTCCGAGTTGACGGCTGAGCTCCACTCGACATTGATCGAGCCCGGAACGTGGCCGCCCCTCTCTGCCCTGACGTCTCGGCCCAGGTGTTCGTCCGGGCTCCTCGCATCGCAGAACAGGGTGGACGGATCGTCGATATGTTCGACGACATACTGCCACGACGTACGGATTTCCGGATCCGGCGGACCCGCCTCGTAGTCGGACGACGAGAAGTCGGCGACGTCCACGGTGAGATCGCGACCATCCGCGACCCATTTCCCGCTACCACCGTTATACACCCGCACGTTCTCGTGCTGATAGTACTTCAACACCCAGTAAGCCCGGGCCGCACGTAGATTGCTGGCATTGTCGTACAGAACCACGGTCTGATCTCGCTCGACACCGATGTTCGAGAGAGCCTGCGACACGCCGGCGGCCGTGGCGATCTGCGCCCGGATGGGATCGTCGGGATTCGACAATTGCCCCAGCGTGAGGAACGCTGCTCCCTGGACATGTCCCTCATTGAAGGCGTCGAGGTTCGTGCCCACCTCCACCAATCGAACATTGGGGTCGGCCATGTGCTGATCTACCCACTCCGTGTCGACCAGGACATCCTTCGCGTAGGTGCCCTCCGAGCCTGCGCTCCCACTGTCGCCACATGCCGCGGCAGCCAGTCCGGTGAACGCCGCGAAGAGAAGTGGCCTACGTATGGTCCAAGAGATCCGTGGCGATGTCATGATGCTACCTCCGCTTTCTTGCGTGTGATGAGAAGGCGCCATTCGGAGGCACCACTTTCCTCGATCTCGGTCTCGTAGCCCAAGCGAGCCGCCTGGGTCGGAATCGTCTCCAACGTCGGTGCGTGATCGGTCAGGACCTCCAAGCCCTCGTCTTCGACCGACAGTTTCTTCAGGGCGGTGACGGTCCGCATCATCGGGTACGGGCAGATTTCACCTCTAACATCCAGCGTTGTCATGTCGCCTCCATGGCGGGGCACGAGCCGGCCCAGGCCGGTCCTACGCAATCCTTTGTATCGCGTGAGTACCGATCCAGGCGCCCAGCCCGAGAAAGATCGCGAACACCCATCCGTTCAGAGCCAACGAAGGGATGGCGGAAAAGAATGCACCGATAGTGCAGCCCATGGCAATCCCGGAGCCGTATCCCATAATGACGCCTCCACCGAGGGACTGCACGTAGCGGACGGCACGCTTGGGTGCACGAATTTTGAACTCTCCGGCCCCCACGGCGGCGGCGAAGGAGCCGAAGAACATGCCTAACACGAGGAACAGCATATGAGTGACGAAGACCCCCTCCGCCGACACCATGACGCACCCCGGTAGCGCCCCCACACCGGCGAGCGGCCCCGGTGACGCACCCACTACCGACGCGACGCGAATCGACCACCGTGAGATTTCACCGGTGAAACCCCACGGCTCGGCGGCCGCAAAAAGCAGCACGTTCAGACCTCCGAGAACGCCCCCGGCGACCATCACGGGCCAGCCGTCCACGAAAATCTGCCCCGCCACCGCTCGGAGGTGCTCCGAGGGGCCCGCGGGAATCTCGGCAGATCGGGCTCGCCCGGACACGACCAACCCGGCTCGATGTTCCCACCAAACGAGTGCGACATATATGAGCAGGAGAGCCACCAGGGTGGCGACCACGGCGCCCGCATGACCGATCCAGTGCGGAAGCCATACCCGCGGCGCCGAGGCGATGTGCACACGCCACCACCAATTCCAAGTATGGGCCGATGCGAGCAGTCCCCCCATCACTCCTAGGAACGCGACCCAGGACGCGACGTAACCCTCGCCCATGCGGTAGAGGCTCCCCGACACGCAGCCACCGGCCAGGACCATGCCCACGCCGAAGAGCAACCCACCCAAAGCGGTATGGATGCCCACGGGGAGAACGTTGGCGGTGGACGGATAGATCGAAAGGGAGGTGTTGGGGATCTGCTGGCTCATGAGAAGCCCGAAGCCCAGGGCACCGACGGCCAGCCCCAGAAGAACACCCTTCATGTTCCTGGCGTGGCCAAGAAGGAAGATGTCCCGAAACGCCGAGGCGAAGCAGAAACGCGCCCGCTGCAGCACGAATCCGAACGCGAGCCCAAACGCCCAGAACATTGCGAACTCACTGTCCCGGCCCCTCGCGACGACGTACACGATCCCCGCGACCACCCACGCCGCCAACGCGATCAAGGCATTTCTGGGCAGAGGGCGACCTGCCGCGTTCGGGGCGCCCTCAGCGGTCATCGGATCCACTCCGTGCGCTCCAATCCTGCCAGGATCCGTCGTACAACCGAACGCGGGGGAAACCCGCCTGTCGCAACACGACATAAGTGTGGGCAGCCCGCATTCCGGTGGCACAGTAGGTCACGACCTCGCTAGACTCGGTGACTCCGATCCGTGCCAGCTCTGTGACTAACTCATCCCGACCCCGCGAAGTTCGCCACGAGTCTTCCGGGACCGCACGAAACCAGTCCCAACTGACGGCCCCCGGCACATGTCCTTGATCGAACTCGGAGCGCGAGCGGGTGTCGAGCAAGATGACGTTGTCCTGCTGCATGTGTGCCATGAGCCAATCGTGGTCGACGATCACTTGCGTTTCCGCCCCGGCGCTATAGGTCGTCGAGCTGACGGTCGCGGCCCCCTTGTCGACCGGCTTCAAGTCCTCCTGCCAGAGGTCCCAGCCCCCATCCAGCACCGCCGCAGCCGCGTGGCCGTAGCGGTGTAACGCCCATACGAGACGAGACGCCGGCAGTCCACAGTTGTCGTCATATGCAACGACGCTGTCCCCGGGCGAGATTCCACACTGAACCATCCGCGCCTCGAACTCCTCTGCCGGCAACAGCACATTGTCGAGACCGGCCTTGCTGTAGCCGAGGTCCTTCAACTCGACTTGGACAGCGCCTGGAAGGTGTCCCTTCGCGTACCCAGCTCGATCCCGAAGGTCCACGATCCGCAGACGATCATGACCGAGATGGGCCTCCAGCCAGTCCGGTTCGACAAGCAAGCCCGGCAGGGTGATGCTCGGCAACTCTCTGGGTGTCAGCTTACTTCGCGATCTGTAGATCCCATCCGTCGGGATCTAGCACGTGGTAGCTGTCGTAGCCCTCGCCTCCGGCTTGGTCCCGGCGAGGATCGAGACCTCGGCTCTCCAGCTCATCCCGCACCTGGTCGGTATCGAAGTCCTCGATGCGCCACGAGATATGATTGACCACGCCGGTCAAGGGTGGCCGGTCCGGCCGGCTCTGGCTCATCGGTCGGCGATTGTTGCGGATGATGATGCTCCCGACGTCGCCGATGGCAAGGGAGGCCTGTCTCTCGCCGTCGTCCCTGCGCACTTCCCAACCCATCAGGTCCGAGTAGAAGTCGCGGCTCTTTCCGTAGTCGGCGACGGCAAAGGATATATGATCCAAGCTCGTCGTCTTCCCGAGTGGGGCTGCGCAGCTCGGAGTGGTCGCCGCCGCCGCGGGAGTCGCAGAACTCAACGAATGCGTCCCGACCGCCGCCAAGGCCAAGCTGCTGATGAGCTGACGGCGGTTCATCCTTCCGTTCTCGAAGTCACGGATCAGGTTGGATATGATCGTTTCCATGGTACTGTTCTCCTACACAAGGCGGTCGGACGGCTCAGCTCCAGTGGGCAGGGCCGCAGCACATCGGGCAAGGTACCGGGGGGATGCCGAGAAATTCAAGGTCGCGCCCAACTAACCGACCACAGCTTCAACGGCCTTCCTCGCTACGTTTGCCACTTTCCCCTGTGGGTCGCACCTCGGATCATAGGCGGTGAGCGCGATGGCTGCGATTTCCACCTGGGCCCGAAGCGCTTGTAACAGGCCGTAGAGTTCGTCCGCATGGAGCCCATTCGGTGCCGCCAACGCGTTGGCTCTTCCCTCGGTCGGATCGAGCACGTCCAGATCGAGGTGCACATAAACACGGTCCATCGACTTCGCCAGGGAGGCGACCCCCACGATATCCCCTCTCACTCGCTCGGGTGACAACACCGAGATATTCGAGCGCTCGATCACATCGATTTCCGGGGAATCGAGATCCCTGATACCGAGCATGAGGAGCGCTTCATCCGGGATTGGATGAAAATCCGGAATCTTGGCGAGAATCGTTCTCCAGCAACGTCCCGTGAGCATCGAGACGGCCATGCCGTCCATGAAACCCGACTCGGTGGTCTCCGGTGTATTGAGGTCTCCGTGGCTATCGAACCAGACCACCCGGGGTGGGGTGGAGACAGTCCAGCCACGGTTCCGACCGCCGAATAACATGAGCCGGCCAGGACGACGGGAAAGCGATTGTCCCCCACCGCAGAAGAGACACTGTGGGAGAGTCCGGTAAGTATGGACGCCGCCGTATCGACCTCACTGGGCACCTCGGCGGAGGCAGCGAGGATCTCACCGACAGACACGTCGTGTCCCGAGGTGACCAGTCGCTCTCGAAGGCCGCACGCGAGGAGCCTTTCCGGCCCGGCTCCCATACGAACACCGTACATCCCGGAGTCGTAGGGGACGGTGAGGATGTGGATGTTCACGACCTCTCCTCAGCCCTTGGACACTTTTCGCACGCTTGCAAGCCAGTGGTCCAGCGAGATGCGATCATCCCGCGGGCCCATGGTCAGCAGATACAGCAATAGGGCGGTACGAGGAATCACGTGCGTGTTGAACTCATAGAGCGGTACCGCGAGCAGATGGCCGAAAGTGACTAGGATGAGGACTGCGCCGAGTGCCAGAAGCGCCGGACGAATCCACAGTCCGATCAACAGGAGGCCGCCGGCCGTCAACTCGACCCACGGAACGACCGTGCCTGTAATCCAAAGTGACCACGAGGGAAGAAAGGTGTCGCCGTAAGGCTCGACGAACCAACGGAGCGCGTGTTCTACGGGTCCGAGCGTGAACACCTTCCCCACTCCAGACATGAAGAAGATGAGGCCAAGGATCATGCGGGCGACGAAGATCGTCCGAGAATATCCCCATCACAAACCGTGTCCGATCGTGGGAGTCGCGTGTGTGGAGCCGTGTATGGAGCAAAGCTCGCTGACCGTCACAGCGAGGACCAGACCG
>Ga0310123_10000935_pt1 | contig 25358 bp, 18 predicted proteins | sample CB6_AW_1057_MG_FD_203505 | JGI IMG/M metagenome (GOLD analysis project Ga0310123, IMG submission 203505) | Marine microbial communities from Western Arctic Ocean, Canada - CB6_AW_1057 | ecosystem: Environmental > Aquatic > Marine > Oceanic | place: Canada: Western Arctic Ocean | collected... | reverse complement strand
CGACTGACCCGCAGCGTCGGACCGGCGGTCATTTCTCGCAACGTCGAGTTCGGTGAAGACGTCGGGGCCAAGTACTACTACGACCGCGAGGTCGTGGTGACCCTGCCCGAGGACATGCCGCCGGGACTCTATGATCTGGTCGTCAACGTCACCGGTGGACGTCGGACCGGCAGTTGTCGCTCACCGCGGAGCGTGCACGTGGTCACCACGTTCCCCCAGGACCCGGTCCTGGTCACCTTCGGCCACCTGGACACGTCGGCCCAGAACCAGGCCGAGTACCTGGAGCGGCTGGCCGGGATCTGCAACCTGGTCGGAGCCGACATGGTGCTCTCCAGCAACGCCTGCAACCCGGCCTATGTCTCGGGAGCACTCTCACGCCTTCAGGTTCCCTACGTGGTCAACTTCGGCAATCACCAGTTCGCCGGCCACGAGGCCTGGTTCGGCGACCCGGTGGGACGGATTGACTTCGGCCCGCAGATCAGCGTGCTCAACTTCGGCCACCCCTGGCACGTCGGCACCGCACGAGCCGACCAGTTGCTGGGCGAGCGGCGGGCGGCGGCGATGAAAATCGTCAACGCCTTCGAGGCGAATGCGCCGGTCGAGTTCTTCGATCGCCACAAGGTCCGCATGATCCACGATGGCCACGGAACCGGAGCCAAGGTAATGGATGTCGGTGCCACGCCCACGCGACGAATCGGCAAGTCGAGTTCGACCAGCTTCCGGGTGGTCCGGTTGAAGAACAACCGCGTGGTCACCTGCACGTATGACGGACACGAGACCGCACCGGTGCCGTTCTCACGCGACGAATCGCCGCCGGTGGCGACCCGCTTCCTGGCCCCCAACGACGGAACCCACTCGTCAAACACCGCGACCGTCACCAACCGGCTCAAGGACGCTTTTCCCAATGGACGCGTGACTTTCGTGATGCCGGCGGGAGAATATACGGTCGACAACGCGCGGGCCGAATCCAGCACGAAGAGCGACGACGGTCGTCACGTGGTGCTGGTGACCCGCGTCGACATCCCCGCCAGCGGCCAGATCCAGGTGACCGTCGATCCCGGCAAGTGACCGGGCGAGACCGGCAACAGGACGGAGACCCCGAACATGACGACTCGCCGATGCACGTTACCGCCCGTTGATCGCAGGACGTTTCTTGGTCAATCCGCCGCGGGACTGGCGGCGCTGGGTTCGGCGTCGTCGGCCGAGGCGGCGGCTCGAAAACCGAAGCTCCGGTTTGGACTCAACGCCGATCCCCATCTGCAGGGGGCACGTCCGTCGGGTCGGGCGACCAATTTTCGGAGGTTCGTCAACCAGATGAAGACGTTCCAGCCTGAATTCGCAGTTGACCTGGGTGACTTCGGCATCCAGGTCTCCGAGGGGCAGACCACCCAGGCGATGCACGATGGACAAGTCGCCGGCCTGAAGTACCACCTCGACGTGTTTTCACAGTTGAAATGCCCTCGCTACCACGTCATGGGCAATCACGACGTCGGCTGGTTGAAGGGGGGCGAGGAGAAGATCACGCCTGCTGACCTGATCGGACGCTCCCATCCCGGCGAAGACATCACCAAGCAGGAGTTCCTCGCCATCACCAAGATGCCGCACCGCTACTTCTCGGTCGATCTCAACGGATTCCACCTGATCGTTCTCGACGCAAACAACGCGGCCGACGAATCGTCTCCTCCGAAGGGCAAGGACGGGCTGGAGGGCGGCTACTGGATTGATGCCACGCAGAAGACCTGGCTGGCCAGGGACCTGAAAAAGAACCGGAAGAAACCGAAGCTGGTTTTCTGTCACGAGGAACTGCACCACACTCCCGAGACGGGATCGGGGCAGGGTGGCGACACGCCCTTCCCACCCGTCGGCAAGCAGCACTCCTATGTCGACAACGGCTGGGAAATCCGCAGGCTGTTTGCCGAGGACGGCCGGGTGCTGGCCTGTTTCTTCGGCCACAAGCATCGCAGCCGCTGGACCGTCTACGACGACACGAACTACCTCACGATGGCCGCCACACACTTCAAGGCCAGTTTCGCCGAGATCACGATCGCCGACACGCTGGACATCAAGGGCTACGGTGGCCAGCGGTCGTACCGACTGCCACTCCCGAAGTGGCTTACCGGAGCCAGTAGTTAGCCTGCGTGGATCTCAAGACGATTCCGGAATCGTCAGCAACAACGCCAGGGTCGCCCAACTGCTGGCGGCGATCGAAATGAACTGATCCTTGCCGTGTGGAAATCCCGTTTCGAAGTAGGTCTGAAACGGCTTGGCGCGGGTTACGACATGCCACGATCCGTCTTCCAATTGCGTGTCGACCAGGTACTGCATTCCGCGACGCATCGCCGGGTGATCAGCTGACAAACCGCCATCACGAAGCAATGCGACCAGCACGGTCGCCGTGGCGTAGGCGTCGCTTTTCATGTCGGATGTCTGAGCCCAACCCCCATCCTTCCGCTGACTGTCGACAAGTTGCGCGGTCGCCTTCGGCACGGCACCCTCGTCGGGTTCGACATACTTCAGCGCTCGCAGACGGAACACACGAGCTTCGGTTTCTTCAGGACTCTTGCTGAGCAGCCATTCCCGCACTGACTTGGTTCGTTCTTCGATCCTGGCCTTCTGCTTTTCGGTCCCGAAATCGGCCAGTCCACGCAGAGCAACGTACGTCGTGGTGAAATCACTTCCCGACGACGGCGGACGTTTGCCGGGATGACTCCAGTGGTCCTTCTTCTTCTGGTACTCCAGCAGGAAGTGGGTCACGGCGGCAGTCATGTCGTCGGGCTTCCGGCCACCCTCCTGCAACGCCCACAGCGCGTAACCTGCGGTGATGACCTTGCCCCCTTGCCCACGACCTTCGAGATAATTTTTCTGGCCACGTTTCAGGTGCGCTTCGGTGTGGCGAAGTTGTTTGTCCAGATTCTCCTTGTCGATCGAAAAGCCGCGTTTTCGGGCTCCGACCAGGGCCAGCACCGGCAAGGCCTGGTTGTGGCACGTGAAGCACTTTCGTTCCTTGGCCGATCCTGCCGCCCCTTTTTCCAGTGCCGGAACCGCTTTCGCAATCGCAGCGCGAATCGCCTTGGGAGATGGTGCTGACTCGTCGGCATGCAGAGAAGACACCGTCATGATTCCGGCGACCAGGGCGGCGAGATGAGGTAGGCGGCTCATGACTTTCTCCGCGATGAGGAGGACATGGTGCCACCATACGCGCAGCCTGCGGTGGCATCCAGTGAATCCCACCACATGATCTGCGGCGCGCCGACGCGTTCGAAATCAATGGCTTCGGTGGACAACAGTCCCACCGGTTGCCGTTGCCGGCACGGCAGAAGGCCGACTGCTGAAGCGCGTCGGCCCCCGAGCCTAGAGCAGCTCGTGGATCGGAGTGGGATCCTCGAGCACCGGCGTGGGTCGACCCTGGTGGTCGAGCAGGTGCAGCGTCGGATCCATGCCCAGGGCCTTGTAGATCGTCGCGTGCAGGTTGCACGGCTTGACGGCCCGCGAGAGCGGACGTTCGCCCCTGGCGTTGGTCGAACCCACCACCTGGCCACCCCTGATGCCGCCACCGGCCAACAGGCAGAACAGCGAGTTGCCCCAGTGGTCGCGTCCGGGTGTGCCCTTGCTGCCGGCAGGCCCCCCGTTGCCGCCGTTGTTCATCCGCGGCGTCCGGCTGAATTCGCCGCAGAGGATCACCAGGGTCGATTCGAGCATGCCACGATCCGACAGGTCTTTCAACAGGCCCGAGACGGCCATGTCGACGCGAGGCAGGACGTTCTTGTAACCCGGCTCGAGGTTCCAGTGATGGTCCCAGCCACCAAAGTGAACCGTCACGAAGGTCGAACCGGCTTCGACCAGCCGCCTGGCCAGCAACGTGCTCTGGCCCCAGTTGCTCCGGCCGTACCGGTCGCGGATCTTCGGGTCCTCGCTGTTGATGTCAAAGGCCTTCCGCGCAGCGGCGCCGGAAACGAATTCGAACGCGTCCCGATCGAACTTGTCCATCGCCTCGAACAGCGTGCCCCGCTCGACGGTCTTGCTGATCCGGTCCAACCGCTGGTTCAGATCGCGACGCGATGCCAGGCGATCGACGGTCATCCCACCGGCGAGGTTCAGATTGGCCACCTTGAAGTTGGCGTTGTTCGGATCGCCACCGGTCTGGAACGGGTCGTACTGCATCCCCATCCAGTTGCCGCCGAAGTAACCCGGCCGCAGCCCGATGCTGCTGGCCACCGGCACGCTGATGTAGGAGGGCATGCCACTGCGACGCGGACCGCGTTCCCGCGCGACGATCGAACCGATCGAGGGAAACGTGCCGTCATTGTTGGCACCAAGCGACTTGGTCGTCAGCATGTAGTGACCGCCATGGAAGTGGCCACCGGTGTCGTGGTGCAGCGAGCGGACGATCGAGAACTTGTCGGCGTGCTGGGCCTGGAGCGGGAACATCTCGGTGATCTCGATCCCCGGCACGTTGGTCGGGGTCGGCATCCAGATGCCGCGGTACTCGGCCGGAGCCTCCGGCTTCATGTCGTACATGTCCAAGTGGCTCGGGCCACCGTCGAGCCAGATCATGATCGCCGCGTTGTCGTTGCCCTTGCCGGCCGCCTGCTTGGCACGAGCCACATCGCCCAGGCTGGCTGCGGCCATGCCGGCCACGCCCAACTGTACGAAGCTGCGACGGGACATCCCGTCGCAATAACGACCACTGCGCCCGGCATCGATACGTAGCATTGCTCGACCTCGTCCCGAACCTTGTTCTGGCTAAACCGGAAACCGCCACGGCACCCGATCGCATCAATCTACCATTATCTGTCGGCCATTGGCACCCCGGTGGATCAGCCATCACGACAATCAACCGGTCCGTGACACCGCGGCACCACGCGAATCCCCTTGCGACCACGGACTTTACGGACAAAGAAGAACCGACCGACGGCATGCATCACCCGGCGGACCAGGGTCCTCTTGTAGGGGGGAAACAGGACGGGGTCGACATGGGCCATCGACTCGCCGAAGAAATGGGCCATGACACCCAGTTCCTCACCGATGTCCAGTTGCAGGCACGTGGCCTCGCCGATATTCAGCCAGTCCTCGTACGTGCAGGTGTCGCCAACCCACTCGAAATCCCGCTCGCCGAATGCCTCGACCGCCTGTCCGTAAAACCTCGAATCGTCGGCCGGATCGAGTCCCATTTTCAGCATCCCGACCCGTTCGACGGCCAACAGGTCTCGACCGCCGATCACCGTCTCGGTGTGGTGGATATTGCCCGAATTGAGCACCTGGCCATCCTCATCGCGGACGACATCAAAGCCCTCCTTGTACCCCAATGGTCCGTCCAGGCTCCACGTGGCGTCGATCGCGGCGAAGTGTACGGGAAAGTGCATCAACGCATTGATTGTCGCGGTGTCGACCTCCCGCTTCTGGTGATACTCGGTGAACTTGTCTTGAGCAGGCAGGCAACCGTAGGTGTTCTTGATCACCAGCGTGCAACGTGAGACGTCGTGAGTCTTGTTCTTGGCGAACGAGATGCGGAAGTCGGCATCTCGCCACGACTCGCCCACGAAGTGCTGTCCCAGTATCCCGCCGTAGTCGAAGGGAAACTGCTCGTTGGTCAGGTCGCGAACGTCGTAACCCTCGCCACCCAGGCCGATCACCCTCGCGACGTGGTTCACGCTGCGATTGCGGTACCAGAGTCCGTAGACGTTCTGGGCCTCGACAACCCGCACGTTGGTGTAACCCGCCTCGTCCAACCGCGAAATCCATCGCTCAACGAGTTCGGGATCGGTGTAGACCAGCGGGGGATCCTCGACCTTGATCGTCATCATGAAGTTCGGCTTCAACACGACCAGGAACTCCGAAGCCGGCTTCCCCGATCTCGATCTCACGGCCTCCAGCGTGTCCCAGAAGTGAGACTGGTCGAGCATGCCCTCCAGCGCGGCGAACTTGTCGGTGTCGCGAACCGCCGCAACAACCGATGGGACATCGAGATCTCGGACATCGGCACCGGTCATGCTCTGTCCTCTGTATTGGGCGTTGTGGTGGAGGCCGCGGTGTCGAGCAATTCGGCGAGTCGCCGAGGATCATCGAAGGTCATGCCATCAACACCCATTGAGATCAGTCGACTGGCCAGGCTCTCGTCGCGTCCGACACCCCACGCCCGGACCTCGATTCCGCGGCTGTGGAAGTACCTGACCATCTTCCCGGTCACCTGTTCGGCCGGTGGTGCCACCCGCTCGGCACGCAACCGCCGTACTCTACCGGCGACATACCACATCCACCAACGCCAGTCTCGGAACCAGGCGATCCAGGTCGTGGTGACATCGGGCGCCAACCGGCGGATCGACTCGAGTACCCCCCGGTGATCCGACGACACCGTCACGCGATCGGCAACACCTCGCGACTCCACCTCACCGGCCACGGCCCGCTCGATTCCACAACCGGCATCCTTCACGTGCAGCACCAGCGGCACACGTTGGACCAGTCGATCGAAGATCTCTCCGAGTGTCGGCACCGTTTCACCGGCAAACCGCTCGTCGAACCACCTGCCGGCATCCAGGCCTCGCACCTGCTCCAGGCTCAATCGCCCGACCGCACCTTCACCATCGGTCGTACGGTCGACGGTCCGGTCGTGCATCACCACAACGTGTCCATCGGCCGTGCAGCGGATATCCAGCTCGACCGCCGACGCACCGGCCTCGATGGCAGATTCGAAGGCCGAAAGAGTGTTTTCGGGGGCGTTGGTCGAATCGCCCCGATGGGCGATGTTCAGGAACATGCTGCCAACTCCCCGAGAGCCTCGACCAACCGGTCGATTTCCTCTTCAAGCAGGAAGAACGGCACGCTGATCCGCAGGCCCTCGCGAGTGTGAGGCAACGGCTTGACGATCATGTCCCAACGTTCACGCAACGTCGCCGCCAGGTCCTCGCCCGTCCATCCCACCAGTGACATCGACACCAGGGCAGCCGATCGAGAAAACTCGGCGGGCGTCAGCACCTCGGCACCCTCGATCGACTCCAGGCCCCGTTTCAGCCGGTCGGTGAGCAACCCGGTCCGCTCGGCAATGTCCCGTGAGCCGATTCCGGTCAGCCAGTCGCAGGCAGCCGCCCACGCATGAACCAGCGGCCACGACCACGGTCCGAACTGGAACCGCTCGGCCGACTCGTGCAACTCGAACCGATCCGTCTCGAAGTCCAGCCAACTCTCGCTGCGTCCCCCCGGAAACCGCACGGCCAGTTCGCCGATCCGCCCGGGACTCACGTACAGCAATCCCGCGGCATACGTCGAGTACATCCACTTGTAGGAGAGCAACCCGGCAAAATCGCAGCCGGTTTCCGCCAGGTCGATCGGGAACACCCCGCACGAGTGGGCCATGTCGACGAAGCTCATCGCCCCGTGTCGCCGAACCGTCTCGCACAGTTCCCCGGCCGCCAGCCGGTAGCCGAGATCGGTCGTGACCTGGCTGAAGGCGACCAGCCGCGTGCGTTCCCCGAGGCACGCCTCCAGGGCTGCCACCTGTTCGGCCGGCGAACCGTCGACCAGTTCGAGCTTGCGGAGGACGATTCCCTGTTGATCTCGCAACGCCAGCACCGGCAGCAGCAGGGCCGCCTCCTCGTCGGCGGAAACCACGATCTCGTCGCCCGGCTGCCAATCCAGCCCGCGGAGCACCGTCAGGAACGCCTCGCTGACCCCTCGCATCAACGCCAGTGTCGACGGCGACACTCCGAAGAACTCGGCCAGGCGGGCCATCGACCGTTCACGCCGAGCGTACTCCTCGTCGGGGTAAACGATGTGCATCGGCCCCCGCCGCAGCAGTTCGTCCATCAATCCCGCGTGGATCTCGGCAACCGGCCGCGGGGTGATGCCGACTCCCCCGTTCTGGAACCACGTGTAGTTCTCCAGTGCCGGGAAGTCGCTGCGGACACGTTGCAGGACGGTCGTTTCCATCCGCGTCACTCTCATCGTCACTGGCCTTGCTTGCAAGCCCGCTCGCCAGCGACGATGTCCTGATGCCCCGCCCGGTTCGCCCAGCCCGATACGTCCTGCTGCTGTTCCTGGCCTGTGGTGCGTGGTCGCGCCCGGTCCCGGCCCAGACCAGCAAGGACTTCGAACTGGCTCCGATCGACTACCACAACCAGTCGACGATCAACCGCATCTCGACGCTGCAGCGACTGATCGACCTGGGCAAGTCGAAGCTGGCCTGGACCGACCGCCACGGCTTCCTGCCGGCCGTGCTCACCGCCCTGGACATCCCCGTTTCCTCGCAGGTGCTCGTCTTCTCCAGGACCAGCGTGCAGGTCCGACAGATCTCGCCACGGCGTCCCCGTGCGATCTACTTCAACGACGACACCTACGTGGCCTGGGTGCAGCAGGGGGACATGCTCGAGATCATCTCGATGGATCCTCAACTCGGCGGCATCTTCTACACCCTGCCGCAGTCGCCGTCGAAGCGACCGCAGTTTCGTCGCGACCGCGGCCAGTGCCTGCTCTGCCACGCCAACCGCCGGACCCGTGACGTCCCCGGCCCGGTGGTCCGTTCGCTCTACACCGCGCCCTCGGGACAGCCTCACTTCGGAGCCCGCACGTTCGTCACCGACCACTCCAGCCCGTTCTCCGAACGGTGGGGCGGCTACTACGTCACCGGCACGCACGGCTCGATGCGACACATGGGCAACACCGTCATCCCGCTCGACCAGCCGACACGAGAATTCGATTACCAGGCCGGTGCCAACCTGACCCGGCTCGACGGACTGATCGACACCGACGACTACCTGTCGCCGCACAGCGACCTGGTCGCGCTGATGGTGCTCGAACACCAGGCCCGGATGCACAACCTGATCACGCAAGCTCATTTCGAGACCGATACGGTCGACCACTACGACCGGCTGTACAACAAGGCCCTGGATCGCCCCAGGGGATACCGCAGCAAGGTGTCGAAGCGACGGATTGCCCGCGTGGCCGGGGACCTGCTCCGCTACATGCTGTTCATCGACGAGTTCACCCTGAAGTCACCGGTGCGGGGAACGTCGAAGTTCGCCGAGGAATTTTCGAGCCGCGGCCGCCTCGACAAGCTGGGCCGTTCGCTGCGTCAACTGGACCTGCGTCGGAGGCTGTTCCGCCACCCGTGCAGCTTCCTGGTCGAATCTCCCTCGTTCGCCCAATTGCCGGTATCGGTTCGCACGCTGGTCGCCGACCGGTTGAGATCGGTTCTAAAGGACAAGACGCCCGGCGAGGATTATGCCCGACTGAGCGGCGACGACCGGAAGACGATCCACGAGATCCTCGACGCCAACCGCCCATCCTGGTGGGTGACCGCCGCAAAGAATTCCCGGAGCAAGAAGTGACCAGCCGCAACGGCGATCGTCGGAGATTCCTGCAGCAGGCCGCTTCGGTCGGCCTGTCCGTCGGAACGGGCTCCTGGTGTCGTGCCCTGGCGGCCCCGGTTCCCTCGACCGAAATCCGGGGCTCGGTCGTCGCGAACAGGAAACCGCTGGCCGGTGTCCGGGTTTCCGACGGGTTGCGGGTCGTCCACACCGACGAGTCGGGTGACTTCCGGATCCGCGTCGGGCCCGACAGCGGACCGTTCCTGTTCGTCACCACGCCATCGGGCCACTGGACCGACTCGTTCTACGTCGCAACGTCCACGGCGGCCAAGCAACGACCCGTGTTCCGGTTGAAGCCGCGTTCCACCGATCCGTCGCATCGCCTGGTCTACATGACCGACGTTCACCTGTCCGAGGGCAACTCGTCCGAATCGGTGAAGCGAATGAACCGGACGATCGACGAGATCAATGACCTGGACCCGTTGCCCGACGCCTGCTGGGTCGGCGGCGACATTTCCCTGGACCACCGCGAGGGGCCCCGCTACGTCGAACTGGTCAGCCGGTTGAAGATGCCCGTCCGGCACTCGGTCGGCAACCACGAGTTCCAGTTGAAGACCGGCGATCCGCTGGGCCGATTCCGCCAGCTGTTCGGGCCCACCTACTACTCGTGGGACATCGGCGGGCTGCACTGCATCACGCTCGATGGCTGCCACCTCGACACCACCGCCGGCAAGCCCGGGCGGGTGATCGGGCGGTTCGGACGTCGTGAACTGCAGTGGCTGGCCGCCGACCTGGCCGCGGTCCCCCGCGGCATGACCACCGTCGTGGCCGTGCACATCCCGCTGGCCAGCAACTACCCGCCCCGCCGCGGGACCACGGCCGAAAAGTCGCCCCAGTGGATCATCACCAATGCCGGGCAGGCCATCGACCAGTTGAAGGCACACGACGTCAAGCTGGTCCTGCAGGGACACCTGCACGAAAACCAGCGGATGGTGCAGTCGGGAATCGAGTTCGTCGAATCGGTCAGCGTGTGCGGCACCTGGTGGCGGGCGAAGTCCGGCGAGCGTGAGGACGCCACCAGTGGAGAACCCCGCGGTTACCGGCTGGTCGACTGGTCGGGCGGCGGGCTCGTCCACCACTACCACGGCAGCGCCGAATCACGAGTGGACGCCGCCGGCGAAATCGTCGGACGACCCGAGAAGCTCCGGGCCGACAAGGCCGCCGACCTGCTGATCAACATCTTCGACGGCACCGACACCACCCGCGTTCGGGCGCAGATCGACTCGCGACCTCCGGTTACACTGAAATCCAGCAACCGGGGCCGCCACTTCGGCGACCTGCAAGCGGCCCACCACTGGGGCTGGACCATCCCGGCCTCGGACCTCCTGCCCGGAAGACACCAGGCAACCATCCGAATCGCAGAACCCGGTCGACCCCGCCGGAAATTCACACACCGGTTCACCAGCTGACAATGCCCTGCCGTTCGTCACAGCATCCCCGTCTCGATCGCCGTTCCTTCCTGACGGCCAGCGGGCTGGGTTTCGCGGGACTCTCGCTGCCGGATGTCCTGGCCGGAGCACAGGCCGACAGTTCCCGGGCCCGATCGACCATCCTGATCTGGCTCGACGGCGGCCCGTCGCACATCGACACCTGGGACATGAAACCCCAGGCGGCCGCCGAATTTCGCGGTCCGTTCCAGCCGATCCAGACATCCGCCCCCGGCATTCAACTCTGCGAGCACCTGCCGCGGCTGGCCCGGCAAACTCACCACCTGGCGATTGTCCACTCGATGGGCCACGCCACCTCGCGCGACCTGCCGGGGCCTAACAACCACTCGTCGGGCTTCTTTCACGGTCTGACCGCCCATCCCCCCGATTCCTCGTTCTTCCAGCTCAGCGAAAGTCGGCCGTCGCGACCCGACGATCCTCCGTTCATCGGCGCCGTCGTCGCCGCCAAGACCCGTCAACGCAACTCGGTTCCCCAGCAGGTCATGCTGCCGCGACGGTTCCGCGTGCTCTCCAACACGCCCGGGCAGTACGCCAACCAACTGGGCGCCGAGTTCAATCCGCTGTACGTCGACGGCAGCAACGACATCCCACCGAAGTTCACGGTGCCCGCCCTGAAACTGCCCGCGGACCTTTCCGCCGGGCGGCTGCGGACCCGGCAGCAGTTGCTCAGGCAGTTCGACGACCAGCACCGCCGTTTCGAACGGTCACTGGTCACCCAGGACTACAGCAAGCACCAGCAGCGGGCGTTCTCGGTGCTGTTCTCGAAGAAGTCGCGCGAGGCCTTCGAGATCGAACGCGAGCCCGAGGCGCTGCGGCGGACCTACGGTCGTGGCGTGAACGCGATGAGCCTGCTGATGGCCCGCCGGCTGGTCCAGGCCGAAGTCCCCTTCATCACCGTGGTCTGGAAGAAGGAAGACCCGGTCCTGCACAAGAAGAAGTTCTGCAACGGGGCGGGCAGCTGGGACACGCACGGCAAGAACTTCGACTGCCTCAGGGACATCCTGCTGCCGAATTTCGACCGCATGTTCGCCGCCCTGCTCGATGACCTGCACCAGCAGGGGTTGCTCGACGAGACACTGGTGGTCGTCAGCAGCGAGATGGGCCGGACCCCCAAGATCGGCGACCCGCGCCCGGGTGGAACCAGTGGCCGCAATCACTGGCGACAGTGCATGTCGGTGTTGATGGCCGGAGCCGGCATCCGCGGCGGCCAGTTGTACGGGGCCAGTGACCCGATCGCCGCCTACCCGGTCGACAAGCCGGTCGGCCCCTCCGACCTGGCCCGCACCATCTACCACGCGATGGGCGTCCACGACCTCACGGCCGTCGACGGTGACGGCCAGTCGATCGAACTGCTCGAAGAAGGCCGCGTGATGGCCGGCCTTTTCTAGGCCGGGCCAATGACTAGCCGACGTCGGCAATCAACCACTGCATCGCCCGGTGGACCTCGGTCCGCCGGAACGGCAGTTCACCAGGCCGTACCAGGTGGCAGATGATCCGTCCGGACGTGTCGGGCCAGATCATGCCCACGTGCATCCCGTCGGCGAACTCGAACGGCCATTTCGGTGCACAGTCGAGCACGAAGTCGCAGTTGGCCCCGGCGTGGCCGTCAGCGATCAGCGGCTGCATCACGCTCAGGAACGACACCTGGTCGGGACCGCTGGTGTCGTCGGCGGCCAGCCCGTGAAACTGTCGCACGCCGACCTTCATCGACCGCCCGGCCCGGATGCAGGCGTGCAACTCGTCCAAATCGCCGGCGACCGGTTCTCCATGCTCGTCGTGCTCGTAGACCACCCGCCAGCGGTCACACACGTACCAGCGATAGACACCGTAGGCGAAACCCTGCTGCTCATCGAAAATCGAACCGTCGAGCATCCACTTGACCTGCGAGAACGCCCCGCCGGTGTCGTAACGGAAAAAGCTGAAGTAGGGCTGCTCGGCCAGTTCGCCGCGGTGAGCGTAGGAGTGGTGGTGAGACATCAGCCCGGCAAACGCGTCGCCGGTGCCCGCATAGACCTGCTGGAAACAGAGTGTCTCGTCGTACCCGCGAGCCTCCATGAACAGACGCAGGTCCGCCCCGCGACGAACCGCCTCGACCACCTGGGCCGCGCTGCCATTGACCACTTCGAGCTCGGAGTTCTGCTCGAGTGCCAAGTCCCACTGCCCCGACATCCACATCTCCTCCGGCAAACTGTACAACCCGCCCGCAACAACTATTTCTTCTTCCCGGTCGGCGTCTTCGGCTTGGGCGGCTCGCCTTCCGACCAGACCGCCTTGAGCAACGCGAAGACCTCCGGCTCGAAATCCCGCAGCTCAGCCCGCACGAAGGGATAGAAGTCGTTCGTGTCAAAGAACGCCTCGCTCATCTCGGCGAAGAACTCCTTGTGGTTGGTCAACGCGTAGTGCCGCACCTGGCGGCCACGGATGTGCAGCACCTTCTCGTATTTCTTGCTCGCCACGATCTTGTCCCACGCCTGGCGGATCGGGCCGTACCCGAAGCCCAGCACCCGGTCGTGGTAGGCATGAGCCAGTTCGTGGAGCATCACGGCCGGCTGGTCGTTGCTCTTGATCAACGAGATCAACCGCCCCGCATCGGGAATGTGCACCGCCTTGACCATCTCGGGGTCGTGACCGTGGTCACGCAGCCACTTGGCTCCCGGGTGGTACTGGGCCGTCTTCAGCGGGTGATCCAGGTCGACCCAGATCGGCACGTCGCGGAGGTGCTTCAGGCGGCTGGCCGAGACCAGCAGCGTGATCTCGAACAGCTTCCCGTCGATCATCCGCCGCACCTGGTCACCGACCGACTTGTGCTTGCCCGCAAGCAACCGCTTGTCGAACTGCAGCGTCCAGCCCTGCAGCTTGACCGGCGAGTGTTCGATGAAGCCCGTCTTGTCCGGCCCGGGCTTCTTCTTGCCGCGGTTGCGGGCCTTCTCGCGGATTTCCTGTCGCACCTTCGCCAACCGATCGGGCCATTTGAATTTCGGGGCCGTCTTGGGCTTGTAGCCGGCCAGGTGCCCCTTCAGCCGGGTGACCGGCTTGGTGTAGACCAGCTTGGTGTCGCCAAAAGCCTCCTGGCAGAGCTTGGCCAGCCCGGTGTCGTACTCCTTGAGTTCTTTCCGCGTGTCGACGTGGTTGTGGTCGTGGTCGGGTGGCCGGTTGTTGTTGAACCAGCTCTGCACGCCCTCGGCAAAATACTCGTTGCGATTGGTCGAAGCGTACTTGTTCTTCCACAGTCCCCGTTCCATCGCCCGGTCGTAGGCCTGCTTCAGACGGGCATCGAAGGTCTTGTCGATCCGGATGAGCCCACGGAGATGGATGTTGTGCGCGAACTCGTGGATCACGATGCACTCGGTGCTGTACGGATCTCCCACGTATCCCAGCACGTTCTCCTCGGCGCACGAACAGACCGGGTCGGTCCTCGAACCACCCAAACCACGAGCCCGTGCGTCCCAGAAGTTCTTGGGCTTCATGTGGCCGTACTCGGGCATGTCGGTGGTGAATTCGTTGTGCCCGATCACGATCAACCGCGATCCGCTCTCGATCATCGCCTTCCGCACGTCCGGCCGCTGGGCCAGCATCAGGTCGACCAGGTAGGCCGCTTCCTTGAGGGCGAAGTCGTTGACCTGGGCCGAGGCGACAATCGGGTACCCGCCCGCCTCGGTGTACTTCTTGTAGAAGGGATCGAGCTTCAGTTTCTTCGGTGGAGCCGTCACCGGGTATTTTTCGTCGGGATCCCCGGCCAGGCAGAACGAGGCCGAGAGCAGGACGAGAACAAGCGTTCGGACGATGGGCATGAGGAGAGTCCGTGGTCGGTCGATCGGGTCGAGGCAGCCAGTCGTTGTTGGCTAGAGCCGTGGCTGGTGGTTTACCATCGGGTTGGCCACAGGCTCTCCGATTGTACCGACCCCGCCTCAAGACGCGATGACACGGCAGTCCTTCCGCAGCGTGCCTTCATGGATTCGGCCGACAACATCACTCCGGCAGGCCGCTCGAACCGCCGACGGTGGCGACGTCTCGGGTTCGTGCTGATGGTCCTGGCAGCGATGGAAGCCGCTGGCTGGATCGGCGATCACCTGCTCGACTTCCGCCAGAAGCTGTTGTGGCGACTGACGTTGATGGAGATCGAAGCCGTGCCGGCCGAAACCGTCGCATCGACGGTTCCCGGTTCGGCGCTCTGGATTCGCGGCTCCAACGACGGACCCGATCCCTCCGAGCCCTATCGCGTCGGGCAGACGCGAATCAAGGGAGCCGGCCCCTGGATCGAGCACCGCCGGTTGACGCCCCAAACCTGTCCGGGCTCGCCGGGAAAGAGGACCTTCGTGCTGGGCGGATCGGCGGCCTTCGGGTACCCGTACCACTTCGAGGAGAGCCTGGCCGCACGGGTCGATCGGCCCGACTTCAGGCCGGACCACCGCGTGCTGAATGCCGCACGTGTCGGAGCCACCAGCAGCGACATCGTGCCCATCGCCCGCACGATCCTCGAACACTACAACCCCGCGACCCTGGTCGTCTTCTCGGGGAACAACGAATGGTTTCACTGGAGACCTTCTCGACCCGGCAGCCGGAACCACCTGGAATCCCGACCAGCCGCGGCGATCGACGCCACCAGCCGCTCGGTGCTGACCACCCTCTCCCACAGCCGTGCCCTGGCCGCGTTGGCATCAGGCGTGGTCCACCTGCTGCAGAACCGTGACGCGCAGGCGGCGCCGCTGCCGGTGGCACACGACGACGGGTTCGTCGAGCACCACGCCTTGACCGGAGTCCGCCACGCAATCGAAAACCCGCTGACCCCCGAACGGTACGACGTCTCGCAGTGGCCTGAAACGCGGCAGAAGTACCTCGAACGATTCCGTGAAAACCTGGTGGCGATCGTCACCGAATCCCGCAGCAGGAACGTCCGCGTCATCCTGATGACGATGCCCTTCCAGTACCGGTTGGCCCCCGCCTGGAAACAACGGCAACCGCTGGCCGGAGATCCGCAGCACCTCGAGACGATGACTCGGCTGGTCACCGAGACGCTGGGGCTGCAGGACCAGGATCAGCCGGCCGAAGCGCTCGAGCGAATTCGGGAAGCCATCCGGCTCGACCCGCTCCCACCGGTTCCCCACTACCTCGAGGCCGAACTGCTCGAATCGCTCGAGCGGCCCGTCGAGGCCGAAGCCGCCTACGCCCGGTCACGCGAGGCCATGATCGGCAACCTGGGCTCGCGGCTCAGCATCAACCGCGTGATCCGTGAGGTCGCTGCGAAGGATGGGGCCGAGTTGGTCGATGTCCGCAAGATCTTCGATGACTACCATCACCGTCGCCAACGCCACTTCAACAGCGAACTGATCCACGACGACTGCCATCCGACGCCGCTGGGCCACAGCCTGATCGCCCAACACCTCGAACCGCTCCTGGAAGTGGCCGGGCCGACCGGACCTAGCGAACCGCCGGCAGCAGCTCGACGCCGTCCCGCTTCGCGTTGACCCGGAACCGCAGCAGGTAGACGGCGTTGGGAGCCCGGCCACTGGCACAGTAGGGGAACAGGATCGAGTCGTCCTTTTCGAGGATGTAGGAGCCCGGGTACCCGTAACTGCCGGTGTCCAGCGGCAGGTTCTTCGTCCAGGTCTTCCCCCCGTCGCGGCTGATCCAGGCCCTCAGGTTCCGCCACGTGGCAAATGCCACCAGCGTGCCGTCCTTGAGCACCGCCAGTTGAGGGGCCTTGAACTTGCCGCTGTCGACAATCCGTGTTCCCGAATCCTTCCAGGTGCGGCCCTTGTCGGCCGAATGGAACACCGCTCCGTCGGGCCGGGTGACCAGCACCAGCCGCCCGTCCTTCAACTCGGCGATCGCCGGCTCGTCGATCGCGTTCTCCTTGCGGACGATCCTCGAGATCACCGGCCAGGTCAGGCCGTTGTCGGTCGAACGGCGGATGGCTCCGCTGAGAAACTTGCGGCCTCGAACCTGGTAGTAGGTGGCCCAGAGAACGCTTCCGTCGGAGAGCAGCACCGGGCGGCCGCCGTGGCCCCGTTCGTAGAAGTCACCCGGGCTCTTCAGGCCGCGGGGCTTCGACCAGGTCTTGCCGTTGTCGTCCGAGTGGATGACGAACTGCTTGGTGTTCAGCCCGTCGATGTCCTTCTCGAAGCCTTTTGGAGCATGGGTGTAGCCGTACCACGATGCCTGGACACCGATCAGGCAGATGACCCGACCACTGGGCAAGGTCATCACCGCGTGGGCGCCGTCGTCGAGACGGTGATCGAGAATCGTGAACGGCTTCGACCAGGTCCTGCCGCCGTCGGTCGACCGGCAGGCCATCGTGCGGCCTCCGGTGGGAGCCTTGAAGTCCAGCGGCCAACCCTCGGCCCGCCAGTTCTTGGCCAGCTTCGGCTCGATCTGCCGGGGCATGGCGAACGACGAGTGCCAGTAGCCCGACGAGTGGGTCACCAGCAGGTCACCGTTGGGCAGGCGATCGACACCCCCGGGCCACCCGATGAAATCACCGATGCCCGGGTAGTTGTCCGGCCGATTGTGCCGGGCCCCGGTCACCAGCAACCGGGCCTCGCCGATCGAGAGCGGCTTGGCGGCCACCGCGGGGGTGGGACCAACGATCGTGATCACCACCAGCAGAGACAGGACGAGGCCAACATCAGCAATTCGGGGCTTGGTCATCGGTCTGGGATCTCATCGGCGGACTGTATGTAATGTCGTCGCCGAATCGTACCAGAGCCCCGTTGAGGATTCGACGCGGAGAACCGGGTTGGAACCGTGCCTCGGACGGCCCGCCGCAGCCGCGATCGCCACCCAGTCAAGCGTCGTAAATGCCGCCATCATCCGGGTCGCCTACGATTTCAGGTCGGGCAGGTCTCGCTGCAACAGGAACTCGATCTCCTCGATCCGCACCGTGCGGTTGACGGGGGGATCGAACCCGATTTCCAGTCGGCATGGACCTTTACCAACCGGGGGCTGGTCGAACAGGTAGACCCCGCCGCGCCGCACCGTGGGTTCGATGCGACGCCCGTTGACGACGAACTTCAACGAGGCTTTGACCTTCGGAGACAGCGTCGTCCGGACGACCAGGCGAGTCTGCCTGGGGTCGGTGGCCGTCGGCTTCGCCGGCACGTCGTCTCCGACGTGGAACACAAACCGCGACATCTTGCCCTGCTGGTTCAACTCGGCGGGCAACTGCTTGTACCCCTTGCCAACCGGCGTCTTCTTGCTCATCTCGCGGGTGACGAAGTAGTGCTGATCGGTGCCGGCCAGCCTGGCCGGGTCGTGCATCTCGACCAGGGCCTGCCGCTTGTCACCTCGAAACGGAAATGGACCGTGGCAGTCGTAGTTGAACAGGTAGATCGCATCGACTCCGCGGTCCCAGAACGACGCCGCGCCGGCCCGCAACCGCTGCAACGAGGCCTGGGTGATCCCCTGCTGTTTCGGCTTCACATAACCACGGATGTAGTACTCGAGTCCGCCGGCCACCTTGCAGTCGGTGCCCTTGGCCAGGGCGACGAACTGCTCGACCGGTGCGGTCATGTCCAGGTACCCACCGGCCATCGGCACGACCATGTCGATCAGTCCCCGGCGGATCCACGTCGGCACGTCCAGGCCCTGTGCCAGGCACTCGTTGACGCTGGTCGGCACGCGAACGACCAGTCTCAACGTCTTCTTCCGCTTGCGGCCGATGTCGCCGAGCATCTGGTGAACGCGGTGCACCAGGTCGGTCATCAACTCGCGCCCCGCCCGCTCGTGCCCCTTGCGGAAAAAGAGTCCGCTGCGGAGAAAATCGAGTTCGAAGCCGTCAACGTCGTACCTGGTGCACAGTTCGGTGATGATCGTCAGCTTGCGATCACGCACCTGCCGGTGTGCGTAGTCCATCGCCCACGAATAGTCGAAGGGATGCGTGTACCAGTCGGGGACCTGCTTTCCGATCAGCAGGTGCCGACGCTGCTTCTCCCAGGTGCTCCTCAGCGAAGGCCAACGATCGACATAGTCCTTGTGGACGTCGTTCATTCTCAGTGAGGGAATGAAGTACATCCCGTGTCGGTGCGCCCGCTGTTGCCAGGCGGTCATCGGGTCGAGCTTGCGCGAGACCATGGAGCGGACGTTGCCGGCCACCCGCTTGAAGTACTTGTCCTCGAACTTGCCGTCGGGCACTTGCCGCCCGTCGTACGCCTCGGCCGCCTCGAGCGGGAACCAGAACTGGTCGTCGCTGAACTGCGGGCAGGGCAGGAACGCATCGACGGCCGTTCCCGGCAGGTCATCTACCACGCGGCAGAGTTGATCGGCCGACATCGGGGCGTCGAACCGATAGAAGACCGGAGTGCCGCAATCGCTGTTGAGCCACAACCGGGGCGGCCAGTCGGGAACCGGACGGTCGGCGGCATCGAGATCGGCGACCATGGTCGAGACAACCAGGGCCAACAGGAGACGACGGGTGTAGAGAACCGGCTTGAATGGACCAGGCATGGGCAGGAGACCAGCTTCGGGACTGAGTGATGGAGGCCCGGGCGAGTATATCGGTGGTCGAGTCGGCAGGTCACGTGTCCGGATGCGAACCGAGTGACAAATCGGGTCTCGGTTCGGTGGAAATCGAGTGGGACGGTGATTATTCTCCGATGGTCTTTTCTGTGGAATCGACGGCGGATCGCCTGAATCACTTGGGTTGGAACGTTGTTTGCGGTTCCAAGAGGAGTCGAGAAACCTCGTGGATCGGCCGCCGGTTTCTCCTCGATCTGCTCGAAGGATCGGCAGATTGGGACTGGGCCTGCCCAATCCCGAAGCAACTTGCTTCGCCGCCACGGATCGGCACCGGGATGTGCCGCGCGGGAATGCGGCTGGAAGATCGACCACTGTGATCTGGACACCGGGACCACTTCCGGGTCCGCAGCGAGATCCACACGAGACTCGGTAAGGAAAGAGGACATCATGAGTTACAAGTTGGAGTACATCTGGCTGGACGGTTACACACCCGAGCCGTCACTCCGTAGCAAGACGAAGATCGTCGACAGCGAACCCGGTTCTCCGTCGGACTGTCCCGAGTGGGCCTTCGACGGCAGCTCGACCGAGCAGGCCGAAGGCCACTCGTCGGACTGCCTGCTGAAGCCGGTCCGGATGCTCCCCGACCCCGACCGTCGAGACGCCTCGCTGGTACTCGCCGAAGTGTTGAACCCGGACGGATCGCCGCACGCATCCAACGTGCGGGGCACCTTCGATGACGATGCCGACTTCTGGTTCGGTTTCGAGCAGGAGTACACCATCATGGATGGTGAACGGCCGCTCGGTTTCCCGCCCGACGGCTACCCGGGCCCCCAGGGCCCTTACTACTGCTCGGTCGGCACCGGCAACGCTGCCGGTCGCGACGTCGTCGAGAGTCACCTCGACAGCTGCCTCGACGCCGGACTGCGTATCTCGGGAATCAACGCCGAGGTGATGAAAGGCCAGTGGGAGTACCAGTTGCTGGGCAAGGGGGCCAAGCAGGCCGCCGATGACCTGTGGCTCTCCCGTTACCTGCTGCACCGCAACGCCGAGTCCTACGGAGTGTGGATCTCTCTGCACCCCAAGCCGATCAAAGGCGACTGGAACGGCAGCGGCTGCCACACCAACTTCTCCAATACCGCCATCCGCGACGAGGGCGGCGAGGATTTGATCACCGGGATCTGCGAGAAGTTCAAGGCCGAGCACGACGCTCATATCGATGAGTACGGGTCGGACAACGACCAGCGTCTGACCGGTCTGCACGAAACGCAGTCGATCGACTCGTTCAGCTACGGCGTCAGCGACCGCGGTGCCTCGATCCGGATCCCCGTCGGAACCGTCCACGACGGTTACAAGGGTTACCTGGAAGACCGGCGGCCGGCGTCGAACATAGACCCCTACCGCGTCGTCAAGCGAATCGTGGCGACCGTCAACAACTAGGCGTCACACCCGGGGCAACGACAACAGCGGCCGACACCCCGATCCGGGGGGTCGGCCGTTGACTTGCGCCTTCCACGTCCGGGTGAGCTACTTGACCGACCCCTTGCCCCACAGGGGTTCCTTCAACCCGGCCTCCCACACGCTGGCCCGTTTCACCATTTCGGCCAGACGTTCGGGGTGCTCGGCCGCCAGGTTCTCGGTCTCGGAGAGATCCTGGTCCAGGCGAAACAACAGCGGTCGCGCGCCCATGACCTGGCGATTGTGGACCATCTTCCACGGCCCGTGACGCAACGCGATCGGCCCCCGCGAACCGCCTCCTCGCCAGTGCAGGTTCCGCTCGGGCAGGCGATCGGCTTCACCGGTGAGCCGAGGCAGCAGGTTGGTGCCATCCAGTTTCCACTCGGGCTTCGACCGGGCACCGGCCACCGCCAGGAAGGTGGGCAGGAAGTCGAGTGAACTGACCGGGTCGTCGATGACCGATCCGGCGCGAATTCGTCCGGGCCACCTCATCGCGCATGGCACCCGGATCCCCCCCTCCCACAACTGCCCCTTGCGGCCACGCAGCGGCTGGTTGTTGGCACCGGTCTTCGTCTGGCCGCCGTTGTCGTTGGTGAAAATGACCAGTGTCCTGTGGTCCAGCTTGTTGGCCCCCAGGCACTCAAGAATCTTGCCGACGTTCTCGTCCAGCGAGACCACCAGCCCCGCATACCTCCGCCGCTTCCCGGCGGGAATCTCTGCAAGCATTTTCAGGTGGTCGGGCTTGGCCTGCAGCGGGCCGTGCGGAGCCGTGAACGACACGAACAGGAAAAAGGCCTCGTCGCGGTGTTCGGCGATGAACCGGCAGGCTGCGTCCCCCAGCCGATCGGTCACGTACCCCTTCTCGGGCGTCGGCCGTCCGTTTTCCTGCAACACCCGGTTCGGGGTCGGCTTCTTCGTGTAGGGGAAATAGCTGCGAGACCCCTGCAGGCAACCGTAGAACCAGTCGAAGCCCCGCTTGTTCGGATGGAAGGCGGCCGGATAACCCAGGTGCCACTTGCCGACCAGTCCCGTGGCGTAGCCGGTCTTCTGCAACCGCTTGGCTCCGAATGTCTCGCTCAACGGAAGCCCCGACTTCATGTAGCCCGGCGGGATGTTGTTGTCGTGTCCGAACCGCTGCTGGTAACGACCGGTCATCAGTCCGGCCCGCGAGGGCGAACAGACCGCGCCGGACATGTAGGCCGCCGACAGCCGCACACCGTCACGGGCGATCGAGTCGATATGAGGCGTCAGCCGTTTCATGTCGGACCGGGCCTTCGGCTGAAAACCGAAATCCGCGTACCCGGCGTCATCGGCGAACAGCACGACGATGTTGGGACGCTCGTCGGCCATCAACCGACCGCCCAGGACCAGCAAAACCAGAAACGCCAAGCGGGTCATCACGCAGCTCCCGAAAACCAGGTTCACGCCGAACCGACTGCTTACCTGCTGATCTGTTTCACCTCGGAATCACTCAACGCGTGCCGATAAAACCGCACGTCGCTCATGCCGCCGTTGAAGTGGTCGTGCTGGCCGCGGCCCACGGCCAGGGGAACCCGGTTGCCGAGATCGAATCGCGAAGCCTTGAACTTCGTCGACTCGGCCACCTTCTTCCCGTCGATGTACAGCTTCAACCGCTCGGCTCCCTTGACGGCCGCCAGGTGAACCCAGCCGGAGGGCAACTCGACGTCCGACGTCACGCTCTTGCCCGCCTCGATCGACTTCACCCGCCCCGAGGGCAGCACGCCGGCAAACAGGCGTCCGCGGTAGACGGCCATCGACCAGGCCCGCCGGTACCGCACGTTCGGCGTGGTGTCGATCCGTCCCAGCGACGTCCATTTCTTTCCCCCGTCAAACCGGAACACCTCGCCCAGCGGCAACGTGCCCGAGTACATCATCCCGTTGTAGACGACCAGCGGCATCGACTCCTTCTCCATCCCCAGCCGACCCACGAACTCCCACTTCGTCTTCTCGCCCGACTCGTCCATGCGAAACACGCTGCCGGTGGGCCACGAGCTGACATGCAGGTCACCCCGATAGACGGCAAAACCGTAGGTCTGGGTGTTCTTGCCGACGATGCCCAGGTGCTCCCAGCCGTCCCCGTCGTAGCGGTAGACGCCCGCCTCGTCGAAACCCGTCGCGTAGATCGCCCCGTTGTAGACGGCCAGGCTCTCGACCCGCTTGCCCTGGAACGTCCCGCAGTTGGTCCACTTGGTGCCGCCGTCGTAGCGGAACAGGCCGGGCGAATACAACGCCGAGAAGTAGAGACGATTCTTGTAGACCACCGAACCGTACAGCGACTCGGCCTCGCCCAGTTTCCCCAGGCTCTTCCAGGTCTTGCCGCCCATGTACTTGTAGACACGGCCTCCCTTGGTGAGGTTGGGAGATTCGGGCAGGGACGACCCGGAGAGGCGGTACTTGGTGGTTCCGGCGTAGATCTCGCCGCCGAAACTGCACAGCGTCGACACGGCGTTGCTGCGGTCGGGGGTGCCCAGGTCTTTCCAGCCCGACTTGCCGTCGAACTCGTAGACGTGGCCGGCTTCCTTGATCCCCGGCTCGCAGGTTCCGGCGTAGAGACGACCGCGATGGACCAGCAGGCTGAAGACGTACATGTTGTTGCCCGGCCGACCGTGGTCGGTCCACGATGTCTCAACCCGGCCGTTGTCGATGCCGAAGTGGACATGCCGGTAGTTGGCCGACGTGTTGGTCACGCCGACGTTGTTCTTGATCGAGAGTTCGAACCCGGTGCGACGGGCCGGGTCGAACTTGCTGACCACGTCACCGATCACGTCGTCGAGTGACCTGGCGGTGTGAACCCAGGCGGAAATCGAAAAGGGCCCGGTACCGGGATCGAGTCGCCTGTCACCGGCGGCTTCCAGCACGCAGGTGCGACCGTCGAACGTCGCGGCGGAGCGGTCGTTCCTCCTCGCCCCCTTCTCGCCGTAACGGACTCCGCGACCGGTGAGGTGCAAGCCGTTGCCCGACGAATCGCGCGAGTCGCGTTCGAGACGCCAAACGGCCACGGGTGGCTCGGCGCGAGACGGAACGACCAACAGCGACACGATCAACAACAGGGTGGCCAGTCGGAAGCGAGACATGAGGTGACGATTCTCCGGAGCTGTTGCCGGTCTCTTGCTCAAGGAACTCTCCAAGTTACACCCTCGGGCGCGATTTCGCTCCCGCGGTCACACAGTCACACTCCCAATTGATCGGCCAGGTCATGGAAATCTCGTGCCACGATGTCGAACTGCCCCGCCTCCGGCCGCTCGGCCTCACCCTGCGGCCCCCATTCGTCCGGCCGTGGAATGAACGCCGTGCGGAAACCCACCGCCTTGGCCCCCTCGAGGTCGTGGATGTGGGCGGCGGTCATCAGCACCTGCCCGGGTTCGAGATCCAGGTACTCGGCCGCCGTGAGGTAGACCTCGGGATCCGGCTTGTAGTGCCTGGCCAACTCGGCCGACAGCACGCAGTCCCACGGGAACCCCGCGTGCTTGGCCATGCGAGTCAACAGCGAGATGTTGCCGTTTGAGAGTGCCGCGACGATGTAGCGTGACTTCAGGCGATTCATTCCACCGATCACGTCCGGCCACGGCTGCAGGCGATGCCAGGCGAGATTGAATTCGGCCCGCTCGGCCTCGTCGAGATCTTCCAGGCCGTAGTCGGCCAGCAGTTCGTCGAGAATCATGCGGTGCAGGGGATCGATGGGTGTCCAGGGCAGTTCGCCCGTCCTCACGCGGTGCATCGCCGGCTCGTAACCACCCCGCCACCGGTCGGCGAACTCGCCCCAGTCCAGCTCGGGCCAGTCCCGCGATTCGGCCAGCCGCCGGCCCTCGTCGATGATCGTCGACCGGAAATCGGTGACCGTACCGAACACGTCGACCGTCAACGCCTGGACTTCAACCGTCATCCCGACAGCCCCCCCGTTCAACGCGCACCGCAAATGCGAAACGCTTACGATAGCGACCCGAAACCTCGTCCGCGAATCGGGGTTTATTCGATTGGCACGACTCATCACACTTGAAGCTCCAGGCCGTGCAAACTGACCTGTTTTCACCACGGATCATCATGACCACACGCCGCCGCACATGGCCCGTTCTGCTGATCGCCCTGCTGGCCCTCGCTCCGGTGATCGCCTCGCTGGGTCTTGCCGAAGACATCCCCTCGAAGAAGTCCGACGAGAAAGCCCCCAAGAAGTCGGATCGGATCGGGCAGACGGTGCCCAACTTCATCCTGCCCGACCATGCGGGCAAGCAGGTGGCCCTGGCCGACCTCAAGGACGCCAGGTTCGTGGTCGCGGTCTTCATGGGCACCCGTTGCCCGATCGGCAACGCCTACGTTCCCACGCTGCTGGACCTGCAGAAGGCCTACGCCAACAAGGGTGTCCGGATCATCGGCATCAACCCGAATCTCTCCGACAGCACCAGTGACATCAGCACACACGTCGAGAAGTTCAAGGTGACATTCCCGGTGCTCGTCGACAGCGAGCAACGCGTGGCGGACCTCTTCGGAGCCCAGAGAACCCCCGAGGTGTTCGTGCTCGATGCGAGACGGACGATCCGGTACCAGGGCCGCATCGACGACCGCTTCGGGTATCTCTACAAGCGCGAGAAGTCGCGCAAGCAGGAACTCCGGGCCGCTCTCGACG
>Ga0310123_10000934_pt1 | contig 25364 bp, 26 predicted proteins | sample CB6_AW_1057_MG_FD_203505 | JGI IMG/M metagenome (GOLD analysis project Ga0310123, IMG submission 203505) | Marine microbial communities from Western Arctic Ocean, Canada - CB6_AW_1057 | ecosystem: Environmental > Aquatic > Marine > Oceanic | place: Canada: Western Arctic Ocean | collected... | reverse complement strand
TCTACGAAATCAAAAACAGAAGAGGTAGAAAGTAAGCCATCTACGAAATCAAAAACAAAAGAGGTAGAAAGTAACCCATCTACGAAATCAAAAACAAAAAAAGATACTACATCAAACTCTAAAGCAAACTCTTCCAAAACCAAAGAAAACAATAAGAAATCTCAATTAACTAAGGAAAATAAAAATAGAGAGGATTAAATCTACATGTCAGATATAACGGCTAAGTTAATTAAAGAACTTAGAGACAATACCGGTGCAGGAATAATGGACGCTAAAAAAGCATTGGAAGAATCTAATGGTGATTTAGAAAAAGCATCTAAAGTACTAGCTGAAAAAGGATTAGCCTCTGCTGAAAAAAGAATCGGAAGAGCTACTGAAAATGGTGTAATTGAATCTTACATACATACCGGAGGTAGGATCGGATCTTTGGTAGAATTGTCGTGTGAAACAGATTTTGTTGCTAGGACTGAAGAATTTATAAAATGTGCTAAAGAAATTGCAATGCAAGTAGCGGCTATGAATCCCATTTCTATTAATAAAGAAGACAATAAGCAATATGAAGACGAACAAATTTTAGAGTTACAAACATATATACGAGATTCTTCAAAGACGGTTGGTGAAGTGGTAAAAGAGCTATCTGCTAGAGTTGGAGAAAATATAGTAATAAAAAATATTAATCGCTTTGAAATAGGAAATTAGATTAGAGTAAATATTGAGAAATATAAATCCCAAGAGAATCGTTTTGAAATTAAGTGGGGAATCCTTGAAGGGAGATTTGGATTTTGGACTGGATAGTGGGATATTAAAGATAATTTCAGAAGAAATAAAAAAAATTTCCCATTTAGATGTTCAGATATCGATAGTTGCTGGAGGAGGTAATTTTTGGAGAGGCTATGAGCATGAAAAAAGAGGAATGGATCGTTCAACTGCTGATTATGCTGGAATGCTAGCAACTATTATGAACGCTTTAGCCCTTCAGGACGAATTAGAAAAGAATAATATAAAAGTAAGAACTCAATCAGCTTTAAACTTACCTTCGGTCGCTGAACCATATATTAGGAGACGTGCAATAAGACACATGGAAAAAGGACGATTGGTTTTATTTGCTGGAGGTACAGGGAATCCATTTTTTTCAACCGATACAGCTGCAGCTTTGAGATCAATAGAAATCAATGCAGATTTACTGGTTATGGCAAAAAATGGCGTAGATGGTCTTTATGATTCAGATCCAAATGTAAATACCAACGCAAAAAAAATTGTCAACATAACACATCATGATGCTTTGAATAAAAGATTAGAAGCTTTAGATTCTACGGCTTTAACCCTTTGTATGGATAATTCTTTGCCGATTATAATTTTTGATTTATTTAAACCTGATAATTTAATGAATGTTTTAATTGGAAAAGAAATAGGTACTTTAATTAATACTCCAAAAATTTTAAATGGATAGATAAATGGAAACAAATGAGATTTTAAACGAATGTTCTAAAAGAATGAGTTCTGCCTGCGATTATTTTTTACAAGATATCAAATCCATAAGGACAGGCAGGGCTAATACAAGTTTATTAGAAAACATAAAAATAAATTATCATGGAACAGATATGCCCTTAAATCAATTGGCTCAAATTTCTGTTTCAGATTCTAGAAGTTTAATTGTACAACCATGGGATAAAACATCTATAGAAATGGTTTCAAAAGGGATTCAAACATCCGATATCAACATTACCCCTCAGATAGAAGGTGATATTTTGAGAATAATTATACCTCCAATGACTGAAGAGACAAGAATAAATGTAGTAAAAATTTTAAAACAAAAAAGTGAAGAATCAAAAGTTTCTGTAAGGAATGTTCGTCGAGATGCTCAAGAAAATATAAGAAAATCTGAAAGAGATGGTGACTTTTCTGAAGATGAATCAAGGAGAGCAATGACGGAATTACAAAGAATTACTGATCAAGCAATTAAAACAATAGAGGATAAGGCGATAATTAAAGAAAAAGAAATTATGCAGGTGTAAATTTAAATTTATGTCAAAAAAAAATTCTATCCCTAACCATATAGCAATAATAATGGATGGAAATGGTAGGTGGGCTTCCAAGAGAGGATTAGATAGATCAAAAGGTCATCTTAAGGGCTACGAAAACATAAAACCTAATGTAATATATGCAAAAAAAATAGGTATTAAATGTTTAACGTTATTTGCATTTTCAACTGAAAATTGGAATCGTTCTCCAAAAGAGATAAATTTTATTTTTGATTTAGCTAGTAAAGTTATTTATGAAGAGTCTAAATTCTTGAATAAAAACAAAGTAAGAATAATTCACCTAGGCTCTATTGATAATTTACCTGAAAAAATGATTGATAGGATAAAAAAATCTGAAGAAATGACTAAAAATAATAAGGATTTTACACTTGCTGTAGCGTTTAATTACGGCTCTAGAGATGAAATTCTTAGAGCTGTAAACAAAATCATTGATTCAAGAATTAGAAGTCAACTTTCTGAAGAAGATTTTGAATCTTTTTTTATGACTAATACGTTATCAAATCCTGATGTAGTGATTCGTACTGGGGGAGAGAAAAGATTATCTAATTTTTTGTTATGGCAAAGTGCTTATTCAGAACTTATATTTTTTGATAAATTTTGGCCAGATTTTGAGACGCACGATTTAGATTTAGCAATAGATGAATATAATAAGAGGATTAGAAATTTTGGTTCATAATAATTTTGTAAAAAGATTTATTACTTCAATGTTTATTTTATTATTGTTGTCTTTATGCTTCCTTTTGAATTCAACTTTCATTAATATTATTTTTTTATTGATATTATTAGTGTATTTATATGAAATTATTATTCAGCTAATTCGTAATCAGAAATCTCGAACAATATTTTATTATTTTTTTTGTGTATCATATACATTTCTTTTTTTACATTCTTTTTTTATTGTACATATCAACGATAATTGGAAATGGATTTTTGCACTGAATTTTATTATTGTATTTCTATCTGATACATCTGGATATATTTTTGGGAATATTTTCAAAGGAAAACAATTAAATATTTTAAGAAATATTTCCCCAAACAAAACAATTGAAGGATATTTTGGATCAATAATTATTTCTTTTTCTGGTGGGTGTTTATTTCTTTTCAATTTTCATGAAGAATACTTTCAAAGTTTTTCTTTACCAAAGTTAATCTCTATTGTTTTTATTATTTTATTTACTTCTTTATTGGGAGATCTTTTAGTATCTAAAATAAAGCGAATCATTGATATAAAAGATTTTTCTAACCTTCTATATGGACATGGAGGTTTTTTGGATCGATTAGATTCTCTAATACCTAGCTTTGCAACCTCATTTTGGATATTCTTTTTATTATGAAGAATATAGCAATAATTGGCTCAACCGGCTCAATTGGAACTCAAGCGATTGACATAATTGATGAAAATCAAGAATATAATATATTTGCTTTATCTGCAGGAAAGAATTTATCTAAATTATCAGATCAAGTTCATAAATATAAACCAAAATATTATGATAATTTAGATAAGCAAATTATTCATAATTGTACATCTAAATTAATGGAATCCTCAGAGATAGTAAAACTTGAGAACGTAGATTTTGTATTTTTTGCTTCTTCTGGATCAGATGCTTTGAAACCAATTGTAGAATCACTTAAATCTGGAAAAGATATAGCTTTAACAAATAAAGAAGTAATTGTAACTTATGGACCATTATTATTAGAAATTTCAAAAAAAACCAATGCAACAATTTTTCCCATAGACTCTGAACCTTCAGCTATATGGCAATGTCTTAACGGAGAAAAAAGAAAAATTTATCGAATAATATTAACAGCATCTGGAGGTGCATTCAGAGATTATGAAAAAAATGATTTAATGAAAATTACACCTGCAGAAGCTACAAAACATCCTAATTGGGTTATGGGAGAAAAGATCACTGTTGACTCTTCAACCATGATGAATAAAATTTTTGAGATAGTTGAAACAAGTTATTTATTTAATATTCCTATTGATCAGATAGAAGTATTGATACACAGAGAAAGTATAGTACATTCAATGGTTGAATTTGAAGACAGTTCAATTTTAGCTCAGTTATCAAAACCTGATATGAGACTTCCCATTCAATATGCTTTGAGTAACAAATCAAATATATTTAATTATCAAAACAGATTAGACTTAAAGTCTCTAAAGAATTTGTCTTTTAACCCTGTACAATCGGGGCAATATCTATGTTATGATTTTTCTATAAACTATATCAGAAAAGGTCCGATTTACATTTCAGCTTTATCTTTTGTAAACGAGATGCTAGTTAACCTTTTTTTAACTTCAAAAATTCATTATTTGTCAATTCCTGTTTTAATGAAAGAAATTTTATATGATAAGCAAATCGATCTTACTATGACATTTGATAATTTGACGGAATTGAAAAAAGATTTAAAGAAATTAACATTAGATAAATCGAAACAATATGAAATGTGATTTGATAAAATGCACTTTATTATTAGTATTCTGACTTTATCTGTAATTATTACTCCACTAATAATTCTACATGAATTTGCTCACTTTTTGACAGCAAAATTATTTAAAGTTAAGGTTCTGGAATTTGGAATTGGATTCCCTCCTAGAATTTATGGTTTTTGGAGTAATGAGCAAGAATACAAAATATCACCTAATTTAAAAAACTTACTTTTGAAATTTAATAATGGAGAAGTAGTAAATATTTCTTTTGATGAAAAAGTAGTAAATTCTATTGAAAAAATAAAGGAAGCTACTCCACAGAAAAAAAATAATTCTTTGAAAGTAAAAATTTCTCATATATCAAATCAAAAGATAAGAGTAAAAACCATGATTTGGAGCATCAATATCATACCACTTGGAGGATTTGTTAGGTTATTTGGAGAGGAAGCAAATACTTCCGAAGGTTCTCTGTCTAAGGCTAGTTATATTCAACGTTTCATTATTTTATTTTCAGGATCTTTCGTAAATTTTATTATTCCTTTTTTAATGGTTTTTTCAGTATATCTAATGATCTCTCCAAATAATGCTACGGATATAATTGTACAATCTGTTATTCCAAATTCACCAGCAGATTTAGCGGGGGTGAGATCTGGAGATAAAATCGTTAAAATAGATCAGAAAGAAATTTACTCAATTAATGATTTGCAAAGTGTTGTGATACAAAATCTAGGAAAAGAAGTTTTATGGGTTGTAGAAAGAGGTATTCCTATTGTTTTTTCCAAACCAGGAGATCAAAGTAAATTTCAATACAATAATGATTTTGAAAACTTTCTTGTTGTAGGAAGATGGAATCCTCCACGTAGATCCATACCTGAAGATATAACACTTGCAGAAGCCAGAAAATATGATCCTTATTCTGGAACAATTACCGAATTATTAGTAAGTGAAAACCCCAAAAAATTTGGAGAAATAAGTTTAAAAGATGCTGAAAAATTTGGTGATTATCAATATGGTGAAAAAATACCAATAGTGATAGATGTCAATGATGATGGAATTGATTTAATTGAAGCAAGAAAAATAGATAATAGATATGGGATAAGGAATTTTATTCAAGAAGGTTCAGTAGGTATATTAATTTCTGAAGGTGAAAAAAAGATTTTGTCTCAATCCATTAATGATCAATACAAATTTGCTTCAAGAAGCGCTGTAAATATATATAGTTTGAGTTTTATTTCTATAATAGGTTTAATAAATAGATCTACAAATCCAATCTTTGATGGACCCAAAGCAGTAGGACCAATAGGATTAGGAGATTTAAGTGGAAAGATAATAGAATCAGAAAATACTTTTTCAGATAAAATTGTGATTTTAGTTACTTTATCTTCTTCAATTAGTCTTTCTCTAGCCATAATTAATCTTTTCCCTTTTCCTGCACTTGATGGCGGAAGAATTGCTTTTTTATTTGTAGAAATTTTCAGAAAAGGGAAAAAAGTTCCTGAACGCGTAGAATCCTATATTCATGGACTAGGATTTATTATACTTATATTAATGATTATTTTTATTTCTATTAAAGATATAGCAAGATTATAGGTTAATTGAATGAAAACTGAGACTCATGTAGTAAATATAGGAGGGGTAGGAGTAGGAGGATCAAATCCTATTGTTATTCAATCGATGACTGATACAGATACCTCTGATATTATAAACACAGTTTCACAAATTGAAGAATTGTATCATGCAGGTTCTCAGATAGTAAGAGTGACAGTTAATAATACTGCTGCTGCAAGAGCAATTGAAGAAATAAAAACAAGATTATCGGATAAAGATATTTATGTACCTATTGTTGGCGACTTCCATTTTATCGGACATAAAATTCTAAGAGATGTTCCAAAATGTGCTGAACTATTAGACAAATACAGAATAAACCCAGGGAATCTCGGAAAAGGCAACAGGAAAGATGAAAATTTCAAAACATTTATTGATATTGCTAAAGACTTAGACAAACCCATAAGAATTGGTGTTAATGCTGGGTCACTTGATCAAGAGTTGTTAGATATTAAAATGGATGAATATTCTGGGAACAAAACTTCACAACAAATTGAGTCTGATGCATTAGTTTCAAGTGCATTGATTTCTTATGATAAAGCATTGGATTATGGTTTAAAAGAAAATAAGATTATCGTTTCGTGTAAAGTGTCTCGTTTAAATCAAATGGTTGAATGCTACAGAGAAATATCCAAATCTATTCAAGCTCCCCTACACTTAGGATTAACTGAAGCTGGCTTGGGAATAAAATCTATTGTGTCTACTACTGCTGCATTATCTATTTTACTTCATGAAGGGATAGGTGATACGATAAGATCTTCATTAACTCCAGAATTAAATTCAAAAAGATCAGCAGAAGTTGAGTTATGTAAAGAAATACTTCAATCCTTATCAATTAGAAATTTTAAGGCTGAAGTTACAGCGTGCCCGGGTTGTGGAAGAACAACTTCAAATTATTTTAGAGAACTTACGGGTGAAATCAAACGTTATCTTGATAAAAAAAACAAAGAGTGGGTCAAAAATTACCCAGGTTCTGAAAATTTAAAAGTTGCTGTTATGGGATGTGTAGTAAATGGTCCAGGAGAATCTAAAGCTGCAAATATTGGTATCTCTTTACCTGGATCAGGAGAGCATCCAGTTGCACCAATTTATATTGATGGTGAAAAGGTAAAGTTACTATCGGGATCAAATATTGCTAATGATTTTATAAAATTAGTTGAAGAATATGTTTTGAATAAGTGGGGGAAATAATGAATATAAGACAATTACTAGGTTCAAAAAAACTTAGTAATTTTTTTTGGAAAACCTATAGAGAAGATCCCCAAAACATTGAAGCTGAAAGTCACAGACTTTTACATAGAACAGGCTTTATATCTCAAGTTTCTTCGGGAATTTTTAGTTTTTTACCTATGGGTTGGCGTTCGATAGAAAAAATCAAAAATATAATACGTGAAGAAATGAATAATTCCGGTTCATTAGAAATTAATATGCCAGTAGTTCAACCAGCAGAATTATGGGAAGCTTCTGGTAGATTAGAGACTTTCATTCCTCCTCTTGCAAATTTTATGGATCGAAGAGAAAACAAATATATAATAGCTCCAACTCACGAAGAAACAGTCACGGATATCGTGGCAAAAAATGTTAATTCTTATAGAGATTTACCATTCATACTTTATCATATTCAAACAAAATATAGAGAAGAACCTAGACCACGAGGAGGTTTATTAAGAGTTCGCGAATTTGAAATGAAAGATGCTTATTCTTTTGATATGAATGAAGAGGGTATGGATGATTCTTATAAAAAAATAATTCAAGTTTACAAAAACATATTTTCTAGATGTGCAACCGATATAGTAATTGTAGATGCTGATTCAGGAACTATAGGTGGAAAAGAATCAAATGAATTTATCATGTTAGCAGATAGTGGAGAAGATATAATTTTGATTAGCGATAAAGAGGAATATTCTGCAAATGTAGAAAAAGCTATTTTTATCAAAAATGAATTTGAACAAGAGAACCCAGAAAATATTAGAACAATTGATACCCCAAATTTAAAAACTATTGATTCATTGCAAAAAGAATTATCATTACCATATCATAAATTCCTCAAGACAGTGATATATAATGCTGATGATGAACTGGTTGGATGTGTCATAAGGGGAGATTATAAAATAAATGAAACAAAGGTTAGAAACTATCTAAAAGTAACAGAACTGACTCCTGCTAATGATACAGAACTTAATAATGCTGGTTTGACGCCTGGATTTATCTCTCCATACAATGCCCAAAAGGTAAAATTTATTTATGATGACTCAGTTTTGAAAGGCCCTGGAAATTTTGTGGCTGGTGCTAATGTAATAGACAAACATATTTTAGGGATCAATATATCAAAAGATCTTAGCCCTGAAATAGTTTTGGACATTGCTGAGGCTGAAGAAGGATTTTCAGCAATAGATGGAGGAATTTTAAGAACTAACCGTGGGATAGAAGTTGGTCATGTGTTTAAATTGGGTGATGTTTATTCAAAGAAAATGTCAGCAACTTATTCTAACCAAAAGGGAGAAGAAAAAAACATATTGATGGGATGTTACGGAATAGGAGTTGGAAGACTTTTGGCAGCATGTATAGAGGCTAATTATAGTAATAATAGTATGAATTTACCTTTAACTATTGCTCCATTTTCAGTTTATCTTTTAGCTTTACAAATTAAAGATGAAGAAGTAAAGAATTTGTCAGAGAAATTATTTTTCGAAATTGATAAATTAGGTTTTGATGTGTTGTATGACGATAGAGATATTCAAACTGGAGTTAAATTTAATGATTCCGATTTATTATCATTGCCATATCGCATTGTTATTTCTAAGAGAAGTATTGAAAAAAAACAAATAGAAATTTATATAAGAGAAGATAAAAAGACTTATGACTATACTTATGATGAATTAATAAAATTTTTTGCAAATATTTGAGTATATATATTTATTAAATTGTTAGTTTTGAAACTTAAACTTATTTTCTAAAAGTGGTATTATATAAATATAAAAGAAAAAAGAAAAAGGATTTTTAAAAGAGAAGGTGGGCATAGCCCACTTTTTTTTATATTTATAGATTTAGGGAGGAAGTATTGAAAAACGAGTTGTTTCTAGCCTTAACGCAATTGGCTGCAGAGCGTAATCTAGATCAATCAATAGTTGTTTCGGCAGTAAAAGAAGCAATTGCTTCTGCATATAGAAAAGATCCTGCATCAAAAGGTCAAGATATATCTGTTGAAGTTGATTCTGAAACAGGAGATGTAATAGTAAAAACTATTTTGAATGTACTAGAAAAAGAAAATATTGAAGACCCTCTATCAGAAATTTCTGAAGAAGAAGCAAAGAAAATTGATAAGGATTTAAGCGTAGGAGATTTTATTGAAACTGGGTTTCTTGAATATAACCCTGGGCGAATTGCAGCTCAAACAGCTAAGCAAGTCGTATTACAGAAATTAAGAGAAGCGGAAAGAGATTTGGTTTTTGGACAATTCTCGGATAAAGAAGGACAAGTAATAACTGGCACTGTTCAGAGAATGGAGTCAAAAAATGTTTTTGTTGACATTGGTAGAACGATAGCACTTATGCCTATAAGTGAACAAACTTATTATGAGAAATATAGAGTAGGTCAAAAATTAAAATTCTATGTAACTCAGGTTCAAAGAACTGTAAGAGGACCAGAAATAATTGTATCTCGAACACATCCAGATTTATTAAGAAAACTTTTTGAAACAGAGGTTCCTGAAATAAATTCAGGAATTGTTGAAATAAAAGCTCTTTCACGAGAAGCAGGAGCAAGATCTAAAGTTGCTGTTTCATCGGAAGATCCTCATATAGATGCTGTTGGAGCTTGTGTAGGATTAAGAGGTATAAGAATACAAAATGTAGTGAATGAGCTTTTAGGGGAAAAAATTGATGTCATTGATTGGAATGAAGATCCTAAAATATTAATTACCAATTCTTTGTCACCAGCAAGTGTTTCGAAAGTTAAAATAAATGAAGATAATTCATCAGCAATTGTTATAGTTCCAAAAAAACAACTTTCTTTAGCAATAGGTAGAGAAGGACAAAATGCGAGATTGGCCGCAAAATTAACAAATTGGAAAATTGATGTTCAAGCAGAGGAAGAAGTTGAACAAAAAACAGTAATACCAAATCAACAACAAGCAACTCAAGAACAAAGCACTACCTTGACAAAAGAAAAAATAACAGAAGGAGCTCCAGAAGTTTTACCAGTAGTAAACCAATCAGAAATTCAGTCCGAAGAAATTATTGATTCTGAAATATTTGCTGAATCTAAATCATCGAATGAACAAGAAGAACTTAGAGTATTGGAAAAAGAAATTGAAGATCTTGAAAAACAAGAACTTGAAGAAGCAAGAAAAGCTAAAGAAAAAGAAACCATTTTAGATTTTTCTTCTGAGGAAATTTGGAACATTGGAGGTTCTAAAAAATCTGAAAAATCAGATGATAAGGTCATAAGATTTGCTGAAGATATTGAATCTGTAAATGTTTATAATTCTAATAGTACAAAAAGTAAAAAATCTAATAAGAAAAAAAGAACTAAACGTTAATTAAAAGAGGTAGCTTTGACTACAATAGAACCTGAACAATCCAATCAAGCGGAAAAAAAGGGACCTATAGCTTTACCATTGGTTTTATCTGTGGGTGAACTTTCTGAAATTTTAGACGAATCGCCAATAGAAATAATAAAATCACTAATCAAATTAGGAATAATGGCAACAGTAAATGAGGAAGTAGATTTTGCAATTGCTGCAAGGGTCGCCCAATCTTTTAATTATCAAGTTTTGAAGCCAAAAGAATCAGTAGATAATTCATCTGCGTTGAATATAGGATCTGAAATAGATACAAATGAAAAAAACACAGGAGAAACTAGAGCTCCTGTAATAACGGTATTAGGTCATGTAGATCATGGAAAAACTACCTTATTAGATGCAATTAGGCAATCAAATGAAGTATCAAAAGAACAAGGTGGAATTACACAAAAAATTGGAGCATATCAAGTTAAACACAATAAATATAGGATGACTTTTATAGATACTCCGGGTCACGAAGCTTTTTCATCTATGAGAATTTCAGGTACAAGTGTTACCGATATAGTTGTACTAGTTGTGGCTGCAGATGATGGTTTAATGCCTCAGTCAATAGAATCAATAAACCATGCTAAGAATGCTTCAGTTCCAATGATTATTGCGGTTAATAAAATAGATTTAGATGGTGCAGACATCGATAAAATCAAAGGACAATTAGCTGAACATGAAGTAATAGTAGAGGATTTAGGAGGAGAAGTAATATGTGTGCCTGTTTCTGCACTAAACAAAAAAGGCATAGATGAACTACTGGAATCAATAAATCTATTGGCAGAGATAAATGAATTAGAAGCAAATTCAAACCTTCCAGGAATGGGTGTAGTTATAGAATCTTATAATGATCCAAAAAAAGGACCCATGTCAACGGTATTAGTTAAATCTGGCTCTTTTTTTATAGGAGATTTGATAGTAGTTGGAACTATTTCTGGAAAAATTCGACAAATGATTGATGGATTTGGAGAAAAAATAGATGTAGCAAAGCCTTCCACTCCTACACTAATAATGGGATTACCTGGAATAAATAAAGTTGGTGATATTGTGGAGGTAGTTAATAATGAAAAAAAGGTTAGAAAAATTATTCATGAAAGATCAAGAAATAAAAAAAATGATCAAGTTGGAGTAACAACTTTATCTCAAGTTGTAAAAAGAGCAAAAGCTTCTAAAGAACAAGAAATAAATATAATTTTAAAAACAGGGTCTGATGGCAGTTTAGCAGCTGTTGAACGAGTAATAAATGATTTTACTAATGAAGATGTTCAAGTAAAAATTATTTCTGGTACAGTAGGCGCAGTTACAGAATCTGATGTTATGCTAGCATCAAGTGCGGATGATTCAATAATTATAGCTTTTCAAACATTTGTCCAAAACGGTGCTAGAAGTCAATCTGAAATAAATAATATTCCTATCAGGTCTTATGACATAATTTATACTCTAGTTGATGAAATCAAGGAAATTATAGAGGGAATGAAAGGAGAAATAAAAACAGAAAAAATTATAGGACAAGCTAACGTTCTCGAAATATTCGCTAGAGGAAAAAGGCAAAAAATAGCAGGGATAAGAGTTACTGATGGAAGGATGATTAGAAATTCAAGGATTAGAGTGTTACGTAAAGAGAACGTAATTTTTGATGGAGTTATAGAATCTATGAGACATCTAACTCAAAATGTTACTGAAATAAAGAATAATTTAGAAGGTGGTATTGTGTTAGATGGTTATCATCAATTTGAAGTGAATGATATTTTTGAATGTTACGAATTAAATTAATTGATATGGAATTTAGAAAAGAAAAATTTGATAAAACTATTATAAAAATAGTAGGAGAATATATATCAAGAGAAGATTTTTTTGAGAGTCAAAGTTCAATGATTTCAGTAATTGATGCAGATATATCAAAAGATTTTTCTTATTGTAAAGTAAAGATTAGTGTCCTTGGTGATAATAATTCTAAAGATAAAATTATCAAAGAACTCAATCAAAAAGCTTATATTTTACAAAATGTCATTTCTAAATCCATCAGAACTTCTCGGATACCAAAGTTGACTTTTGTTATAGATAACTCATTTGAATTCCAGCAACAAATTGACAATCTTATAAATAAAATTACGAAAGATGTTTAAGAATTAAATGACAAGATTCAATAACGGTTTTTTATTGATTAATAAATCTTTAAATTGGACTTCCAATGATGTAGTACAAAAAATCAAATCTTTAGATAAATCGTTTAAAATAGGTCATGGAGGAACTTTAGATCCTCTCGCTACAGGGATTCTTCCTATTTTGTTTAATTCTGCTACAAAATATTTTGAATATTTTTTAAATTTAAATAAAATTTATGACGCCGAAATAACATTTGGAATTTCAACAGATACTTATGATTTGGAAGGATTAACAGTAGAAAAGAACAATGATTTGAATATGGATTTCAGTCTAGTTAAAGAACATTTGATTAAATTCATAGGACATATTGACCAGTACCCACCAATTTATAGTGCTGTAAAAATAAGAGGAGAAAAATTATACAATTATGCACGAAGAAAAGAGAACATTATTTTAAAACCCAGAAAAGTATTAGTTGAAAACATTGAAATTTTAAGTTGGAATAATCCAAAAATTAAACTTAGGATAAAATGTGGATCAGGCTTTTATGTCAGAAGTTTTGCAAATGATCTTGGACGATCATTAAAAGTTCCATCTGTTTTATCAAGTTTAGAAAGAGTTCAGTATGGACCATTCAAAATTATTAATTCATTGGATATTAATGAATTGTCTAACGATTTTATAGATGAATTAATACCAATAAATAAAATATTGAATCATTTGCCAAAATTTATTATGAATAAAAAACTTGAAAAGGAATTTTATCAAGGAATTACTTTTGATTCAAAAAGGTTGGAATTAGATCTATTGAAAGGTTATGAATTTAAGATATATAATGAAGAAAGTGAGTTTATTGGAATTTTAACTTACGATTCAAAAAGAAAATTTTGGAAACCTAAGAATTTAATTAGATAAATATGGAACATATTCCAATAATAATTTTTCAACTTTCTATAATAATTATATTCGCTAAAATATTTGGTGAATTATTTCAAAGATTCTTAAATCTCCCTTCAGTTTTGGGAGAGTTGATTACAGGATTAATAATTGGTCCATATGCTTTAGGTGGACTCTCATTTTTTGGACTTGATCCGTTATTTGGAATAGATTCATCTTCTCATTCTGTTGTTGGAAATGAACTTTTATTTTTGTCTCATGTTGCAGCAATAATATTACTATTTCAAATAGGTATCGAGACCGATAGAGAAAAATTCAAAAAATATGCTTTGCCTGCAACATTTGTAGCTATGGGTGGAGTTTTTTTCCCTTTCATATTAGGTTTTTTTGCTACGATTTGGTTTGGATACGCTAATGCATCATCAATTAATGGTATGGTTCCGGCTCTTTTTATGGGTGCTATGCTTACAGCTACTTCTGTAGGAGTTACTGCTAGAGTGTTAAGTGATCTAGGAGTTCTAGATAGTAAAGAAGGATCTACCATAATGGCCTCTGCTGTTTTAGATGATGTTTTAGGTGTTATTATTCTAGCGGCTGTTGTTGGTATTGTTGAAAAAGGAGAAATATCTGCTTTAAGTTTGATTTTAATATTTGCTAAAGCTATAGGCTTTTGGCTAGCTTTACTAATTATAGGATCAATAACATCAAAATATATTTCTTCATTTTTTTCCAGTTTTAAAGTTACTGGATCAAAAATTTCACTGACATTAGCATTAGCTTTTTTGTCAGCCTCTATAGCAGAACATTATTTTGGCTTAGCAATGATAATTGGTTCTTATACTGTTGGACTAGCTTTATCAGGTACAGAAATAAAACATTCAGTGGAAAAATCTTTATTTCATATAAATTCCTGGCTTGTACCAATATTTTTTGTAGTTATTGGAATGCAAGCGGATTTCATATCCTTATGGGATAATACTGAAGGAATTACCTCGGTAATTTTGTTTATAATAGTCATTTCAATTTTTGCTACTATTAGCAAAGTATTTGGTTGTGGAATTCCTGCGTTTATTTTGAAATTTTCTAAAAAAGAGGCTTATAGAGTGGGAATAGGAATGTTACCTAGGGGTGAAATTGCACTTATAATTGCCTCTGTAGGTATTTCTCATAAAGTTATAGACCAAGAATTATTTGGTATATCAATAATAATGATAATAATTACAACAATTCTTGCTCCAATTTTACTTTATAGATCGTATAAAAATTAGGTCAAAAATCAATTCTTAGTCCATCGTATGCTAACTTCATTTTTATCTTCGTTTGTGTTGAAACTTGATTTAAATATTTAGACACTTCATTATGCTCAATATCGTGACAAATATCAGTAAAATATGCTTTTTTTGGTTTTAATGCAACAATTTTTTCAATTGCCTCCTCAAGAGTAAAATGAGATTTATGTTTATTCCCCCTTCTCAATGAATCTAAAATTATTATTTCACTTCCTCTTATTTTTCTCATGGTTTTATCAGGAATAAATGAACAGTCACTTATATAAGTCAAATTGTCAATTCTGTAACCATTTGCAAAATAATGATCACCATGATTTACTTTTAAATGCTCAAATTTTTGTCCCTCAATTATAGTGTGTTCACCGTCTATAATGATGAAATTTAACTTTGCTACTGTTCCTCCTGAAGTAATTTTACTTGTGTCAACTAAATAATAGAAAGTTTTGCTTATCGCTTTGTAATCTTCTTCTCTTAGATAAATAGGGATGGTAGATTGGGTGTTATTAGTCCAGTCTCTTAAATCATCAAATCCCCCTGCGGCATCTTGGTGTGCATGGGTTAAAATTAATCCATCAATTGTATTTATTTTGTATTTTGGGAACCATTTTATAGCTGATTGATAAAAGAATTTTCCTGCATCAATTAGAATGTTTTTTTCAAAATCTATAGATGAAATTTTTATAACAACACTCGTATTGTATCTTCTGTTTTTAGAATTAGGTTTAATAGCATCGTTGCAAACTATACAACCCGAATTGTTCGTTAGACAACTAACCCTAGGCACTCCTTCAGATGTACCTGTCCCCAAAAATATCAATTCTTTTTTTATTTTATTCATTAAATAATCCTTTAACTGGGACGGCACCAAAACCTAGGTAATTTGAAGGTTTTAATATTCCAGAATTAATAGTGTTGATACTTTCATTGTTCCATTTTTCCATACTTAAATTTATATTTTTTGGATTATGTAATTCGGCCAAATTATGAATTAACCCTGATTGAATTAAAGGTAACCCCCATGGTTCTCCTCCTCTATGAAGCATTATAGGGAATTGATTATTTGAAATATTAATTATTTTTAATAATGCACTTAATCCTCCACACCAAGTGATATCTGGCTGCCAAAAATGGTAAGTTTTATTTTTTCTCATCAATTTAAAATTATTGTAGTTAAGATCATGTTCTCCACCTGCAAGTTTTATTCCATTTAAATCATTTATTATTGACGGTGAAAATAACATAGTTTCTGGAGTAGAAACATCTTCAAACCATTCAATTTTTAAATCTTTTAGTTTTTTTGATATTTTTTTTGTATAATCTATATCCCAGGTCATATAACAATCTAACATGATTTTATTAGTATTTTTGTATTTTTCCCTAATTGTTGAAATCAATTCATACAATTGATTAGACTCTTTTTCATAATCCCCATCAGACTTTACAGATAGTTTGAAATTATTTAATCCTAATGAATTGTAGTGATCTATATTATTACCTGTTGCGTAAGTATGTATTTTTTCATTATGATGATTTTCATTTTTTTCTAATAATTTTTTTATAGGAACTTTGTAATACTTACTATAAGCATCCCATAGTGCTAGATCAATTGCTGAAATTGCCATAGATGCTATGCCACCTCGTCCATATGGTATACTTTCTGCATATAAATAATCAAATATTTTTTGAATATCTTCAATGTTATTGATTGTTTTTCCTATAATTAATTCTGATAAATGTCCAACGATAACTTCTAGTGAAGAATTTCCTCCTCCACCGGTTCCATAACCTATAATTTGTTTTCTATCTGTATTGATTTTAGTGATTATTTGCCATAAATTTGGTCTCCATGCTCTCAAAGAATCTTGATAAGAAGGATATACTACTTCAATTTTGGTTATTTTCATTGATAAATCTTTGAATTTTACGTATAAAATGATTAATTACGGGGTGTGGCGCAGCGGTAGCGCACTCGCTTTGGGAGCGAGGGGTCACAGGTTCAAATCCTGTCACCCCGACCATCTTTTTTGTCATTTATGTATTAAACTATAGCAATATATTTTTTTTTTATAAATAAAATTGGAGAAAACAATGAACTGGCTAGTAGGGACATACTCAAAAAGGAACAGTAAAGGAATATACAGTATTAATTTAAATGAAACTTCTGGGGAAATAACTCTACTTTCTTCTTTTTCAAATGTAAGCCCAGGGGATCCTTCTTTTTTAATCATAGACAAAAAAAATAGAGTTTATTCAGTAGGTGAATCATTGAATGATGATCCGGGTGTAGTATATTCCTACAATTTAATAAACAATAAGTTAATTAAAATAGATGAAGCTTATACGAAAGGGATTAATCCTTGCCATCTTGCTATAAATGATAGGAATGACTTTTTAGTAGCAGTAAATTATACTTCTGGAGATTTCTCATCTTATAAAGTATCTTCAGAAGGAAAATTAACTTTTATAGAGCAAATTACTCATATGGGATCCAGTGTTAATATTAACCGTCAAAGAGAACCACATGCGCATTCTATAAATTTTTTAGATAATTATAGTTTTTATGTTTGTGACCTAGGCGTTGATAAGATTTTTTATTATAAGATCGACCCCGACTCATACAAAATTATCTGTACAAATTTTACAAATACTAAACCAGGATCCGGACCTAGACACTTTATACTTAACAAACAGAAAAGACGAGCTTATTCCATCAATGAGTTAGATTCAACTATAAATTATTTTGAAATAGAGCCCAATAATCAATTGAGGACATTACAGATAATATCTACAATTCCGAAAGATTATTCTCTAGAAACATCTACAGCTGATTTACATTTTTCTAGTGATCTAAAATATTTATATGGATCTAATAGAGGTCATGATACAATAGCAAAATTTATTATTAACGATGATGGTACTTTAATTTTTGATAGACATTTTTCTACATTAGGAAAAACCCCAAGAAATTTTGCTATAAGTAAATCTGGTAAATTTTGTCTTATAGCTAATGAAAATACTGACGATATATTTAGTTTTGAGATAGATAGTAAAAATGGAGATTTGGTTCCAACAGGATATAAAATATTTATCCCTTCACCGGTTTGCTTAACCGAGATTTTCGAATGATGGTCTTACAACCTTTTTTGTTGTTTCTAATGTCAATATCACAAAAGCTCCTAGGCATGAGAAAAATGCTGAAATCCATATAGCATATACGTAACCACCTGTTACATCAAAAACTAATCCAGGTATAAAACCTCCTAATGCCATTCCGAAACTAGCTGCGAAAATTTGCCATCCATATGTTGTATCCATTCTGAAAAAACCATAATATTTTCTATTCATTATGGGGAAAAGAGTTCCTTCTCCTCCATAAGGAATAGCCCATAAAATCCCTACGAGGTAAAACATCCATTTGTCTGTAGTAAATGCCCATGGTATAACAAAAAGTCCTTGCCCAAGAAAAGATAGAAACATAATAGTTTTTGGATTGACAGAATCTCCTAAAATTGGAGTTATAAATCTTGTTGATATTGATACAATCATGATTATAGTAAGGCAAAGAACAGAATCAGTATAACTTATTCCTTTAGTAATCATAAGAGGTACAAGCCCTATCAAAATGACAGCGTGGCCAACACAGCCTAAAAAGTGAATATTCATTAAACTCCAAAATGCGTTAGTTCCATAAACAATTTTTTGCAAATTCGAATAATAGTTATTGACAGATTGTTCGTCTTTTATTTCTTCTTCTTTATCATTGTTTTTAGCCCCATAGGCTAAGATCCCCATATCTTCAGGAGTATTTTTGAAAAATCCGAGTGCTATAACCATTATCACGCTTCCGACTAATCCACTTATAATAAAAGTATTTTGCCATCCTATAGAATCTAACATTAGTCCCATTAGTGAAATGACTATAGCTGGGCCCAGACTCCACATGCCAATAATTACACCAGTAGCGAGCCCTAAGCTTTTTTTAAACCAAATTGCTACTGCTGGAATAACAGGTACTAAAAACATTGATTGTGCAAAGCCAAAAATAATTCCGTATGATATGTAAAATTCGTAAATATTAGTAGCTAGGGCTGTCCAAATCATTCCGATTAAGAAAAGGAAAAGACCTATATACATAGTTTTTCTAGCACCAATCATTGTTGAACAATAACCTGCAATCGGAGAAGAAATTGCAGTAACTATAGACATAATCGCATAAGCTATACCTATAGATTTTGGATCCCAAGAAAATTCTTCAACTAATGGATCAATAATAATCCCAAATGCCATCCTAATTGCTGAACCGATCATTTGGGCAATCGCACCTACAGCTACAATTACCCATCCGTAATGATGGAAATCAATATCAGAAATATTTTTTTTTATTAATGCAATGGACATAAAAAAACGCTTCCTTCTTGAATCCAGGATGTTTCATAATTTGAATTTTCATTTAATTTATTTGTAGAATCCCATGCTGAAAAATAAATTAATATTACTGATGAAACAATAATTGAAAACAATGAAAGAGATATTCCTTTAGTTGGAATTGTGTCAATTTTCATAGAATAATTATTCCTTAGAAAGTAATAAGAAATTTGTTTTCAAATCAATTATCTTATATATTTTTCAAGCTTGTATTGAAATTTTATCAAAATTCTATTTTTTTCAACTCTTTAAAACTCGTATAAAAAACACCTTCGATGTAAAATTCTTTTTTATTTATCATTATCTAAATTAAAAAAATATTTATCATGTTGTATTTTCATTCATGTCCTAAATGTACAAAGGGTACCATTGAATATGGTTCCGATGAACAAGGGAATTATATTATGTGTCTAATGTGTGGATTCTATAAAAATTCTGCACAAGGCATTACTAAAGCTAGAAAATCTTGAAATTTAATCTTTTCAATAATTATTAATCGTATAAATATATATAATTATAATTAGTTCCAAAAAATTAAATTTGTTAAAAGAATCAAAAAAAACAAACATATACATAGTTGAAGACGACAAAAATATCAGAGAAGCTCTGAGATACAATTTGATAGCTCAGGGATTTAATGTTGAATTCACAGGAGATGGAATTTCTGCGATAGAAACTTTGTTGAATAAAACATTTGATATTATTCTTTTAGATCTTATGTTACCTGGCATAGATGGGTTAGAAATATGTAAAAGATTACGATCTGAACATGTAGATACCCCAATCATAATTTTAACCGCTAAAGATAATGAAATTGATAAAATTGTGGGACTTGAATTAGGTGCAGATGATTATGTTTCCAAACCATTTAGTATGCCAGAGTTGTTAGCAAGAATTAATGCAAATTTAAGAAGAAATTTAATTAAATTAGAAAAAACAAAATCTATAACTAGAAAACAATTCACTCATTTGGACACTTTTATTGATTTAGATAAAAGAATTGTGAAAATCAATGATAAAAATATCTTTTTTAGACCTAAGGAATTTGATCTATTGTACAAATTAATGTCCAATCCAGGGAAAGTTTTTACAAGGGAAAAATTGATTGAAGAAATTTGGGGCTTTCAATATTTTGGTGATACACGAACGGTAGATGTACACGTAAGATGGATCAGAGAAAAAATTGAATTAGATAGCGAGCGACCTCAAAAAATATTGACAGTTCGAGGTTTTGGATATAAATCTAAGTTGGAGTAGATATATGAATCTCAATAGACTTAAAAGAAATTTCTTCTACATTTCAAGACATAGATTGTTCATGATTCTTTTATGCCTTGTTCTTATACAAATAATACTTTTGTGGCTTTTATTTAATTTTTATGATCAAGTTAACTTTTATTTTGTTATATTTATTGTCATCTTTTTTTCAGGAATATTTTATTTTTATATAAAAAAAAATATATCTTTATTGAAAAAAAACCTTATTTCTAATTCTAATTCATCTAGATTTGGAGAATTCGAACCTATTAACGAACTTTTTACTAAAATCAATAAAGGATTTGTCTATAAGAAAAAAATCATAAGTTCAGAGAATGAAACTTTGAAGAATACATTAAATTTAATAGATGATGGAATAATATTTTTAGATATTGAGATGAAAATTTCTAATTTCAATAAAAAATCTAAAGAAATTCTTATGTGCTCTATTGAAGATGAAAACATAAATTACCTAACTGATTTAACTCAAAGTTTTGAAATTATAGATTTTTTTGATAAATCTAAAACGAGAAATTCTAATGAAATTGAAATAGAGTTTAATTTCCCTAAAAAATTTCTAAAAGTCAGATCATTTATATTGAATAAAATTCAAAATAAATTTATGTTAATCATTTCTGATTTGTCTGATGTTTATAATCTTGATAAAACTAGAACTGAATTTTTTGCCAATACATCCCATGAATTTAAAACCCCCATAACTTCTGCAAAGTTAAATTATGAAGCGTTGATAAATGATTTCAAAACAAGTAAAGGTGAAAACTTTCATTTTTTTTCAAAAAATATCTATGAAGATTTGAATAGATTGGAGAAAACAACAAATGAATTATTAAATATTCATTCACTTGAAACAGGTAATTATAAACTTAACTTAGAAAAAATAGATTTTTTAGATATGTTTTCTCAGGTGAAAAAAACTTTTTCTACAATCATAAAGGACAAAAAAATTACAATTGTACATCCTGAAGATAAAATCAAAATAAAATTAGATAAAAAACTGATTATTCAATCTTTAGAGAATCTTTTGTCTAATGCTATTAGGTACAGTGAAAAACAATCTAATGTAGACATCAATTATTATATAAATAATAATGAATTTGTTTTTGAAATTCGTGACCATGGAATTGGAATAAGTGAATTTGATCTTCCACTTATTTTTCAAAGATTTTTTAGAGCAGAAGGTAATAGAGATTATGAACATTCAGGATTAGGGCTTTCAATAGTTAAGCATGCAATTGAATTGCACAAAGGTGAAATCAAAGCAGAAAGTGTTATTAATGAAGGATTATTGATTTCTTTTTCTATACCGGTATGATTATTTAACATTTTCTTAACAATTTTGTCTCTTTTTGTAATACTCTAGAGTTGTTGAGTCCTTTTTTTCAAATTCAAATAATGCAACAAAGAAATATTAGAAGACGAAAAACTGAAGAAATAATTGTAGTAAACTTATTAAAACTCTCAGGTTTAATTTCTATAGGAACTACTATAGGAATAATTTATGTTTTAGGATCTCAATCAATTCCATTTTTTGGAACAGTATCTTTGAAAGAATTTGTTACTGGCCTAAATTGGACACCATTATTTGTACCTCAAGAATTTGGAGTTATGCCACTTATAAACGGTACTTTTATGGTAGCAATTATTGCTGCTTTGGTCGCTCTTATTTTTGGATTAGGTAGTGCTTTTTTTCTCTCAGAATATGCTTCTAGAAAAGTAAGAAGTTATGTTAAGCCCTTGTTGGAAATTTTAGCAGGAATTCCTACTGTGGTATATGGATATTTTGCTTTGACTTTTGTTACCCCAATAATTCAATATATTGCACCTGAGACTATCATTTTCAATGCACTAAGTGCGGGTATAGTTATGGGTATAATGATTATACCTATGGTTTCCACACTATCTGAAGATGCTATGTCAGCAGTACCTAGAAGTTTAAGAGAAGCTGCATATAGCTTGGGAGCAAAAAAATATCAAGTTGCACTTCGTATTGTTTTCCCATCAGCTATTTCTGGAATTGTAGCTTCTTTTATATTATCTATTTCTAGAGCTATTGGTGAAACAATGATAGTTAGTTTAGCTGCTGGAGGGAAACCAGCATTAACTTTAAACCCACTTGAAGCCATACAGACTATTACTGCATACATTGTAACAGTAAGTCAGGGGGAAACTCCTCAAGGTTCCATAGAATATCAAAGCATTTTTGCAGTTGGACTACTTCTATTCTTTCTTACTTTGATAATGAATCTTATAGGAAGGTGGGTTGTTTATAAATATGCACAAGAATATGAGTAGGCCATAATGAAAGAAAGACTCTTTTACTTATTAATTTTATCCTCCATTTTAATTGCTTTAACTTCTTTGTTAATTTTACTTATTGATGTGGTATTTGATGGTTATTCATATCTTTCTTGGGATTTTTTAACAAATTATGCTTCTAGAAAAGCTGAAAAATCTGGTATTTTAGCTCCATTGGCAGGGACGTTATGGTTGGTTATTATAACCGCTTTTTGTACGATTCCGTTAGGCGTATCTACAGCATTATATTTAGAGGAATTTGCTGGAACAAATATATTGTCAAAGATAATTAAAATCAACATTTCTAATTTAGCTGGAGTCCCTTCAATTATATATGGTTTGTTAGGGTTAGCATTTTTTACATATTTTATTGGTTTAGGAAAAAGTATAATTGCAGGAGCCCTTACAATGACTTTATTAGTACTACCTATAGTCATAATATCTGCCCAAGAATCAATTAGGACAGTTCAACCATCTTTAAAAGAAGCTGCTTATGCATTGGGAGCAACTAAATGGGAAGTGGCCAAAAAAATAATTTTGCCACACTCTATTGGGGGAATAATGAGTGGTATAATCTTGGCAATGTCTAGAGCCATTGGAGAAACAGCACCAATATTAATTATTAGTTCTTTAGTGTTCATAACAACAGTTCCATCAAGCCCTCTAGATAGATTTACTGTTTTACCATTACAAATTTATACTTGGGCATCTTTTCCTCAAGATGAATTTCGAGGAATTGCTTCTGCAGGGATTATTGTTCTTCTTGTTATATTGATAACAATGAACTCTTTGGCTATTTATATAAGATGGAAAAATCAAACAGATAGATATTAACTTTCTGTTATATCTAAAAACTGTGCATTTGGTATATTATGTAGGTATATTGGCTCAATTAATATTTTAAAGTTTCTACTACCCCCTCCAAAAACTATATTTTTAGAAATTTTCAATCCTTCATCAAAATAAATTTGAAGTTTTTGTGATAACCCAAATGGTGTTATTCCCCCAACTTTCATACCAGTTATTTCCTCTGATTTAACTGCATTTGCAAAAGATAATTTTTTTACTCCCATAATATTCTTTAATTTAGTGTTAACATCTAATTTTTGAGAAGCTCGAACAACCGCAACTGCATAAAGACCTTTTGGACGTTTTGATTCCAGAATTATAGTATTAGCAGATTGATCAAGAGAAAATTTATATTTATTACAAAACTTTTGAGTATCAGAAAAATTTGGATCTATGTCAATCTTTTCATATTCTATTTGTTGTATTTTTAAGTAATCTAATACTATATTTTCTATCTCATTCATTAATCAAAGAAATATTTATTATTATAAAATATACATAGAGAAAATTATGAATACTTATTGGTTAATTAACATAAATGATAATAATTACAATGTATTAAAAGGTAGATCTTTTGATATATTGGGATTTCCTAATAGCTACAATAAACTGACAAATAAAATTGCTAAAAAGGATAATTTAGTTTTTTACATCTCCACAAGTAAAGTTTTTTCTGGATATGCAGAAGTTACTTCTGATAAATTTTACGATGATGAAAAAATATGGCAAGAAAAGGAAATTTCTCCTTATAGAGTTAAAATAAAATCTAAGAAAATTCTATCTGAAGAAAATTATGTAGAGGCATCGGATGTAGTTCCTTCTTTGAATTATGTTAAAAAGTGGGCACCAGAAAAATGGGAGTTGGCATTAATGAATAGAATACATATAATTTCGCACAATGATTTCATAATAATAAAGGCAAGTATTGACCGTGCTGAAAAAAAATCAAAAAGAGACAATAAGAAAAACAGAGGGAAAAAACTATAACTTTAAAATTTTTTTTGAATTGTTATAAATGTTTTCTACGATAATATCTTTATCTATTTTGAAAATTTCACTTAATTTTATTATGATCAAGTTTAAATCTTTAGGTTCAGTCCACCTCTCTCTGTTTTTTTTAAAATATTGAGGATAAGAATCAGTCTCAATAACAATTTTATTTAATGGGATTTTTTTGATAACTTCTTCTAAATTTTTATCTCTAAGTATTGGTTTTGCAACAGATATAAAAATATTATTATCGAGTAATTTTTTTGCGTAGTTATACGTACCGTTAAAATAATGTGCGATCGAATCTAATTCAAATAATTTTTCACTTATTATTATATCTATGATCTCTTTTTCTGCATTTCTAACATGAAAAGCAATGGGTTTTTTAACTTCTTTTGCTAAATTTATTTGCTCTGAGAAAATTTTTTTTTGTATTTTTAATGGAACACTATTATCTTGAATATCTAATCCAATTTCACTTATCATAATAGTTTTTTTACACTTAAGTAGTTCTTTAAATACATTTAAATAACCGTCAGTTTTATCGTCTTTTATATTTTGTGGATGTATCCCTACAGCTGCATAAACTT
>Ga0310123_10000932_pt1 | contig 25368 bp, 29 predicted proteins | sample CB6_AW_1057_MG_FD_203505 | JGI IMG/M metagenome (GOLD analysis project Ga0310123, IMG submission 203505) | Marine microbial communities from Western Arctic Ocean, Canada - CB6_AW_1057 | ecosystem: Environmental > Aquatic > Marine > Oceanic | place: Canada: Western Arctic Ocean | collected... | reverse complement strand
ATCTCGAGGTCGTGATCGTGGAATAGCTGGTAAGTCATTTCTACGAAAGAACTTAACATGACTATGCCCTGGCGGGGTGGAACGACCTTGTAGGTCTTCGAAGCTCGTCGTTATAATCAAAGGAAGTCGAAAAGGAAACGGAGTGGCATTGATGGCATTGACTGCGATAGAGACCCCAATTAATGTGACCGATGAGGCAGCCGGCAGAATCTCCAAACTGCTGTCAGAAGAGAATAAGTCTACCGCCGGGATCCGGGTGTTTGTCCAGGGCGGCGGATGTTCCGGGTTTCAGTATGGCTTGATGATCGAGGAGAGCGACGTCGACGTCGACGCCGATCAGATCTTTGCCTCGAATGGAGTCAAGATCTTCGTCGATCCTATCAGCGTCCGGTATCTCTCTGGCGCAGAGGTCGACTTCGTCGATAACCTGACCGGCGGCGGGTTCACCATCAAGAATCCAAACGCCAAGACGACGTGCGGCTGCGGTCAGTCGTTCGGCGTGTAGATTTTCGGTGCACTTCTCGTCGCGCGGAGGGCGGCGCGGGCCGCGGTCAGTTGCGACCGGAGGTCGTGGACCAGTCGAGGTGGCTGTCGGTTCACGTGCCGATCGACGTTCGCTTGGCGACCTCCTATCCCATTAACCGAGATGGAACTGCAGTCGGACTACATTGAGCGTCTCAGACCGCCCGGTAGCCGGCGGTCCACCAAGCGTGAGTTGATCGTCGACGTGTTCCTTCGCCAGGAGGGACACCTTAGCGCCGATGACCTGGTCGGTCTCATCCGGTCTGAGGACCATAAGGTCAGTCGCGCGACCGTCTATCGGACACTGCAGTGGATGGTCGAAGCCGGAATCGCGCGCAAGGTCGATTTCGGCGAAGGCCGGTTTCGTTTCGAGCATTCGTATCGTCATCCCCGGCACTTCCATCTAATTTGCAAGACGTGCAATCGGTCATTCGAGTTTCTCAGCTCGGATATTGAATCGCTCATCGAGGAGATTGCGAGCGCGCGTAGGTTTGCCTCGCGCCAGAGTGTTGTCCAGGTATACGGAACCTGTGACGAGTGTGAGACAGGCCGGCCGCAGCCAGGGGGACCGGTACCGACCGAGTTGTTGTTTGCTCGCGACGCCCTGAGGATCGCGATCGCCACCGAGCGGAGCGGCCTGGACTTCTACACACGCGCGGCTCGAGTGACGAAGGACACGCGCGGGCGACGCGTCTTCAAGCGGTTGGCCGACGAAGAGCAGGAGCATCTGGGTAAGCTCGAGGCGCGCTACCAGGAGTTATTGACCCAAGACCCTGGGCTCGAGTCTCGTCCGACATTCCTATTCTTCAAGGGCGCGGCGAACGGCCTGTTCGCGACTGGCACAGACGAGCTAAAAAAGGGAGTGGATGACAAAGAGGCCCTGATGATCGGGATCCGATGTGAGCGCGGATCGCACAGGTTCTTTCGACGCTACGGTGAACGGTTCGAGGACTCGGAGGGGAAGCAGATTTTTCTCGAGTTCGCCGACGAGGAGCGTGAACATCTCGAGCTGCTCATCAGGGAATATCGGGCCCTCGCCCAGCGTCAGTCGAAGAACCAGTCTCGGCGGCGGCCGGCCAAGAAGCCGCGTCGCGCCACCGCATAGATCCCTTAACCGTGATCGACCTTCATCTCCACACCACCGCGTCGGATGGCCGACTCGACCCCGTCGACCTTGTCGCCCGGACTCATGACGCCGGTGTTCGAATTCTGAGCGTCACCGACCACGACACCATGTCAGGGGTTCCGGCCGCGGCCGAGGCGGCCTCGAAGCTCGGAGTCGAGTTTCTGCCCGGTGTCGAGATCACCGCTGTGCTCGAGCGACGGGACGTTCATCTGCTGGGCTACTTTCTCGACCCGTCGCCTCCCGCGCTTGAATCGTTTCTTCGATCTCAGCGCGACGACAGGCTGACCCGTGCGCGTGGGATGTCCGAGAAGCTTGAGCAGCTCGGTGTCCCTATCGAGATCGATCCGATCGTCAAATCAGCCGTGGCGGAAGGGCGGTCGGTGACGCGTCCTCTTCTCGCCAGAGCTCTGGTCGATGCGGGCCACGCGCGAAGTCAGCGCGAGGCGTTCGATCGTTGGATCGGGGATGGTGGAGCAGCGTACATTCCTCGGACTGGTTCGTCGCCGGCCGACGTCGTCCGCCTGATTTCGAAAGCAGGAGGGGTCTGTTCGATCGCCCACCCGGGGTTGCTGAATCGCGACCATCTGGTACCCAGCCTTGCCAAGGCTGGTCTGGCCGCAATCGAGGTGTATCACCCCGAGCATGACCACTCGGCGCAGACCCACTACAGACGACTTGCAGCTCAGCATGATCTTGCAGTCAGCGGGGGTTCCGATTTTCACGGCGACGACCACCGTCGCGCCTCGAGCCTCGGTTCGGTTGGCGTTCCTCGCGAGGCGTTCATTCCGTTGCTTCAGCGTCTGGTCCTGGCCCACAGCGTCGCTCATGGAGGGCAGTAACGCGAGGTCTGCCTCGGCCTTTGTCCTGCAGTGTCTGAGCGATCTTCGTCCGGTCCTCGGGTCTCGGCCGGCGGCGTTGGATGTTGCGATGGGTACCGGTCGGCATACCGTGGTTCTCGCAGAATTTGGGTTTCGCGTGTTCGGCGTCGACCGTGACTACGAGCGGGTCCGGCAGGCTCGACGCCGGCTTGAGGAGCCCTATCGGCCAGCTTTTTGGGTAAGCGACCTCGAGTCGTGCCCCGTCCCAGAAGGGCGCTTCGACGTGGTCCTCTGCACCCGATACCTGCAGCGGACGTTGTGGCCTCGACTTGAACGGGCCGTTGCACCAGGCGGGTTTGTTCTGTACGAGACCTTTACGCTTGAGCAGCGCCGCTACGATTGGGGACCGCGGTCAGCCGAGCATCTTCTGAGACCAGGAGAGTTGCGCAAGGTGTTCGCCGACTGGGAGGTGTGGGCGTACGAGGAGCGCACCGCGCCGGCAGCGGAAGCTGGCCTTCTTGCCCGGCGCCCAGACCGTGGCTGATATGATCGACACGTGTCGGCCGCGCTGATCACTGCCACCGTACTCGGTCTTGGAGGACTCATCTTTTCTGCGGGGTTGGGCTTCGTCGCCGCCAGCTCGGTGGAGATTTCCCGTCACGTCAGCTTTGGCATCTTCTTCACGCTGATCACGCTGCTGGCCCATTCGATGACGATGTTCTATCTCATCGGCAAGGGCAAGGCGGTCCGCGAGGCTGTGACTGAAGGCGACCTGTCGCCCGAGCTCTACGCGAGGGTGGCGCGCGCTCGCAAGCCGGTCTTCTCGATTGCCACGGTCGCCATGCTGGCGACCATGGTGACGGCAATTATCGGTGGCGGTGTCGATACGGGCGCTCTTCCCGTCGGTATCCACTCCTTGTTGGCCGTCTCGGCGATTGCGGCCAACGTCATGGCGCTGCGGACAGAGCTCGAGGCCATGCTGGCAAGCTCGCGTGTTGTAGCCGAGGTCGATGCGCTTCTGGCGGAAGCCGAGTCGACAGCATCTTCGTGAGCCGTCACCGCCCCCGGCACACGTAACTCCTCACTCTTCGACATCGACGGCACCCTGCTGCTCTCAGGCGTGACGGGTCTTCGGGCGCTGAACCAAGCCTTCCCGGAGCTGTTTGGAACCGCGAGCGCGTTCGATGGGATCTCGGTCTCGGGTCGGACCGATCCGTTGCTACTCAACGATGCTACGGCTCGGGTGGGGATCGCACTCGACACCGTGCAGCGACGGCGCTTCCATGACCGATATTGCGACCTGCTTGAGGTTGAGATCCTCGAACCCGGACCGCGAAAAAACCTCATGCCAGGCGTCGAAGAGTTGCTTCGGGAGGTGCATCATCAGCCAGAGTTATGCGTCGGCTTGCTGACCTGAAACTTCGCGCGGGCCGCGCGGATCAAGCTGGAGCATTTCGGGTTATGGACCTTCTTTGTGCGTGGTGTGTATGGTGATGACGCGTTCGAGCGTGACGATCTGGTTCCCGTTGCGGTGGGCCGTGCCAGGACAGCCGGGGCAGTCGTGCCCTCGCCGGCACACGTTGTGGTCATCGGTGACACGCCGCTCGACATTCGCTGTGCGAGAGTGGCCGGGGCCCGGTCGATCGCAGTGGCCACCGGGTCATTCGATCTGACGACCATTCATCGTAAGAGCGCGACGGCAGTGTTTCCTGACCGCAGTGTCCGCGAGGCCTTTCTCGCCTTTCTCGACGAATTCTGACTGGCATCACCTGGCCGTCACCGACTCAAGGGGTGGAGCGAGAGATGGACGCGCGCGACGGCGTGCATGAAGCCGCCCACCTGCGCGTAGTCGTCGCTTGCCGCGGCTCGAATGTGATCGATCGCCTGCTGCGGATCGCCAAGTGCTTCGGCATAAAGACCGAGATACAGATGGCCGAAGAACTCCGCACTTAGTGCGCCGCCGGTGGCGGCCATGACATCTTCTGCGGTCCGCGATCCGGACAGCAATCCATACACTTCTCGCATCGGCACCCGTGTGTCCGGCCCCACGGGTAGAAGTGCCGACCTGGCTTCCTCGGGTGACTCAGCGCGGGCAACACACAGGAAATGCCAGGCTGCGTTTTCCACGTCGTTTGGGTTGACGGTACGGTGCGATTCGAACTGCTCGCGGCAATCGTCGTAACGCCCGGCGTAGTACAGGACGATACCGCGCTGCCAGAGTCTGGGCTTGAAATTCGGGGCGAGCGCTACCAGCTCGTCGAAGCCATTCGCCGACTCGACGATGTCGTGATTCAGAAAATCGTGAGTCGCCTGGTCAAAGACCGCCTGCGGGTCGGCGTCGGCTCGTTGTTCGTGGGCGGCGACGGTCGTCAACAGAAGTCCTGAGACCGCTGCCAGCCGAAAAATTCGCCATCGTGCTCCTGGTCCCATCGCTCCAATCATAGTGTCGATTCTACCGACGAGTATGGTACCTTTTGCGTGTGACGCTCCGACAGCGCCGGCATCTGACGACGACGGTCGTGGTCCAGGCGATCATGATGGCCGCAGGATGCGGCGAGTCTCCGCGCGGTCCAACCGAGATGCCCTTGGACAACGCGCAGTACTCGATCCTCGAGATGGCAACCGCCCACGGCGCGTTTACGCTCGAGGTCGAGGTCGATGCCGGCGCCGATACCCGGGCGATCGCCCATCAGCTCGTCGAACCGATCAAGGCACAGTACGCCGAGGTCCTGGTGTACTTCTACGATCGTTCCGGCGATGGTGAGCTGCCGATGAGACGTGTTCAGTGGGCTGAGGGCACGGGGTATACCGAGGTCGATTACTAGCAGCTTGCATCGTATTCGACGGATGCCACACCTGGCGAACGCGCTGATTCAATCAATACGGGCCATTAGCGTGAGGGAGAGCGAATGAAAACAGCGATAAAGCTGACGTTGGACGATGCTCGCGTCATCATGGCAGCGGCCGAGACGAAGTCACGTGAGATCGGTGTCGACATGGATATTGCCGTCACGGATGACAGCGGAAGCCTGCTGATGTTTCACCGGATGGATGATGCCAAGATTACAAGCATAGAAGTCGCGGTCAGTAAAGCGTTCACAGCCGCGGCCGCACGACGGTCGACCCGCGCCTACGGAGAGGTCAGCGGACCGGGAGGACCCGCCTTTGGCATCCATGTGAGCCATCAGGGTCGTTTCATGATCGTGGCCGGTGGTCTTCCGATCTTCGTGAAGGGCCAGATTCTCGGTGGCGTGGGATGTAGTTCGGGACATCCGGATCAGGACGAAGAAGTTGCGCAGGCCGGCATTGATGCGCTGATGGTCTCGCTTGCGAAGGAATCGGCGTAGGCCAGGCCTACCCTACTGTTGCTTCACCGCCTGATAGTCTTCCACGAACCGGTCGACGTAGGTGATGAGCGCGTTCGGAACCGAGTTGACCGCGTTCTCCCGCCTGGTCGTTTCCAGCGCCTGCGCCTCACACTTGATCCCGGGTGCGATGTCGAGTGGCGCAACGGAGTCGCTCGGCGCAGTTGGTAGCTCGCCATCTAGGACCCGTTCCCCGTATCGTCTGTAGTTGACGACCCGCTCGACAAGCTGGACGGAGACGAGAAACGCATGTCCGCCGCCGGCGTTGACGGCTTGGATCGCAACCCTGAGCCGAGGGTCGCCACGAGTACTCAGGTCTTCGTGGTCTCTCACCTCCAGGCTGCCGCGTCGCAGTCTCTGCTCGACCGCCTCCGAGATCGATGACTCCGTGAACCCGATATTTGCGGCCGCGCCAACGAGCCAAACCTCGACAGGCAGCGATGTCAGCTCAGTGAGGGCGACCTGACAGGCTACGCAGACCAAGACTGCGCCGACGATCCTGGCGATTTGAGTCCCGAACCCGGACGGTATGCGGCTGATGCTAACCCTGCTAACGATATCCGACAAACTATTGAGTGTGAATACTTTACGGCCATTTGCGACGACGCACTCAAGAATCTCTCTGAAATCGCTGCTTTTCGACTTGACCTCTCAGTTTATGGTGATAATCTACGGAGAATGTTCAGTGCCTTTTTCAAAAGAATAACCTTTGCTTAAGGAGGCAATCCCCCAATGGCAGAGATGGAGATTATCGAGACGACGTCTAGCGGCGAGACCAGCTTCTCCAGGCGCAACTTTATCAAAGGGGTGATTGCCACTGGCGCAGCCGTTTCCTCCAGCGGCTACGTGCTACGGGACGGGGCCGAAGCGATCGCCCAGTCAGCCGCTGGATCGGTCGACCGGCTGATCACCTTGAACGTCAACGGTCAAACTCGGCGGGTCGATGTGACCAAGCAGGAGACGCTGGTCATGACTCTTCGATACAAGTTGGGTCTGACCGGGACAAAGATCGGCTGCGACCGCGCCGAGTGCGGTAGTTGCACTGTTCTCCTCGACGGCGTGCCTCATTATGCGTGTTCGGTGCTGACCCACAACGTTCGTGGTCGGCTGGTCACGACCATCGAGGGATTGGAACAGGCGGATGGCACGCTGCACCCCATGCAGCAGGCGGTCGTCGACGAACAGGGGTTTCAGTGCGCATTCTGCATGCCTGGGTTCATCATGAGCACCGTTGCGTTGCTCAATGACAATCCGAATCCAACCCGACAAGAAGCCGCCCAGGCCCTCTCCGGAAACCTGTGTCGGTGTGCAGACTACGAGAAAATTCTGACTTCGGTCATGCGGGCGGCCGAATACACGCGGAGGTCCTAAGATGGCTGATTTTAAATTAATCGGAAAGGACTTCAGTACCCCCGACCTGGTGGCCAAGGTTACCGGGCGCGCGAAATATGCCGAAGATTTTCGCGCCGAAGGGATGCTCTTCGCAAAGCTGTTGTCGAGTCCGATGCCGCATGCACGCGTCCGCAGCATTGACACCAGCGAAGCGCTCTCGATGCCTGGCGTCGAGGCCATCCTTACGGCCGATGACATGGCGGAGGTAGAGGCTCCAAACGAGGCAGGGCTGACCAACGAGCCGCTCTACGAGGGTGAACCGGTCCTTGCCGTCGCCGCTGTTGACGAGGCGACCGCGGCAGCGGCCATCGAACGTATCAGGGTGGACTTCGAGCCGTTACCGTTTTGTCTCGACCCGCTCGATAGCCTCCGTCCGGGTGGCCCGGATGCCCGGCTTGATGGCAACTCAGTTGTTGATGGTGAAATGACGACCGTGAAATGGACGGATGCTGATTTCGCCGCCGCGGTTGACGGTACTCTTCCGATGGGAGAGCCGACAGATCAATGGGAGTTCGGCGACGTCGAGGCCGGTCTGGCCGACGCCGACCTGGTCCTCGACGAAACGGTCTTCCACCAGTCACTGTCGCACCAGCCACTCGAAACCCGTACGACGATGGCGTACTGGCAAAACGGGAAGGTCTACGTTTATCCGTCGGTGCAGAGCACGGCTAGGGCCGTCGGTCCGGTTGCTCGCTGGGCCGGTGTGAGCCCAGACGATGTGGTTCTAGTGAACGAGTTCACTGGTGGGGGGTTTGGTAGCAAGATCAGTGGCTATCCGCAGCTGGTGTTCCCGATTCTGCTTTCCAAGAAAGCGGGGAAGCCGGTCATGATGCGTGTGACCCGTCGCGAGGAGAACTTCTTCGGGCGGGCGAGACCAGGTGCGCAGGGCCGAGTCAAGCTTGGGGTGCGCCGCGACGGCCGGATCACGGCATTGGATCTATTTGTCATCCAGGACGGAGGTCCGTACGGCCGCTCGGGTGACTTCCTGTCGACCGGACGGATCGCATCGCTGGCCTACCAGCCGCTGAGCATGCGGGCTCGGGGTGTCACGGTGTTCACCAACACGCCACCACGGGGTGCCCAGCGAGCTCCGGGCGGTGTGCAGTGCATCACCATGTTGTCGCCGGTGATAGACAAGGCCGCGCGTCAGCTCGGGATCGACCGCGCCGAGTTTCTCCGGATCAACGCCCCCGAAGGTCAGGCCGAGTACAACGAACGCGACGGCTCGCGTGTCAATGTGTCGAGCGCGTTCGTCAAGGAGGCGATCGACAAGGGTGTCGAGATATTCGGGTGGCGCGAACGTCAGGCCAGGAGCGGTCAACGTCGGGGTTCCAAGGTCACTGGAACGGGCATCGCCCTGAGCACCTACTCCGGCGGGAGTTCTGGTTATGACGGTCTTGCGGTCATCAAGCCGGACGGCAAGCTGTATATCCAATCCGGTGTCGGGAACCTGGGCACCGGGTCGTTCGCTGATACGTCACGGGCGTATGCAGAGGCGATTGACATGCCCTGGGAAAAGGTGGAAATCGCGTGGGGCGACACGGGTAAACATCTGCCATGGAGTGCGTCACAGGGCGGTAGCCAGACAACCCACGCCCATACGCGCGCGAACTGGGCGGCAGGTCAGGATGCCAAGCGCAAGCTTCAGGAGATCGCGGCTCGTGACTTCGGTGGGTCGCCAGACGACTACGAGCTGGGTAACGAGCGCGTATATCGTCGCGGCAATCGGTCCCAGGGAATGACCTATGCTCGCGCGGCGCAGCGTGCGATCGCGCTCGGTGGTCGATACGATGGCCACGAGTTACCCGATGACATCAACGCCATGACTGCCACTTCTGCCCGGGCGCTGGCAGGACAGGGTTTAATGGGCGTGGCGAAGGACAACTACGGGCTTGGCGGACGGACGATGTCGTTCGTCGTTGGGTTGGCGGAAGTCGAGATCGACGTGGAGACCGGGGAAGTTCAGCTCGTCGACTACGCCGCAACGACAGACTGCGGTCGCGTGCTGCACCCTGCCAACCTCGGCGGACAGATCCTGGGTGGTAGCATCCAGGGCTTTGGGATCGCGTTGAGCCAGAAATGGGTCTTTGACCGCCGGTGGGGGCTGCTGGTGTCGAAGCGGTTCTACTCGAATCGGCCGCCGGGTATTACTGATATTCCACTCGACCGTCCAATGAAGTGGGCGGCCGTCGACGAACCCGACCCGTTTACACCGATCGGGTCAAAGGGGATCGGCGAGCCACCAGTTGGCGCAGGGGCCGGCGCGGTCGTTTGCGCCATCGCCGATGCGATGCAGGCCGTCGGAGACGGGTACTTCCACCGGTCTCCGGTCTCCCGCGACATGATTCTGAGCGAGATCGAGAAACTGCCGGCGGCGCACGGCCGCCTCACGACGCACGTGTAGGAGGGATGCACCATGGCTATTATTCGCGATGTCATGTCCCCGTTCGAGTTATTCCAGCCTGCCAGCACTGACGCCGCGCTGGCCTTGCTTGACCAACATGGGTCGGACGCGTGGGTGCTCGGAGGGGGGCTCGACAGCCTCGATTGGTTCAAGGACCGGGTCAAGCGTCCAAAGGTCGTCGTCTCCCTGAGCGGTATCGACGAGCTGAAGCAGATCCGGCAGACGGATGATGGGTTGGAGCTCGGCTCGATGGCGACGCTGATCGACGTCATCAACCATTCGGAGGTACGCGCCAACTTTGCAACGCTGTCGGAGGCGGCGCACGCCGCCGCGTCGCCGCAGATTCGGAACCAGGGAACGATCGGTGGAAACGTGTCGCAGGATACCCGGTGTTGGTACTACCGGGACGGGTGGAGCTGCTACCGGGCGGGTGGGAATATCTGCTACGCCAGCCCCGCGACTGCGATGAACCGCGAGCACTGCATCCTGGGCGCCAGCCGTTGCGTGGCGGTGAGCCCGTCCGACACCGCGCCAGTGTTTGTGGCGCTCGATGCCAAGATGGTCATTCGACGTGGTAGCGGCGAGCGCGTCGTTGATGCCGAGGACTACTTTATCGGCCCTGAGATCGACATCACGAGGATGAACGTGATGGAGCCCGGCGACCTGTTGGCGGCCATCCGTATTCCGCCGACCTGGGCTGGAACGCGCCTTTACTTCGAGAAAGTCCGCGACCGAGCCAGTTGGGACTTCCCGCTAGTCAACGTTGCATCCGCGATGGTGGAGAGCAATGGAGTCATCGAGCGAGCCCGCGTTGTGGTCAACGGCGTGGCGCCGTATCCAGTGCGTCTGACGGCGGTCGAGGACGTCCTGAGCGGGCAGACCATTAGCGAGGATTTGGCCGAGCGGGCCAGTGAGGTTGCGATCCGTGGTGTCGAACCGCTCACCCACAACGGCTTCAAGGTGCCGTTGATGAAGAACCTGGTAAAACGAGCAGTTCGCGGAGGGCCTGCGGCCTAGTTGCTCGACTGCTGCCGATTTCGCGGCTAGGGGACTCGCGACGACATGGTCGTCGAGAGTTCTACAGGACTCTAGAAGCGACCCATTCGTGCAGCCCACCGAAGCGGTCTCTGCTTCCGCTTTTTGGCGACGATCCCGCATTCGATACAATCCGAACCCGCGCGACACTAATATAGAGATGTTTGCTTGGATCAGACGTTTTTGTGGAACCTGACCCGGCGTCCGTTCCCAACAGACCCGGAGACCCTCCGGTTATTCGGCTCAGCTGGAAATTCCGTCCCACACTACGAACGTGGTGCGGCTCTTGCCACTCAATCCAGGGGAGACGTGTCACTTCCGTCACAGCTGCTTGGAGGTCTAACTGATGAAACTGATTACCGCCATCATTAAGCCCCACATGCTCGATGGAGTGCGCGATGCGCTCTCCAAAACGGATATCCAGGGACTCACGGTAACTGAGGTGAAGGGGTTTGGTCGCCAGAAAGGCCACACCGAGTTCTATCGTGGAGCCGAGTATACGGTCGACTTCGTCCCGAAGATCAAGATCGAGATCGTAACCGATGACGAACAGGTCGAGGCCATCGTCGCGACGATCACCGAGGCGGCGCGAACCGGCGAAATTGGCGACGGCAAGATCTTCGTCAGTGCGATGGGCGAGGCGGTGCGGATCAGAACCGGCGAGGTAGGCCCGGCCGCGCTGTAGGCGAGACCCATGGCACACGTACGACAGAGGAAGACGACATGAGGCATTGGACTTCGGAACTCGAGCGTTGACGGTGCCCTGCTCCTGGGGATGAGGGTGGACCAGAATCTATCGCGGTACCGAGTACTCGGTGGACTTCGTCCCTAAGGTCAAAATCGACATCGTCGTCCCCGACGAACAAGCCGATGCAGTTGTCGACGCCATTAACACATCGGCGCGTACCGGTCAGATTGGCGATGACAATATCTTGGTCAGCATAATCGAACAAGCCGTTCGTATTCGAACCAGTGAGGCGGGTGACGATGTTCTCTAACCGTACGGACCGAACGACTGAGGTATACAACCCATGAGATGGCTCAACTACAAGCCTATCTACGCTGCTAGCGCTCTCGCCTTCCTAATGGTCAGCTTCATGCCGAGGACTGCCTGGGCACAAGATCAGCTCAGCTCCGGTGACACGGCCTGGATGTTGACGTCGAGTGTTCTGGTCCTGTTCATGACGATTCCAGGCCTTTCACTGTTTTACGCCGGTCTCGTCCGAGCAAAGAACGTGCTTTCCGTCATGATGCAGTGTTTTGCGATCACCTGCATGATCACGATTCTATGGACGTTATACGCGTATGGACTCGCTTTCGGCGACGGTGGCAGCCTCAATGCGTTTATCGGATTCGGCCATGTACTCCTAATGGACGTCGGCGTCGATAGCTTGCACGGAACAATTCCAGAAAGCGTCTTCCAGATGTTCCAGTTGACGTTCGCGATAATCACGCCAGCACTGATGGTTGGGGCGTTTGCGGAGCGGATGAAGTTCTCAGCAATGCTCTGGTTCATGGCGATTTGGGTGACGGTGGTCTACGCGCCGGTGGCCCACTGGGTGTGGGGTGGCGGCTGGCTGGCCGACCTTGGCGTGTTGGATTTTGCAGGCGGAATTGTCGTACATATCAGTGCCGGTGTCGCCGCCCTCGTATTGTGTATAGTGCTGGGTCCACGCCGCGGCTACCCTCAGACCCCGATGGCGCCCAACAGTCTTGTGCTCACACTGGTCGGCACGTCGATGTTATGGGTGGGATGGTTCGGTTTTAACGCGGGGAGCGAACTGGCTGCCGATGGGGTAGCGGGGATGGCGATGGCGGTCACTCACATCGCAGCGGCTATAGCCGCGCTAACGTGGATGACGGTCGAATGGTCTAGCCACGGAAAGCCGAGCGTCCTCGGAATCGCCACGGGTGCTGTCGCCGGACTCGCCGCGATCACACCGGCGTCTGGTACCGTTGGTCCGCTTGGCGCGTTAGCGATCGGCTTCTCTTCGGGTCTCTGTTGTTGCTACGCAGCCAGCAGTCTTAAACGGATGCTGGGATACGACGACTCGCTCGACGTTTTTGGTGTGCACGGTGTCGGCGGATTCGTCGGCGCCATTCTAACCGGCGTTTTCACGGCAACGGCCTTCGGTGGCTCGGGACTCGATGCCGGGATCGGTACCCAGGTTGGGTTTCAGTTCGTCGGAGCGGTGGCAACGATTTTCTACAGTGGTATCCTGACGTTCGTCATCATCAAGGTCATCGACGGCATGATGGGTATTCGGGTCTCACCAGACGAGGAGAGACAGGGCCTCGATATCGCCCTGCACGACGAACGCGGCTTTAATCTCTAGAAGATAAGTCCTATCCGACCGTAGCCGTTTCGCGCAACCGTGCAATCGAATCAGGATCAAACCCGACCTCGGTAAGTACGGCATCGGTGTGCTGACCGAGCCGGGGGCTGGACGCCCAGATGTCAGCGGCGTCTGGGACGGGTTCCCCTATTTTACCGACCTGAAACTGGCGGAAGCGCCTGGGAGTCGAACCCAGCCTCCCCGCGTTGGCGGGGAGCGACCGATTTTGAAGACCGGGAGGGCCACCGGGCCCCGTTCGCTTCCGGATCTTCATCCGTCACCGACGACACCGCTGTTGAAAATGGTCTCTTCTGACGGATGTGCAGGGTGGTCTCAGGTCAATATGAAGCGCTTGACTCGCCCCGCTGGAAGGAATAGCCGAAGTGTGCGAAACCGGTCTCCCGGCCTCGAGGAAGGAAACCTAGTCTTCGATCAACCGAACTTCCCCGGCGCGTGGCCCCTTTTGCGACTCCTCGATGGTGAAGTCTACTCGCTGACCCTCTCTGAGGAGCTCGAACACAGCACCACGAACCGAGCTGCGGTGAAAGAAGTGTTCAATACCGCCTTCGTCGCGGATGAAGCCGAACCCCTTGTCAATCAACAGACGTGCGATCGTCCCACTCGGCATGCCGTTCCTCCGAAGCTCGTAGCGCCGGCCCTCGAATGGACCGATGCCACGCTTCCGTGAGCCGTGGGTGTCCTTTTCCTGACACCGAAGCGGCCAAATAAACCGCGCACGACGATTTTCAAGCCCGTCTCAGGCTCAGGGCGGAATCCAGACTCGAAGGTGGCCAGTCTATTGAGGTGTCTGCCAGAAGTCAACCATTTATGCGCGTTTAGCGGAATCCTTACCGCAGTTCTACTGGGCCTTCTCGGCGGCAGATTCCGTTCGCTTTTCGGATGATGACCCGGGCGTGGTCTTGGTCGGCGTGGGCGGCGCGGATGCCCCCACCTTAGCCTCAGAAGCCGCTGGTTTCGCCTGTGGCGCGGAGACACCGGACTCGGGCGGGGCCGGCTTTGCGGCCTTCGGAGGGACCGGCTTCTTTGGCGGTGGATAGGTGGTCCAGAAGTGCCGTCCGCATTCCTTGCATTCCCAGAACTGCTGAGGGGTCCAAGCGTCGTCAGGCCCAGGATCCTTGAGTTCCATGTGGTGGCCGCAGCGCTGGCACCGAATCTGAATCTGGACGTCGTGCATGGGCGGATTCTACAGTGGGAGGTTAGACTTAGCTAGTTCGCTGTCGGGACCAAGATTCGGCGGCGAAATAGAACTGGATTTGCATGAGTGTCATCATTCCTGGTGTCGTGCTTTGCGCCGGCCGTTCTAGTCGGATGGGTCGGCCAAAAGCGCTGCTCCCAACCTCAAAGCGTGACGAGACATTCATTGGCAGAATCGTTCGTGTGCTTCGGGAGGGTGGTGTCGATGATGTCGTCGTCGTCGTCAGTCCAGATATCCCGCCTCTCGATGCCGCACTCGCGCACGAAAACCCACCCCCTCGCGTCGTGCTGAACCCGTCGCCGGGTCGTGGGCAACTCTCATCGCTGCTCGTCGGGCTGAGGGCCATCAACCGGCCCGGTGTGGGAGGAGTCCTCGTCACGTTGGTCGACGTGCCATTAATTAATGTCGAGACTGTGACCAGATTGATGGACGCACACCAGCGAACCCGTCCGCCGATTGTGCGGCCGGTCCGGAACGGACGGCATGGGCACCCGGTAATCTTCGATCGCGCCGTTTTCGATGAGCTGAGTCGTGCCGATCTTGGCGCCGGAGCGAAGACCGTTGTCCACGCTCATCTGAGAGATGCTGTGGAGGTTACCGTGGACGACGATGGGCCGTTTCTCGATGTCGACACGCCTCGTGAATACACGCGGATCTTTGATAGAGAGCTTCCACGTATGCCTGACGCCTCGCACGGCTGATTCGTTGATCGTCAAGAGCGCTGCGCATAGAATGGGAACGGACGGGCCAGTAGCGCAGTTGGGAGCGCGCGTGAATGGCATTCACGAGGTCGCCGGTTCGATCCCGGCCTGGTCCACCAAATTTCTTGTGCGACCGGCGGGCTTTCTCTTACGGTAGGTCATGCGCCGGTCCTTCTCCGCTCAGTACTCGGAGAACATCCTCTGGATTTCCTCGGGATCGGTGGTCACGGTCAGGGCCAGCATCAGCAGGATCCGAGCCTTGACCGGCGAGAGATCCTCACCCCCGATGTGCGGGGGAGCGATAGAGGTTTGCCGCGGCCGAGTGTTTCGGCCCGGTTGCGGTCGAGCGGGCACCCGCCCACCCCCGGTCCGGCTTGTGACGACAACCGGTGTGCCAGCCGCACGGACCGAGGCGATCGCTTCCCGTTGGTCGCGGCTTACCGACCCGGCTCCCGCACCCGCGATCACGATACCGGACGCTCCCGCCTCGACTGCGCGCGTGATCAAATCGCCAGACGCATCCTGGTAGCTGAGCAAGACGTCAACCCGGGGGAGACGGCCGATCGACGCCACGTCAAACTCGCTTGACGCCGTATGTCGGCGTTCAGTGCGACGGTAGTACACGACCCGGTCGGCGTCGACTGAGCCGAGCACGCCATAGCCTCGCGCCTCGAAGGTTTGTAGGCGCTGGGCATGTGTCTTCGAGACTTCACGCGCGGAGTTGATCTCATTGTTGAGCACGACGAGGACCCCTCTTCCGCGCGCCGCGTTGTCTGCGGCGACCCGAAATCCTTGCAAGAGGTTGGCCGCGCCGTCGTAACTCAAGGATTGCGGTGGTCGCATGGAACCCACAACAACCACCGGTTTCTCGCTGCGCACCGTCAAGTGTAGGAAGTAGGCCGTCTCTTCGAGGGTGTCGGTTCCGGTCGCGACCACAATGCCCGCAAGGTCGGGACGGCCCGACAGCAGCTCGCTGACCCGGCGCGAGAGTTCGAGCCACTGGTCGAGGGTCAGCATGCTGCTTTCGACGTTGTCGAACTGCTCGGCTTCGGCAACGGCAAACCGATCGAGAAGGGGGATTGATTCGATCAACTGTTCGGCGGTGAGCCGGCCACCCGGTCGATTCGAGATGGTGCCGCCGGTAGCGATCAAGCGGACGGTTGGAAGTGTGCTTGGTTGTTCGGCAAAGACGCAGGGTGCGTCCAGCAGGAACGGAATAACCAGCAGAGCCAGCAGCGAGGCTCGGACGGGATGGTACCGGCGGCTGGCTGTCAGCATCGACCGAGGACCACTGGATGTCACACCGGCAGCCTACTATATCGGACTAGGCCAAGTCGGATGCCACGCGGTGGGCCCTCGCGAGGAAGTTGACTAGGAGCTCGGCCGCCTCGGACGGTGTGTGACCGTAGAAGGGCATCAGGGCGGTTGGGCCGCCAGTCTGTGTCACGAGATTGGCCCGCCAGCGGTCAGGCTGTACGGCCGACACCTCGATCTGGTAGACACGGCCGTTGATGGTCTCTTCGAAACGTTGTAAGTTCACGTCGCCGACAGTGTCTGGGAATATTGGGCTCGAGGCTGTCTTGTGGACCAACCTCAGTAGACGCGGAATTCTATCGCGATGAGCGGTGCCGTCAAGCGAAGCAACACGCGAAGACCGAGTCAACAGGTGCGGATCTCGACGAGGTCTCTGGTACTAGGCTCACGAATTCAACGCCGTGTCGCGCTCTCCACACTGCGTGCACAGCGTTTCAACATGTTTTACACAAACGGCGGTTGGCGTTGACGGGACCCCGCCACTTTCGCCTCATCCGAACGCGCGACTTGGCGTCGTTTCAGCAGGCCATCGTCACTCTTGCTGCCCAGACCGATCCCTGGCGGGCACGCCAGATGGCGATCCTGGTTCCGACGGTAGCGGCCGGGACCGAGCTCAGCCGAATCCTCGAGGCCGACATGGTTGCCGGTGCCGCCGCGCCGACCGTGCGTGTAGCTCCCTGTCTCTTGACCCGCGATGAGTGGTACGCGGAAATGCACGCTCGTCTCAACGGTTCCACGTCGCTTCTGTCAGCGCTCGATCGTCACGTCTGTATGCTGGGCGCGGCCCGACAGGCGCAAGCTCGAGATGCGGAGCCCCCATTCAAACTCCGACCTGGCCTCATTCCGGCTGTTGTCAGCTTTTATGACCAGCTGCGACGCCATCGCAAATCCGTTAACGCCTTCGACCGGTCGGTCACGACCGACTTGGAGCCGAGTGTCGACCTCGATCGCGGCGCACACCGATTACTCAGGCAGACCAAATTCCTTGTTGCGACGTTCAGACGATACCAGGCGAAGGTAGACGCCCTGGGTCGTGTTGACGAGCATGGCCTCAGGTTGTTGCTCACCGAAGGGTCGACGACCACCTTCACGAGAGTGGTCGTCACCGTGCCGGACCACGTGGTCGACCCTTCAGGTTTGTGGCCGGCGGACTTTGACCTTCTGGCCCGGCTGCCCGGTCTGGAGCAGCTCGACGTGGTAGCGACGGGGCGTGTGCTTGATTCCGGCTTCTACGAACGGATCGTTGATGTATTACCGGGTCTCAAAGAGGAACGCGTCAGTAGAGATGTTGACCGACGCCCGGTGGTCGTCACCCCTCCGGAGGGTCACCAGACCCATTTCGTGTGGCGCGACCGAGAGGAGGAACTCCTCGCCGTCGCGAGAAGCGTGAAAGCCTCGGCGAGAAACGGTCCCGACGGTCCCAGGGATGACGTCATCCTCGACCGTCGGGTTGGCGTCGTGTTTCGCCGGCCACTTCCATATCTGTATCTCGCCCGGCAGTTGTTTCGGCAGGCCGGTTTACCATTCGTGACACAGGACGCGCTTCCCCTGGCGGCCGAGCCATACGCGGCGGCACTCGATCTCGTCTGTTCGTTCGTCACATCGCGGTATGACCGACCTGCTGCGGTCGCGTTGCTTCGTTCCCCGCATTTTAGTTTTGAGAGCCATGGCCAACCGCTGGACAGCGTGTCGATTGAGACATGCGACCAGATGCTGCGAGGCGCCCGTTATCCGGGTGGGCGTACGGTCTTGAGTCGTCTGGTCACAGAGTGGCGAACACTGGGTCGCGGCGACCAGGCCGGTCGCTACCGATCTGCAGCGGAGGTCGCGGGCCTGCTCCTTGATCTGACGACCCAGCTGCAGCCGCTCGACAACGAGGGCCCGCCGTCTGTGCTGCTCGGCACGTTGGCCGCGTTCCTCACACGCCACGCGACCCGACACGTGCCTCCGGAACCGTTCCGAGAAAGAGAAGTCCGCGCCCGGCGTGCGGTTTGGTTAGCGGTCGAAGAACTCCTCCATGCACACACCGCGATCGACGACACCCCAGTGCCGTTCACCGAGGCGGTCGCCATGCTTCGGCGCTGGATCGAGTCTCAGACGTTCGAGTCCAGATCTGGCTCCGACGGTGTCCGGCTTGTCGACGCCCGAACGGCGGCCTATGGTCGGTACGACGACTTGTTCATCATAGGTCTGGTCGACGGCGAGTGGCCGGAGCGACCGGGTCGGAGCGTCTTCTACCCGTCGGCTCTGCTGATCCCTCTCGGCTGGCCGCGAGAACGCGACATTCTTCGAGGGGCTCGGGCGACGTTTCGCGACCTGTTGGTGCTTCCCTCAGGCCGCCTGACCCTATCGACGGTGTCACTGGAGAACGACGCCACCGTCACACCGTCAAGTTTTCTGGAGGAGGCCGACGATCCTGCACTTTCACGGCTGGCCTCTGACGTTGACCCCTCGATGCGTGTGACACAGGAAGACGCAATCGCCCATGCTGCGATTTCCGCCGACGACCTCTCGGGTTCGGCGGCACAGTGGCTGGCGATCCGAAGCCGAAACTACGACTGGCGGGCGCCACGGTTTCGAGGGTCGGTGGGAGCCTGTCAACCTACCACCTACGCGGTTAGTTCGCTGGAGCTGTATCTCGATTGTCCGTTCAAGTACTTCGCCGATCGCGTTCTGAGACTGGGCGAAGAGTCCGACGACGAGCGACTGGCCGCTCCGCTCCGTCGTGGGTTACTGCTTCATCGATTGTTCGAAAAGTTTTTTCGACAATGGGACGACAGCGGGCATCGGTCCATCACCGTCACCAATCTTGACGACGCGCGGTCGATGTTCGACAAACTGGCGGAGGGAGCACTCATTCGGCTTCCGGCGCAGGACCGTGCTGTATCCCGGTCGTGGATATTCGGGTCAGCCGCTGCTCCAGGGCTTGCGGAGCGGCTGTTCCAGCTCGAAGTGAGCCGACCAGCAGATGTCGTCGAGCGGCTGACCGAGTTTCGTGTAGATGGAACGTTCCTGATCGGCACCGGTGAGCGCAGCCGCCGTGTCCGGTTACGTGGTGTCGTGGACCGGGTCGATCTCTCTTCAGATGGCACATTCAGGGTCGTCGACTACAAGGCTAATCGGGCCCCAAGCCGGTCCCGCTCTCTTCAGCTCCCGCTCTACGCTCGTAGTGTCGAACAGCAGCTGGGCTCGCGTGACGGACAGGCGTGGCGTGCCGTGGATGCCGCCTACGTTGCCTTCGGCGAGGCTCGTCTTCAGATGCCGCTTGGACGCGGAGGGTTCATGAAGGCCGTCACTGACGGGGAGTGTAGAGCGCTGGATGTTGTCGACAAGATTGAGCGCGGCGAGTATCCGGTTCGACCGGCGGAGCTGTATCGGTGTACGTACTGCCCGTATCCAACTGTCTGCAGGAAGGATTATGTCGGAGACGAGTGACCGCCAGCCGTCGTTGTCCTCCGAGCTTGACCGCGGCCGTGACGAACCTGGCCGGCGGTCGCCGCCGTCCGACAGCGCGGCACGAAATTTTGCTACCGATCCCCGTCACAACGTCGTGCTCGAGGCGTCGGCCGGCACCGGCAAGACGTCGGTCCTGGTGGAGCGTTATCTCAATCTTCTCCGTGCCGACGTTGAGCCATCGAACGTTCTGGCGATGACGTTTACCCGTCAGGCCGCCGCCGAAATGCGCGGGAGAATCATCGCGCAGCTGCGGGCGGATGCCGCACAATCATCCTCCGCACGCACACGCTGGCACTCGCTTCGAGATCGCCTGGGCGAGATCTCGATCAGCACCGTGGATGCTTTCTGCCTGGGATTGCTCCGCGAGTTTCCGCTCGAAGCCGACCTGGACCCCGGATTCGGTTTGGCCGACGAGACAGAGGTGCCTCGGCTCGTTCGGGATGCCGTCGAGCGGGCGCTGATGATCGGCGCCAAGGTGGCGACGAACGATTCCGGTATGACCGTTTTACTGGCTCGCCTCGGTCACGGGCGAGCGCATACTGCACTGACTGCCCTGCTCAAGCGCCGGCTTGTCGTGCCGACCGCGCTCGACCGCTTCTTATCGGCGACCCCGCCTGAGCTCACGGTGGACGGAGTGTGCGCTGATGCGTGTCGTCGATTGGCCGACCGGATGGCCGGGGAACGCCGCCAGCTCGAACTGATGGCCACAGCGGGTCCCGACGACGATACGAAGTGTTCTCTTGTTATACGGGATTTGCGGCGTCTGGGCGCGCTAGCAGACCTCCAGCCTGGTGAGGCGCGGGCCAGCCTCGATCGCATTCGCGAGTTCTTCTTGACTCAGCGAGGGACGCCACGTCACGGCTTCAGCGCCGGTGCGACACTTTCGGCCACGGCTAAACGGACGTTCCGGGACGCGGCGGCGTCGCTTGCGCCGCACGTACGGGGGGTCTTGCAGCGCTTCGACCGTGACCTCAACATTGTGATGGTTCGGGCGGTCCAGCGGTTGTTCGGTATCGCCGTGTCCGAGTACCGGCTGGACCTGGAGGCCCGGGCACGACTGGACTTCTCGGATGTGCTCCAGAAGGCCATCGAACTGCTTCGGCAGATGGACGAATTCGCGCGCTCTCGGTACCGTCTCGAGTCACGATACCAGCACGTGTTAATTGACGAGTTTCAAGATACCAGCCGCGCCCAATGGGAGCTCGTGTCCCTGCTGGTCAAGGCCTGGGGCGAGGGGAGTGGTCTGGTCGACGAGGCGCCGGTGCCTCCGACCATCTTCATCGTTGGCGACCGGAAGCAGTCGATCTACAGATTTCGAGACGCCGACGGCTCGATTTTTCATTCTGCCGCAAGTGAGATCGCATCGCTTCGTCCCGGCGACGAGGTGCGTCGGTCGATTACTCACAGTTTTCGGGCGGTGCCGAGGTTGCTGAGCTTCGTGAATGACCTCTTCGGGGCTATTGCTGCCGCGTCCGAACGGCCCGATGGGTTCACCTATGAATCTCACGACCGCTTTCCGCTTCAATCGATAAACGAGCGTGGCACCGCCATGGCTGGCGGGCAAGCCGACACAGGTGTCGTCTCGACACGACCGCTCGGGATCGCGGTTGCCGATGATGTGGAAACCTGCGCGTCCATGGTGGCATCCGAGATCGCACGACTGTTGAGCGCAGAGCCGGTGCGGTCGACAGATGGTTCCGGGGATCGGCCGCTCCAGCCGGGTGACATCGCGATCCTATTCAGGGCTCGCCAGAGCCACCGGGAATTCGGCCGCGCGCTCGAGCGACGTTTAATCCCGACCTATGTCTACAAGGGGCTCGGGTTCTTTGATGCCGAGGAAATCAAGGATGTTCGTGCCCTGGTTCGGTTTCTCGCCAACCCGGTGTCGGAACTGAGAGCCGCGGCGCTGCTGCGGTCACGATTCGCTCGACTGTCCGATCCTGCGCTTGTCGCCCTCGCTGGTCGTTTGTCCGAGTCTCTGATAGCCCCCGCCGTCCCGGAAGGAGCGGCTCTGTTGCCGCCGGACGACGTAGCGCGACTGGTTCTGCTACGCCACGGCCTGCACGAGTGGCTCGACCTCGTTGACCGGGTCCCCCCGGCGGAAGTACTTGACCAAGTGCTCTTTGACGCGGCATATGCGGGGGAGCTGAATGGCCCGGATGTCTCGCAGGCGAGAGAGAACTTGAAGAAGATGCGGGCGCTGATCCGAAAGCTGCAGAACCGCGGCTACGTCACGATGGCCCGGATGGCAGACCAGATTGATCATCTTTCAGGTGACATCGCCACGGCCATCGTCGAGGCGTTCGATGCCGTGCACCTGATGACCGTCCACGCGGCTAAGGGACTCGAGTTCCCGGTGGTCTTTCTCGTCGATCTTGGTCGTGGCACCGGCCAACACACGCCTGCCGTCCGCGTCGTGACCGGCCAGGCCGATGATCAACCGTCGGTCACCGTGTGGCCGTATCGTTCAGATGCCGACGAGGAGGAACGCTGGCGTGACAGGGAAGAAACAAAGCGTTTGCTCTATGTTGCTTCGACCCGAGCGCGGGACAGGCTGTATCTCTCCACGGTCTTGAGCGACGGGTCTGCCGTATTTCATCACGGGAGCTTTGGAGAGGTATTGCCTGAGGGCTTTAAAGGCATGTTCGAGACGGCCGCTGATCCACAAACAGATCTGGTCCGGTGGCGAGGGCCGGGGGGACGGGTTCACGAGCTTCTGGCACTGTCATCGGCCGTCGGAGACCATCTTCCTGAGCCAATGGGGACGGCTCTCGATCGCGACCGGGCAACGAAAGTTGGCATCGATCTCGCGCCCGTCAGTCAGCGTAGGGGTGTGACCAGACGCGCGGCCACGGAGCCGGTGAGTCTCGACGCTCACCGCCATACCGATGGTTCGGGTGCAGACTCGATTGACGGAGAGAAAGCCGAGCACAGTCGGCTGTGTGGACAGGTCGTGCATCAGCTCCTCCAGCGTTTTCTCGGTCGGACCGTTCCCGACTCCACGATCGTGGCCTACGCTACCCAACGGCTTCGGCGAGAGCTACCGCTTGATCCTGAAACGATCGCGCGGCTTGCCTTGCGGTCGGTGGGGATCTTTGGTCGACTCTGCGACCATCCGGATTTGGTTTTTCGTCGCGAGCGGGAGTTTCTGTTCGAAGTACCGTTCTCCTTCCACGATCCATCGTCACCGCCAACATCGGGCGGTGCCGAGATCATCGTCGGCACGATCGATTGCCTCGCCAAAGGCCGAGACAATTACGTGACGGTGTTGGAGTTCAAGACCGGCACCGCCCGGCCCGAGCATCGTCGGCAGCTAGACGCATACCTGGCTGCGGCCCGAGCGATGTTTCCTGACGCGAAAGTCGACGGTCGGATCGTGTACCCACCGGTGGAAACCAAACGGAGTGGGTTAGGGTCTAAATAGGTATCAGCGTGTCTGTCCGATTTACGACCGGAGGTCGGTCATGAAGAAACGTGTGTCTACGGCGGTTCAGAAGTCGATGCCGTTCGAGTTAAGGAGCCTGGAGGCGCTGCCGTGTGGGTGTGTGGTCGCCGACTACCGCGCGATGGTCCTGGACGTCAAGATGTTCTAGTTCGAAGTCAAGGGCCCCACTGCCTCCTCGAGAATCATCGGGCCGAGGACGTCATCGGTCTAGGCGAATACGGTGAGCTGGATACGCACCAGCTAGACAACTTGATGGTCGAGCAGGCGGCGGAATGACGACGTACGTAAGGACCGGTAGCGGCAGTCAGGCCGCCCACTCTAGCCTCGGAGCAGTCGAGGGTCAGCCACAAGTCTATCCGCCCACTGGCGAGCGTTGGCCTCGGCCTCTTCCTGGGTTTGACCAACAAGGACGACCGAACCAGCGGCCTCTTTGGCGTCTTCGGTGGTGACCCATGAGGTCCAGTGGCCGGCTCGTTGCTCGCTGTGAATCGTGAAGGTGAGGGTGCTATTCATCGTCGGGCCACCGTTGACAACCGAACCAACCTATCCTACAACAGCGTCGTCGTTCGGTGCCAGCTGGTTGCGGCCACACCCCAGTCGCTCCGGCATGCGGAGTCGCGGGCAATTTGCGTCGCTCTCACGGCATCCCGTACAATCATGATTTGGCTCGTGATCGAAACGCGAAGCCGAGAGGAGTCATATACGATGGGGCTCACCTGCCCGAGTTGCGGCAACGAGCGAAGTTTTCAGGTCAAGACGCTGCAGATGCATGTTATCCAGGCGGATGGCGGGCACATCGGTGTCTCCGAAGAAGGCAGGCCAGCGGTTCTCGAGGTGTTGTGCGATGAGTGTGAGTCAGAGCTTGATTTTCGTGAGGCTGATGCCGAAGTCAGACGCGAGATGCTGCACACTCTGGGAGCCGAGTAGTCGACGTCTTCCATCTGTTCCATTGCCTACGAGGCGATGTGGGCGCTGCATGTATCCCGGCCGTTGTCTTCCTTGACAACAACGTGACCCGAACCTATCGTAAAATCCGATGTCGAGTTACTACCGGGTTCTTGGGGTGTCGCGGTACGCAGACCTCGGCGAGATCCGAAGAGCCTACTGGTCTCTGGCGAGACGTGTCCACCAAGAGTTTCGGCTGGACGTCTCCGCTTCTGACATGACCGAGATCCAACGCGCCTACGACACGCTGAGCGATTCGGCGCGGCGACAGCTGTACGACAAGCGGCACTCGGCGACGCAGAGCGCATCGATCGGGCTGCGCGCCGTCCCGGATGTGGCTGCGACGCTTGACGATGACGTCGCCAATGATTTTCTGTCGATGGCGCCCATGGCCAGGATTGTGCAGCAGATGTGTACGGTGTTCTTCAGCGCAGAGGCTGGGGTTGGCGACATCCACACGACTCATGTCGAGCTAACCCCAAAGGATGCGATCGAGGGCGTTCGGATTCCGTTCCAGCTTGGGATCACACCCACCTGTCCGATGTGTGGTGGCCGGGGAGAGATCTGGGAGGATCCCTGCGGGGTGTGCGCCGGGACTGGGGCCGGCCGTTTGTCCTATCAAGTCCACCTCCAGGTTCCGGCCGGTATTCGCCACGGTGCGTGTCTCAGATTTGCCGTAACACCACCGTTTTCGCCCGAGACTCGCGTCGAACTCAACATCGCTATTCAGTGAGGTCGTTCTATGTCTTCTGTTTCCGAAGCGATGGTTCTCCAGGCTCTCACGTCCGTGACCGACCCTGATCTGGGTCGAGACATCGTGAGCCTGGATTTCGTCAAAGATCTCGTCATCAGCGGCGACAAAGTGTCGTTCACGATTGAGCTGACGACACCGGCGTGTCCGGTCAAGGATGAGATGCGGGATCAGGCTCACGCGGCAGTCTTGGGGCTCACCGGGGTTGCGGAGGTCAACGTCACGATGACAGCCAGTGTGCGATCGGCGCTGGCCCCGCAGGCAGGCCGAGCACCGATTCCTGGCGTCAAGAACATTATCGCGATCGGTGCTGGAAAAGGGGGAGTTGGCAAGACGACGGTCGCGGTCAACGTGGCGGTCGCGCTCGCCCGATACGGCGGTCGCGTCGGGCTGATTGATGGCGACGTCTATGGGCCGAACGTTCCGATCATGCTCGGAATCGAGGCACAGCTCGAGAGTGATGGTAAGAAGATCGTGCCTGCGGAGAAGCACGGCCTCAGGGTTATGTCGATGGATTTCTTAACCAGCGCCGGTGCGCCGAT
>Ga0310123_10000930_pt1 | contig 25380 bp, 15 predicted proteins | sample CB6_AW_1057_MG_FD_203505 | JGI IMG/M metagenome (GOLD analysis project Ga0310123, IMG submission 203505) | Marine microbial communities from Western Arctic Ocean, Canada - CB6_AW_1057 | ecosystem: Environmental > Aquatic > Marine > Oceanic | place: Canada: Western Arctic Ocean | collected... | reverse complement strand
GCTTCAATGCCGTGCCCAACTACCGGGCCACCACCAAGTGGGCCGACCAGCTACTGACGGCCGATTCGCTACCGCAACGCATGAGACGAGCGTTCACCGCGTTGAAGACCGGGCGTCCGGGACCGGTGATGCTCGAGATCCCCACCGACGTGGCCGTCGAAGAACTCTCGAGCGAGCTCGACTACACGCCGGTCACCGCCGCCCGAGCCGGAGTCGACCCCGACGCGGTTCGCGACGCGGCCGCGCTACTGCTGGCTGCAGAGCGGCCGATGATCTGGGCCGGACAGGGTGTGCTCTATGCCGAGGCGAGCGAGGCGGTGACGGCCGTCGCCGAATTCCTCGGGGCTCCGGTGATGACCACGCTGCTGGGCAAGAGCGGTTTCGACGAAACGCACCCGCTGGCCCTGGGCACCGGGTCGCACAGCTGCACCGACATGTCGCTGGACTACCTGGACCGTTGCGACGCGATCCTCGCTCTGGGCAGCAGCCTGACCCGCAGCGTGTTTGCTCCCGATATTCCTGCCGGCAAGCGGATCGTTCACAACACCGTCGACCCGCGAGATCTGAACAAGCACTACGTGGCCGACGTGCCGCTGCTGGGTGACTGCGAACTGGCCGCCATCGCGCTGCTCGAAGAACTCAAGAGCCAACTCGGCCACGACGAGGGTCGACCCGAGCGGGCCGAGGTCGAAGCCCATGTGGCCGGGACGACCGCCGCCTGGGACGCCCGCTATGCCGCCAAGTTCGCCAGCGACCAAACACCCCTGAACCCCTACCGCGTGATCGCCGACTTCATCGCAGTCACCGATCCGGCCACCACGATCGTCACACACGACTCGGGGAACCCGCGAGACCAGTTGGTGCCGATGCACAAGACGACCACTCCGCGAGGCTACCTGGGCTGGGGCCACTCGACCCAGCTCGGCTTCGGACTCGGAGCCATCATGGGCGCCAAGATCGCCGAGCCCACAAAACTCTGCGTCAACTTCATGGGCGACGCCGCGATCGGCATGGTCGGGATGGACATCGAGACCGCCGTCCGCGAGGAGATCCCGATCCTGACCGTCGTGTTCAAGAACTCGGCGATGGGCAACTATGAAAAGCACATCCCGATCTCGGTCGAGAAGTACGGCACCAAGTTCCTCACCGGCGACTACACCGACCTGGCCCGTTCGCTGGGAGCCCACGCTGAGCGGGTCGAGCAACCCGGGGAGATCCGCGCGGCCTTCGGGCGAGCCATCGCAGCCACACACGAAGGCCAGCCCGCCCTGATCGAGTTCATCACCTGCGAAGAACCCGACATGGCCATCCCGGCCCGCGGTTGAGGCTGGGGGTCTGATTCGCCTGCGGAGGACCGCTGGCCTGGGCTCTGATTCACCGGCGGCGGAAAATGAATGAGATGTCGCGGCAGGGAATTCAGCGGTAGACTGGACACCGTCAAGAACACTTCGCGGATCATCTCCCCATGCTCCGTCTCCTGGGAAACCGTCGAGAACTCTGCTCGGGCCTGACCCGCCGCGAGCTGCTCGAAGCCGGCACGCTGGGCCTGGGTGGCCTGTCCCTGGATACGCTACTGCGAAACGACGCCGCCAAGGCGGCTCCGGTCGCCGGAACCCAAGCCGGTTTCGGCAAGGCCAAGTCCTGCATCGTGCTCTTCCTTTATGGAGCCTGGAGCCAGCAGGATACGCTCGACATGAAGCCCAACGCCCCGGCCGATATCCGCGGTGAGTTCTCTCCGATCTCCACCGCCCTGCCGGGTGTGCAGATCTGCGAGCACCTGCCCAGGCTCTCACGCTGGCTCGACCGTACCACCCTGGTCCGCTCGATGACCCACCCGCACCCGACTCACTGCGTCGCCTACGCTCTGACCGGCATCCCCCAGAACCCGCTGCGGGACCCTGGTGACTACTGGCCCTTTCTCGGCTCATCCCTCGATTACCTCTGGGATCGCACCCCCGGCCAACAGGCACCTCGCGGAATGCCCCGCAACATGTGCCTGCCCTGGGAACTGAACAGCCGCAGCCGCAACCGCAGCCATCGAGGCCTGACGCCGGCGTGGCTGGGCAACCAGTGGGAACCGATCTTCGGCCAGTTCGACGGCACCGCCACCCGCGAGGCGGGGCACCCCTCGGCCGACGGAGGCCGCGCCATCCGCAGCCACTTCGACCCCCACGACGGGATCACCCCCGAGAGTACCTTCCGGGTGATGGCCCCCACCGTGCTCGAACTCTCTCCCATGGTCAAGTTCGCCCACAAGGTCGCCCAGACCGGGCTCGATCTGCCCGAAGGTGTCAGCATCGATCGACTCAATCGACGCCGCAGCCTGCTCGAACAATTCGACAGCTCCCGACGTCACCTGGCAGCCAGCCGGCAGGCCGAGGGACTCGATCGATTCCGCCAGATGGCCTTCGACATGCTCACCAGTGCCGACTGCAGCCGGGCACTGGACGTCACCAACGAACCGGCACCGACCCGAGAGCGATACGGCTACACGCTGTTCGGGCAGGCCAGCCTGGCGGCACGACGGCTGATCGAAGCGGGCTCGCGGATCGTCACCGTCTACTGGGACGAGTTCGGTCCCGAGAACACCGGCTGGGACACCCACCTGAACAACTTCCCCCGGCTCAAGGAAGGTCTCTGCCCGACGCTCGACCAGGTCTACACCGCACTGCTTGAAGATCTCGAGCAGCGAGGCATGCTCGAGGAGACCGCGGTGCTGCTGATCAGCGAGCACGGCCGGACTCCCAAGATCGGCAACAAGCCCGGAGGTGCCCGCGAGCACTGGAGCTACGCGTACAGCGGGCTGTTTGCCGGAGCCGGCATCCGGGGTGGCCAGGTCATCGGGGCAACCGACCCACACGCCGGCTACCCGATCGAACGGCCTCTGAACCCCAAGGACATCCTGGCCACGCTGTATCACCTGTTGGGTTTCAACGTCGAGACCACTCGAACCTACGACAGCCTCGGCCGACCCCACTTCCTGCTCCCGCACGGCAGCGTCGTGCCGGAAATGCTCTAGGGCACAACTGCCCCTAGGCCAGCAGCTCGCTCCGCACTCGCGCACCGGTCACCTCGGGATCGGTCAACCGCTCGGGCCGACCACTGTGACGGTACGCCAGGCGGCGATGGTCCAGGCCCAGCTGGTGCAGGACCGTCGCGTGCAAGTCCGCCACGCTCACACGGTTCTCGACCGCCGCGTAGCCAAAGTCATCGGTGGCACCGTGCACGTGTCCGGCCCGGAAGCCTCCGCCGGCCATCCATAGGCTGAAGGCGTTGCGGTTGTGATCCCGCCCGTCCTTCGCCTCGGAAATCGGCAGCCGGCCAAACTCGCCGGTCCACATCACCATCACGTCATCGAGCAGGCCACGACGCTTCAGGTCCTTCACCAGAGCCGCACTGGGCTGGTCGGTCTGGCGACAGATGTTCGGCAGGTCCCTGGGCAGGTTGTTGTGATTGTCCCACGGCTGAAAACTGGGGCTGACCGGAGGAAACACCTGCACGAACCTCACACCCGCCTCGACCAGCCTCCGCGCCATCAACACCCGGGATCCGTAGGCGGCGGTCACCGGGTTGTCGAGACCGTACAAGGCACGAGTCTCCTTCGATTCCTGCTTCAGATCCAATGCATCCGAAGCGGCCAGCTGCATCCTGGCAGCCAGTTCGTAATTCTGAATCCGAGCCTCCAGTTCGGTCTCCAGCGGGTACCGCTTCTGGTGCCGACGGTTCAACCTGGCCAGCAGGTCCAGCGCCCGCCGACGACCGGCCGGCTTCGTTCCCGGCCGCGGCGACAGGTAATGCACCACGTCGCCACTGCTGTTGAACTCGGTCCCCTGGTACACCGCCGGCAACCAGCCACTCGACCAGACCATCTTCCCCGACGTGTTGTACCCCTTGGGACTCCGCAGCACGACGTAACCCGGCAGGTCGTCCCGCTCGGTCCCCAACCCGTAACAGATCCACGACCCCATCGCCGGCCGGCCGGGGAAGGTCTTGCCCGTCTGCATCATGTTGATCGCAAACGGGTGATTGTTGTGCCCGGTGTGCATCGAACGCACCAGGCAGATCTCGTCGGCGATCGAGGAGGTATGAGGGATCAGTTCACCGAGCCGCATGCCGCACTCGCCCGCCTCGTAAAACCTGTACGGCGACTTCAACAGCACGTTGTTGTTGTCCAGCTGAAACGTCTCGATCTCCTGGCTGGGCACCTTGCCGTGCTGAGCGGTCAATTCGGGCTTCTCGTCGAAGAGGTCCATCTGGGACGGACCGCCGTTCTGGAACAACTGGATCACGGCACGAGCTCGGGGGCGGGCGTGACCGGCACGCGGCACCAGATCACTCGGCTCGGCTTCGGCCGCCAGCAGGCCGTCTTGCTCGAGCATCCCGGCCAGAGCCAACGTGCCGAATCCCGATCCGGCCTCGGCCAGCATCTGGCGACGGGTCGGACCCGGCGTAGCGACGATCGATGTGGTCTTCGCGTCGAACATGGTCAGAGTCTCTTTGCGTCTCGCTTCCACAGACATCCGCCGCCCCAGACCTCTCAGGGAGCAAACAGGAACTCGTTCGTACACAACAGCATCTGGCACAGGTCGCGTAAGGCTGCGGGGCCATCCGAGTCGGCAGCCTGCTCGGTAAGAAAGTCGCGACACGATTTCAGCTCGCCGGCATCCGGATCTCGACACAGGCTCAACCGGTACGCCACCCTCACCTGCTGCGACGGATCGTCGCCGGCATGCCGCTGCACACGACCGGCCATCGACTCGGCACCCTCGACCACGAACTGGCTGTTGAGCAGGGCCAGCGACTGGAGCACGGTGGCCGATTGAGGCCGCTTGGTGCAGTTGACCGGGACGACCGGAGAATCGAATAGCTCCAGGAACCGCAACGGGTAGACGCGTCGAGCCAGCAGGTAGATGCTGCGGCGATTCTTATCCGTCGGAGACGACCCCGGCTTCACCATCGACAACCCGTTCGTGGGAGTCGTCAGCATCACCGGAGGACCACCCGGTGCCAGGTCCAACCGGCCCGAGACCAGGAGCACCGAGTCGCGGAGCACCTCAGATTCGATCCGACGCAGGTTCGTCCTCCACAACAACCGGTTGCCCGGATCGATCACCACGGCCTCAACAGCCATCCGGTCGCTGCGATGCGATGCCTGGCGGTAGGTCGCCGAGAGCATGATACGGCGATGAAGATGCTTCAGGCTCCAGCCGTGATCCACGAAGTCGGTCGCCAGCCAGTCGAGCAACTCGGGGTGAGTGGGCTTCGCGCCGTTCCGACCCAGGTTGCCCGGAGTGGCCACGATGCCGGCTCCCAGGTGATGATGCCACGCGCGGTTGACGATCACGCGTGCTGTCAGAGGATGATCGGGGCGAGTCATCCAGCGGGCCAAGGCCAGCCGACGGCCGCTGGTACCGGGTCGAGCCTCGCGAGGCCGACGGGCGGCTTCGGCGCGGCCCGGAGACAAGACTTCCAGGAACCCCGGCTCGATCCGGATCCCCGGCTTGTTCCACTGGCCCCGCCTCAGCAACTGAGACGGCGAATCCGCTCCCACGTCCCACAACGCCTGGATCTTGCCATAACCCCGCTTCGACGCATTCAGTTTCGCCAGTTGACTCCTGAGCGCCGCCACCTGCTCGGAAGCACCGTCCTTTGAACTCTTGAGCCGCGCTTCGGCCTGCTTCAACTGCTCGGTGAGCACCTTGGCCCGTGCCGCGACACCGGCGTTGTGAGCATCCACCTCGACCTTTTCAGCCGCCGAGACTGTGTGCAGAAACCGCTGCTGAGGCTTCCGCCAATCGTGGACGTTCATCGCCGGCTCGAAACAGGCCATGAATCGATAGAAGTCCCGCTGGGGAATCGGGTCGTACTTGTGACTATGACACCGGGCACATTCCAGGGTCAGTCCCAGCAGGCTCGAGGAAACAGTCTTCATCAGGTCAAACAGCACGTCGTAGCGTTCCTTGACGCCGTACTGGTTCTCGCTGGTGGGATCCTCGACGTTGCGGAGGAACCCGGTGGCAATCAGCTTCTGTTGCACCTCGGGCGTCCACCGCTTCATCGTGTCCCAGGCCGCCAGCTCGTCTCCGGCCAGCTGCTCGGTGATGAACCGGTCCCAGGGCATATCGGCATTGTGAGCCGCGATGCAGTAATCTCGGTACCGCCACATGCCCTCGTTCAAATAGATCGTCGCCGCGTCGCCATCAAACAGCCTCACGTCGACATAACCAGCCGCGTCCATCCAGTGACGGCCCCAGCGTTCTCCGTAGCGGGGATCACCCAGCAGGCGGTCGATCATCCGCTCGTAGGCACCCGGTGCGGTGTCGGCGCGGTAGGCCGACTGGGCAGCCAGCGAGGGAGGAAGTCCCAGCAGGTCGAGGCTGGCTCGCCTCAACAACGCCGACCGATCCGCCTCGGGGGCCAACCCCAGGCCCGCGGCCTCGAGACGACTCAGCACGAAGGCATCGACCGGCGATCGCACTCGATCGACAGCCCGCACGACCGGTGCCCTGGGCCGTCGTGGCTTCTGAAATGACCAGTGCTTTCGGTCCTCATCACTGACCAGCCTCAAGGGAGGCACGTCGCCGGGATCGTCGTCGGCTGGGGCACCCGCCAGGACCCAGCGGCTGAGCGTCAGTCGCTCGGCGGCCGCCAGTTTCTCTTCGCCCCGGGGAGGCATCTCGCCAGCATGGACCAGCTGAACCAGGAAACTCTTCTGAGGGTCCCCCCGCACGATCGCCGGACCGCTCTCGCCTCCAGCCAGGATCCCCGCCAGGGTCCTCAGGTCCAGCCGACCCTCGCGTGTCTCCTGGCCGTGACAACCGACACAGTGCTTGGCCAACAGCGGTCGGACCACCTTCTCGTAACTGGGCGGCTTGGGCAATGTCGCCCCGCGGACGGTCAACTTCGCCACCAGCCGCGTCGCGTCACCGTAATGCGGAGTCGAGGTGCCGTCGGCCACGCAATCGACGATGAAGTAGACGAAGTCGCCGGACTTCACTTTGAGATCTTTGAGGTGAAAGCGACCGTGCTCGGTCGGGGTCCCGAAATCCGAGCGACCCTTGGCCAGTGACACCGGCCGGAAGCCACGTAGAGGATCCGGAGCCGGGCCACGCTCCACGTACCAGTTGATCTGAGAATTGACTCCGCAGCAGGACTGAGCGTGCTGGAATTCACCCTGGATCTCCAGGATCCCCGTCACCGGGCTCCGCCAACCGACCACAATCGCATGATCCGGTCCCGGCGCAATCACCACGTCGCCCGCCTTGAAGGACACGCCAATGTTCTGGGCCGAGGTGTACCGACCGGCGAACGGGGCCAACGCCGACGGCTTCAGCCGGAACGCCCAGGCCGAGATCGGCGCCGAGAACAACCGGTCACCTCGCAACTTCAACATCGCGTAGCGACCGTCACGCTGCCAGGTCCGGGTGGCCATCGGCCCCTGCGAACGCGTGGTCCGCAACAGGTGCCATACGTTCCCAAATCCGTATCCGTCAGGCAGAGGATTCCGGGACCCGGCATCGGCCCGCAGATCTGTGGCCCAGTCCCACGTCGCGGTAGTCGTCTTCAGAGACTCCGGCGGAGCCGCAAATGACCAGCCTCCCCACGTGACCATTGCCACGAAGAAGACCGCCACAACTTGCACCTGCCTTTTCATCACGGCAACATTGTAACCCTCTACCCCACTCAATACACCGCCCCCCAGATCGAGCCCACACGATGACCGACCCCAACACCACCACTTCGCTCTCCCGCCGCCAGTTCCTTCACACCACCGCCGCCACCGCAGCCACCGCCGCCACCGCCGCCACCGCAGCGACGGCGAAGCCGAAGCCGGGTCCAAAGGTGAGAACCGTGCTCGGGCCCGTCGATGCCTCGAAGCTGGGTGTGACATTGATGCACGAGCATGCCCCGGCGATCGACTGGGCCGAGCTCTACGAAATCGCACCCGCGCCGATCGCTCCGGTCCGCAAGCAGATGCTCGACTTCACCGTCAAGCTGCTCGACCGCTTCCACCAGACACTCGGCACCGGGCAGGGCCCCGGTGCGATCGTCGAGTGCACTCCGATCCGAGTGGGCCGCTATCCGCGGCTGCTGGTCGAGTTGGCCAGGAAGACTCCGATCCACGTGATTGCCTGCACGGGGTTCTGGTGTGAGGCGATGGCGCCTCAGCATCCGTGGGCTTTGGCCCTGGGACGTCGCCGCGACGGGGTGAAGAAGATTGCCGACCTCTACATTCAGGAGATCACCTCAGGGATGGAGGACCCTCGCGGGGACTGGGGCGACGACTACACCAGGATCCCTGTGGGGATCATCAAGTGCGCCACCAGTAACTACCTGCGGCCGAGCGAGCGACGCTGCCACATTGCTGCAGCGATCGCCAGCCGTACGACTGGCTGCCCGATCACCACTCACACCACCGACGGAGGCGGACTCGAAGAGGCCCAGTTGTTTCTCAAGCACGGCGTCACCCCCGCGAAGATCATCATCGGCCACCAGGGGAACCTGGACGACCGCACCGAGAGCGAGGCTCACGAGTACCACCGGCAACTGGTCGGGATGGGCATCGGGGTCCAGTTCGACCGCGTTGGGCATGCCAAGGACTACGGCAACGAGAAGATCGCCCGGCAGGTCAAGGCGCTGGTCGACTCGGGACACGCCAGGCAGATCTACTTCAGCCACGACAACGGACCCTACTTCAACAACGACTACACCGGAGCCAAGGGGACCGGCCGCGAGTGGAAGATCACCGAGAGTGACTACACGGTGGTCACGACCGGCCTGGTCAAGGCCATGAAGAAGCTGGGCATCACCGACAAGCAGATCCACACGATGCTGGTCGAGAATCCCCAGCGCGTGCTCGCCTTCTGATCGATGCCTGTCTTCCCGGTTGAGTCGCTGGACGATGAGCGGATCGAGATCTACCGGAATCTCCGGTCGACCAACCGTACGCGCGACCTGGGGATGATGGTCGCCGAGAGTGACCGGGTGGTGCGGCGGATGATCGAGAGCGACTGCGAGATGGTCTCGTTGCTGATCAGCGACCGCAAGCTGGCCCGCCATGACGACTGGATTCCGCCGGACCTGCCGGTCTACGTGTTGCCCGAGGAGTTGGCGACCCGCCTGGTCGGGTTCGATTTCCACGCCGGGCTGCTCGGCTGCGCCCTGCGTCCCCCCTCCCTCCTGCTTGATGAACTCGTCGACACCGACCTGCGGGTGCAGACCTTCCTGGCCTGCCCGTCAGTCAGCGATCCCCAGAACCTGGGAGTGATCATCCGGCTGGCTACCGCCTTTGGCATCGACGGTCTGCTGGCCGACACCCGGACCGCCGATCCCTTCTCACGCCGGGCGCTGCGCGTCTCGACCGGCTCGGCACTCAGGCTCCCCATCCGACTCTGCCAGGACCTCCCCGGCGACATCGCCTGGTTGCGTGAGAAATGGGGCTTCGCCACCGCCGGAGCAGTCCTCGACGACCGCGCCATCCCGTTGCACCAGGTCACTCGACCCGATCGACTGGTGCTGATGCTGGGCAACGAGACCACTGGTCTGGACGACACGTTGGTCGAACTCTGTGATCAACTCTGGACCATCCCCATGACCGACCGCGTCGACTCGATCAACGTCTCGGCCGCCGCCGGCATCTTCCTGTACCACCTCAGCCACCCGGCTACACTCGATCCATGACCGATCACATCACCACCGCCCTCCCCGACATCGAAGCCGAACTCGAACAACTCGTGCTCGACGACCGACTACCCGGCCTGGCCGTCGGGATCGTCGTCGACCAGGAGCTGGGCTGGTCACGAGGCCTGGGCACGCGGGACCTGGGCACGGGTGAGCCGGCCGATGAGCACACTCTTCACCGGGTCGCATCGATCACAAAGACACTGACCACCGCCGCGGTGCTGCAGCTCCGCGACCGTGGCGGCCTGTCGCTGGACGACACGCTACAGGAGCACCTCCCCGAGTTCGCCTCGGTCCGGGAAGTCGCCGGACGTCGCGACGACGTCACGCTCCGCCGCCTGCTGACTCACCGAGCAGGACTCGTCACCGAGACTCCGCTCCCTACCTGGTCGACCTCCGAGTTTCCCTCGCGAGACGAGATCCTTGCGGCTCTCCCCGAGACCGAAATCGTCCTGCCCGCCGATCATGCCTTCAAGTACTCCAATCTCGCCTTCGGCCTGCTCGGCGAGGTCATCGCCCGAGTTTCGGGCCAGGACTATTTCGAATACGTACAGCAGCATCTGCTCGACCCGTTGCAGATGACCGACAGCATCTACTGGCTGCCCGAGGACCAACGCGACCGGATGGCGGTCGGCTATTCGCCAGACCTGTTCCGAGACCAACTGAAGCCGGCCCCCTATGTCGGCCTGGGCGGAGTGGCCGCCTGCGGCCAGTTGCACTCGAGCGTCGCCGACCTCGCACAGTGGATCTCGCTCCAGTTTCGTACCCGTGATCGAGCCGCCGCCGGAGACGTGCTTGATGAACAGACCTTGCGAGAATTCCACCAGCCCCAGTACTCCGAACCAGACTGGTCGGCCGCCCAGTGCCTGGGCTGGCGGTCGCTGCGAGTTGGCAACAACGTCTATCACGGGCACGGAGGAGGCATCTTCGGCTTCTCCTCGCAGATCCTCTTCAGCAGCCAGCACCGCATCGGTGTCATCGCTCTGGCCAATCTCTGGCCCTACCCGCTGATCCAGTCGATCACCGTCCGCATCCTCGAACGCCTGCTGGGCAACCCCGACCCGCCGCCCCTGGAACCACCGGCTCTCAACCCGGCAGAGACGCCCTCATCGCGACCCACCGCGGCCGACACGTCCGCCGATTCCCCCAACACAGACGACCGAGCCGGACTCTACGTGGCCGAACCGGGAGTCCCGGTCCACGTGGCGATGCGAGGCGGAGACTTGCAGCTGGAAATCTCGCCGCTGTGGCCCTACCCGTTGCATACCGGAGGCGTTCTCGAGCCAACCGGAGAAACCTCGACCTACCGGGTCCGCGGCGGCCGAGGTGCCGGCGAATTGGCGGTCTTCGAAACCGACGCCACCGGCCAGTCCACGGGCTTCACGCTCGGAGGCTTCGCCTACACACGGGTGATGTAACCTCCGACAACCCCAAAGGCGTTGCACCCCGTAACCCGGGTCAGCAGCGACCACAGTCAACCCATCAATCGCTGTTGGTACATTGATGCCGACGCCGATACCATGAATAGCTACCCGCCCAAGAAGCCCCAGACATGCTCAACGTCCTCGGCAACCTGAAACGAGCCTGCGACGGCGTGACGCGTCGTGACGCGATCACCGCCGGCGGGTTGTCGTTGCTCGGTATGCGGTTGCCCGAGTTGCTGGCGGCCGAGAATCAGAAACCCGCCGGGTTCCCCGGCCAGGGTCCCGCCAAGAACGTCATCCTGGTCTACCTCTTTGGCGGCCCCCCGCTGCACGACACCTTCGACCCGAAGTTCGGGGCGCCGAAGGAAATCCGAGGCGAATTCGGCGCGACAGCAACCGATGTGCCCGGCGTGCACTTCTGCGATCTGCTGCCACAGGTCTCGAAGTGGATGGGCCACTCGACCCTGATCCGCTCGGCCCGCCACCACACCAACGACCACTCGGCCGGACTGCTCTACACGATGACCGGCAAGCCGGCCGACAAGGTCCAGCCGTCGGTGCCGATCCTGGCCACCCAGGCCCCGAGCATGAATTCAGTCGTCGAGTACCTCTCGAGACACGAACAACGCGACCTGCCCGCCTCGGTCTGGATGCCCTGCTACACCGGCTGGGGTCAGAGTTCGATCCGACCCGGGCTCTATGGCGGATTCCTCGGACGACAATACGACCCCTTCATCACCAAGTGCCGGGTCCACAGCGACAAGGAAGCCAAGTACGCTCATCCGGAGCGGATCAAGGGTGAAGTGCTGCTGCCCAACGTTGCGCTGCCCGAACAACTCACCCTCGATCGGCTCGACCGGCGTCGCAGCCTGACGGCTCAGTTCGGTCGCGAGGTCGACCGGCTGGAACGATCGGGTTCCGTCGAGGCCTTCGACCGCAACACCCGTCGTGCCTACGACCTGCTGACGGCAACCAACCGCCCCAACAGCCCCTGGCGGGCCTTTGACGTCTCGTCAGAAAAACCGGGCCTCCAGTCCCGCTACGGTGATAACCTCTACGGACACTCGATGCTCGTCGCACGTCGACTGGTCGAGTCGGGCGTGAGATTCGTGACGGTGACGTGGGAAGTGTTCGAGACGGCCAAGATCGATCTCGACGGCTGGGACACCCACCAACGCAACTTCAACATCCTCCGCGACCACCGCCTGCCGGTCTTCGACCAGGCCTACTCAGCCCTGTGCGAGGACCTCGACAACCGCGGACTGCTCGACGACACGCTGTTGCTGGTGATGGGCGAGATGGGACGCACGCCCAAGATCAACGGCAAGGGCGGACGCGACCACTGGTCCTACTGCAGCAACATCCTGATGACCGGTGCCGGTGTGAAGCACGGCTACGTGCACGGCAGCTCGGACCGCATCGGCGCCTATCCCAGCGATCGCCCGGTCGGCCCCGAAGCGTTCATCTCCACCGTCTACAAGGCGATGGGGCTGGATACCTCGATGTCGATCTACGATCCGGCCGATCGACCGTATCCGATCGCCCAACACGGCGAACCGGTCGACGATATCCTGGCCTAGGTGTCCGGCACCCGGGCCTGCTCCCGCCACGGCCCATTCCACCTGATCCTGCAACCAAGAGTCTCACCATGGAACTGCGCCCCCTGGGCTCCAGCGGCCTGCTCGTTTCTCCGATCTGCCTGGGGACGATGACCTTCGGTACGCCGGTCCCCGAGGCCGATGCGATCCGGCTGGTCCACGAATCGATCGACATGGGGATCAACTTCATCGATACCGCCAACGTCTATGAAGGATACGACCGAGTACTGGGCAGCGCCGGGGGCGTGGCCGAGGAGATCACGGGCAAAGCGATTGCCGACCGACGTGACCAGGTCATCCTGGCCACCAAGGTCGGTGGACCACTGGGCCCCGGACCCCAGGACCGCGGACTCTCGGCCGTGCACATCCAACGCGAAGTCGACGCCAGCCTCCGACGACTCAACACCGACGTCATCGATCTGTACATCATTCACTGGCCCGACCGCTTGACGCCGCTGGAATCGACACTCGAAGCACTCGACCGGGTCGTCCGCCAGGGCAAGGCCCGCTACATCGGCGTCTCGAACCACTCGGCCGCACAACTGTGCCAGCTGCTGTGGCTGGCCGAGAAGCACGACTGGGTCCGACCGGTCGCCTCGCAGATCCCCTTCAGCTTCCTGCGTCGAGACTTCCAGCACGAGCTGCCCTTCTGCGAGGAGTTCTCAATCGGTGTCACACCCTACCAGTCTCTGCAGGGCGGACTGCTGACGGGCAAGTACCGCCGGGGTGAGGAGGCACCCGAGGGGTCCCGGGGGGCCGAAAAGCCCGAGTGGGTCTGGGAGCGGGACGACGCGATGTTCGACAAGCTCGAGGCGCTCGAGGCACTGGCCACCGAGATCGACACCACCCCGGCTCGCTACGCGCTGGCCTGGACACTGGCCCAACCGGCGATGTCGTCGCTGGTCGTCGGTGCCAAGCGAACTGATCAGGTCGCCGACGCGGTGGCGGCTGCGGAGTTGACGATCCCCTGCGAGCACTTCGCCCGGATCGACGAGATCGTCCCGCCGCCCTGGCACCAGCCCGACCCGATCCGCTGAACCGACCCGGGCTGCTTGACGCTCCGAGGCCTAGGCTTCCGCCAAAGCCGCCCGGTTCGCCTCGACCTCCTGCTCGAGCCACCGCGGCAGCGCCTCGGCGTACTCCCTCGCCTGGCCGATCATGTCGACCCCCACATGCTGCCGCCAGGCCTCGGTCAATCGCTCGACCACCGGCCCCCGCTGACCGTCTCCGACCGTCTGACCCTCGAACGACCGCCCGTGCACGATGCAGTAGGACGTCGAGGTGCAAAAGATCTCCTCGGCCTGCAACGCCTCGTAACGGCCCAGGTTCGCCTCGACCAGCGGAATCCCCTCCTGCCCGGCCAACTCCAGCACCGTCCCCCGGCTGACACCCTGGAGAATGTTGCGTGGTTCGGGCGTGTAGATCGTGCCGTCGTTGACCAGGAAGATGTTCCAACCCGGTCCCTCGGCCATGAACCCATCGGGGTCGAACAACACCGGCCACGCTCCCTCGCCAATCCGCTGCCCCTGCAACTCGGCCATCTTGTAATGCATACGGCTGCGGGTCTTGGCCTTGGCGTCGACCAGCTGAGCCGGCAGAGCCTGCTGAGCGGGGATCACGATGTCGACACCGGTGTCGTATTTCGAGGCGAACGGTCCCATGTGAGTGATCAGCGGCCAGGTGCTGATCGTCACCGTCGGCCTGGTGCCCTCGGGCCACAGTGACCCGTAGACCGGAAGCGGTCCCCGCGACACGTCGTGCATGATCCACCAGTCCATGCCCTCGGCTTCGGTCGCCCGGTTCTTCTCGAGCGTCACCAGCGTCTGCTCCTGCATCTCGTCGATCGTCAACCCACAGTCGATCTCGAGCAGCCGCAGCGAACCGTACAGCCGATCCAGGTGCTCGCGGAGCCTGAACGGCTCGCCGCCAAACGTCCTGGTCATCTCGAAGGCCATGTCCCCGTACATCAGGGCACAATCGAAGATCGAGACATTCGCCTCCCGCTCGGGAACGAAGTCGCCACTGAAATACACCACGCGTCCGGCCATGTTCGGTTCCCCTCGTTCTGTGACAGTCCTCGTCGCTCAGAATGACTTGACCACGGTCCCGCCGTCGACGGTGATCGAGGTCCCTGTGATGTAGCTGCCCGCATCGGTGCCCAGCAGCAATGCCGTGCCGACCAGTTCCCGGCATTCCCCCCAGCGGCCCAACGCCGTCCGCTCGGCAAAAAACGAGATCTCATCTTCGCTCAGCACGCTGCGCGGGAGATCGGTCAGGAACGGCCCCGGGCAGATCGAGTTGACCGTGATGCCGTCCTCGCCCAGGTCCAGCGCGCTGGCCCGGGTCAGTCCCAGCAGGCCACTCTTGGTGGCCGAGTAGGCATTGCGGGCCGACTTGCTGACCAGGCCCATGATCGAGGAGATGTGGATCACGCGGCCCCAGCCTCGTTCCTTCATCTGGGGCACCAGCTCACGGGTCAGAGCCATGCAACTGGTGAGGTTCAGCTCGATGATCCGGTCCCAGTTCTCGTCGGTGATCGAGTCGATTTCCTCGGGGACGTTCGAACCGGCGTTGTTGACCAGCACGTCGACTCGACCCATTTCCGAGAGGGCCGTCGCGGCCAGCCGCTTGACGTCGTCGCGGTTGGTCATGTCGGCCACTACCGCCAGGCCCTTCACATCCAGGCCATCGGTGACTTCGACCAGTGCCGCGTCGAGCTCGTCCTGGTGGCGACTCGAAATGACCACGTCGGCACCCGCCTCGGCGAAGCCCCGGGCCATCGCCAGGCCCAGCCCCTTGCTGCCGCCGGTGACCAGGGCCACTCGGCCGGTGATGTCAAAGAGTGTTCCCTGCATCGGTCGTTCATCTCCGTCGCTCTACGGTTGCAGTCTCATCGGCACTTGGTGAAGGTGAGCATACTGCGGCGCGGGCAGGACGGCCAACTCACCAACCCCCGCTACCCAGCTTCAGCAAACACTTCTCACGACAAACAGAGATCTTTTCTCATGTCCGCACGGATCGACTGGTATTACCACCGCAAGGGATGAACCAGCTGCGTCAAAGCGCAGGGGTTCCTTGCCAAGTCCGATGCCCGGGTCCGCGAGCAGGCCGATGCGCGGAGCGAGACCGTCGATGCACGGCACGCCGTCACGCTCGCCCGCCAAGCCTCTCACCTCTACGTCGCACGTGGCCGGACGTTTCGACACGTCAACATGAAGTCCGAACGACTCAGCAACACCGAGCTGACCGGGCTGATCACCGGCCGCAGCGGAACCCTCAGAGCCCCCACGCTCCGACGGGGCAAGACCCTGGTGGTCGGCTACAGCGACGAACTCTACGACGAATTGTTCGGGTAGACACCCGACGCGGCGTCGACTACTCGTCGTCCAACTGGTCATAAAGCGGCAGGTGCCGGTAATAGACCTCCAGCACCAGCAACTTCATCGCCGTCGAGTAGATCCGTCCCCCCTGGTTCTCCCAGTTGTCGGCCGGATTCCAGGTTCCGGCCAACTGGCCCGAGGTCTGCTGGGTCGAGACCAGCGTCTTGCGGAGCGGTTCGTTCCAGGCCAACCAGTACTTGCCCTGCATGTGGTACATCACCTGCGTGGCGTAGTACCAGTAGTACGACGTCAGCGCCTGGTTGCGGTTGGGCAGGTGCTTCATCAGGTAGTCGGCCCCAGCCCGCATTCTCGGGTCGTTGCGGTCGACTCCCATGAACTGCAGGCACAACAGTCCTTCGGCCGTCATCGACGGCCGGGCGCCCCGGTCGGTGTACCCGAACAGCCCTCCGACCGGCTGGTTGGCTTCGACCTTCCGCAGCCAGTTGCCGAGCAACTCGATCGTCCGCGGCGGGATCGTCAACCCGGCCATCTCGCCGCTCTTGAGTGCCATCATCTGCCAGCCGACAACCGAGGTGTCTCCCGCATCCCCCGGCTTGTATCTCCAGCCGCCGGTCGACGGATTCTGGGACTTGATGATGAAACCGAGTGCTTTCTGGGCGGCGATCTTCAGCTTCGGATCCTCGGTCATCCCGTACGCCTCGCACAACGCGATCGCGGCGATGCCGTGGCTGTACATGTGTGCATGAGCGGCGTCTCCGCTGCTGAGAAGATCACCGTTGTCCTTCTGCTGAGCGACCAGCCAGGTGATGCCCTGGGCCACCACCTGCTGGTAGCGGCCCGAGTCGTGCGTGTGCCCGGCGGCCAGGAAGGGCATCAGTGACATCCCCGTTGCCGCGGTGTTCGAGCGGACCTTGCCGGCACCTCCGCAGTTGGGGTGCTTCCCCTGGCAACATTCGTGGAAGCGATCAAGGCTCCAGTGACCGTCTTTGAACTGGTGAGCGGCCAGCCAGACCAGCCCGCGGTTGACCGCTTCCTCGCTCTCGTCACTGCCACCAAACAGCTTGATGTACTTGCGACGCGTGTCGCCCTGACGCAGCGTGAACAACGCCCGCATCCCCACGTTGTCCTTGGCCATCGCAATCCGGGACGCCTTGGCCCGGCGGCGATCGAGCCGCGAGACGATCGGGCCGAAGTCGGGAGTCCGCTTGTTGTCCACCTGGCCCGGGTCACCGATGATCACCCGATCCGGGACCCGGCGAACCGGCCCGCTGACTTGCCGCGGAGTCCGCAGGTTGACCGCGGCGGAGGCCGGCGACCGCTCGAGTGCCCGGTTGATGGCCAGCAGGCCAGCAATCTCGACGGACCGTTGTGCGGCCGGCGACCGATCGAGCGTCTCGGCTCCCGGTGCCGTGTTGGAGGTCAGGCTGATGGGGCGTCGCCGCCGATCGATCGAGCGGGCCTCCGCCGGAGCACCGGCCAACGCGCCGGCCGACTCGGACGCCGCGATCGTCGCACCCGTGGCCGCCTCGGGGTCGGGATCGACGGGTCCCACTCCGGGCACCGCCGCCACCTTTCGCTGGCGGCGCGAGACGTTGCGCGACAGATTGGCGTCGGCCACCTGCACGCCGCGCTCGGCGGTCGACTTCGCCGTGGTCGCCTTGTCGAGCGTCACGTCACTCTCGATTCCCGCGGCACTCCGCGATGCGACCAATCGGCTCCGCTGCGACTTGACCGTCCGCCGAGGCGGAGCCGTCGGCAACGTCGGTGACGCCGTGATCGCCCGCAGTTCCTGGTCGGTCTTGGGAGCCTCGGCCATTCGTGCGGCCGGCCGATCGACTTGCTGACCGGTCACTCCCTGCCTGATCACCTGCGTCGAATCCCGTGGCAGCGAACCGTCGGCCACCTGCAACCTCTGCTCACGCGGTGCCTGGGCCGCCTCGGGTGTCTCGGTCGTTCCCACCACCGCCGCCGGAACTGCCGTGGCCGATGCGACCCGTGAATTCCGATCGACCTTCACATCCCGGGGTGCGGTCTCCGGTGAAGTCGTGGTGCGGGTGACCGCCATCGGGGACTCGGTTGCCGAGTCTGTTGCCGGAGCCGGTGCCGCGGTCCGGGCTCGACGCGGCACGCGACGCGCGACCGGATTGACCTGGCGCTGCACCGCGGCATCCTCGGCCGTCACCTTCTGCTCTCTCGGGACCGACTCCGCCGGCGGCAGAGTGGCCTCCTGGGAAGTCTCGAGCATCGCCACCGCAGAACGGGGACGTGTCGGCTGACGCCGGTTGAGTGGTTCCAGCGGCCGGGCGGGTGTCTCGGTCGGGACCGCCTCGGGTGCCACACGCAATATCATCTCCTCGGGCAGCGACTGGATCTGCTTCAGCGGCACCTGCGGCAACAGCGACTCGGTCCGCAACGGAACACTCAAGGCCTCGGTCACCTGTCGAGTCACTTGCGGAGTGGGCGAATCATCCAGCGACTGCAGTTCATCAACCTTCTCGTACGACTCGCGACCATCCTCCTGCGACTTGTGCTGGTTGTCGTCGACCAGGTCGGTCGAAGCCTCCCAGTCCTGCACCACCTCGGCAAGCACTTCGACCACCGCGTCGATCTTCCACAGGAACAGCGCCAGCAAAACCACCAGGTGAAACACCAGGCTGCCGAAGACAAATCTCGACGCGGTCGCCCGCCGCCACAGCCAGCCGCGGCTCCACAGCAGCAACGCGACCAGGCCGACCACGACCAGCGTGATCCAGAGTGCCCGCCCCCAGAAGGCCCGCAGCGAGAGCAACAGCGAGTCGAGTCGGCTCGTGTCCCACTCCTGCTGCAACTCGATCTCGCGGGCCGCGCTGTGATACAGCCGGTCCCGGCCATCACGGTTCGTGGCGAACACCAGCCGGAACCCCTCGGCCGAGACACCCGGCTCGGTCTCGTCGTTCTCGGTGTTGATCATCGGCCCGAGGTTTTCGGGGGCCCCGAGACGATCGCCCTTCCAACGGGCTCGGTACAGGTCCAGGTTGACCGGCTCGCCAGGGCGAGCGGTCCGGTTCGAGGCAAAATAGAGGAAGCCGCCGTCGGGGGAGACGAACGGGGCCCCCTCGTGACTGTCCGCGAGGTTCAGGCTCCTCAGTGCACGGACCGAACCGAAGGGCTCGCCGGCCGAAGCACGGCTGGCCTGGTACAAGTCGAAGTCGGGACCCTCCAGCGGACGACGGATCGTCGCCGTCCACTCGGGCAACCGCCTGGCGTCAGCCCCCTTGCGGTCGGATGAGAAGAACAGGTGCAGTCCATCCGGAGCCAACGCCGGGTCGAACTCGTTGGCGGCCGAGTTGATCTCCGCGCCCATGTTCTGGGGAGTGCTCCAGCCCGAGGCGTTGCGTTGGCTGAGATACAGATCGTAGCCGCCGAGTCCGCCCCGGCGGTTCGAAAAGAAATACAGCCGGTCACCGTCTGTGGAGACGACCGGGCCGATGTCGTTGGCCTGGGAATTCAACTCGCTGACCGGCTCGGCCTGCGACCAGCCACTCTCGAGTCGCCTGCTGCGAAAGATGTTCATCAGGCCATCGGGGCCGCGACGGGTCAGGTACAGCAATTGGCCGTCGCCGGCCAGTCGTGGGGCAATCAGGTCATACGACTCGTCACCCTCCCGCGGCGCGATCTCGATCGGCACCGCCGGCTCCCAGGCCACCTGGCGGGTCGGAGATCCCGCCGGAGCCGGTCCCACATCCTGGCCGTCGACGGTCACCAGGCGGGCGATGTGTCGAGGCATCAGCCACAGCGCGGCGAGCAGCACGAAGACAATCAGCCCCGCCCACAGCCCGCGGGGGCCGCGGAACCACTCGAGTCCGCCCGTTACCCGGTCTCGCCAATCGCTCATCGACACCTCGCCCCGATCATGTCCCACCTGAGGCCTGCTGCAAAGCCGCAATCCGGTACTTCATCTGGACCTTGTTACACATCCCCATCACCCGCACCGCGTGACGCAGGGCACTCTGGCCATCACCTCGAATCAAGGCGGTCATCTGAGGGTTGTTCTCCTTCGCCTCGCGGATGAGCCGGTACAGCTGCTGCTCGTCGTAGTCGCGACCGGCCACCTTGTACACGCCCGCCTTGGTGATGTTGACGATCAACTCCTTGGTCATTGCCAGCGGCTGAGCCTGGGTCACCTCGGGCAGCACCACGTCGAGTTCCCGCTCCTCCTGGTGGTACTCGGTCGCCACCAGGAAGAAGATCAGCAGCAGGAACACGACGTCGATCACCGGAGTCAGGTCCGGGCCAGCATCGTCGACACTCTCTTCGGGCAGTCTCATCGGACTAGACGCTCACGACTTCCGAGGAGGTTTCAGAAGAGGCTTCAGCCGTCGGGTCCGATGACGAGGAAGCCCCTTCGGGAGCGATTCGCGCCAGGCACAGAATCACCGGCACCAACCCCTCGGCCATTTCGCGGAAGAACCGTTCGACACGCGAGGTGAAGAACGCCGAGAGCAGTAGCGTGGGGATCGCGATCGTCAGCCCCGCCGCAGTCGTCGTCAACGCCAGGTAGATGCCCTCGGCCATCCGCTCACCACGACCCAGCCCCTGGCTGGCCGTGCGGAAGGCCACGATCATGCCGACCACCGTGCCCAGCAATCCGATCAACGGAGCGATGCTGCCGACGGTCCGCAGCGGCCGGATCCCGCCACGCAACGTCGCGATCTCCCGAACCGCCTTGTCCTCCATCGACTTCTCGATCTCGGTCAACGGACGACCGCACCGATCGAGTCCCGCTTCGACCACCCGGGCCACCGGAGAGTCCCAGTTGCTGCAGAGGTCTCGGAACGCCGACGCGCTCGGTTGCGGGGATGCCAACAGGGTCCGGACTTCGTCGAGAAACCCATCGGGCAACACGCGGATCCGCCGCGTCGCCACGCCCCGCTCGATCGCCACTGTGACGCTGTACATCGAAAAGACCAACAGAACGCCCATGAACAACCAGCCGGTCGGACCGGTGCCCACGATCAACGTCAACAGCGAATCGTCCTGCTCGGCCTCGGCGGACGGATCGGGCCCATCGGCCACCACCCGGGCCTGGCCGTCCTGGGCCCAAAGGGGAGTTGCCACAACCGTGACCAGCACCAGCGCGGCCAGAACCAGCGCCAGCCCCCACGCCCCACTGCCCACTCCGCGTTCGCTCACTTGCATCCTCGTCCCCAATCGTGGTTGTCCCTACCGCTGTGCCGTGATTGCCGGGTCAGCAAAGGGCGCTCACTCGGGCTTCGCCTTCTTCTTGGGCAGCGTGGTCAAGATCTGTGCCGCGGTCTTCGCTTCGGGCCGCTTCGGGAACTTCTTGATCACCGTTTCCAGCAGTTCTCGAGCCTTCTCGCCGTCCTTGAGTTCCTTGAAGCAGCGGCCAGCTTCCAGGTACCCCTTCGCCTGCCATTCCTCGTAGGGGTACTTGAACGCCGCCACCAGGAAGTGCTCGTAGGCCAGCTTGTACTGTTTCTTCGAGAATGCAATCTCGCCGATCATGAACCGCGCCTTGGCAGCCGCCTCGGTGTTCGTCTCCTTGGTCACCTGCTCGAAAACCGTCACGGCCCGATCCAACTGGTTCTGCTTCTGCAACGCCAGGCCCAGCCCGTAACGCGCCGCCGGCAACTGGGGATACTTGGCGAATTCCTTGACCAGCACCTCGAACCGCTGCTGGGCCAGGGGCCACTGCTGCAGGTTCAGGTGGCAGCTTCCGGCCCGGTACAGTGCCCGGGCCCGCTCGGTCGCGTTCTTGTCGGCCACCACCTGCTCGAAGTGGACCACCGCCTCCTTCCACTTCTTGGCCAGGTACTGGCACTCACCGGCCAACAACAATGCCTCGCCACGCTGGTTCCCCTCGGGGAAGTCCTTCAGTAGCACGCTGAGTTGGACCACCGCCTCGGGGTATCGCTCTTGCCGGTACTGGACCCAGCCGAGTTGATACAGCAGGCTCTGGCGGACGGCCGGTTTCTTGACCGACTTCAATCCTTCGAGATAGGCCTTCTCGGCCTCGGGCAACTGCTTCACGTCACCGGTTTTCTCCAGCGACTGCCCGATCCGGAACCAGCACTCGGCCACCAGCAGACTCTTGGGCACCTCGGCTGTCAGCCGACGATACGCCGCCAACGCCAGGGGTGCCTGGTCGGTGGCCTCGTAAGCGAAGGCCAGTTCGTAGAGCAGGTTGTCCTTCTGAGCGAACTTGGGCTGAGCCGCCAGCACGGCGTTGAAGGTCGTGATGGCGGGCTTGGGCTGCTTGAGCCCGACTTGGCACAGCGCGAGTTCGAAGCGGGCCTCGGCAGACTGCTCGGCCGACGGCGGCGGCTTCGTGGCCAGGTACCCCTGTAGTTCACCCACCGCACCGGCAAAGTCCTTTAGTTCCCGCAGGCACGATCCTCGCAACCGACGACCTCGCGGAACGATCGCATGAGTGGCAAACTTGGCGACCAACTGACTCAACGCCACCTCCGCCATCTTGAAATCTCCCTTCTCATACAACGCGGCACCGATGCCGTACTGTGCCAGCGGAGCCACGTCGCTCTTGGGAAACCCGGCCACCACCTGCTTGAACAGCACTACGGCCGGATCGGGCTTCTGCTGTGCCCGGGCTATGTCGCCCAGTTCGTACAGCGCCCGGTCCCGAAACAGGCTCTTGGCATACTGATTCTGCAACCTGGTCAACTCGACAATCGCCAGGTCGAGCTTGCCGTCGTCCTTGAGCGTCGCGCCGAGCACGTACAGCAACTCGTCGACTCGTTCCCACTTGGGAGATGCCGCCAGGGCGGCACGGAACGCGGCAATCGCTTCAGCCGGCCGCTTGGCCGACTGGTGGCTCCGACCCAAAAGCAACCCCGCCTCGGCCTTCAACTTCGGATCGGCCAGGCCCGCGATCACGGGTGCCAGGTGAGCCACCGCGGGGCCATACTTCTCGGATCGGTACAGGCAGAACCCGATCCGCACCGTCGCCGAGGGTGCGTGCTGGTGCTTGGGATAGCCACTCACCAGCCCGCGAAAGAGCGCCTCGGCCTTGGCCCAGTCGGGCTTCTCACCCAGCAGGTACGCCTGCCCTCCGACATAAAGCACTTCGGGCCGCAACTCGTGCTTGGCCAGCTTCGCGTTGCCCAGAAACTTCTCGGCCGATGCCAGGGATTCGGCAGGCTTTGGGATCTGCAGATGTGCCAGGGCCGACATGTACATCGCGCTCGCGGCCAGTTCGTGCTCGGCGTACTTTCCGACAAAGGCCAGAAACCCGGCAGCCGCCTCGGCACGCTTCGCCGGCTGGGCATACAACGCCTCGCCCCGGAAATAGACCAGCTCGGGCAGACGGGGACTCTTGGCGAACGTCGCGATCGCCTTGTCGTAGACGACCACCGCGTCGGCCGGCTTCTTCAGCTTCACCAGCGTCCGGCCCAACCACGCCGATGCCTCGGCTGCCTCGGCCGCCTTCGGATCCGCTGCCGCACGGACCAGGGCCTGCTGCGCCTTGGGGTAGTCCTCGACCCCGAAACGGCACTTGCCCGCCAACAACAACGACTCGGTGATCAGCACACTCTTGGCGAACTTCGTCGGCAACGACTCGAACACCGCCGCCGCCTCGGCCAACTTGTCCTGCTGCCGCATCGCGTGACCCTGCTGAAGCAGGGCCAGGTCGGCCTGGGGGAAGTCCTTGACCGCCGCGGCCTGGACAAACAGCGGCTGCGACTCGGCGAACTTCTTCTGCCGGAACAGGCACAGGCCCAATCGCAACGTGATCTCGGGAGCCTCCGGACGCTTTGCAAACGTCTTGAGGAACCGCTGGTAGGTCACCACCGCATCGGCGTGCTTCTCCAACTGCTCCTGTGCAGTGCCCAGCCCATACAGGATGTCGGGCTCGAGCTTGGGCGAGGGCTTCAGCGCCAACGCCTTGTTGTAGACCGTGACGGCACCCTCGAGCTTCTCGGCCGAAAACAGGCACTCGGCCTGGTAATACAACGCCGGTAACGCAAACGTGCTCTTGGGATACCGCGCCGCCACGCGACCATATTCGACCGCAGCCGCCTCGAAATCCGCCGCCTTGCCCGAGCCGACCGCGATGTTGTCCGTCGCCAGCCCCAGGTTGTACTGCACCCGGTCGGCGAGCTTGTACTGAGGATTGAGCTTCAGCAGCTGCCGCAGCATCGAGGCCGCTTCGGGGTACTGCTTGAGTTGCAGATGGCAGACGGCGAGATTCAGACGGACCGCCGGCAGTCGAACACTCTTGGAATGCGTCGTCAGAAAACTCTTCCAACGAGTTAACGCGTCGCCGTAGAGCCGCTTCTTCTGGAAACCCTGGGCCACGACGTAATCTCGCGTCGCCGCCTTTTCGGCGTCCGTCTCCTGAGCCAAACCCGTCGTGGCCAGCATCCACACGGCCACCATGCCACAGACCAGCCGCGCGGCTAGCCGCGGGCCTCCTCCTTGGCCTCGCATCCTGAGTCCCCCGTGCACCCGCGTCGCAACGCCACGACTCCAACAACCGAATTGCAACGTCGACGCATCATCCAAGGTTGATTCGTAACTCCGGGCCGATGATACCCACACCAATCCCGACTCTCAACGCGCCGCGGTCATCGACTCGATCCCAGCCAATAGACACAAGGCGCCCCAACTCCACCAAGTTTCGCTATATTAACGTCCGGCGCCGTCGCAAGACGGAGGCAGGGGAGGCGGTCAAGAACCGTCTGCGAGGCAAGCGATGTCCCGTTCGTCGCCGTGCGTTCCGTTCCCCGATCGTCCGCCTCGGCGGATCGCCCTGGTCAGTTCCCACCTGGGCCGCTGGCCCCATCGCCGCCGCGACTGGTTCGCCGCCCTGACGACTGCCTGCAGCGAATTGTTGTCGGAGGGATCCACCCTTCTGAGCGTCGCCGGCACAACCTCCGCCCCCTATCTCCCACGCTGTGCCGAGCTGTTCGGTCACCAGGTCGAGAGCAAGGAGGCCCGGGGTGTGGCACGATCGGACCGGGACCGCCTGGCCGTCCGCGACGTCGACACGGTCGTCGTACTGGCGACTCGAAAACGCAGCCGAACCGAGGCGTTGATCGATGAACTCCTCGGCCGTCCAGCGGGCCAGCGGCCCGAGTTGTGCGTTGCCGGAATCGAGTCTCTGATCCCGGGCCCGATCGCCTGCCGCTGGGAGTCCCTGGGAGCCCATCGGTTTGTTCCTCGGGTCAATGCCCTCCGCCCACCCAGGCCTGGGCCTGCAACGGTCCGCCTGGCGTCGCGCCGCGAGATCGACTCGAGCGACTGGCTGGTGCATTGCACTCGCGAGTGTTCCGGCCCGTGGCCGGGCCAGTCGTCGGATAACTACCTGGACGACCT